>BNJU01001311.1_pt1 | contig 171465 bp, 241 predicted proteins | sample 8539281 | NCBI WGS metagenome assembly BNJU01 (sample SAMD00202456, study PRJDB9452) | human saliva metagenome | isolation source: human saliva | place: Japan
TCTTCGGTTTCTCACCTCTTTCTATTGATCTTAGCTATTTATTTCTTTAGTAGCCTCTATTTGACCAGTATGATTTCCTTTTCAAGTGTGACGGTCGCAGTCCTGGCTAGTATCGGAGTCCTGATCCTGCCTCTGACTGGTTGGATCCTCCCAAGCTACGACCTGATCTTTACCATTATCGTCCCTCGCTTTGGCAGCCTTAATTATCATCCGCCACAGGACAATATCAAACGAATCCTCAACAGAATGAAAAATATCATCTCCTGGGGAAAAATATCACTCATCAAAAACCAAAAACTAGAGTTCTTGCTCTAGTTTTTGCATGCTATCACTTTATAAGCGCTCGTCCTCAAAAAGCTATTTTTACCAAAAGATTTCAATATGATTTGTCCTTTTTATTCTGTTTTTTTCTGTTTGAAGTTAATGAGAAATTGTTTTTATAATAGCTTGAATTAACAAAAGAGAGGGGATTTTATATGAAATTCTATTCTTACGACTATGTACTTAGTCAGATTAGCCAGCAAAAATTGGGTCATCGTTAGTATGTCCATCCTCTTAGTCTTTGGTTACGGCTTTTTCGCCTTTAAGGCTATAAGGATAAACGTAAGTAAGTTCCGTGAATTATCTATCATTTCTGTGTTAATCTTAGTAGCCTTTGTTTTGATTAGTATTTCAAACTTCCAAAACAAAGAGTCCAATGACAATCAGTTCCGTACGTCCTTGCACTTTATCGAGGTTGTTTCAAAGGAATTGGGTGTTGATAAAAAGATGTTTATGTCAATACTTCAGCTACAACTGATGGAGCTATTATTAAGGTTACAACAATTTTTATCGATGCGATTAGCGGGACTGATCAAGATAGCTATTTATTAGAAAAATGGAACTGTATAAATCAGACGTTGAACTAGTGGAGGTTGAAAAATAATGGACTTTTTATCACGATTGCAATTAAGTTGGCTTTAGGCCTTGTTTCTTTAGTGTTTGTTATTAATGTGACTGGTAAGGAGATCTAGCACCAAGTTCTGCAGTAGACCAAATACAGAACTTTGTGCTTGAGGGGTATTATTAGTGGGGTTATCTACAATAGTTCTATTACCATTCTTCAATATTTCATCATCCTCATCATCTGGACGATTTTGATTCTGTCACTCAAATGGCTTAATACCAATGTTTACTTTATCAAACATCTGATTGATGGAAAACCAACCATTATCATTAAAAACGGAAAAATTAGATCCAGAAGCTTGTCGCTCAAAAAGGCCTTTCTGCTTCTGATGTTGCACTGAAATTACGCTCTCAAGGGATTTTCCAACTGAAAGAAGTTAAAAGGGCCGTCATCGAGCAAAATGGCCAACTCATTATTGTGCGAATGGGAGATGAAAATCCCAAATACCCAATCATTACAGATGGTGTGGTCCAAGTAGAAATTTTAGAAACCATCGGTAAAACTGAAGAATGGCTTATGGCCGAACTGAATAAAGAAGGATTTGAAAATGTCGATGATATCTTTATCGCTGAGTATGACAAGGGTGAGATTAATGTCGTGACTTATTAAAAAGTTACTCAACTCCTACTCAATCAAAAGAGGCTGGGACAAAAGTCCCAGCCTCTCGATTGTCTTTAGATTGTCGAGCAAGACGCAGTGGTTGAGTGGATTCTACTACGCTGATTTCATCAGCTTTTTGCAGCCCTACTCAATTGTACGGAGGTGGGACGACGAAATCGAATTCTAAACGAATGACCGATTTCTGTCCCACTTTCTATCTTCTGTCTATTTCCCAACCGTACTTCTATAACTACTTGCTGTTAAGCGATCAAATAGGGAAAAGGTCGGTTTAAAAACTACTGCAACTGTGATGATTGCAAAATAGTAGCAACATTAAAAATCATAGCGAACAAGTAGAGTAACAAAATCCTATCTGAAGCTTTGTTAAACTGATTCATCAAAGTCACTAAGCCCAATGGAAGCAAGCGAAATAGCTAACTAATAAGATTCCTTTAGGGATGATAGCAAGTAAAAACAGCTCCCCTCTTTGAGAGGTTTATGACGAGCCAACCACTTTAACTCTGAACAAGGAGAAAATCGGATTCATCAAGCGCTGGCTAGTTATCTATACTTTTAGCCTCAGTATAAATACCTTTTATTTTTGTTTTGAAATAAATATGCCTTATAAAGGAATCGACTATATCCTTAATAATCTCATAGGTTTGCTTTTCTTACGACCATTAACGGTTTCAACGATATTATAAACTTTTTAAACGATTGTCAGTACCGAAGACAAACTCAAAACGAAAAATTACGGCCGTTTGGTGCCGCTGTATCAAATTCTGTTTTATATTTATCATGAATGGACTAACTGAAATTTATTAAAGAGCAAACGGCGTTTCTTCCGCTTCTTTCAGACAGTTTTCTAACTCCCAACAATAGTTATAAAACATCTGATAGAGGTCTTCTTCCGAAATTCTTCTTCTAAAAACTAATGATTTAAAATCCCAAAAATTCTGCGCGGGATTTCAATGCTAAATGAAAATCCCTCTTGATTGATTCTTTCTAAAAATTCATCTCTTTGTAATCATAGAAACCACTTTCTCTTTTATCAATCTGTAGAAAACCATTATTATTTCTAAACATAGTCAATCCATAATGAAATCAAGCTAGATCCATTAAGGTGAGTTTCTTACGACCATTCACTGTCTCAAATAGATTATAAACTCTTAGTTGTTGATTCTTTTTGAAAACAAACTCAAACCGGAACTCCCGACCATTTTGATTCGACTACATAAAATCCGGTATTATACTTACCCTTCAGCTCTAATTCATGCATTTGCCGGTCTTCTATCTCCTACAAAGTGAAAGAAATATCTGATAAAGCTGCTCTTCAGAGAGCCTTTTCTTCGAACCAATGACTTGAAGTCATTATATCCCCACCATGGAATTTGGATATTGAATGAAAAAGCCTTCCAGATTCACTTTATCTATAAATGCTTTTCAGAAATCATACCAATTTCCCTTCTTTGAATAGCTTTTGACTCTATTATACCATCTTTTATTGTTTCACAAAAAAGAGGCTGGGACAAAAGTCCCAGCCTCTCAATTGTCTTTGGATTGTCGAGCAAGACGCAGTGGTTGAGTGGGATCTACTACGCTGATTTCATCAGCTCACAGCCCCACTCAACTGTGCGGAGAGTGGGACGACGAAATCGAATTCTATCGAATTACCGATTTCTGTCCCACTCTTTACTCTATTTCTTAATAGTACTCCCCTTGGCGGTAGTTCCAAGAGTTGAAATGATCAGATAAGTGCATCATGATCTTATCGATATCCAATCCTTTACGGATCACGACTGGACAAGTATTGACAGAACGGCTACCTGCTCCTTGTTCTGGGATGAGTTTTCCTTCCGCATCCACCATAGAAACCATCACCCCTTGTTCATAGCGCGTTTCAATGGTCTTGTCTGGTTGGATAGAGGCTACATAATCATCGGCTTCGATGACCAAATCCACGGCACCTTCGATTCGCTCACCGATTCCTTGGACCTTCCCACGGTTTCCTTTGCCTGAAGGGTTAGCTGAAGAGGCGTAAACCATCTTGCCTTCTTTTTCCCACATTTCTTTTGCGATTTGCTCACCAGCTTTACCGAATTTGATGACAAAACAGCTGGTTCCACGAACGTCTGTCATGAGTTCTTCGCGTCCATCTCCGAAGGCTTGTAATTTTGCATAGGCATCTTCACGCCAAGGGAGGATACAACCAAGCAAGATATCTTCGTCCCAATGTTTTTGGTAGAAGGCATCGATTTCAGGATTCAATTGAGCAAGGGCCCGGAGTTCATCCATGCTCCCACAAAGAACCACACCTGGTTTGTTGCGGTTGCGTTCTTTAGCTTCGAACTTCCGTTCCAAGCCGGCCTTGTCACTGGTCATAATAATGTAACCAACTTTTGTAGGGCAAACGATACAACCTCCCTCTCCTTTAAGAATGTCAAATCCTTCTTGTGAAAGTGTTCCGTCCCATTGAATATGTTTTGTCATAAATTTCGTCCTCTTCTATTCTTTTTTTCTATTCTATCAAAAATTACCAAAAAGCTTCAATATATTTTCTGAAAATTCTTAATTAACTATACAATTTTATTACCAATATGCTGGCCGTTGCTTTTCATAAGCGGCAATCAAGTCCTCATATTGAAGTGTAATCCCAATATCATCTAAACCATTGAGCAATTTGTGCTTCCAATCTTGATCGATCTCGAAGCTAAATTCTCCAACTGGCGAGATAATCTTTTGCACTTCCAAATCCACCGTCACTGGATCTATCGGCTTTCAAGCTGGCCAGTTTTTGTCGAACCTCTAAGGGCTGTACAATCGGGAGCATTCCATTATTGAGTTCATTATTGTAATGGATATCTCCGAAGGATCCAGCGATGACGACTTTAAAGCCATAATCAGCCAAGGCCCAGGCTGCATGTTCCCGAGAGGAACCTGCCCCAAAATTGTCACCAGTGATCAAAATGGTTGCCTTGCGGTATTCCGGCTTATTAAAGATAAATGTTGGATCCTCGGTATACTGATCGTCCAAATAGCGCCAAGCATACATGAGGTATTTGCCAAAGCCTTTTTTATCAATCAGCTTTAAGAATTGCTTGGGGAGGATTTGGTCGGTATCGATATTATCGTTCATTAAGGGAACGGTTGTCCCCGTATAAATGGTAAATTTCTCCATGATTCCTCCTTTATTGAACTTCAGGCATTTGGCGCACATCGACAAAGTGACCGGCTATTGCTGCTGCAGCTGCCATAGCTGGGCTACAGAGATGGGTCTTAGCCCCAAACCCTTGGCGGTCTTCAAAATTTCGATTGCTGGTAGAGGCACAATGGACGCCATCTGGAACCTTATCTGGGATTCATTCCTAGACACATAGAGCAACCTGGATCACGCCATTCAAAGCCTGCATCCATAAAGATCTTGTCCAAACCTAACTTTTCAGCAGCTTGCTTAACCGGACGAGAACCAGGTACGACTATGGCTGTTAAGTTGGGCGCGATCTTTTTGCCTTTCACAAACTTGGCTGCCAACTCCAAATCACTGAGGCGCGCGTTGGTACAAGATCCGATAAAGATATAGCCTAATTCAATGTCTGCTGGTTTTTGGCCAGGTTCTAGATCCATATAATGATAGGCCCGCTCATCATTCATGTCACGAATCTCTGGAAAGGAAGTTTCAAAGTCCACTCCCATGGAAGGATTGGTCCCCCAGGTCACCATCGGAGCTAAGTCAGATACATCCATACGGATGACCTTGTCATATACGGCTTCGTCATCACTGACCAGAGTCTTCCAATCCGCTACTGCGGCCTCAAAATCATTTGGCACACATTCGCGTCCCCGAAGGTAGTCAAAGGTCTTCTCATCTGGGTTCATGATCCCCATTTTGGATCCGAATTCAATGGACATATTGCAGATGGTCATCCGCTCTTCCATGGTCAAGCGATCAATCGCTTCGCCCCGATACTCTACGACATAGCCAACTCCACAGGCAACACCGTAGCGCGCTATCAAAGCTAGGATGTAATCCTTTGAATAGATCCCTTTTTGCGGGGTTCCAGTGAATTCGACCAACATCTTCTTTGGTTTGACTTGCCAGAGGGTTTGGGTGGCAAATACATGCTCTACCTCACTGGTCCCAATTCCAAAGGCAATTGCACCGAAGGCTCCATGGGTCGCGGTATGGCTGTCTCCACAGACAATGAACTTTCCAGGCTGAGTTCGTCCAGTTTCAGGACCAACCATGTGTACAATCCCTTGCTTTTCTGAACCATGGGCAGCATGATCAATCCCAAAGTCTTTGACATTTTCAGCTAATTTATCAATCTGGGCCTTAGAAATCACATCCCGGATATCATAAATGTTAACAGTTGGGACATTGTGGTCAAAGGTTCCAAAGGTTAAATCTGGCCGTCGAACCTTGCGTCCTGCATCCCGTAATCCCTGAAAGGCTTGGGGACTGGTGACCTCGTGGATATAGTGTTGGTCCACATACATGAGTTGGGGCTGGCCTTGCTCACCGGTCACTACATGCCGTTCCCAGATTTTATCAAAAATTGATTTTCCTGCCATCCTTACCTCCATAAAGCGTAGAGTGTGTATAGGGTGATAAGGGTTCCTAAAAGCCAGGTAACCTTAAAATACCATTTCTGTGTTTTGTGATGAAAGAGTAACCCTCCAGTCCAAGCTCCTAGCCCTCCAACTGCAATAGCATAAAAGAGCAAGGTCTTTTCTGGTATCCGCCAGTCATTTCGTTTAGCCTTTTCCTTATCAACTCCGTAGAGGATCCCTACGAAGAGATTCCATAGAAGGATCAAGCCAGTAATCATTCCTTTTACACTCATAATCGTTTTATAATTTCTTCTGTCATTTCTTTTGTCGAAGCTCTGCCTCCTAGGTCTCTAGTAAAGATCCCTGCAGCAAGAGTCGCCTCTACGGCTTCTTCAATTCGTCTAGCATCTTCTTCTCGATCAAAACTTTCCCGAATCATCATGGCAACAGAGAGGATCATCGAGACTGGATTCGCCACTCCTTGACCCGCAATATCTGGAGCTGATCCATGAATAGGCTCATACATACTTGGCCCTGACTCTGAATGGCTAGCCGACGCATGACGCCAAGAGTTCCAGACAAGACACTGGACTCATCAGAAAGAATATCTCCGAAAAGGTTTTCCGTCACGATGACATCAAAGCGTGACGGATTAGTAATCATGAGCATGGCTGCTGAGTCTACCAACTGGTGCTCCAAGGTCACATCCGGGAAGTCTTGAGCCACTCGATCCGCAACTCTTCTCCAAAGTTTAGAGGTTGCGAGGACATTTTGCTTATCAATGCTAGTGACTTTCTTACGGCGTCCACGCGCAATCTCAAAAGCCTTACGTACGATACGCTCCACTTCTTCAAGAGAGTAGTCATTGATATCCCGTGCTTGATCTTCTTCTAAGATATGCTCTCCAAAGTAAATCCCGCCTGTGAGCTCGCGAACCACTACGAAGTCCACACCTTGAATGCGATCCTCCTTCAAAGGAGACAAGTGCTTGAGGGCATCATAAATTTTAACCGGACGAATGTTGGCATAGAGGTTGAGCTCCTTACGAAGAGCCAACAAACCTTGTTCCGGACGAATCGGTGCTTGGTCATACTGGGGACTCGATAGCTGCTAAGAGAATAGCATCAGCTTCCTTGCTAGCTTCTAGAGTAGAAGCTGGTAGAGGATGACCAGCCGCATCAATCCCCGCTCCACCAAATGGATGTTCTTGGACTGAATAGTCGAAATTTGTTTTTTCTGCCACTGCTTTCAGTACGGACAGGCCAGCCTCCATAATCTCTGGTCCTATTCCGTCTCCTGCAAGGGCGACAATCTTCTTCGTCATAGTGTTCTCCTTTAGGCATCTGGTAGATCACGATAGGATACATGATGCTATCTCTCCAGCATTCTCTTTTTGGACCAAGGTATTGGCATTGATATAGGCAATTGCTGGAGGCCTTCAATACGTCAAAGTCTCAAAACCAGAAGCGTTAAAGATAGTATCTGTCGCTTCATTCTCAACAGTAACCAGTACACGCGCTTGGGCATCAATCCCATCTGTCACCGCATCAATGCTGTAAGAGGTCAGACGAACTTCTTGGTGGAAGAATTGATCAATAGCGTTAAAGATTGCTTCCACTGAACCTTGACCTTTGGCAAGATATTCAAGAATTTCACCATCTTCATTTTTCAGACTGACTGCTGCAGTGATGCTTTCATCTTCATTGGTTGTGAGGCGAAGATCATCAAAATGGAAGCCTTCTGGATTTTCCACTGCTGTACCGGCAACAAGGCTCGGATATCAGCGTCTGTGATCTCGTGTTTCTTATCTGCCAGAGATTTGAATTTCGCAAACAATGGCTGGATGTCTTCTTCTGTGAATTCCAATCCCAACTCATGCAGTTTTTCGACAAAGGCGTGGCGACCAGACAATTTCCCAAGAGGAAGGCTATTGCTCTTGACACCCACCAACTCAGGCGTGATGATTTCATAGGTAAGGGGATTTTTAAGAACGCCATCTTGGTGAATCCCAGACTCGTGTGAGAAGGCATTGCCGCCAACCACTGCCTTGTTTTTAGGAATTGGAATCCCAGAGTAACGAGAAACCAACTCAGAGGTGTTGATGGTTTCATTAAGGACAATCGGACTCTCCACTCTGGAAATAGTCTTCGCGGATATTGAGGGCAACCGCCACTTCTTCAAGTGCCGCATTGCCGGCCCGTTCCCCTATGCCATTGATGGTTCCTTTCGACCCGACCAGCTCCATTCTTGACAGCGGCGAGGCTGATTTGCCACCGCCATTCCCAGATCATCATGGCAATGAGGGAATAAATAATCTCACGATCAGTCTTGACATGGTCAATCAGGTATTTGAAAATAGCTCCGTACTCTGCTGGTGTCGTGAAACCGACTGTATCAGGAATATTGATGTAGCTGAGCGCCAGCATCGACTGCAGTCTGGACAACTTGCAAGAGAAATCCAACTCCGTCCGTGTCGCATCTTCGGGCGAGAATTCAACAACTTCAAACTTAGAACGCGCGTAGAGAACGTGTTCTTTGATGGCTTCAAGAATCTCTTCTTTTGACTTGTTGAGTTTAAACTCTCGGTGAATAGGACTGGTTGCGATAAAGACAGTGAATTTGCGGATACTAGCATCCTTCAATGCTTCATAGCAAGCATCGATATCGGATTTAACAGAACGTGCTAAGCCCGTCACTGCTGTCTTGGTCAGAACCCTTGCAATCCTCTTGTACAGCTGTGAAGGAATCCGGACTCGCAGCTGGAAAGCCCGCTTCAATCGCAGATATGCCCCACTTTTTCCAATTGCTTAGCAATGGCATCTTTTCTTTGATAGAAAAATTAACTCAGGAGTCTGTTCTCCATCCCGAAGACTGGTATCTAAAAATTCAACTTTACGCATAGGGTCTCCTCTTTCTAAACATAGTGAATAAAATAAAAACATCTCGCCAGTTACCTAAGCGAGATGTTTTGTTACCCCTGCTTGGTAAGCCAAACAGGACCAATGCTTTTGCACTAGCCCGAGTACCTCAACAACAAAGCAAATTGAATAAACTTAGCTGTTTTCATGTTTGACTTTCTCCTTGATTGATGTCTTGTTTAGTATTTTAGCATAGGAAAATAGAATGTCAAGAATTTTCTATAATATTCTGAATGAATAGAAACAAAAATAAAGACGAAAGTCTCTTTTCTTGCTTTCGTCTGCTATTCTTATTTTTCCTGTAGAGATCAAAGATGATTTGATCATTGTATAAATCACTGGTATTAGCCTTGACATAAAAATCCATCTCGTTTAATCTTGGCTAGCTCGATCTTGATCGTCGCTTCTTTGCTATCAATTTTACAAAGTCAGGTAGATCCTTGTTTGTAGACAGCACCTGCATCACGGTCTTCTTAGGAAGTTTCAAGGTCCCAACTGAAAAATCCTTGAGGGTCAAGAGGATACTTCCATCCTCTAGCTTACTTGGCTGGAAATAGATATAGAGGGGTATTCCTTTCCTAAAAGTCCATCTTCCCTCTAGTAACATCTGTTGATTGTCTGCATAAAGTTGATAATCACTCAAATGATAACTTTTAAGCATGACCTGATGGTTTTCCATTTAGTTGAGCCCTGTTGTGGTCATACTGCCGATCTTGACATCTCCTTCTTGGCTAGGAGTCTGTAGTTGCCGGACATCCTCTCGTACCAAGCTGAGAAACGAGCCCATATGACTAGACTTGTAGCGAATAAGAAACTGACCAAGCCTAGAAAGAGCTATATTTCCAGATGTTGATCTGCGTTTTCTCGTCTCTCCTTAAAAATGAGGTCCTGTGGTTGGTGACTTAACCTTCTTTTTCACTCGAACCATTTTTCTCAGTTGCATGTATTTTCTCCAGTACAGCTTCTTTCATGATCTCGTAGCCTGTATTATTGGGATGGAAACTATCCTCGTCATACAAAGGCATCGTTGGTCACAGTTTCTTTTTCCTAATTGCGCTCTCTGTCACCCCATTTCCTGTCCATCAATTCCCCTTATAGAGGAGGTCATGACTGGAACAAAGTAGACGCCTTGATAGGCAGAGAGGTCACCTCGTTGCTTTGATTCCACTGATCGACAAGGGTCTGCAATTCCGTTAGATCGGGGAAGTTGAGACACAGGGTTATAGATCCTCACCTACGTAAATGGGCAGATCTGGATTGTCCTTGCAGGGCCAATTCGATGATCTGCTTGAGATTTTTCTCATAGGTTTTCGATGCTTTTTCAAAGCGGTCGAGATCTAAGTTACTGGTATCTCAAGAATGGCCTTCGCAGGTCATTGCCCCTGACAGTAATGGTCAGTAACTGAGCCCGTTTCAGGTCCTTTCGAATCTCCTTTTTCTCCTGCATGCGTGACATAATTTGACCGCTCGTGTTGCCAGAGACACCATAGTTAATCGCTTTGAATTCAAGACCTGTTTCGTTGGTCAAACTCTGAGCAAGAAGAGGAACAAAGCCTCCTTGATTGGCGCTATCTCCCTACGCCTTTGGTCAAGGAATCCCCAATCGCTGCACATAGGTGACTGTCTTTTCTTGGGAACTTGTTGACTGTTTGGTCATCACTGGTTCTGCCGAAGGAAGGAGCCAATTGACCAGGAAAAAGCAGACCAGAAAAGTGACCAAACAATACAAGATCATCTCTAGTATTTTTCTACTATTCATATACTCCTCATTCGTCCAGCTTACAATTTTACTTTCTTATTATTAAGTCAGGTTTAGGCTTGGTGAGACAATCTTGCCCTGGCAGATGGTATAGGTCACCCTGTCCCTTGAGGGATTCACCAACAAACGGTGAATTAGCTGCCTTAGAAGCAAAATGATCAGACACTAAACGGTCAGCATCCGGATCAAAGATCACAATATCCGCTGGTCCACAGACTTCCAAATAACCCGCTTCAAAGTTATATAATTTAGCGGGATTATAGGTCATTTTTCTAAGAGTTCCATCAAAGCCAGAGCTCTCTCCATGGACCAAATAGGTCAAACCAAGCGATAGAGAGTCTCTAATCCTGTCATGCCGGAAGGAGCCTTGGTGATATCGGCTACGTTCTTTTCATCCGCATGATGGGGCGCGTGGTCCGTTGCAATCACAGAAATCACTCCTGACTTCAAGCCTTCGATGACTGCGCGACGGTCCTCTTCCCGACGAAGAGGTGGATTCATCTTTGCATTGCTTCCCTTAGACAACAAGAGGTCTTCCGTCTTAGAAAAATGCTGAGGGAGCTACTTCTGCTGTCACAGGAGCGCCGATTGCTTGGGCAAACTCAACTATCACACTCTCAGCTTTAGAAAGGTGTTGGATGTGGAGGTGGCCTCCTGTCGCGTGAGAAATCATAGCATCACGCGCTGCCATAGAGTATTCTGCACACCAGTCGCACCGCAAACCTTGAAGTGTTCCCCGAGCAATGTGCCATTGAGTCCCAGTATACCGTTCAACTCTGGATCTTCGTCGGAGACTAATGAAGGTCCCCAGACGTTTTGCTTCTTCCAAGGCTTGACGGACTACCTTGGTACTTTGCAACGGAATCCCATCATCTGAGAAACCGACAGCCCCAGCTTGTAACAAGCCTTCAAAGTCGGTCAGATGTTGACCCATCAAAAGTTCTTTGTCAACCGTCGCAACGGTCTTGACATGAATAGCTTCCTTAGCAGCAGAATCCAAGACTTCTTTTAAGGTCTCAACATCTGAAATGGTTGGTGTCGTATTAGCCATCATGACGACTGTGGTGAAAACCACCCGCTGCAGCTGCCAGAGCTCCTGTATGGATGTCTTCCTTGTGGGTCTGACCAGGTTCACGGAAGTGAACATGAATATCCACCAAACCTGGTGCAACCACCTTAGCCACTCGCATCGATGACTTGGGCTCCTTCATAAGAAAGTGACGGACCCATTTCACAATTTTCCCCTGATCTACCAAAAATATCACATACTTGGTCAAAACCAGTTTTTGGGATCCATGACTCGACCGTTTTTAATGACAACCATCTGCATTCTCCTTTATTCATAGAAAATCGACATGGGTCTCTAGCAAGCGATCCCCATCATAGCGAAACATTGCTGAAAAAGAAGGGTTTATCCTCTAACAACCACTCGACAAAAGTGTGGTCCCCTTCCCAGGTTGGTTTTGAGAGGACTTGATCGTAAGGTACCCATTCCAAGGTCCCTTCGTTACACTCGATCAGTTCTCCCTCAAAGTCTGTTACCTTGAAGACATAGGTGTACCAGTCCAAATCCGGAGTAAACTCCGGAAAGGTAATGATCCCTTTCAAGACTGGCTTGGCTCTAAGGCCGGTCTCCTCAAAAATCTCACGCGCAGCACACTCCTGAGGGGTTTCCCCGCGTTCTAATTTTCCACCAACCCCGATCCATTTACCTTCATGGACATCATTGGGCTTTTTATTGCGATGCAACATGAGAAATTCTTTCCCATTGTCGATGTAACAAATTGTTGCTAATTGTGGCATTTCTTTCTCCTATCTTAACCAATCAATTGGCTCGCGTCCCGCCTCTGTCAAAAATTGATTAGTTTTTGAAAAGGGTTGGGTACCAAAGAATCCTCGGTAAGCCGATAAGGGACTTGGGTGAGCAGATTCAAGGACCAAATGCCGATCGTGGGTAATCAGAGACTTTTTCTTACGGGCATAAGATCCCCAGAGGATAAAGACTACGGGCTCCTCCAACTCATTGACCACCTTGATCACAGCATCTGTGAATGGCTCCCAAATTTGTCCCGCATGACCATTGGCCTGACCAGCAGGAACCGTCAAGCAGGCATTGAGCAAGAGCACTCCTTGCTCTGCCCAAGAGGTCAGATCATGCGACCGCTTCTCTCCAATATCTGAGCGCAATTCTTTGAGAATATTTTGCAAAGAAGGGGGGGCTGGGACATGATCCGGCACAGAAAAACTTAAGCCCTGCGCTTGATCCGGTCCGTGGTAGGGATCTTGGCCTAGGATTAAGACCTTGACCTGATCCATCTCAGTCGTCTGCAAGGCCTTAAAGACCTTGTCACGAGGTGGATAAACCTTACCTTTGCTATAGACCTCATTCATAAAGTCATTGATCTGATGAAAATACCCTTCCGGAAGTTGGGATTTGATGGCTTCATGCCAGGGGGAATGTTGCATGGAAACTCTCCGCTATCCAATAAATTCTTACCTTCCATTATACCACATTTGACACAGATCCACTGGATAAAAAAGAGGCTGGGACAAAAGTCCCAGCATCTCAATTGTCCTCAATTGTCTTTGGATTGTCGAGCAAGACGCAGTGGTTGAGTGGGCTCTACTACGCTGATTTCATCAGCTTTTACAGCCCTACTCAACTGTGCGGAGGTGGGACGACGAAATCGAATTCTAACGAATTACCGATTTCTGTCCCACTCTCTGGTTCTGCCTGTTAAACAAGCGAGAGTTTTTAGGTATTTTCTTTCTTGGTAAATCCTGCTAGACCGATCGAAGCCACTAGCAAAATTTGTGGCAAGAATTGGATGAGGTAGCGGGTCTTCCCACCTTCAAAGATGGTTAAGAAGAGCAAACCACCAAAGACCGCTAAGGAAAGGAAGTTAAAGGCATCTGTATCTCGACGTTTGAGATAAGCCCCAACCAAGCCAGCTGACAAGACGATCCAGATCAACTGTTTCACAAATTCATAATACTTGTACTGTGGGCGATCCGTGCTGAGGAAATAGGTTCGCACCCATTTTGCCAGACCGTTATTTTTAGTCAGGGGCGCATAGAGAGGATTAATATAAGGTGTCTTTTCATACTCCACATCTCGGTATAGCCAACCTAGGGTTCCTTCTGCTACCGTCAAGGACTGCTTGTAGTAGATATGACCGATCAAACCGACAGGTCCGAAGTCCTTGAGGCGACGTTTGATTTCTTTAATGACATTTTCCTTCTTAAAGAGCCCATTGTTATAGTCCGAGCGTTTATCCTCATCGATATAAGCCAGCAAGCCCTCTTTCATATCTTCTTGGTTATGCCCCATATCCGTCAAGCCCAGATTGATAAACAAGAGTGGTCCTTTAGCCAAACCTTCTTGTTTCAAGATTGGTACAACTGTTTGATGATTGACCGCTGTATTCAATCCTGCAAAGACAAAGCCCGTCATCATGACGGTCACCGTAGCAATCTTGCCAAAGGCCTTCCAGTTTCCTCTGAAGAAGAGGACAGCCCAAAAGGCAATCATGATAATAATCGTCGTTGGACGGATCAACATGGTCACGCCAGATAAAATCCCTAAACCAAACATCTTCTTCCAAGAGATCCCCGCTTGGTCTTCCTTTAAGAGATCCAAGGCCCACCACAATTGAAGAGCGATCAAAGGAAGCGGAGGAATGTCTGTATACATGGAATAGAAATAAGGCGAGTAACAGATCAAGCTGACATAAAAGAGATAAACTAAATCAGCTGTTTTCTGATTGAAATGCTTCTGGGACAGTTTGTACAAGAGGACGGCACCCAGATTGACATAGAGTATATTGAGAGCCTGCATAACCCACAAACCGCTAGAGCCAAATAAGACATAGAAAAACTTCTCGTAAAGAAAGAGCGGAATGTTATTGGGATTGCGACTAAGGTAGTTGGTGATAGAGGATTGCTTAAGAAGATCAAAAGCCCCTTTGAAAACAACCGCAGCATCCCGACGGATAAAGAGCTCCGCACAGACCATGACGATCAACTGAAAGACAACCGCTCCAAGCAAGAAGCCTTTTTTGTGTCGGGTCAACCAAGCAAAGGCACTCTTTAGCCCATCGCGTTTCAACCAGGCTAGCAGAAATAGCAATCCAGCACCTAAAATGGCTAGCCATGAAATCTCTCTCAGATAGGTCACACTGATCAAAAACCAGTGGACCATCACTAGCAACATGACAACATGAAGCATCCCAAATAGAATACGTTTACTTTTCGATAACATAGGTCCATTATATCAAAAAAACAGCATTTCTGCTGTTTTGGGGTGGTACGAAATCATTCAGGTTGGGGAATAATCTTAATTATTTAGCAATCTTCTTGAAAATCAAACTCCATTTCCCTAGAGGCTCTGTAAATTCAAGGCCTCTATAAAAAATAGAACAACCAACGAAATATAAAAATCAATCCCAGAAACAAGTCAAAATATTGTTCCTGTCACTAACATTTTTATAACCTTTTCACACTGACTAGCTTCATCCAAATTCCCTAAAAAGACTTCTTACTCGTCTCTTTTCAACCAATTCTCCTTTTGTGCTTTCTCTGCTAAATCTTTTGCTTTTATCGATATCCAATGAATTTGAATCAGAGGAAATGTTGAGTCAATATCTTCTTCCAATTCTTGTAAGATTTGAACATCTTTAGGTGTCAAATTCGAAACTGTGGGTCTGCTTTTGGTAGGACGATAAAAACATGAAGAAACCAGTAATGACAATCACAAGAGCGGCAACTGATATGAGAAAACCTTTCTGAAAATCTTCAACAGGTATTTTAGTACCTTTCGTGGATAATTCCTTCCACTCTGGGTGTTGCTCTTCAGTTGCTTTTTAGCATTAAACGCAGGTGTAATCAAAACTTGATTCATTAAGGTGATTGCACCCAGAGACATCAGCAAAAACGGAATGTGGCGCGATTTACTAATGATCACTAAAATTCCTCCTGTAATAGCAATCAAGCTGATGATGATATTAACAGTAAACCAGACTCGCCTGCTTTTTCATTTCCAAACTACTTTTCTTTTGTCATGTTATTCTCCCTTAAGATCGACTTATATCGAAAATCTATTAAAAACAATTACCATTATCATACAGGATTTTACTATGCATTTCAAGTTAGCAACAACAAGTGAAAAGAGTATAAAAGAGCTGGGACAAAAGTCCTAGCCTCTCAATTGTCTTTGGATTGTCGAGCAAGACGCAGTGGTTGAGTGGGTTTCTACTACGCTGATTTCATCAGCTTCTATAGCCCTACTCAACTGTGCGGAGGTGGGTTGACGAAATCGAATTCAACGAATTACCGATTTTCTGTCCTACTCTCAGTTATATTATTTATCTGCCAAGTTTCTGGTTTTCCTTGAAACGACGTAACAAATCCAAGCCTTCAGAGGTGATATAACGCTTGTTCTTCACAAATGGAATCAATTCTGTAGTTAGACAAGGTTTCAAGTTGAACGCCAGCTTCCGCAAATTTCTTATCTGCCTTCTCCAATTGGTAGGTGAAGATAGCCACCACGCCAGGACATCTGCCCTTCACGCTTCGCAGCTGCAACAGCATCCAAGACAGATCCACCAGTAGAAATCAAATCTTCCACTACCACCATCTTTTTGACCTTGTGTACACGGCCTCGATTTGGTTTCCAGCCCCATGATCTTTTGGTTTTGCTACGGATGTAGCAAAAGGAAGGTTCATCTTGTCAGCAATAATGGCACCGTGAGGAATCCCCGCAGTTGCTGTCCCAGCAATCACTTCTACTTCAGGAAAGCTTCCTTGATTTTATCACGAAGCCATTCTCAATCAAAGTACGAGTTTCAGTGATAAAGCAAGGTCACGCGGTTATCCGTATAAATAGGGACTTGATTCCAGATGCCCAAGTAAAAGGCTCTTCTGGTTTCAAATAAACAGCTTCAATTTTTAGAAGATGGCTGGCAATATCTTTAGCTAATGACATGATAACTCCTTTTTACGATTTTAATCGAATACGAATTAAATCAACAGATGATTTAAAACAGCAACAGTACAGGTTAGTAAATAGTTTAGGAAAGGCCTCATCGGTCTCTCGATTATTCCGACGCTCTCAGAAAAGAAACGATTTTTCTCTTCTGAGATCTAGTGAACTGTTAGGGAAGATCCTATCGGACTAGTTCCGACACTTAGTTGAAAGAAACGATAATTTTGTTTCAACTAAGTTAGTGAATATTCAGGAAGGCCCTATCGAGCTCTGTTTATTCCGACGATTAGCTAAGAGAAGCGATTTTCTCTGCTAATCTAGTGAATGCGTTAGGAAGATCCTATCGGATCATCCCGTAGAGCTACAAAAGTTTCACTTTAGTAGCTCTTACGAGTTCCACTGTCTCTTAATCTCATGATAAGCATCCCATGGGTTTTTCTGCTTGGATGATCGGACGTCCGACTACGATGTAGTCTGAACCAATGGCATGAGCTTCTTGTGGGGTCATGACCCGTTTTTGGTCACCATTTCTGCTCCTGCAGGACGGATCCCTGAGTTACGCAGACAAACTCTTCTGATGTAGCTTTCTTGATCAAATCTACTTCATGGGCTCGAGCAGACTACGCCATCCAAGCCTGCTTCTTGCGCCTTACGGGCATAATTAACAACTGACTCTTGGACAGTGGTTTGGATGTTTTGGCAATCACGCATGTCTTCTTCACTGGTGAAGTCAACTGAGTCACCGCCACCAACTTAGCTCCTGGGCCAAGCGCCTTTTTGGCTTCGCACATCATCCTACACCACCAGCTGCATGAACTGTCACCATATCCACTCCAAAGGTGCTCTAGGACAGACATGGCTGACTTTAACCGTATGTTGGGATGTCGTGCAATTTAGGTCCAAGAAAATGCTGTGCCACGACCTTTCAGATAGTGAACAATTTCTGGTCCGACTGCATAGAAAAATTCCATTCCGATTTTTACAAAAAGTTTTTCATCTTCTGGGAAATGTTCTAGAAAGTTTTTGACATCTTCAAAAGCTGGAAAGTCAAGGGCGATGATGGGACGTTCTTCACGCATGGGTTTCTCCTTTTATGGCTGATTTTTTCACAAAAAACCTTGCCCGAGGCAAGGTTACACGAAAATTAGGTAGTATCTACCCTGATTCACCGTCTAGACCTTAGGAGCCTCTCTGGACCGCTTTAAAGGTTTTTCTACATTGTAGTACGATATGAAAGAAAAGTCAAGAAATAATCATAAAACGTTCGGATTCAATCTGTTTTTTTCATCTTTCGACTAGAGAAGATTCACAAACATGTCAAATTCTTGACGAAGATCCGATTTTCCTGTAAAATTTTTGTATGCTGAGTAAGGGTTGTTTAGTTGTAGCTTACTCAGTAGCCTGTTGGGGTTGTAGCCAGCAGGCATTTTATTTTCTTGATAATCCTTATAATAGATTTTCTCGGACATGCCGACGCAAATCTTCCAAGCTAGTTATTCCATACTGATCCATAACCTGTGGAAGATTTTCGATAATGGTCGGACAAGCATATGGATCTGTAAAGTTGGCAGTTCCAACTCCAGTCGCAGAGGCACCAGCAATCATCATCTCAATAGCTGCTTCTGCGGGAATCCACGCCACCCATTCCAATAATCGGCAGTTTGGTCGATTGTGCTACTTAGCGGATGAGTTTCAAGGCTACTGGAAAAATAGCTGGTCCTGACATACCGCCCGTGCCATTGGCAGATGATGGGCTTGTGATCTTGAGGTCAAAGCGCATCCCGACTAGCGTATTGATCATTGTCAAGCCACTAGCCCCGCATCTTCTGCAGCCTTGGCTACTTGGGTAATATCACCACACTAGGAGTCAACTTAACATAGACAGGGACCGACGAAGCTTCCACCGCAGCTTTTTACTGCATCTTAAGCCAACTCGGGAACCTGACCGATTAAGAGACCATTATTGCCATAGGTCCACATTGGGACAGGAGATGCTGAGTTCAATGGCTGTGACATTTTGGTGCTTTCGAGATCTTCGAGATACCGTTGCATACTCTTCGTTGGAAAACCCAGCACATTGGCAATAATCGGTCAGTCCGGATAATTCTCGGCCAACCAGGGGAGTTTTTCTGCGAGAACGACATCGACGCCTGGATTTTGGAGCCCAATGGCATTGAGCATGCCTGCAGGCGTCTCAGCAACACGTGGTGTCGGATTTCCGAAGCGAGCCTCAGCAGTTGTCGCCTTGATCATAATGGATCCAAGCGGGTCTAAATCATAGTATTTGGCATATTCCTGACCAGCCAAAACAGCCAGAAGCTGGAATGATTGGGTTTTTCAAGTCTAATCCTGGTAAGGATACAGCTAATCGATTACTTGTCATACTTTCCTCCCTACATCACAATCGTACCGGTTTCAAAGACCGGTCCGTCTTCCAGACGCGCTTATTGGCTGCTGGCTTTCATTTTCCAGATGCACCACACAGGCATAGCAGGCACCCATCCCACAGGCCATACGCGATTCCATAGAAATATAGGCGCGAGGATGGTCATGGAATTTGGTATTGACATATTTGAGCATGCCAGGTGCCCACAAGAATAGATAGCGTCAAACTCCTGGTCCATCTGATCAACGATTGTTGACACATAACCCTTGGTACCATAAGTCCCATCGTCTGTCGTTACAGTAACATGAGCAACCCTGAGAAAGTTCTTCTTCCAAAATGACGGCTTCTTTGGTCGCAAAGCCGACAACCACTTCAACTTCTACTCCCTGCTCATGTAGCCGTTTAGCCACTTGAACCAAAAGGAGGTACCCAATCCTCCGCCGATAATTAAGGCACGCGCCCTTGACCAAGACCTTTTTAGGTCGAAGCCATTTCCTGAGGACCCATGACGCTGAGGAAGCTACCGACAGGCAAGTGAGAAAAAGATGGCTGTCCCTCCCCCTTCTACCCGATAGATGAGGGCGACAGGTCTGGCTGTCTGGATCTAACTCAGAGATAGAAATAGGACGACGGAGGAGCTTAGAGTCATCCGGTACACGGATATGGAGAAACTGCCCCTGGTAGCATCTGCTCCACCATTTCCCCTTCAAGACCATTGAAAAAATCCGTGGCGCAATCTCTTCTTGAGCGATTAACTCCATGTCTTCCATCATGATTTTTCCAAACCGTTTCTTACAGCTATCACTGACCATTGGTTTCCTCTTCTTCTTCCAGCAAAAAGACCTCGCAAAAAGCAAGGTCCTACAAATGATCAGCTAGACTCGGTCCGCTGATCTTTTTCTGTCTTTCCTTGCAGGCTCTCTGGACCCCTTTAAAGGTTAAATTTGTCTCATTATATCGCTCTCCTTGTCGCTTGTCAAGTAGAAGCCCGATGGCTCCGCTCATTTCCCTTCTAGTTCAGGAGAAAACCCTTCTGGTACCGGTGGGATATACTGTAAAGCGATGCGATTTTCAGGCTTGCGATCGACCAAGTAGAGAACCAACAAGAAAGATCCATTCCAGGGCTTCATCAGATAGTAAATGATATCCATCGCCCATTTCTTCTTGATATGTTTGGCAAAGGGATAGCCATAGCGGTCATAATTACGACGCAGGAATCGATGGAAACATGGCGTCTTTTCTTCTAGAACCTGCTCAAAGGCATTGGCAATACAGAGCTGGCGATTCACCACTACAGGATGACCGTGCCGAACACCCATCCGTTGGGGCTTTGACAACTTTTTCATGGCCACTAGCCGCAACCGTACAGAGATAGTGCTCATCCATGATGAGATTCTGAGGAGGGATCTTTTCCGAGAAGGTCCAATCTGCCGTATTGGTCCAGGCCTTGACCAAGCTATCAGGACGTTGACCAAAGAGCATGAGAACCATGACCAATACTGCTAACATGGGGAGGGCAAAGACGACTGCCAACCAAGGCCAGTGTTTGGATTGGTGGAGGATCAGGTGAAAGCGCTGGAGAATTGGATTGTCATAGGCCTTAATGGGATCAGCTCCCTCCCACTCCTTTATCCTGGTCCGCAGGAGGCTAATGGAATAAACCAACAAGAAGACCGTGTGACAACCGATGACTTGCACCTGGATGTCAAATACCGCTAACAATACCAATCCCATCAATATCCCACTGATACAAAAAGATATTTTAAAAGTGGGGACAAGGAATTAGCATCCCTATAAGAATAAATGACCAGCGCTAGGAAGGAAATCAGTGCCAAAAGTAAGAATCGTCAGGAGAGCCTCCGACCAAATCATGGTATGCTTCTGCTCATTGATGAGCTGTTTGGTCCAATCATAATCTGTCAAATCCTTTACCAGATAGATGACGAAGGATTCCAAGATACAGCCAAAGACTCCTATCCATAGGATCACAAAGTACTTGCGATTGTTGACCCTTCGTTTAATTTTTTCTTCTTCTTTTTCTTCATAGACACCGACCAGTTCCTTTTCCAAGGTCTGGGCCTGAATAGTAGACCAGCGAGAAATAACATACAAAATCACAAAGATATTGGGAACAAAATAACTAACCCCTAGGGCATGAACAAGAATTGTAACACAGTATATTGCGACTCCAAAAATAGCATTCCAGAAACCCAAAGATTGGATATTTCCTGGTAAGCTACCTAGAATTAGAAAGACGTACAAACCAAGAAAGATCAGTAAATTGGTCAAAAAGTTCATCTTTACTAAACTGGCTAAAAATTTGGTCTCCAGTTCCTTGTTCCATTTTTTGTACCAGAAAACGATTTTCTTCATCACATCTCCTCCATCATTTCCCTCATTTTATCAAGCTACAATTAATCCTTCAATTCTAAACCTGTTTTATAGGGAAAAATCCTTCTAGAGACTGATACTAGCTAGGATTTTCTGTCAAAAGTATGTTAAAATATAAGCATGAGAATCCAACAATTACATTACATTATCAAAATCGTCGAAACAGGCTCTATGAATGAGGCGTCCAAGCAACTCTTCATCACCCAGCCAAGTTTGTCCAATGCTGTGCGGGACTTGGAAAAGAAATGGGAATTGATATCTTCATCCGCAATCCCAAAGGAATCACTGACCAAGGATGGGATGGAGTTTCCTTTCTTATGCCCGTCAAGTCGTCGAGCAGACCCAACTCCTAGAAGAACGCTATAAAAATCCAGTAGCCAATCGGGAGCTCTTTAGCGTATCCTCCCAGCATTATGCCTTCGTAGTCGAAGCCTTCGTCTCTCTGCTCGAGAAAAGCGATATGGAAAAATATGAACTCTTCCTACGGGAGACCAGAACCTGGGAAATCATCGATGACGTCAAGAACTTCCGCAGTGAGATCGGTGTCCTCTTCCTCAATGGGTACAACCGGGATGTCCTCTCTAAAATGCTGGATGACAGCCACCTTAAGGCAACCCATCTCTTCACTGCCCAACCTCATATCTTCGTCAGCAAGACCAACCCTCTAGCTAACAAAGAGGTGGTGAAATTAGAAGATTTAGAAGACTTCCCTTATCTCAGCTATGACCAAGGGACCCACAACTCCTTCTACTTTTCTGAAGAGATCCTCTCCCAAGAGCATCACAAGAAATCTATCGTGGTCAGTGACCGTGCCACCCTCTTCAATCTCTTGATTGGTCTGGACGGCTACACCATTGCGACCGGTATCCTTAACAGCAACCTCAACGGAGACAATATCGTTTCCATCCCTGCTAGATATTGATGACCCAATCGAGCTAGTCTACATCCAACACGAAAAAGCTAGCCTCTCTAAAATGGGTGAAAAATTTATCGAATACTTACTTGAGGAAGTCCAATTTGATAAATAAGGAGGGACTATGAAGGTAAAGAAAACCCTTATTGTTATCAGTATAGCTCTTGTTATTGGTTTGATTGCTTTTTTTAATGTTCATCCTATACCGACTCTATTCGAAATACCCCCTCAAGTTACCTTGAGTTCCGATTTTAATGGCTATTTTGATTCTGAGTATCCATTAAAGGAAGATAAAGAAGCCGAAAATAGGTATTCATTAACATTTAGTATCGAAGGCATCAACCGCGTATCTTTAGATGATGTCAAAATCCTGGATCAAGATAACAAGGAACAAAAGTATTTTTGACATTTGAAAACGACTCAGAAGGAGAGAACACCCTCTGGTTCGTGGGAAAACCAAATACCAAGTACAAACTCAGTTATGAGATCGTTTTTCAGATACCAAAGCAGAATCCTCTTTTCACCACACCTTCAAATAGAACTAAATTTAAGGAAGTTCGAAAGAAGGAGAGAATCTACTTACTAACCATCTGAAAAACAACATCCAAACAGAAATATACAGTAAACTAAATTCTAACTGGACCAATATTTCCCTTATTATACTCCAACTGATGAGGAGAAAAAGGCCATTGCTGATGTCCTATTGGGACTCATCCATGACCTATACTCTGAATTCTATGAAGCTGATGCTTCTGATTTTCCGTTTCTTATCCGTTATAAAATGGTCACCGCCAGATATGGACGAGCTGAACAAAAATAAATGATCGTGAAGACCAACTAAAAAGAATTCAAGAATGATCCAAAAAGTATTCAAAACAGTTGTTTCAGAACTGCCAGAAATGATCAAGGATACACCTCGGAAAGAAACAGAAGAGCAGACAGCTTCCTTAAGCTTTAATCGTGATTCTCCATCATTAGACAAGACTTCTGATAGACTAAGGATCATTGGTTTGGAAGATATTCTTAATACAATTGAAGAAATATATCCTTAAACGCAACAACTCCAGATAGCTCAATTGGCTACCTGGAGTTGTTTACTTTTATCAAGAACTTCAGTGGTATAGGTCATCTTGTCTGTATAGGTTTTGACCTGATACAACTTTTGACCGCCTATATCTCCTCCATCAACATCCTCTATAACATAGGTTTCAGTAATCGTTGTTTTAAAAGGTATCACCGGTTGTACTAATACCGACTGGAAGATTGGAGAATTGATTTGAATAAAATAAATTATAGAAAGAATAATCTTGCTTCACATCTAGCGTATTGGAACCCAAATCATAGCGTGTATCCCAATAATTTAATTCTTTTTGAAGGATCATAATCATCAAAAGAATGCTTGATTCTCTGCTGTTGAGTTTGATTGATACTGTAGAAAAAAATACCGGGCGGAAATAATTAAAATCTGGTGCACCGCATATTGATAATAGGTTTGCAATTTCCCTGTTTTCGGATTCTTCAGCTGAAACTGAATCTCTGTACTTGCTTCAGGAATTTGAAACAAGGTATCGCCTTGATAGAGCATCAAGACAGAGCCAAGTTCAATCGTACTTCTTTTTCTCATTCACTTGCAATTCAGGAAAGCGATAAGATAGTTTTTAATAGTCGTGAATCGATACTTTTCCTTACTAAAAAGCCGGGCCGCTTCTAGAGGTAAAGATTGGAATAGTTGCTTTACTTTTTATCAGTAAAAGGTTACATGTAATACAGAATCATTATCATATAATCTACATCTGTTCTTGTGGACTCTTCCCACTGACCATCAGAAGGTTCTCAACATCTTTATCATAGATAAATTCAATGTTGATATCTTGAATGACCTTTTTGAGGTTTGACGTCACTGACCTTATAATCATATACCTTATGATAGATATGTTTTTGAATCAAACCAATCTGGCTTGATGTAATAGCGCAGACCGATATAGCCAATAAACAGACTAACTAAAAGCAAGAAGGACATATTTCCTCTTAAACTTCACCTTCTTCATACTCACCTCCAAGGAAAATCTATTTCATTGCAACAGTATCTCTTTTCATTAAACCATAATCAGTAACAATTTTTCAAAATGTAGGCAAGTTCAGAAACAAAAATTCCTTAAATCGAAAAAGCAACCATTTCTTTTTCAAAAATAAGACTTTTCCATACATCTGAGGTTCCATGAGGACTCTAGATAATATTGATCACCCTATGTTAAAAATAGAGGCACTATGTTTGACTGGTATCGTTGAAACGATGCTTCTAACAACCGCTATTTTTTAAAAACTCACACTGTAACCGGAGTATGTATGAGCAAAAAGATTAAAAAGACTGATATGGATTTTCTCCATTCTTATTTCGATGTTTGTTACTAATTTACTATTTAAGTCCTTCTATCAGCGTTGGAAACTGTTGACAATGGAGTGTTTGATAAGGACCAAAACACTTCAAATTTTTCAAAAATCAAACGAGATGTATTTCGTGACTATTTCAGAAAAAGAATCTTGAAAACTACTCTACCGAAAAATAAGGCTTGTAGATGAACAGAACAAGGAAGTAGAGATTGAGAAAAGAAATTTCTTCTCAAGGCAAAAACCGTCTTATGGTTTTACGGAAAACCTCATTCCAACTATAAATTGGTTTATCACATTCAAAAAGAAAAAAATGATACAGATGAAGCTGTTCTTCAAGAGACTTTTTTTCCACTGCTGATAAACCATCTCAATTTAGAAGATGTTTATCAAATTGTAGAGAAGAAAAATAAAGGGTGAATACGATACGAATATAAAAGATAGTATACTGATAAGACAAAGGAAATGACTAAGTCTATTGAAGTCTATTACACCCCTACTGAAAAAGAGCTAGAAGCTATTCAACAAGCTTACACAGATACTTTTTATAACCCATTCTTCTGGTTATAAAGTACATATGGATACAGCTACTTTACAGGGTATTCCTTTACGGTTACTTCTAACTGGTCTGAACCCGATATAGAGGATCTCAATCGGAGGATCAATGAGAGGAAAAGCCAATTAAAACAAGAGGTTGGTCATGATTTTTCGCCAATTATACAAACGAATCATTAACGAACTTCCGGATTTGATCAAACAAACACCCAAAAATAGCCACTATAAAAAGAAAAATAAAAACTTTCAATGTCGGAAGAATCGCCCCAAAAGCCATCGATAAGAATTATAATTTTTCTAACATCAATCTGTTTGATGATGACTTTTGGGATCCTATCTCAAACATCCTATTGGGAAAACAAGTCCAAATGAGATCTCATTTGGACTTGTTTTTGATTTAGTATTAAAACTTCAGTAATATATTCATCTTTATTCGATTCGGTGTAAGTTTTTGAAGTGGACTTTAGCTTGTACTCATCATCATCTTCTTTAGAGACAACTAGGCTGTATGTGATTGTCATGTTTAACTGGTTCCCTGTTGGCAGTATATTTAATGGTAAATTTGATAGTTCATCCGAATAATAGAGTCAGGAACCGTTTGTTGTAATATGAGCATTTAATTCAACATTTCCATAGTTTGGCCAGTATCGACATAATTTCTATTTTCTCTTTTTCTCAGCATCCTCCAAAAATTCTTTTCATATTTGAGGTTGCATACTGATCCTTCTGTTGAACAAAGTAAACTGGAAAAATACTTTTTGTGTTTTCTGTGACATACTTATAATAAGTTTGATTGGTCTGAATGATAGGATCTTTTAAACTGAAAACTGACTATCTCTTTTAGATCCGTATCCTGGTAGAGTGTGTCATTTGAATAGATCATCAAAACATAGTCTAATAAGCTTATGTTATCATCACTTTCAAAATTAGGAAATCGATACCGCAGTTGATTATACAATTTATCATCCAATAGATTATCACTAAATGCTGGCCCTTCATAAGAAGTATCAATTGGTATATCTGCCTTGGTATCGTCAGTGAAAGTCACATGCATGATGGGCTTTAAATATTTATCAAGATCCTTTCTTGTCGACTCCACCCAGTAAAGCTTCCCCATGGAACAGAAACATCCTCTCGATAAAAATTCAATATTGACAGACTGGATGATCTTCTTTTGTTTTTTTGAGTTCTTTTCAGCTTATAATTTTTATTCTATGGTAGATATGTTCCGAATCAAACCACTCTGGCTTGATGTAATAGCGAAGACCAATATAGCCAATAAACAAACTAACTAAAGCAAGAAGGATATATTTCTCTTAAACTTCAACTTTTTACTCTTCACCTTCTTCATACTCACCTCCTGGGAGATTTATTTCATTATATCATAATCACCCTCATATTATAGACTTGCTAATGAGAGTATGATCAATAAAAACACCTGAAACAAGTGGATTTCCACTTCCTTCAGGTGTTCTTTTATTGTCTTAATTGAGAAAAATACTTGGCCAATCTTCCCTTCGATGACTAGGGTCTGCCTGTTTGTCTTGCGGAATATTAGTTTTGTTAATCACGACCAAGTGCTTGCCATGGAAATACTGGATCAAGCTAGCTGCTGGGTAGACAACGAGGGAGGTTCCTCCGATGATGAGAAGTTCAGCCTCTTGGATGGCTCGAGCTGCTTGGCTAAAGACCTCCATATCGAGGGCTTCCTCGTAGAGGGTTACATCCGGTTTAACGACCTTGCCACAATCCAGGCAAAGTGGAACAGGGCCTTCCAAAGCTAAAAAGGCCTCCAGATTATAAAAGCGCTGGCAACCTGTGCAGTGATTGCGATCAGCACTGCCATGGAGCTTCAATACCTTTTTAGAGCCTGCCATTTCATGGAGGCTATCGATATTTTGTGTCACCACTGCCTTGAGCTTCCCTGTCTGCTCCAGCCAAGCCAGATAACGATGGGCCGCATTGGGCTTGGCATCTGGATAGAGCAGGTATTTTTTTATAAAATTCGAAAAAGTCCTCTGGATAGCGCACAAACATGGTATGAGAGACCAGTTGCTCAGCCGAAAATGACGCCCCAAGGTGACGCTATAAACGCCATTCGAGCTACGAAAGTCGGGAATATTGGACTCTGTAGAGACACCTGCTCCACCAAAAAGACAATATTCTGACTGTGGTCAATCACGTCTTGCAACTCTTTTTAGTTTATCCATCTCTTCCTCCTTACAAGAGCGCCTCGATCACTGCATTGGCCTGGTCGAAATAGAAAGGTTCTCGCTTGTACACAATCCCCGTCTCCTGAGCCAAGCTCACCAAGAGCTCCATAAAATGCTGAGAAGAGAAACCCGTCGTCCGGTGCAATTCTTCCTCATCAAAGGGTTTGATCAAGTGGGCCAAAGGATTGCGAACAGATTTTTCCAACTCCCCGCAGTTGCTTGGCTGCTCCTTGGTGGAATCCGGCAAGTCCAAGATCAAGATCAACTCCGTCAAACTGGACGAATTGACTGCATCTCGCTATGGAAAATCTGCAAGGCTGGATGGTCAGACGCCCGGATCTTATCAAACTTCCAATGGTCATAGCTGGACTCCTTAGAGTTGTGAATGTAGTCTGCAATATCAGGGATCTGCAACTCAATCAAGCGCATAAAGATCCGGTAAATAGCTGGGCTCACCGCCCGAATGAAGTCGATGATCTGCTCATTGCGGAGCTTGGCTTCTAAATCGTACAGGTAGTTAGCCAGTTGCTCCTCTTCTGGGTCCTCATGCCAAAAAAGCTGAAAACCAGTCGCTTCTAGCAAGTCAGTTCTCAACTTTTGGTTCATAATCGGTTGAATATTGAGCTCCCGACGCTCGGCCATTAACTGTAATAAGGTCAAGACCAACTCTGGAACTTCTTCTGCTTCTTAGCAGAGCGAAGGGCCCTGACTATACTGGTAAGTCTGAAGGTCGTAGAGCCACTCATCATGAAGGTATTCTGTCATTAGTCTGCAATCAAGGTTTCAAGACCAACTTTCATCATATCAGTGAAAGTATTTTGTCGTTCTTCAGCAGTCGTGTCTTCTTCTGGATTAACCAAACTGTCTGAAATAGTCATGATGGCAAGGGCATCCACATGGTGTTGGGCAGCAAGATAGTAAAGAGCCGCAGCTTCCATTTCTACAGCTTTGACGCCCCATTTACCAAGCTCGATGTTCTTTTCACCATAGTTTGAATAGAAAACGTCTGATGACAAGACATTACCGACGTGTGTCGTCATACCAAGGACTTTGGCAATGTGGTAAGCCTTGTCTAAAAGATCAAAGCTAGCGATTTGTGGGAAATCGTATTGAGGCCAATCGTTGCGGATGATGTTTGAGTTGGTTGCAGCTGCTTGAGCTAAGACCAATTCACGGACGTGGACATCGCCATTCAAAGAACCAGCTGTACCCACACGGATCAATTTCTTCACACCGTAGTCCACGATCAACTCACGCGCATAGATAGAGATCGATGGCATCCCCATCCCAGTTCCCATAACAGATACACGATGACCCTTGTAGGTACCCGTGTAACCAAACATGTTCCGAACTTCATTGAAGGAAACAGCGTCTTCAAGGAAGTTCTCAGCGATAAATTTCGCACGAAGAGGATCCCTCAGGAAGAAGAATTTTATCAGCAATTTCACCTTGCTTAGCAGCAATATGGATAGACATAATTAAGATATAGAGGGCGACAGAGAACAAAGTAAAAATAGGAACTGACGACGCATCGTAGATGCTAGACGTTTATCTTTCACAGTTCTCCGCCCGTATTCAGTTCAGCGAATACGGTTAACCCTACCTTTCTGTATGTATTTTGTTTAGAAAAGCTTTTCTGCTCGTGTTCATAGAGAACACACGTTCTAGCTTCTTGTTTTTCTTATAGGTCAGGCCTCAGATTCTATTTGAACCCCAGACTAATCTGACCTATTGCGTATACATCAATTATACCATAAGAAGATAGGATTCATCTAGCTTGTAGGGTAAAATCCCTCCATAAAAAGCTCCTGAATCTTATCTACTCGAAGACTCCTTTAATTTTCTCCCCATCATACGATCCAACCTTTGAGTCAAACCAACAGTTAGAAAGGCTGTTAGTACAGGTAAGGCAGAGCATCTAATCCTTGACCTGTAAATCCAATCACTAAACCAGTTGCAGAAAAGGGAGCCTTTAGGGTCACGGTCAAAAAGCAAACAGCGCCAATAAGTAAGATGGTAGATGGACTCTCAATTCCAAAAGCTAGAGTGAAAAAGTGCTGCTCCCTACCATCCCCAGGGCAAAGGAAGGCGTCAAAGTCCTCCATAAGCTCCCGCCCAGAGAGTAAGCAAAACGACAAGTGCCTTTAGAACCAACAAGAGGAAGGCCGTCTTCCATGAAATACCATTGATGGCCTCCTGAGCTACCATTCGTCCATTTCAAGAAGGTGGGGAGTTTCTGAGCTAGGCCAGCTAAGAAAAGAAATGCAAGTGGAAGAGTCAAGAGAATACGCTTGTCTTTAATCCGATGAGCAGTAGCTTGCTTGGTCAATCGCGCAAATCCAAAGGCTAGGGGCGTTAAGACCAAGACTAAGATTGGCATCAACCACAACCCCTGTAGTGACCAAGTCGTAACCGGCAGCTTGTAGAGTGCATGATCTGAAATCACCCAACCTGCCGTATAAGCAGCCACATAAGTGGAAATCCCTGCCAAGAAAAAGCGTTTAAGCGAAAATGCAATGCCTAAGGTTTCAAAAATAAAAAACACACTCGTTAATGGGACTTGGTAAACCGCAGCCAATCCTGCTCCTGCCCCACAAGCGATCAAAAAAATACGATCTGCCAGCGGCAGGCCAAAACCTTTCGCAAGACGACCTGCCAACAAGGACCCGATCTCTCGGGGCGCTCCTTCCTTGCCGATCGGTGCTCCTCCTCCAACAGCCACAATTTGCCAGCTAGAATGGAGCAATTGTCTCCAGAAATGAAGGGCGAGACGGGAATCTTCCTCCTTCATCTGACCCTTGATGGAGAGAAGCTTCCCCTTTCGTTGCAAAAAATACCAGACTAAGGCTGAAGTAAGACCTACAATTAGTAAACTGATTCCTATCCGATAAGGGGGAACTCCATCCGTCAAAAAACTAGACTCATGCTCGGAGTGACCAAATACTAGCCCTTCAAAAATTCCAGAAGATCATGAAGAATAATACCTGCAAAACCCGAAACAAGCCCTAGCAGACAAGCTGCTAGGACCATTCTCAGTTTATAGGGAATTGCTTGAATGGTTCTCACAATTCTTTCCATCTTTATTACAATTCAGCCAGAATCGCTTTCAGCAATCCTTTGAAGTCGCCTTTGACGCGCTCCGTCACTTCCACTACTTCTTCGTGGTTAAGCTCTTCTTGGAAACCAGCCGCAAAGTTGGTAATACATGAAATACCAAGAACTTTCAAACCAGAGTGAGCCGCAATGATGACTTCAGGAACAGTTGACATACCGACAGCATCTGCACCAAGAGTCTTATACGCACGGATTTCAGCTGGAGTTTCATAAGTTGGACCTGTCACACCGATATAAACCCCATCATCCAATTTGATACCCAATTTGTCTGCTACTTGATGAGCAGTCTCACGGTATTCTGGAGTGTAAGCTTTCGACATATCAGGGAAACGTGGACCAAAGTCATCCAAGTTTTCACCGATCAATGGGTTTTGACCAGTCATATTGATGTGGTCAGTAATAGCCATCAAGGTACCAGGACCGAAGCCGATACCTCCAGCAGCGTTAGTTACAAGCACTCCTTCACATCCCAAAACTTTCATGACACGAACTGGGAAAGTCACCACTTCCAATGGGTTTCCTTCATAGAAGTGGAAACGACCTTGAAGAGCCAAAACTTTACGACCAGCAAGATCACCATAAACCAATTTACCAGCGTGTCCGACTACTGTGGATTGACCCCAGTTTGGAATGTCAGAGTAGTCTACTACGACTGCATTTTCGATTTCTTCAGCCAATTCTCCAAGACCTGAACCAAGGATCAAACCGAACTCAGTAGCTTCGATTCCTTTGCCCTTCAAAAATGCTGCTGTTTCATTGATTTTTGCTAATAATGTCATTGTGTTTCTCCTTTTATTTCTTAAGTAATGTGCCAATTTTGTCAAAGGTGTTAGCGTTGCGAATAGTGATCTGACGATAGAAAGGCATCTTCATCAGATGTTTGTGGTAGGCGGTTTTAGCGTAGCTTGCTTCTGAGAATTTCCCCCAGAAAACCGCTGTTTTGCCAAGGTGAAGCACTTCATCGCCTAGCTTCAAAGCAAGCAACTTTTCTTCTACGGATTCCCTATCCAAGCCCTCGGTGTAAAAGAGCACATCCTTGCGAGCCATCTCTTCTGTCCACCATTGCGGTAGGTTTGCACATTCTGCTTCATAGTCTTCACGACTCAGGAGAGAAAAGCACTGAATGAAGGGATAGTGATGCTCAAAGAAGGTCGACAGGCACTCTACTAATTGAGATCGAGAAAGACCTGTCGTAAAGAAGATATTGCCACTGTTGATGTAGGTTTCCACTTGTTCGAATCCCAGCTCCGTCAATTCTTGACGAAGTTGAGCCATGACCACTTTGTTTTTGCCGCCAACATTGATTCCTCTTACGAGGAGAGCAAAGCGCATCATCTTAAACCAATTTATCTAAGAAGCTTTCTCCGATCATGGCTTTCTCAACACCAAAGTTGTCCGCCACAGTAGCTGAGATATCCGCAAAGTGTCCAACTGGAATCAAGCCATTACCTTTGAAAGATGGACTGTAAGCCAAGAATGGGATGTATTCACGAGTATGGTCAGTACCAGCGTATGTTGGGTCGTTACCATGGTCAGCTGTAATCATCAAGAGATCGTCTTCTTTCATTGCAGCGATGATTTCTGGCAAACGCTCATCGAACTCATGCAAGCAATCACGGTAGCCGTGCGCATTGCGACGGTGTCCGTAAAGAGCATCAAAGTCTACCAAGTTGGTAAATGAGAAGCCTTCTTGGAACTCAGGAAGTCCCATGGTCTTAATCAATGTATCTATCCCTGTGGTTGTTTGATTTGTTGTGGCCCATATCATGGTTGATACCAGCACCGTTGAAGATATCGTTTATCTTACCAACTGCATAGGTATCGATACCAGCTTCGTTCAATTTGTCCAAAACAGTTGGAGCAAATGGTGAAACAGCCAAGTCACGACGGTTAGCCGTACGAGTGAAGTTTCCAGGCTCACCAACGTAAGGACGAGCAATGATACGACCTAGAAGAGCTGGACGCTCTAAAGTGATCGAACGAGCATATTCACAGATACGGTAGAGTTCATCCAAAGGAATGATGTCTTCGTGAGCTGCGATTTGAAGAACAGGGTCAGCTGATGTATAGATGATCAACTCGCCAGTTTCCATTTGGCGTGGTCCGAAGTCATCGATAACAGCTGTACCAGAATAAGGTTTGTTGGCTTCGCGGATGACCTTGCGACCTGAGAATTCTTCGATTTTTGTCAAGATTTCTTCTGGGAATCCATTCCAGAAAGTATCAAAGGGTTCTGTAATATTAAGACCCATGATTTCCCAGTGACCTGTCATGGTATCTTTTCCAAGAGAGACTTCTTCTAACTTCGTAGCGTAACCAGTTGGATTGCTCTCAGCCGGAACAGTCTTCAAGGCTTGTTCACGAGGAATATTTCCAAGACCAAGTTTTGCCATGTTTGGTACATTCAAACCAACTGCTTTTGAGATGTGTCCAAGTGTGTCAGATGCGCCGTCAGGTACACCAGCATTGACAAAGTTATTAGCATCTGGAGCTGCTCCGATCCCTACTGAATCCAAAACCACTAAATGCATACGATTAAATTTTGGCATATTGAATGTCTCCTTTATAATTTAAACTGAATACAGTATAACACAAATTTTTGAAAATGTAACGCTTTCATATAAAAATTTTATAAATAAGTTTTATATCCTCAGAAAAAGGACAAAAAGCCCTTTTTAAAGTGATTTGCTAATGATTTTTGGACCTTCTGGTGTCCCTACGATGACTTTTGAAACCATCCCTAAGAAGAGACCATGGTCGACAACACCGACAGTGCGGTCCAACTCTTCTGCCAAGGCTTCAGCGTCTGGGATCACTTTCAAATCCAAATCAATGATAAAGTTCCCTTGATCGGTCACAAAGCGCTGTCCATCTTTTTCACGGTAAGCTGGTGAATAGCCCTTCTTTTCAAAATGACGGAAAAGATTTTCTGCTCCGTATTGAACCACTTCTACTGGTAGTTTAAAGGCACCAAGCGTCTCCACTTGTTTTGACTCATCACAATCCAGATGCAGTCTTTTGAGTTGGTCGCAACGATTTTCTCCATCAAGAGGGCACCGCCTCCACCTTTGATGCCGTTCAAAGCAGGGTCTCACTTCGTCCGCACCATCGACGGTCAAGTCCACCACTTCGACATCATCGATCGCTTTGAGAGGAATTCCCAAGCCTTCTGCCTGTTCATAGGTCACGCTTGAGGTCGTTACAGCTGTAATCTGCAAGTCTTCTTCCTTGATGCGACGTCCCAATTCAGCCACAAAATAATAAGCAGTTGACCCTGTACCAAGACCGACAATCATGCCGTCTGTAACAAACTCAGCCGCCTTAATGCCTACCTGTTCTTTTAGGTTTACCATCTTAGACCTCCATTTCTATTCATATTTAGTATAGCATATCGACCGACAGATTTCACTACTTAACTGAAAACCTTTTCAACTTCTCCTTCTAAAAGCAAAACCTTGCCCCTCTTGCTAGTTTACGATAGAATAGAAGGGAATACACAGGAAAAGAGAAGATACATGATTACTAGAGAATTTGATACCATCGCTGCGATCTCGACTCCACTTGGTGAGGGAGCGATTGGGATTGTTCGCTTGAGCGGGACAGACAGCTTTTAAAAATCGCTCAAAAAGATTTTTTAAAGGAAAAGACTTGACCAGCGTGGCTAGCCATACCCTCAACTACGGCCATATCGTGGATCCGGATAAGGATGAGATTCTGGATGAAGTCATGGTCGGAGCCATGCGTTCGCCCTAAGACCTTCACGCGAGAAGACATCATCGAAATCAACACTCACGGTGGGATTGCTGTGACCAACGAAATCCTGCAATTGGTGATCCGCGAAGGCGCTCGTCTGGCTGAGCCTGGGTGAATTTACCAAGCGGGCCTTCCTGAATGGTCGGGTCGATTTGACCCAGGCTGAGGCGGTCATGGATATTATCCGCGCCAAGACCGACAAGGCTATGAACATCGCCGTCAAGCAGTTGGACGGTTCCCTGTCTGATCTGATCAACAATACCCGTCAAGAGATCCTCAATACCCTAGCTCAGGTCGAAGTCAACATCGACTATCCTAGAGTACGATGATGTCGAGGAAGCAACAACCGAGATAATCCGCGAAAAGACCACAGAATTCGAAGCCCTCTTGACCAACCTCCTCAAGACAGCTCGCCGTGGAAAAATCCTTCGCGAAGGAATCTCTACTGCTATCATCGGGCGACCAAACGTCGGTAAATCTAGCCTTCTGAATAACCTCCTGCGCGAGGAAAAAGCTATCGTGACCGATATCGAAAGGACGACCCTGTGACGTCATCGAGGAATACGTCAATATCAACGGTGTTCCTCTCAAGCTGGTCGACACGGCTGGGATCCGGGAGACAGAAGATATCGTCGAACGCATCGGGGTGGAACGCTCTCGCAAAGCCCTCAAAGAAGCCGACCTGGTCCTTCTGGTCCTTAATGCTAGTGAACCACTGACGGATCAGGATCGACAGTTGCTGGAAATCTCACAAGACAGCAACCGCATCATTCTCCTCAACAAGGTCGATCTCCCGCAACAAATCGAGTTAGACGAAATCCCTGCTGATCACATCAAAATTTCTGTCCTAAAATCAAAAATATCAACCACATCGAAGACCGTATCAATGCCCTCTTCTTTGAAAAATGCTGGCTTAGTGGAGCAAGATGCCACTTACCTCTCAATGCCCGCCATATCTCTCTCATCGAGAAAGCTGTTGAAAAGCCTGCAAGCTGTCAACGAAGGCCTGGCTATGGGCATGCCAGTGGACCTTCTTCAAGTCGATCTGACCCGCACTTGGGAAATCCTTGGAGAAATCACAGGGGATGCTGCACCAGACGAGCTCATCACCCAACTCTTCAGCCAGTTCTGTCTTGGTAAATAACTTAAAAAAATCGTATGTTTGAAACATACGATTTTTGTATATTAAATTCCTTTGGTCCAGACTTTGAACAGTGAGGTCGGCTTGGTAGATCAGAAGAGTCCTACTGCTGTCAAGAATGGAATAGCAAGAGGGAGTTCTGTCTCGATTTGGCCAAATGGTGAATTGCCGACAAAGTGAAGGCCAAAAGCCAGAAATAAAATAGAACCAACCCGTCAGCATCAACTCCTTGCGACCTTTTGTCGCTTGAAGGATTAGGTAGAGACCTACCATGAAAAGAGCTGTGTAAACCCAGTGAGATACGACCCCATTCATGATCCGCCCTAAGATACCAGACACTGCGTAAGAGAAGCCTTCCGGCATATCTTGACGGATATAAGCAAAGTCCTCTACAATCTGGAAACCAAGACCAGAAGCAATCGCTAAAAGGAAGATGGATTTGATCCGACGCACATTGAATAAATAGAGAACAAAGAAGATTGGAATCAACTTGAAGGGTTCCTCAAAGAGGGGTCCTGCAATAGCACTCTCATACTGGTTCCAAAAATCGCTATTGGGCGCTACGGCTTGAATCATCTCATGGAAATAGGTATTGGCAAAACTAGACAACCAACCAGCGATAAAGCCCCCACCTAGAAGAGAAAAGAGAACCGGAATCCAGGACAACTTCCACTTCTTGGCGAAATGAAAGAGAGCCCAAACAGCAGGAATCGCATAAACTAAGAGCAAGAGGACAGAGACACCAATGATCCCATACTGACTGCCTGTCATCCAACCAGCAGTGATAGACTGCGTCTCATAGGCCAGACCGATCGCGAGCAAGAATAAAAATAGAAACAAAATCGATTTGCGTTTCATAAAAAACCTTTCTTAAGAACAATTAAAAAGGCTGGAATCCCAGTCTTTTTGTCTATATGGATATTGTAACAATAAAAGCTTAAAAAAACAATAAATAGCTACGGAAATGGCGATTGCTGGTGACTGCAAATACTTGCGATGAAGAATCTTGTTCTGATTGTTGCCCAATAATAAGAACTATTTTGATTGTTTATATAAGTGTTCCAGTAATTGCCGACATTTTTTCGTCAATCAATTCTCTATTAGCCAGTTGTTGAATCCATTTTTCTGGGATGCCTTCCAGTTGATAGTGGGCTCCAGCCAAGGTTCCTGTAATGGCACCGATGGTATCGGTATCCCTCCAAGATTAACAGCTTTTAGAACAGCTTCTTCAAAACTCTCGTTGTACCCAAACACCAGAGACAAGCCTTCAAGGTATCAACAGCATAGCCTGTAGAAGTAATATCTTCCCTAGATTTTTGATAAAATTCTCTATCAAATATTTCACTAAAATGTTCTTGATACTCCTCCCAGTATTCTGGCTTTTTCTTGAAGTAATCTTCAAAATAAGGTTTTGATTGACAAAGTAATTTTTCTAAACGAATGTTAAGAAGAAAACCGATTAAAAGCTGGACATAAAGAATAGACGCGACAATAGACCTTGGATGAGCATGGGTTAGCTTAGTATATTGCTCAATTATTTTTGTTCTATAACTGAAATCAAAATTTTCATATAAGAGCAAAGCTAAGGGAGATATCCTCATCAGGGCTCCATTGCCATTCTCTCTCTCACCAGTCCCTCCGCATTTCTCTGGAGAAACTCCTGCTAAATACCGATCAATCGCCTGATTAGTCGAAACACCAATATCAAAACAATATCCAAAAGGTGTGAGGTAGCCCTGACGATAATCTACAAATTTATCCATCAACCCATTCAAATCAGAATCCTCACATAGGTGTTCAATAAGTGCTAAGGATAAAGAAGTATCATCTGACCAGGTACCAGCTGGTTGATTATAGGTTCCATAACCCACCATATCTGAAATATGATAGGTATCTCTATCTCTGAACTCTACAGGGACCCCCAGTGCATCACCTATTGCTAGACCAAAGATAACTGAATTTATCTTTTGTTTAAGATTATATCTTCTATACTGATTTGAATCATCTTCCCATTTATCTCTTAATCTCATAGCCTTCTCCTATTCTATTAAATCCATTTTTAGAATATTATTATTATCAACTTTACCAATTGCATCAAGTTCAGTTGGTTTTGAGCTCTGAGAAATTGCTTTTTGTAACAATTCTTCAAATTCTTTTTCTGAAAAATAGTGTCTCTTTCTATCTGTATCAATAAGAAGAAATTCTGGATTATCTCTTAAAAATTGTATGTTAGCATCTTCTTGACTAATTTTTGATTTCCAAAATCCGAAATTAGCATAATTAATTAATTCTTCACCATCATATTCTCCTGCTAAATAGCTATCCACAGCTTCTTTAGGAATTTCTTGAACCACTTCTGGCATGGTAATATTAAAAGTTGGATAACGTAAGAAATACTTGTCACCATCTTGACAAATTTCCAACATATCTTTTTGACTTAAATAAATTGTTTCCATTCTCGTCTCCTTTGTTGTCTTGCAAAATGTCTACTAAAGTTACCTTATCTTTTGGAACTGGGTCGATAACTGCTTCAGGAACTCCTCCAGGGTATGTTTTGCCTCCTGGTCGCCACCATTTATTAACTCCATCTTCATTACCGCTTGATATTGAAATTCCTTTTTCGCTACTACTTCTGGAGTGACATCTAAACGATAAAGTGGACCATCTCCTAAAAACATTCATCAAAACCTATAATCAAAAAGCCGTAATAGATATAAAAAGAGTTCTCAAAGTTAGATTTTTGAAAGTCAACAAATACCTTTAAATCAGTATTTTCAAATGTATAATACTTACTTTCATAAGCAAAACTTGTGATTTCAAAATTTTGCCAACAATTTTTGAATTCTGTATTATTCATTAAAAATTAGAAGCCCATATATTCTTTTTCACACATTTTTACTAAAAGAAACTTGAAGTGAGGGTACAAATCAAAATAGTTTGCTAGTCCATCATCAAAGGCAGGCTTAATCAATATTTGATATTACTATTAATAGAAGCCACTAAACTTTCTGAGGTTATCTTCTCTAGATTATATCTATCTAGGTCCTGATAAATAAATCTGCTACCAAAGTCTTCCAAACCTTGTTTATATAGAGGTAATTTCCCATCATAAATTCCTTTGATTAAAAAGCCGTAATTGATATAGAAAAAGTTCTCAAAGTTAGATTTTTGAAAATCCAATAAATACCATTAAATCAGTATTTTCAAATGTATAATATTTATTTTCATAAACAAAACTTTGAGATTTTCAAAATTTCGCCAACAATCTTTTTAAATTGTGTTTTGTCTCATTTGTAGGCAGAATCTAAATATCTTTTTACTGTCAAAGGAAGTCTTCGTTTTAAGTGAGGATACATTTCCAAATAGTCATCAATCCCTTTCTCAAAGGCTGGTTTAATAAACTTTCTGTATTCTCTAAAATACTCTCTGAAAGACTTTCCTTCGTCAGATCAGACAGTTTATAATCTCCAATCATTTTGTCGTTATCATTGTAAACAAAACGACCTCCAAAAATCTCCAAAAGCCATGACTCAACTTCTAATTTTTCATGAAGCTTTTTATAAAAATCCGTAATTGATATAGAAAAGAGTTCTCAAAGTTAGATTTTTGAAAAAGCAACAAAGACAATCAAATCTTCATTTTCAAAATAATATTGCTTATTTTTATATAGAAAACCTTCTTGTTTTAAAACTTCACCTACATGAATTCTGTATTATTCATTTTTAATAATCCTCTTTGTATTTTTAATATGTGTCTAAAACACCTTTTCCAGTCACCACCATCAATAGACTTCATTTCATCAATATACCCTTGAAGTTGCTTTCACACCTAATTTAATCTGCTGAAGATACGCTGATATTTAGGGCTAAAGCGAAGATGATGTAAATGATGAAAACCAATCTGGTGCTGCCCATTATGATTCCACTCTCAGGGTAACTTGTAGATTTTGTTGCCTAATAATTTTTCCTACTAAACTAAAGTAGAAAAATAATTTTGCTTACAAAGTTTTCACCACTATAGACAATTATAATGTTTTCATCTTTATTATATTCTGCATGAATGATATCTGGTAGTTCTATCTTTATTTCACTACCATCCCATTCCACGTGACCATCCGTTCACTGTAATCAATTTTCATCATTCTTCTCTACTCTAACTCAGATAAATTCGATCTGTATTGTTTGCTCAGTCATCAGGGACTGCACTTCCTCGACAAGTTTATCTAACTCGTTCTGTAGTGATACGAATGTGATTGAATGATAGCTCCCAATTCTGTATACTTGACCTATATACAGTAAAACTTCATCGGTCAACAATTCACCCTCTGCTTTTTAAAACATAACCATTTTCATAGTCAAATGTGATGATAGACCTTGTACCAGAAATTTTCATTTTTCTTCCTTTTCTTATATCCCTTTCAGACTAAACTGTATAGCACCTCATAATCTTTTTATTTAGTGTTCAAAGATGAGTAGAACTACCTTAAAAATCAATGTTAACGTTTTTCCACTATTATACCATGCAAGAACTCTTTCCCAAGATCCATCCTGCATAAACAAAAACACTGAAGAATCAGTGTTTCATCTATTCATGTCCCCTGCCGGAATCGAACCAGCAAACTACTCCTTAGGGAGGGAGTTGTTATATCCATTGAACTAGGGGACCTATAAAAAGAAAAGCGAGATCACTCCCTGCCTCCTTGTTCGTCTTAACGATCGGATTTCTTTAATACGAGCTGCTTTTACCTTTGCAATGCACGAAGGTAGTACATTTCGCATGACGTACTTTTACCGTAACGTACAACTTCAATCTTTTCTACACGTGGAGTGTGTACTGGGAATGTACGTTCAACACCGACACCGTTAGAGATTTTACGAACAGTGTACATTTCAGTGTGTCCTTGACCTTTACGAGCGATAACAACGCCTTCAAAGATCTGGATACGTTCACGAGATCCTTCGACAACTTTCGCGTGTACACGAACAGTGTCACCAGGACGGAATGCAGGGATATCAGTACGAAGTTGACCTTCAGTCAAGCTTTGGATTAATGGATTCATTTTTATTCTCTATCTTCGTCAATCTTGAGGGCTACTCCCCCAGCGGATAAACTGTATTTTTGTGCTTCCATTACGCACAAAGTTTATAATACCAAAAGAATGTCCTTTTGTAAAGGATTATTGCAACTTTTTCGCAACTTTTTGTCCACCATAGATAGACAGGGCTGGAAAGAGACGAGTTGCGACCAGACAAACCAAGAGAAAGGCTGGCCAATGTTGGAAACCAAAGACCTCACAACCGATCAGGATGGGGCCGATCGTCGTCGACGTTGCTCCTGCGAAGACCGCCGCATAGCCTAAGGCTGCTACTAGATAAATCGGAAGTCCAAAGAAAGGAGCTAGTCAGACACCCAGACTCGCCCCCTGATAGAAAAGAGCGGGGTCACTTCTCCTCCCTTATAGCCTGTAGCAATGGTCGTCACTGTAAATAGGAGCTTGAGGATCCAGTCTGCCCCAGTGATCAAGCTCTTCCCTTCAGCTCCTTCAAAGCTTTGGGAGATCAGATTGGTCCCCAGTCCCGTATAGCGACCTGTCCCAATCAGATACAAGAGGATACTGAGGCCGAGACCGACCACTCCAATCCGCACATAGGGATTGGCAAAAGACCTTGGCAAAGCTTTGTTTAAACCGACCTAGGAGATGAGGCAAAGAGCTTACCTGTCAGACCAAAGATCACTCCTAAGACCAGCAACTGCAAGACTACGTGAGGCGATAGGAGAGCTTATCTGAAATGACCTGGGTGAATTTCTCTAGCCCCAAGGCATGAGAGGTCCAACTAGCGACAAAAGGCTGCGATGGTCGCAGGATAGAGAGCACGCCATTCTAGTCTCCCTATCACTAGGACTTCCATGGCAAAGAAGATGGCAGCTAAGGCGTCTGAAAGAGTCCACCAAAGCCAGCAGCCATCCCAGTGACCAAATAGATCCGTGAAGCGTCTGGGCCAAGTTCCTCTCTTCGTAGAGCATGGGCCACTGTCCCACTGAGCTGGACCGCTACTCTTCTCGACCAGCGGATCCACCCAAAGAGATGCGTCATCCAGGTAGAAAGGATGGTCAAGGGATCAAGCGCTTGGGAATGTCTTTTCTCCTTCCTCACCCACTTCAAAGAGGAGCTCCATCCCTTTTTGACTCTTGCCACCATAGGTGCGATTGAGATAGGTGATCAAGATACCTGCTAGAGGCAGAAAGGGTAAGAGATAGAGAAGGTAATCCGTGCGAACTTCTCCAATCCCGATCAAGACACGCCCAAAGAGGGTATCTATCACCCCAACAACCGCTCCGATCAGGAGGGCATCTAGGGTATAAACTAAAGTTCTTTTAATCATCGTCATCACAGGCACCCTAGTCCACATCTAATTGATCAGCCTGGAAGCCTCTGGAGCGCTTCATCAAATCCCGATAAGTGGCAAGGATGGTTTCCTCATAGCGTTGCTCCTGGACCAAGCCTGCTACATTGGCTAAGACCTCATCTTCTCTAGCCCGGTCCAAGACAGGATTTTGATGGGTTTCTTTGTAGCGAATGACATCTTCCACACAGTGCATCCGGTGTTCCAATAAATGGACCAATTCTTTATCAATACTATCAATCTCTTGGCGAATCTTCTCTAATTCCATACTGGCCTCCTCACTTTTTGCTACCCATTTTATCAAAAATCGGGCAATCTTACTAGCCCTATCCAGCTATTGAAGGTTTTCAGCCATAAAAAAGTGCCTGCCACATGCAAACACCTTTCTTAGCTATGGATTAGCCGACTTTTGCTGCGAGTTCTTCTACAAAAGCTTCTAATTTTTCAATATCTTCGTCTTCAGCTGACAGATCCACTTTGACGCACTCAGAACCTTTAACTGCACCAGTCGCTGCAAAGACACGATCAAAGTCATCGACCGCCTTACAGAACTCGTCGTAGAAGGTATCACCTGAACCAACGACACCGTAGATCTTACCGTTCAAGTCAAGACCAGCTAAGTCTTCATAAAAGTCAACGATTTCGTCAGGAAGCTCACCATCACCGTAGGTATAGGTCGCCACGACTGCAATATCAGCTTCAAGAAAGTCCTCTGCGTCTACTGTTGTACATCTCGTCGACTTCTACCTCGACACCAAGATCACGAAACTTATCTGCAACGATATCAGCAATCTCTTCTGTATTTCCTGTCATACTTGCAAAAACAATCTTTGCTAATGTCATAATTCCCTCCAAATAATAATCTTATGACATTATACCACTCGCGCGCATTTTGCATGGGGAAGTACTGGGACCTGGCATTGTTCGGAAATTCTCCACCAGAGAGCCAGACAATCTTTTTCTTTTCCAAATGCCCGCCTTATGCTAAAATTGAATGAGAACTAAATGAGGTACTATATGCAGATTACACAGGACATTTTAGAGAAAATCAACCAATACGATACCATTATCCTTCACCGTCATATGAATCCCGATCCGGACGCAATCGGAAGCCAGGTCGGCCTGAAAGAAATCATCCAGTCCCAACTTCCCAGACAAAAGAGTCTTAGCTACCGGCTTTAACGAGCCGACTCTTGCTTGGATGGCTAGTATGGATACTGTCACAGATGAAGATTATGAGGGTGCTCTAGTCATTGTCTGCGATACTGCCAACACCCCTCGCATCGATGACAAACGCTACACAAGCGGCAATTTTCTGATCAAGATTGACCACCATCCAAACGACGATGCCTACGGAGATTTCCTCTGGGTAGACACCGACTCTAGCTCTACGAGTGAACTCATCACCCTCTTCGCTCTTGAACAACAGCTTGAGATCAGTCCAGAAGCAGCCCGCCTCCTCATGCCGGTATTGTCGGAGACACTGGACGCTTCCTCTACCCTTCGACGACAAGCCGGACTTTCGAGATGGTTGCCCACCTTCGTAGCTTTGACTTTGACTTTGCCGGTCTTTCTCGTCAGATGGATAGCATGAGCTCCAAGATCGCCAAGCTTCAAGGATATGTCTATGACAATCTCGAAATCGATGAAAATGGAGCTAGTCGCGTGACCCTTACCCAAGAGCTCCTCAAACATTACCAAATCACAGATGCCGAGACTGCCGCGATCGTCTCAGCACCTGGTCGAATCGAAGACGTCAGCGTCTGGGCTATTTTTGTCGAGCAAAGTCGATGGCCACTACCGCGTCCGTATGAGAAGTAAAGCTCTGGTGATCAACTGAGATTGCCAAAACGCCACGATGGTGGAGGCCACCCTCGCCAGTGGTGCCAATTCTTATTCCTTAGAAGAAAAACGAGCAAATCTATCGGGAACTACAAGAAGTTGCTAAGGCAAAGTAGATATTCATGAAGAATCAAATACACGGTCAGTCATCTCTAGTGGAGACGATTGGCTTTTTCATTTTGAACAAAATATGAATGAATTTTTAATAACATTTAGAAAAATGTGAACGATTTCTTAGATTTCCATTCCAGTTTGAGCTTATTTATGCTATAATAATCACAAAAAAAGGAGACGTTTTATGCATAAACATCGTATTTTTATCATCGTCGCAGCAGCTCTTACTGCCATTTCTACCTTTTTGCCATGGAGTACATTCAATGGTGGATCCTACGGAAGTTATTCTTTCAGTGGAATTCGAGGTGAATTTGGATGGGTCATCGTTGTCCCTAGCTATTGGTGCCATCGTTCTAGCTTGCCTTCAAACATTGCTCCACCAATGAACAAGAATTTTTCCATTGGTGTCATTGCTATCGGTATTCTTGAAAGCTTAATTACGATCATCACTATGTTTAGAGTTTTGGGTGCTTCATCTGAATTCGGTGATGGCTTTTCTATTGGTTTTGGTTTGATTATTGCAGTCATTGCAAGTATTGCTATTGTGGTCACAGGACTTCTTGCGATGTCTGGTGGTAAAATCACTAAAGGGACATTCCAAGAACTTGCCTCAACAAGTAGAGGATTCGCACAGTCTGTTGCATCATCTGTCCAATCACCACAACAACCGGGTCAACCTGGTCAACAACAATGGCAACAACCACAACAAGGGTTTGGTCAGCCTGCCCCAGGACAAGGATTCCAACAAGCGTCTCAACAAGGATTTGGTCAACCTGCTCCAGGACAAGGGTTCCAACAAGCACCTCAACAAGGGTTTGGTCAGCCTGCCCCAGGACAAGGATTCCAACAACCGCAACAAGGGTTTGGTCAGCCTGCCCCAGGACAAGGGTTCCAACAAGCACCTCAACAAGGGTTTGGTCAGCCTGCTCCAGGACAAGGGTTCCAACAAGCACCTCAACAAGGGTTTGGTCAACCTGCCCAACAACAATGGCAACAACCGCAACAAGGGTTTGGTCAACCTGATCCAGGACAAGGGTTCCCAACAAAGCACCACAACAAGGTTTCCAACAAGCGCCCTCAACAGCCTCAACAAGGTTTCCAACAAGCACCTCAACAAGCTTGGCAACCACAAGAACAACAGCAACCTCAACAACCAGAACAGCCAACTACTGAACCTGGTCAAGAATAAAAAGATTTCTATTGATCATACATGTCCAACATTTCCTTACTAGGGTGTTGGTCAGAGTGGGAAAAGCTTGCCTAACAGGATGAGCTTCTCCCACTTTTTTTCTCTATAAAATGCGAAAAATTTGGTAAAAATCCTTGCCAAACTCTTTTGTTTTTGATAAACTAGCTAGTAACAATCTATGGCTCGGAAAGAGACCATGGCAGAAAGGAAATATTGCAAAATGAAAAAGATATCCATCCAGAATATCGCCCTGTTGTCTTCATGGACACTACTACTGGTTATAAGTTCTTAGTGGTTCAACTAAGTACTCTGAGCGAGACTGTTGAATTCGAAGGTGAAACTTACCCATTGATCCGTGTTGAAATTTCATCAGACTCACACCCATTCTACACTGGACGTCAAAAGTTCACTCAAGCAGATGGACGTGTGGATCGTTTCAACAAAAAATACGGTCTCAAATAAGAAACCAATCAAAACCACTTCCACTTGGCAGTGGTTTTTTCTTGTCCTGCCCAGCACAAAAACACCGCTCCTTCAGGCTTCCTGAAAGAGCGGTTTCTTGTTATTCGTAGTCGCCACCGGTAAAGTTGAAGTATTCTTCAAGCTTTTTTCCGATGCTGCGACATCTTTGCATCTTCTCCAATATAGCGAAGGTGCCAGCTTTCCGGCATGTAGCCCGTGCTCGCTTCTTTTTCCCTTCTTGATAACGGACGATAAAGCCATACTTGGCAGCGTTCTTGAGCAACCATTTGCTTTGCGCCTGCTTCTTGGACCAGATTGCCACTAGTATCGATGAGGTCAAATGCTAGACCTGTCTGGTGCTCACTATAGCCAGGACGAGCTGAGTAGCGATCTGCTGCAGCGACACCGTCTTGATTGACATAGCTTTGGTAGAGATCTACTTGGGTCTCATAACTGCGGAAACCACTGTACTGATCGCTGATAGCATACCCTTCAGCCTGCATGGCCGCGATTAACTCGTGCAAGGCCGCAACAGCTGTTGGATCCTCACCTGGATTGTAGTCTGCAGCTAAGGGGTAGTGCTTGTTAGCAATGACGATATCTCCAGACTTTCCTTGGACACTGTAATAAGAGCCATTAAAGGAAACACCTTGGTCCACCGTTACTTCGCCTGCCTTCTTCGTTGACTTTTTGTTATCGTCAGATGAAGTTGCTTCAGAAGCACTGGTTTCTTTGCTGGCTGACGACTGAGCGACTTGCTTACTGGAAGCAGGCTCTTTTTGAGATGAGCTTTTTGACTCCTTCTGTTGGCCACAGGCACCTAGGCTCAACAGAACCAGGCCAGCAAGCGTCCATTTTGTCATGCTTAATTTCATCATAAACCTCCTAATTACCAGCCGTGACCGCAATAGCCGTAATCACGTAAGTATCCCCTACAGGTTTTTGGTGTGTAGGTCTTGTCCTTGCTACTCTGGCTATCTTTTCGGCTGGTCACATAGTGCACAGTATATTCTTCATGGGTTTTCACGATCACCATTCCATTCTCTTCGGTAACGCTGAGAACATTGAAAACACCTGGTGTATAGTAGTCGATTTCAGCCTTCTTGACTCCGCCACCTGTTGTCCACTCCACCATTTCCTTATAGGCATCACTTGAAGTGTCATAGTACTTGGAGTAGGTGTTGGATCTACTTGAGACAGATGAGAAGATTTCTGTCCAGTAGTCTTGGAGGAAGGAGGTGATAGCAGTTTTCTTCTCTCTGCCTTCTTGGCTTCTTCTTCCTTGGCTTTACTGAGCTGTTTCTTCATCTTTTAATCGTTTGGCTACATCCTTAGAAAGCTTTCAGTGATGACTTCATCATCATCCGGAGTTTCACCGATCGTAACCTTGGCCTTTTCAGTTGTATAGCTCTCATTGTTGACACTAAAGACTGCATGGACCTCGATTTCTTGATGGGCTACGACATCGACTTCAAATAGGGTACTTGTGCCGACTTCCTTGCCATTCACGGCTACCTTGATATCCGTTGGATTGCTGACTTCCTCTGGAAATTCAATTTCAAGAAGACGTTTCTCAGAATTGAAGGTCAAGTCCAGCTTATTCTTCGAAGCTTGAGCTGGATCTAGTTTGAACTCACTAGATATCTTTCCAACTTCGGTCTTACCGTCTAGTTGCATATCTCGTGGTGCAAAGTGAACCTTACCAAGTTTAGTCGTTTGGTTCTTCTTGAGCACTGTCGACTCTTTTTCACTGGTCTTAAAGCTTGGCATCATCCAGATTCGTAGTCGCTGTGACTTCAAGTGGATAGGTCTCGATGCGGTATTCTTGGAAGATACCGAATTTCTTATCCGCCTTCTCGATTCCGATCAGCAGATTCTGTTTTTTTGTCCTTGACGATCCCTGTTTTTGAAGACTGGGCGATATGATCTAATTCGTAAACGACATCAATCTTCTGAGCAGTCATATAGTCTAGCAAGCCTTGAGCTTCTTCTTTGGTCCACTTATCCTTATCATTTGAAAGGATGCTAGCCACTTCCCGATAATCTTTTTGTTCAATGGCTGTGACCAATTTGTCCACTGTCACCTGTGGGCCTGTAGTTGATGAGAAGTAATAGCCTAGACCAGACAAGGTCAAGACCAACAAAGTCAAAATACTGAAGAAGAAGACTTTCTTTTTCTTGCCCTTTTTCTCTTTTTTGACTTTCTTTTTCTTGCCTTTCTTGACAGCTTCTTCTTGCTCTGGTAGTTCTGCTGCCGCTACGGCTTCAACTGGCTGGGACAGGCTTTCTGAGGCCTCTGATGGACTCTCTACTGGTGCGAAGACCTGTGTTGTTTGATTGGTCTCATCCAAATGAATAGTTGGAGCAGGTCCTTCCACAATTTCAAAGTTCTGACTACGTGCTGATTCGATCTCTTCTGAAGTGCGCACGTCCATAAAGGGCGAAGAAACGCTCTTCCCAGGCCTGTTGGGTGGATTTTAAGCTCTTCTACTGGTTCCTGCCCTCCTAGTCCTGGCGCTTCTGACGCCACTGGTCGATCGCTACTCCAGCAATCGATTTGATTGCCTTAAAATCAAAGCCGGAATCTCTTCCGGCAATGAATTCTTCAGGAGTAGGTTTGCGACCGATCACTTTTTCAAATAATTCTACCCATTTTTTTGTTCATCGGTATGTTCTCCTAAAACCTAAAAATATTTTTATCCGATATCTATATGAACAAGAATTTTATGACAAAGGTTCCTACCCGATTAAAAGAAGGAAGCGATATAGACGGATACTTGTTCTAAAAATGCGTCTGTCAACGATGCCAACAATTGTGAAGATGACTAGAATGACCGCTGTTGAGGCAAGGAGCAACAAGAATTTGTCAGCCTTGATTTTTGTTCTGTTCAAACCTTGGTAAACTGTGTATATGCCTAAGAAATAGAGAACGAAGATTAACGATCGAAGGAAGCTAAATCCTTCAAAGTACTTAACTAGAGAAAAAAATTAAGACAATGAGGGATGCTGGCAAGGCATAGATAGACAAGCGAGCAAACTCATCGAATGAACGTTTGTAGAGTGTATTCTTTATCTTGCAAGACAAGGTGACGAACCAAGAAACCAGTCAATTGAGTAGCGTAAAGTGTAAAGAAAGTTACAATGACAATCAATAAGTAAGCAGTAAATCCTACTTGAGAGTAGGGGAAGGCACTCGCCACAAAGAATAGTGAGAGACTAAGGATAAATGCAGTTAAGACATAATGAAGAATACCATTCAATACTCTTGGTTGATTTTCTACTGTTGGTCGAACCAAAGCAGAAACAAACCATGACCAGAATCCTTTCATTGCTTGACCAAAGGCATTTGGTTGAGCAGGTTGTGCATAATAGGCTTGACCTGGTTGAGGTTGTCCTGGATAAGGTGCTTGCTGGAAGCCTTGACCTGGGGCTGGTTGACCAAATCCTGGTTGTGGCTGTTGTTGAGGCGCTTGTTGGAAGCTATTTGGTTGAGCGCCAAATGCTGGTGCTTCTGGAGCAGCATTGAATTGTGGCGCTTCTTGAACTGGTGCTTCTGACGCAGCATTAAACTGTGGCACTTCTTGTACTGGTGCTTCTGGAGCAGCATTGAACTGTGGTGCTTCTTGTACTGGTGCTTCTGGAGCAGCAGCGAATTGTGGTGCTTCTTGAGCTGGTGCTTCTGGAGCAGCAGCGAGTGTGGTGCTTCTTGAGCTGGTGCTTCTGGTGCAGCAGTGTATTGTGGTGCCTCTTGTACTGGTGCTTCTGGGGCAGCAGCAAATTGAGAAGTCACTTCTTCTGGTGCTGCTGGAGCAGCAGCGAATTGTGGTACTTCTTGAGCTGGCGCTTCTGGAGAAGCAGCGAATTGTGGTGCTTCTTGAACTGGCGCTTCTGGTGCAGCAGCAAATTGAGAAGTCACTTCTTCTGGTGCTGCTGGAGCAGCAACAAAGCCACTGTTTGCTTGCTCTGGAGCTACTGGAGCACCTACAAATTGTGAAGCTTCTTGGGCTACCTGTTCTTCTTGAAACTCACCTGCAGCCAACGCTTGAGCGATCTCTGCTTCAGTTGCTGAACGACCGTTCACAGCTTCAAAGTAATCAAGCCAATCCTGTTTGATCATAAAATAATCTCCTTATAAAACAAAATACAGATATATTATATAAAAATTTCCACTAGAATTCAATGTTCTACCGGAATCCACAAGCTGGGCCATCCCAACTAGTCAAATGCATCCATGCCACCTTGGATGTTGGTTACATCATAGCCCGCTTCTTCCAAAAATTGACAGGCACGGGCTGATCGTCGACCAGACTTACAGATGACATAATAGGCTTGGTCCTTGTCTAGTTCTGCGTAGCGTTCTGCCAACACTGATAAAGGAAGCAAAGTCACTCCGTCCAGATGAAGAGCATCATATTCCTCTTGCTCGCGAACATCGACGACGTTAATTTCTCCTGCCTGGTACTTTGCTACAAAGTCATTAAATGGAATTTCTTTCATGATTTCTCCTTTTTGATGCCACTATGGCAAGGTTAGTATTTCATAGTTAAAGTCAATGGACTCTAAAAAGCGGAATAGGTCTTGAGTTTTGATAAAGATGGTCTTTTCATTGGTGTTCGGATGGAAGGTCATGATCTCCTCTGACACAATGTCCTGATCGAAATAGACGAGAATATCTTTTTCTGCATTATTTAACAAGCCAAATGGAGATACCGTCCCTGCTGGTAATTGCATTTTTTCAGCTAGCGATTCAGCTGAAGCCATGCGGATCCGATTGGCCCCTACTTGCTCTTTGAAATCATCCATGTCCAAGGGTCTCTGGTCATCCATGATGAGCAGATAGTACTGGGTTTTCTTTTTGTTGGTCAAAAACATGGACTTTGTCCGGACACCTTCTAAACCTTCAATATAGGAATCGGCCTGCTCAGTCGTGAAGGCAGGTGGGTGTTCACCACATCAAATTCAATCCCGAGTTCGTCCAATTTGGCTTTGACTTTTTGATATGCATTCATGGCAATACCTCCTATTGTGGTTATCACTCATTATTCTTTTTGTACTCTCTTAAAATCTGCTGGACTCTAGCCTGGAGAGCTGGCACCACTTCTGCCTCAAACCAGGGATTCTTGGCCATCCAGATCTGGTTGCGGGGCGAAGGATGGACCAGAGGGAAATAGTCGGGCAGATAATCCTTGTACCGACGTACCCGCTCTGTCACCTTGCCACTGACCTTCTCATGGAGATAGTAGGCTTGGGCGTACTGGCCGATCAAGAGGGTCAACTCTATATCCGGACACTCCTTGAGGAGTTGAGGATGCCACTTTTCCGCAAAGCCCTTGCGAGGTGGCAGGTCCCCTGACTTACCATGCCCTGGAAAATAAAAGTCCATGGGAATGACCGCAAATAGTCCCGAATGATAGAAGGTCTCCTCATCGACTCCTAACCACTCCCTAAGACGGTCTCCACTCTTGTCCTTCCAATAGAGGCCTGCTTCTTGGGTCTTGAGACCAGGAGCCTGGCCAATAATATTGATACGAGCAGTCTTTGGTGCAGCAAATAAGGGTTCGATTCCTTTATCCGTATAGTCTTTGTTTTGTGGATCGGCCATGATGGCCTCTTTGATCCGCTCTAGTTGCTCCATTTCTCCTCCTCTAAGCAAAAACTCAGCCAGCAAGTGCCGACTGAGTAGCGTCTTATTTGATGAGTTCGTAGATGGCTTCTGCGTAGATTGCAGCTGCACGGTAGAGATCTTCTACATCCGCAAATTCATTGGCTTGGTGCATGGTGTTCACATAGTCTGGGAACATGGCACCGAAGGCAACCCCACGTTTCAATAGACGACCAAAGGTTCCGCCACCGATTACTTGCTCATGACCTTTCAGTCCGGTTTGTTTTTCATAGACACGCAAAAGCGTTGAGACCAATTCATCTTCCATTGGAACATAGTGAGGGGTGTGGCCGTGGGCAGACAAGCTGACGGATGCCACTCCTTCTACTTTTTCAAGACCAGCTTTGATGGTTTCTGGATCTGTTCCTTTAGGGTAACGAATGTTCAAGGCGATGGTGTTATCTGAGCTATTTTCGTCGAAGTTGAAGACACCCGCATTCATGCTGAGAGCCCCCATCTTCTCATCTGTATGGGCAATGCCAAGCTTCTCACCAGCAAAGTCTTCATGAAGAAGAGAAGCTGACACTTGCAAGTAAGCTTTGGCATCTCCACCGAAGTCAAACTGGTTCAAGAAGAGAGCCAAGTAAGTTGCTCCATTGATTCCAGCTTCTGGAGTAGAGCCATGGGCAGATTTCCCGATAATAGTGACTTTAAATTTACCGTCATCCTCTGTTGCCACTTCATAACGAAGTTGGTGTTCATTGGCAAAGGCCTCCAAGAGACCAACTAGGTCTGGTAATTGCCCAGAAACGACTGCTGTCGCTGATTCTGGTACCATGTTTTCACGAAGGCCACCGGTAAAGCTATGAAGATGCGCTTGACCTGTATTTTGACCACCGAAGTGAAGGTACTCAGTAATGTTTCCTTTTTTCTCCGTTGATGATTGGGAACTCCGCATCAGGAGAGAAGCCAAAGTCTGGATCAGGAAGTCCGACGTGTTTGAAATAGTAGTCCATATCGCCCCAGCCAGACTCTTTCATCTGTACCGACCACGAAGCGCACGCGCTTAGATATTGGCAATCCCAGATCCTTGATGATCTTCAAACCGTAGTAACAAGCTACTGTAGGCCCCTTGTCATCTGATGAACCACGCGCATAGAGCTTGCCATCGATAATCTCAGGTTTATAAGGGTCTGTATTCCAGCCACTACCTGCAGGTACCACGTCCATGTGGGCAAAGATCCCGAGCTCTTCTTCCCCTTGTCCAAAGGTGAAGTGACCAGCATAGTTGTCCACATTGGTTGTTTCGTAGCCATCACGATCAGCAATTTCCAAGAATTTCTCAAGGGCTTTGACAGGTCCAGGTCCGTAAGGGTGAGTCGCATCCGCCTGGCTGTCATCCCGTTCTGAGTTGATTTCCAAGAGGCTGAAAAAGGTCAGCCATCATTTCTTTGCGACGTTTTTCTACTTCTGCTTTAAAGTCAATTGTTGTCATGCATTCCTCCGTTATTTCGATTTAAATTGAATCCTCTAGAATCCCTTCAGCGACTGTCTATCAGCCTGCCAAAGGATTCTAGAAAACCGGACTTGTATCGTACGAGACGAGGACCATCCGGTTCTTTCTGTTGTATTAGCGTTTTCGATGATTTCGTCTACGGCAGCGTGTAGCTAGGTTCTACCTTCTCCGCTGCGTAACCAACCGTGATCAAGAGTTCTGGACGGAAACGCTCTTCGATTTCCAAGACTTCGTTGACTTTTTGATTTGTCAAAGCCAGGATGATGTTTGAGCCGATCCCTTGGTCCGTCAAGGCCAATACCAGGGTTCATTGCGACCAATCCAGCATTCAATGCCAAGTAATCGCTAATCTGTTGTTCATTGTAGCGAGCATATTCTGCAGGAAGGTTTTGCATGAAGTATTGCAACTGCTCCTCTGTGAAGTTCTTGACCCCCACCGACACGCGCAATCTTACGAGGCCCGACGTTGCAAATCGGTATCCGTAAAGAGAGCGATGGTCACAGGTGCTTCCATGACTTGGTCATAGTTCCCACCATAGGCTAGTTTAGCCAATTCCGCATTTTTCTGACGAACGACCACGAATTTTCCATGGTTGGCTATTGTGCGCACTTGGTGCCAAGGTCGCAATTTCAATAGCTGTCCGCACATCCTTTGGATCGACCGGCTGGTCTGTGAAATGCTTGATTGCATGACGTTTTTGTTGAGTTCTAGGAATTTCATAGTCAACTTCCTTTTCTAATTCTATTACCTCTATTTTAACACAAAATGAAAAGAGCTTGCAGAGTTTTTCATTGAGGATCCTGTTTCCTTTTTCAACTAGGCTACTCGCCCTTCTATGGAATCAGATTATTCCGACGCAGGACTTTCTTTTTCAAAGAACTGGCCACTAGAGTCTTGGATTTTGTTGATGATGTCGTCGTAGTGAGAATTTCTTTCTTCCTCATAGAGATTGTTGATTTCTCGATAGTTCAACGGATTTTCAACCTTTGGTTCCGGCTTGCGACTGAGGAAATCAATAGTCTAGAAGAACCAAGATCAGAATCACTAAAGAGGTCCAGCCAGTTTCCTTCTTAGGGTAGCCAAACTCCTTGGTCGAAAAGAGATTTTCCAACTAGGGTTTTTGAGGCAAGAGCTCATAGATTCTCTTTTTGAGTCGGAAGAGGGTCAACAATGCATACAAAGGTCAGAAAAAAGAAATGAAAAACTATGGACAGAAATCAACTATACTTAATTTTTCATCTTAAAAGGCCCTTATAACCAGCTCCCCCATATACACTTCTAGGACGAAGACGGCGATCATCAAAAGACAGAAAAATCAGGAATTGGACTTTCCATAGCTTTCTCAATCCTAAATATGAGCGCCTCTTCTTTCTCCTTAGCTAGTCCCTCCTACTGGAGCTTGGGTGCTTGGGTTTACTTCACTATTGCTTTCAGTTGACCCTACTTTCGCTTCAACTGCTTCTACCTGTCTTGCAAAATAGGCTTCCGCTTCCCTGATGACTTTGCTAAGATTTTCCTCCGTCAGCAGATAAGGAAAGCCATCGATCACCCAATTGTCTTTCTTTTCTGGTTTATCTGGCTTCATAACATGAAGAGCAAAGTGTCGTCCAACCAAGCTAATTGAAAATATAGCATCATAATATTCAGATCGAACTGAAAAATCAATGCCATAAAAACAATTAGACTTAACCAGTTTGTTCGCTTCCATAAAAGAAATATCCTTTGTAAACGTCGATCGGATTATCTCTTGTGCTTGGGAAACTTTTTCTTCAATGGTAGCAGAATCAAGGGGGAGTGTTAAAGCAGAAAACGTATCGGTGGAAGTATTCCCTTCTAGACTATCTTTAAACCAATCCAAGAAAGAAGTCATATTGGATACGGTTAGATCAATAGGCTGTTGAAGTGGAAAGGCTTGGCTTTCTATGCTAGAAGGCATGGGGTCTATCTCTAAGAAGACAAACTGCTGCCCCGCTATCTCAAGGCTAAAAAAAGCTGGATAATGAGGCAAAAGACAAGTAATAAGGAACCTACATGGTTCATTCTTTTCGAAGGGCCTTTTCCAGTAGTCTATTTTTGCTATTCCTTCAAAGGTCGATTCTATCATTCTTTTAAGGAGGAAACGCTTTTTTAAGAGATTATCAGGAGTCAGTGCTTCAGATAACATCAGGCCTGGTTGATCCAGATAAGCTTTGATCTTTCCAAAGCTAGCTCGAAAACGATCTCGATCATACAAAAACTCCGTCCCGAATCTTTCAGGCCCCCAGAGGAGTGATACATCGTTACCTTCAACCAACATATTTATTGTTGTCTTATACTCTTCAAGATGAATCTCAAGAATAAAAGTCGGACCATAAGCACTCCGGGCCGTCGTTTCTATGTCTACAATTTCGAAATGCTCACCAAAAACATGTTGAAGGGCTTGTCGGATATCATTTTCCACAAGTTCTCTATGCTGATCAACAGTTAATCCCATTTCTTTATTACTTACCCCTTATGCGTTTTTATAGACTGAAGGAAAGCATTAGCCTCCTTTAGATAGTCGTGTTGTTCAATCAAGGAAGTTAGAAGCTCATTGTTATGGCCCCGATAGTTATCCTCGCGTCTCAACTCTTCGTACATCTCAATAAAGGGAAGGCCTTTTTCCTTGGCATCTTGAAGCTCTGCTTCATAGTCATAGGCTACCTTACGAAAGTGCAGGTTGGTCACACCATCTTCTTCGACATCGATCAGAGCATACTGGGCCCTGTGGTTTTGAATTGGTTCCCAGTCAAAATAAGGCATGCCAATAGTCCCCTGGATTGAGGATCTGCTGACCCTGACTGCCATAGCGAAGCAACTGCTTGTGGACATGACCCGTAGATCGCCATATCCGTCTGGTCATCCAGCAGTTGGTCAAAGTTCTCCGTCGCATTTGCTGGACGCAAGTCCCCACCATAATTCTTTTCTGGCAGAGTTGTGGGTCAGTGAAAAGCGAATACCATTGACCTCCTTCTTCTCTATCAATGGGAAGGGAACGAAGCCAATCGATCCGCTTTGGGATCCAGTCCTTCCATGAGGTACTGAGTGAGGCGAGAAGTTGGATCTCCTGCGGATCCTCAAGCCCGTACTCGCCATCCAAAGCCTCTAGGACACAATCGTCCCAATTTCCACGAACAGCTGCTGTAATCGGGAATCGCATCCAGCAACTCAAAAAGGTCATCTCTTCCAGGGTCCCCGGTAGCAAAAATGTCCCTAAAAGCCAGTATTCCGTCGCGCCTAGAGCACGCGCATCCGCAATCACTGCCTCCAGGGCTGTTGTATCTCCGTGAATATCAGATAAAATAGCGATTCTATGGTTCATTATAAACTCCTTATGATTGGTATGGTTCAGAATCCTCCGCCACTTCCACCAAGGGACTTGCTTCTTCTGCTTTCCTTGATGGAGCTTGGCTTGCACTGCCTCCGCGACTGCTCGTGGGATGCCGACTGTGACGATTTCATCTACAGTAGCTTCTTTGATCTTGGTCAGTGACTTGAAGTGCTTCATCAGCAACTGCTTGCGTTTTGGTCCCAAGCCTTCGATGCCATCCAGCTGAGAGGAGAAGGAATTCTTGGACCGTAGCTGGCGGTGGAAGGTGATGGCGAAACGGTGGACTTCATCCTGGATCCGTTGGAGGAGGAAAAATTCCTGCGAGGTCCGAGAGAGTTCGATGACTTTGGAGAGGATCGCCGAAGAGCAATTCATGGGTCTGGTGCTTGTCATTCTTTTGCAGGCCTGCGATAGGGAATGTCCAGCCCCAACTCTTCTTGGATGACTTGCTTAGCGATATTGACCTGGCCCTGACCCCCATCGATGACGATCAGATCTGGTGGCGTCAGGCCATCCCGCATGACCCGGCTGTAGCGTCTGCGAATGACCTCCCGCATGCTGGCATAGTCGTCTGGCCCGACGACGGTCTTGATCTTGTACTTGCGGTAGTCCTTTTTGCTTGGCTTCCCATTGACAAAGACCACCATGGCTGAGACCGGACTGGTCCCCATGATGTTGGAGTTGTCAAAGGACTCAATGCGCACAGGAGTTGGGATTTGCAGGAGTTTTCCAAGATTTTCAATAGCACCTTGGGTCTTTTCCATGGATTTTTCAAGGAGATTAAACTTCTGCTCCAGACTAACACGCGCATTCTTGATGGCCAGATTGACCAACTGCTTCTTCTCCCCACGCTGGGGCTTAAGGACCTTGGTATCCACTAGTGCCTTGACCGCTTCTTCATCAATATCTTGAGGGATCAGGATTTCATTGGGGATCAGGTGGGATTTCTCCTGGTAAAACTGCCCCACATAGGTCAAGAAATCCTCGTCTGGATCATTGTAGTAAGGGAAGAGATTGACGTCGCGCTCGATCAGCTTGCCCTGACGGACAAAGAAAACCTGCACACACATCCAACCCTTGTCCACATAGTAGCCAAAGACATCCCGGTTCTGCAAATCCTTGGCCATGACCCGCTGTTTGGTCCGCAGGGTCCCAATAGCTTGGATCAGATCCCGGTACTCTGCCGCCCGCTCGAATTCCATGTTTTGCGCAGCGGTAGTCATCTTGAGCTTGAGCTCATCGATAATCTTGTCATCCTGCCCCTTGAGGAAATCAGAAACCTCCTGGGCCATGCCCTTGAAATAGGCCTCGTCCTTGTGGCAGACTGTGTGGGCCATACATTGCCCTAGATGATAATAAAAGCAGACCTTGGAAGGCGGATTGGTACACTTGCGGAATGGGAAAATTCGATCCAAAAGCCTTTTGATCTCATTAGCCGCTCCTACGTCCGGATAGGGGCCGAAATAGAGACCGCCATCCTTTTTGACCTGACGCGTGATGATGAGGCGCGGATAGCGCTCATTGGTAATCTTGATGAAGGGATAGGACTTGTCGTCCTTGAGCATGATATTGTACTTAGGCTTGTTCTCCTTGATGAGGTTGATCTCAAGAAGCAAGGCCTCAATATTGGACTCAGTGACGATAAACTCAAAATCCACAATCTCAGATACCAGCGCTTCCGTCTTGGTATCGTGGCTCCCTCTGAAATAGGACCGCACCCGATTGCGAAGATTCTTGGCCTTCCCCACATAGATGATGGTACCGTTCTTGTCTTTGTGAATGTAACAGCCCGGACTCGTCGGCAAAGAGCTCGAGCTTGGATTTAATCAAGTTGTTCCTTACCCTCTATTATAGCAGAGGGACCTAGTCCCTCAGTGTGTCGTTTTAAAATGATTCGTTTTATTAAAGTCTCTTTACAGTTTGACTTTTATCCATCCTGTAGCAAATCTAAAAACTCTGTAAGTTATTAGCACAAATTCCACAGATGGTTTCTAATTCGTACGATTCCTCGTGATACCAGATACAAATACTTGGATTATCAGGACCCTTTATATAATTTAGACAAGAAAGTCTCCACCATAAAAATGCTGCTATTGGGATCAACTCAAATCCCAAAATATTTTCATGGACAAACAGTCGTTCATCCAATTGGGACATTACAACATCAATCTCATACATGCCAAGTGGATTGTCTTTTTGCGTATTCTAATACACACAAAAACGTTCGACTACTTTGTTGTTATTCCCAAAATGAAAATACCGTTTGGTCGGAATGACCCCCATTCTTTGATTTTATAAATGTTTTATAATCATCAGGCAGTTTAATCTTCCACGCCGTTTTCTCTTTCCTGTAATTAGCGCATCCGTTGGCAAGGGGAGATGATTGCTTGTTCTAGTTGGGTCATACACTTCTTCTCTACAATCCCTGTTCTCAATGGTGTACCTGATTCCAGAGTAACATCAGTCATATATTTTGGTATTGCTGGCAATGCATATACATCTTAAAGTGGGGGTCGTATCGTTATTCTTATTTTTAAAGATGAATATGTAAATCTTTTCCTAACACTCCGTCTAAAAATAAACGAATCGAGACTAATTTTTGATTTCATTATTTTTCATTATATTCCCTCATAAGTGATTCATATTGATATTCCGATTATATTTTGCCTTCAATTAGTCAAAAATATTTTGCACCATCATCTTTATCGTATTCATTTTGCCTGAATGATATCATTTTGTTTCCTTTCCAACATCAATCGGTTGCATTTAAGATTTTCCGGGCCTTTTTCCAAATCGTAATATCGATCAAATTCTTCTTTTGTCTGAATGGTATGTTCTTGTCCATCTATTGACAACTCAGCCAGGGAATGTGGCATCTCTATAGAGATTTACACCCTTCTTCATAAAGAGTTCATATACAGACATGGGCCTTGAATATCGATCGACACTGTTCCTAGGATTTAAAATTATTACTTTTGTATCCTTTTGTTCAAGCAACTGATAAGCTTTTCGAAGATTTTTGAATCGCGTTTTTTTGATAAGTTTTTAGGATCAAAAAAAGAAACTATCATGGTCTAAAAAGATATCTTTCGAAACCACTGCTATCTGGATCTTGATCAATGTTGAAACTGTACTGAAGGTTTCCTCTTGTCATTTATCGCAAGTTTGATCGTGTTGTTCCAGTTTATGGGTATCCAAATTAAGAGAAAATCTCCTTTCGAACAGAAGGATCTTTCAAACTTCTAATAGATAATTCAACTAGTTCGCTTCCATTTGGATCTATATATGGAACCTAAGTCTGATGGAATATAGTTAGAATCAAAGTTCTCCACTGATCTTATATAAATCAATCTCTTTCTCTTCTTTTAACTTTCTTTCCTTCGATCTTATAAAGGCTCAACGTCCAATATTCATCCTTAGATGGTCGTTCCTTATAAATAAATAGGGATTATCTTTTAATTTCATATTGGAACGCAGAATGTGATATTCTCCGCACGAATCTGGTTGTAAATTTCTATAACTTCCATACTTATTTATTATCTGATCTTCCTCAGGTGTCGTTGATTTCCAGTGAGCAATCAGACCAGCACCATCCGCAATCATCTCATAGTCATCAATTTTGGCTTTTCCCGTTGTACTGACCAAATTGACTATAATAGTTTCTATTATAGGAGTCATAACAAACCCAAGCAACTACTATGAGTGTGAGAGCAAGGAGAACCGAAAGCATGACTTTTTCTTTCTTTTTCAACATTTAAACAGATCCTTTCTATAGGATTTTTCAAACTTAAGCTGTTTTCACCTATTTTTCAAATTTCGACAGAACGGATGTAACTATTTTTGATGACTGCTATTCCAACTAAAATCATCGCATACAATAAAAACGGAGGAATTAACAGTAAAGCAATTTTTCCATCCTTTAAAGAAAGCTAGGCCTTTATTCGATCGAATGGGCTTCACTTCTACCAGCTTCATTCGCAATAGTTTCAATGTAACTTCTTCTTGTCTTGTATCAAGTGAAACACTCTTTTCTCCTGAGTTTTCACTATCTAGATAGGCCTGAGCCATTCTGACTAGATACAGTCTCTCATCTTCTTTCACAATGGTAGCAAATAGCTCCCTTGCCTCATTAATATTTCCTTTTAGGGACTCATTGACTGCCCTTAGGTACATGGATTCCAATTGAGAGAATTTGGTAGTTGTTACTTCCTTTAAGATGGCATCATTGGGCTCTTTTTTGACCAGAATATCGTAGCTGGGCTCTGTAAGCCATTTTGAGTGGTTCATCATCTGCGAAATAGTTAGAGAGTAACTCCTCAAACTCATCCTCCTTCAAATCCGGCCTAGAAAATAGGTTTCGCATTCAAGAGAATTTCGTTTAATTTTACTTGTTCAGCATCTGTAAACTTCTGATTCTCTTGAGTTCCTTTACAACTGCTTCAATGGATCCAAAGTCACCAATCCTATAGAAATAGAAAATAGTGGCAACCTGTACACGCGCTTTAATAGTTTTGATACTCTTTCTTTTTTGAGTCAGAATATAGCTTGCCATCAGGTCAAGATTGATATCCTCATAGATGAGACTATACAACCTTTTGATTAAAAGCGTATCTTTAATGATAGCTAGAACCAGCTCAATCATTAGGTAAATCAAAAAACAAATGGTTGCAATATTTTTACTTTGGGTTACGTGCACAATATACAAAAATGGTAGGGCTAGAATGACCAGTAGGACGATCACTGGAATATTGTAACGCTTTCTAAGTTCTCTATAATCTTTAACCATAAAACTCCTATTTCATTGACAATTTCTTTCGTATACTTCTTAGTAGATCTAGACCGAGCGATGATGCAGCAAGCAATTTCCAATCAACCTGATCGCTTACCATCACTTCTACTACCTCTATTATAGCAAAAAGAGAGTGGGACGAAATCAGTAATTCGTTAGAATTCGATTTCGTCGTCCTACCACACTGATTGAGTAGGGCTGTAAAAGCTGATGAAATCTGCGTGGTGAGCCCACTCCAACCACTGCGTATTGCTCGACAATCCAAAAAGAATTGAGAGGCTAGGACTTTTGTCCCAGCCTCTTTGATATTAATAGCCTCTTAGGTAAGGAAGTAAGGACATAAGGGTTGTCCCAAGGACCAAGACCCAGAACCAGAAGGAATACATGCTTCTTTGGAAGACGCCTGGTGCTGGTCGGTTTTCTTGTATGTAGTGAAAAATAGCTTTTCTCTTTAAAATCAAGACAATGGTAAAGGCGATGGTTCCACCTAAAAAGACTAGAATTTGAACCCACTCGGCCACATTCATATTGACATGCGTGCCGAGGTAATGAAGCCCTTGAGAGAGGACCAGGTTGTTAAAGATATGGTAGAAAATAGCCCACCAGATCGAATACTCGAAGGTCAAGTAGCCAAAGCCAAAGCCGATAATCGTCGCAAAGAACAACTGATCAAAATTGGCATGGAACATTCCAAAAGCCAAGGCTGTCATGACAATCGCAAAGACTTTTCCATACTTTTCTAAGGCTCTCAAGCCAGCCGCCCGGAATACCAATTCCTCCGTGATGGGACCGATCAGGGTCGCATAGAGCAAGAGACTCCAAGATTGGCTGAGTTGCTCAGACATATCCTCTTAGAGGCTTGAAAAAGCCTAAGGTTTCCATCATGTGGTCCAATAGCTGAGATAAGGCACTAGAAGCCAATTGGGCAAAACCCCAAGAAGGCAATGAACACTAAGAAAATCTGCCAGGTCATCTTGCGTCCCTTTTGTCTCACATCTCCTTTAAAGAGTGATCCTTGCCGATAAAGGGCAAATAGGAGGATACCTATACTGACAGATATCAAGTAGCTAATCCCATTTCCATTGATGATTGAAGCGACTTCCTCCTGCTTCTCTGCCATCTCCACCCCATACCGTCCATACATAAAGAGGGTATGGCAAAGGTCGAAATGATGCTGACAAAGACCATGACCAAGAGATGAGAGCAAACCATCCCTGAAAAGCTTCCCAAATCCTTTTTGGGATCTATAAATCGATTGAACTGTTTCATCCATTCACTCCACTAATCTACTGTTTTTCTTTTCCAACTCCACCCGTAGCACCATCCAAAAGCCCCTTCATACAATACAAAAGAAAATCAGAAAGGCATGTAGGAAATAGTCCTCCGGTAGTGCTAGAATAATCGGATCCGATAAGGATCAAAAGAGCCAGGTAGCATCTCCGACAAAGAGGACTTGGTGAAAGAGGGTAAAGAATTGATCAAAACCAATAAAGAGGGTCACTCCTCCTATAATAATCGGCAAGAGAACCATCCCACCAAATAAAGGGCGATAGAGGCCTGCGTAGCCCTTACGCATCACTGTTCGAATAAATCGTACAGCTACTGGCAACAAGATCAGGAATAAGACCTGGGTCAGGTGAAAGAGGTACTTGACTGCTTGAAAATGATGGAGCCCATCGGGAGAAGATGGAAAATCAGGCATCTCCAACTTCCAGGTAAAAGGACTGGTCAAATACTGCATAAGGATCTGAAAATTCTTCTGGATGACTGTTGGAGCCAAACCAGTCCGATTCTGAATTCTTAACCAGCCAATCTCCATGGGATAGATCAACCAGGCTAGTAGAATGGCCTCCAAAATCACCGTTGCTAAGAGCCAGAGGACAAAGCCCGTTACTTTCAACCGATCACGCATCGAAATCCCACTCCGCTAAGCTCGATAGGACGTGCGTTGGTGGCAAGGGTAGGTCTGGCACTTCTTCTGGCTTGGTAAAGCCAGTGGTCACCAGCAAAGTAGGAATGCCATTGTCAATCCCTGCTCGGATGTCGGTCAGGTAATTATCACCCACCATGACCACTTCTTCGCGCTCTAGTCCCAGGTGAGCGATGGCCTTATCCATGATAATGGCATTGGGCTTCCCGATAAAGGTTGGCTTCACGCGCGTCGCCGCTTCGATCAGGGCATTTAGAGCACCCGCCCCTGGCATCATTCCCCATTCTGTCGGGATATTGAGGTCTGGATTTGTCCCAATGAAAATGGGCTCCCTTTTGAATAGCCAAGGTCGCGATAGAGAATTTCTCATGTCCACTTCCCAGTCGAGACCCACCACGACATAGGCTGGATTCACGGTATCTTCGACGAAGCCTGCTTCAGCAATAGCTTGTTTCAAGCCCACATCTCCAATGACATAGGCAGTTTTTCCCAAGATTCATATCCACCATATAATCGATGGTTGCAAAGCGTCGCTGTATAGATGGTATCCAGTGGCGTTTTCGATATTGAACTGGCCTGCCAGCATTTCTTGGACCATTTCCGGCGTCCGGTAGTATTGTTGGTCACAAAGAGATAGGGGATCCTGACGCTCTTGCAATTGGTGGACAAAGGCTTTCCCCAGCCGGGATCCGCTCCTTGCCCTTGTAGATGGTTCCTCTAAAGTCAATTAAATAACCCTTATAAGTCATGGGATTCTTGGTCTCCTTTTTCACTTGCTTCCTCTGCTACTTTCTCCTGACCTTGAAACTGGCCTCCTGCTCCATACAGAAGTAAGCAAGCTCCATATAAGGCAAATTGAAGGACCAGACCGAAGAAATTGATACTTGCTTTTCCAGCTTGAGTAAAGAGGAAGGAGGAAATCATCAAGATGACGATGGTCACCATTAAACCACCAATCTTAGCCTGATCAATGGTAATAGTATAGACGCCGGTTTCCTTTTTCTTATTGCTTTCTTTCTCGGCCTGGATAGGCTTCATGGTTTCAATGAAATCTGTCATTAAGGTCGCTGCGAGGCTGATAGTCGTACTGAAGAGGACACCTTGGGAGAGCTTGTCAAAGAAGTTACTCCAGAAGCTTCCTGATTGACTGGTGATACTCAAAGAAAAGACGACAACAGGCAGGATAAAGGCCAAAATCAAATGAATCCAGACACGATACCAACGCACGTCTTCCTTGAGAAAACGCATAAAGACTTCAAAACTCAGACGGTAGCGTACAAAGCGAATCGCTTCCTCAATAAAGATATAAAAGGCTGCGACTAAGGTTAAGAAACCATCTCCTAATACATAGAGAGGATTTTTCTTACGACGAGCATAAGCAACAACCCGTCGTTGAACCTCCATCAAGTCTTCTTTTTTCTGTTTTAATCTTCGTTTTTCCATAATGTTTCCTTATCTATTTCTTCCCAAGTGATGAGGGCTTGGGCGTGTACTTGGCCTTCTGATGAGATGACATGATTGCTGATCATCCCTTCTCGCTCAACGCTAGAGGTAATCATGCCCCCAGGCAGGACTTCCTTAACATACTTGAGGTGGACCCGTTTGGGGATATGCTTGGTTAGGAATTCTGCTCCCATCACTTCGAAGACCCAGTCTAGGTACTTGCTGTTGTTCACATGGCCGTTCATGTCTAAATCATAGAAACGTACATGGTAGTTCTGCTCCATGGCCCCATTCAGTTCTGGATAGCGTGGACCACGGCGGATCTTCTTCTCAAACGGTGACTCATATGGATCGGTAATCTCCTCCGGTACGGATTGGACCTTACGACTATCCTCGATCCATCAAGACAAAGGTGGCCACCATCTCGACGATAGCTTCCCCATTCTGGTCTCTGACCACAAAGGAACAGTAGCAAAAGAGACGATTGTGGGCCAGGGCCCTGAGTCTCAATGGTAATCTGTTCATCAAAGACCGGCAGGCGATGAACCGTGATGTCATAGTCGGTGATGATCCAGACTAGATTGTACTGTTCGAGCAGGTCCCTGTCACTGACACCCAGCTCCATGGACTGCATGCCTGAGACCTGCAAGGACAAGAGGATGAGCTGTGGCATTTGATAAAGCCATTCACATCGCTCATATCAAAGGGACTTTCATGTCATACTGATAAATTATAGCCATCGTTTACTCCAATATAAATTTCTCATGCAGTATCACCAAGGAACAAGCCTCTCTTAGTCATCCGCACTTGCTTGTCATCTGGAACCAAGAGTCCCTTGCTCCGTTAGACTGGCCACCACTTGTCCATAGCGTTGGTCAAAGGACACACCGAATTTTTCTTCAAAACGTGCCTTGGACACACCTGTCTTTTTCCGTAGACCTAGGAACAACTCCTCTTCCATCTTCTCTTCCAGTGTCAGGTGTTCCTCTGTGATTCGTGCCTCACCAGCCTCAACAGCCTCCAGGTAATGCCGGATTGGGCCATGATTCTTGTAGCGAATCCCATCGACATAGCCGAAGCACTTCAGCTCCCAGGCCATAGTATTCTGCATTATCCCAATAGACTCAGATTGTGGCGACTTTTCAAAGCCAGGCTTGGAGAAAGTGGAAATCTCATAGTGCTCAAAGCCTGCTTTTTCCAGTTCCTCAATGATGTACTCAAACATCTCCGCTTCCAACTCTTCTTTGGGGAGAGGAAGCTTGCCCCTGTCGTCATGCGGTTCTATAAAGACCGTGTGGTTTTCTAAAATCAAACTATAGAGACTCATGTGGGGGATGTCCAAGTCGATCGCCTTGGCGACATTTTCCTTGACCTGGTCCATGGTCTGACCCGGCAGAGCATAGATCAAATCAATCGAAATATTGTCAAATCCTGCCTGCTTGAGGTGGCGGATATTGTCATAGATATCCTGCTCCTGGTGACTCCGACCGATCTTTTTCAGCATCTTGTTATCAAAGGTTTGGACACCCAGAGAGACCCGATTGACCTGAGACTCTTGAGAACTGCGATCTTATCCGGATCCAGATCTCCAGGATTGGCTTCGATGGTAAACTCTTCTACTTCCGATAGGTCCATAACCTTGGGCAATTCTGTCAAGAGATAGGCCAGTTGTTGGGCGGACAGGGCTGTCGGTGTCCCTCCACCAATGTAGAGAGTCCGGAGTTTGCCAATCTCATAGGATCGAGTCTCCTGGATTAAGTGTTCCAGATAGGCATCGACCGGCTGATTCTTGATAAAAACCTTAGAAAAAGTCACAATAATAAACAAATCTGGGTACAAAATGGAATATGCACATAGGCAGAGGACGGTTTAGCTTGCATAACCTTTTATTATACCACATTTCGCACCAAAACCAGAGCAGAAAAAGAAAGGGAAAGCAAGGATTTTCCTTGACAAGAAGGAATGAAAGGAATAGAATAAAGCTAATCACATTCGGAGGTAAGGAGATATGAACAACTAAGTTTCGTTAAATAAGATACTTTATTTAGTGGACTGCTTGTTCTATCTCTTTTTGTGTACCCTCTCGCCTATTCTCCAACCTTTTGTTGGCTAAATTAGGTCTTTTTCTGCTTGGGTTCCATGACTACAGCTCTACTAAATAGGTAGAGCTGTTTTTTGTCCCAGTAGAAAGGAATCTTATGCTAAAACTATCCCACCTCACTATCCGCCATACAAAAGATTTACGCGATCTAGTACGTAATCTGTCCCTAACCATACATGAAGGAGAAAAAGTTGCTATTATTGGCGAAGAAGGGAATGGAAAATCTTCCTTACTTCAGGTCCTCATGTCCCCAAAATCTCTACCAGATTATCTGACCATAGAAGGAGAAATCACCACTTCCTTTCACTCCTATGCCTATATTCCCCAGTCTTTACCGGAAGCATTGAAGGGAAAAACTTTGGGAGAATATTTTTTTGGAGAGGACGAGCTAGACTATGCCAGCCTCTACAGACTGGCTGATCAATTGCATTTTAATAGCGAGCGCTTTGCAAGCGATCAAGCTATCGGAAGTCTATCTGGAGGAGAAGCCCTCAAAGTCCAACTGCTTCACGAACTTTGTTGTCCTCATGAATTGCTATTTTTTAGATGAACCCTCAAACGATCTAGATTTTAGAGACCCTGGACTGGCTCCAGCAGATGATCCAAACAAGCCCCTCAAACCATTCTATTTATTTCCCATCATGAGGATTTTTGACTCAGACGGCGGATACTATCATACACTTAAGACAGATCAAACACCGTAAGGAGGCTGAAACCATCGTGGAGCACCTAGGCTATCAAGACTACAGTAGCCAGAGGGAACAACAATTTAAGCAACAGTCTCAGCAAGCTGCCAATGATCAACGAGCCTACCGAAAAACAATGGAGAAACACCGTCGCGTCCGCCAGCAAGTCGAAACCTCCTTACGAAATACCAAAGATAGCACTGCTGGACGTCTCCCTAGCAAAGAAAATGAAGACTCTCCTATCACAGGAAAAGCGCTATGAGCGAGAATTCCAATCCATGACTTCCCAACCCTATGATGAGGAAATCATTAATCTGCATTTCCCTTCCCTTACTCCCTTGTCTCCTCAAAAACGTGTCCTTCTCTTAGATCAGGAAGAGCTTGCAATTGGTGATCGTGTCCTAGTCAATAACCTATCCCTCACACTTCAAGGGCAGGATAAGATAGGGATTATCGGTTCCAACGGTGTTGGGAAATCCACTCTCCTAAAAATGATCTGGGATCTCTTACAGGAGAATAAGTATCCGCACTGCCTATATGCCTCAAAATTACACTGAACGCCTCCCTTTAACTCAGACACCTGTTCAATTTCTACAGCATTCAGGTGATCACGAAGAAATCAACACTCATTCAATTGCATTTAGCCTCCTCAATTTTACTTATTCTGAAATGCATCATCCGATCTCTGAACTTTCTGTGGCCAAAAGGAAAAACTCTTCCTCCTTCAATTAGTACTCACAAGTCCCCAGTTTCTGCTCTTTTGGACGAGCCTACTCGTAATTTTTCCCCTACTTCCCAACCAGAAATTCGTCGCCTATTCGCAGACTACCCAGGCGGACTGATTACAGTCTCCACGATCGGACCTTCCTCAAAGAAGTCTGCCAAAAATCTATCGTCTGACTGAAAATGGTTTGGTAGAAATTGAGGCTCTCTAACGTAAAAAGATTGGCTAAAAACCAATCTTTTTCTAATTCTTCCCTGCCTCTTGTCCCATTTCTTGGGTGCGTTTGTAGGCTGCTTCCACACCTACAATAATGTCGCCCCGTAAACCGACTTGTTCTAAGAGGTTGACTCCTGCGATGGTAGAGCCACCTGGACTACAAACCGCATCCCTTAATCGGGCTGGGTGATGGCCTTGACCTTGCTCCGAGACAAGCTCCCATCTTGATTGGTCAGGGAAGAGGTCCCTACCTTAAACACAATTCGCTTATTCTTCATCCATTCATTCTCCAGAGTATTCGATTGTAACATTATACCATGAAAGCCTTAAAAATTACTAAGAGCAGACCAGGAGCGCCGTTTCCCCACAAAAAAACGAGTTTGAACCACAAGAGGTAAACTCGTTTTGATGATTGAATGCTTATCCTTGACGGAGCTGCTCCAAGGTTTCTTGGAAAATCTCCGGTACCTCCACTGAAAACTCCATGACTTCTCCCGTCCGAGGATGGGTAAAGCCCAGTGTCTTGGCATGGAGGAACTGGCCATAGCCTTTTCAAAGTCTTGCGAGGCCATAGACTTCATCACCAGCGACCGGATGGCCAATGTAGGCCATGTGAACCCGAATCTGGTGGGTCCGTCCTGTCTCCAATTGCAACTCGACCAAGCTATAATCCCCGAAACGCTCCAAAACATGGAAACGGGTCAGAGCTGGTTTTCCTTTGGCTGTCACAGCCTGCTTCTTGCGGTCCTTGTCACTCCGTCCAATCGGCGCCTCAATGACACCCCGATCGTTGGGAAGATTGCCGTGGACACAGCCCAATACTTGCGCAGGGACTTCTTAGCCTTGAGCTCATCTGCCAAGGCCACATGAGCTGCATCATTCTTAGCCACCATGAGAAGGCCAGAGGTGTCCATGTCAATCCGATGGACGATTCCTGGACAAGCTCCCCATTGATCCTGACAAGTCCTTGATGTGATACATATAGGGCATTGACCAGGGTCCCACTAGTATGCCCGGCACTCGGATGGACCACCATGCCCTGGGGTTTATTGACCACTGCGACATCCGCATCCTGATAGACAATCTCTAAGGGGATATCTTCTGCCTCGTAGGTCACTTCTTCCACTTGAGGGACTTCATAGCTGATAACATCCCCTTCTTTTACGGTATATTTGGCCTTTTTGACTTGACCATTGACGAGGATTTTTCCTTCTTTGATCTGCTCATTGGCCAAGCCACGTGAGAGTTCAGTCAACTCTGAGACGGCCTTATCCAGTCGCGCTCCAGCGACTTCTACTCTAACTTTCATGGCTCTCCTCTCTCAATAGATAAATCAGTAGCAGTCCCACACCGATGGTTAAATAGATATCTGCTACATTGAAGATGGCAAAATTCATAAAATCCAAGTGGAACATATCGACGACAAAGCCCTGACGGAGCCGGTCAATAAAGTTGCCGATTCCCCCTGAGATAATCAAGGTCAGACCCAACAAGAGCCAAATGGAGCCTTTGATATGACGATAGAGATAGACAAAGGCCGCCCCCATCGCTATCAGGGTAATAATAGTAAAAAACCACTGTTGGTTTTCTAACATGGAGAAGGCTGCTCCAGAGTTCTTGAGGTAGGTCAGACTGACCACTTTGGGGATGAAGCGACGCATACCCCCTAACGGGATCTCCTTGACAACATATCCCTTCACCGCTTGATCTAGGAGAATCAAGAGGAGGATACTAATAAAAATACTTACTTTTCTCTTCATTACCTACCTCTTCTCATCAAAGTAGGCTTCCATAACTTGGACAAACTTCTCAGCTACCGGTGAGAGATCTACCTCTTCCCGCTTGACATAGACCATTTTATTATTCAGATCATCGATCAAGGGGATAACGGTAATGCCATTCACCGACTGGCTATCCAGAAGCAGAACCTGTCGCATAGGCATCGGTCCGCTCTAAAATCCCATTCAGGGTTGCGCGGTCCGTCACATTGAAGAGCTGGGAACTGCTACTCGTATCGACAAAGTTCTCCGAATAGTAGAGATACTCATCCTTTTCCTGGGTAAAGCGAACAGTCGGTAGGTGTGCCAAGTCCTCCATCACTAAGGATTCTTTCTTAGCTAATGGATGACCCTTGCGCAAATAGATATGGGTCTGGAAAGGAATCAGGTCAACGACTTCCAAGCCCAGTTTATCCACCCGTTGCATGAGTCCCTTTTGTATTTTTGCTTATTGAGGGTAGATAATCCCCAGTTCACTATGACCCTGAGCCACTTCATCCAGGATTTGAACCGTTGTCGACTCAAAGATTCGGAAATCTTTGTTCTCCGGATAAAGGACTGAGAATTGGGTAATCAAAGGGAAGGAAATCATAGTGCTGACTCGAGATTGAGAATTCCTTCTTTTTCTTCCTCAGGATTGGCATACTGGTTTTTGAAAAACATCAAAGCCCTTGACCAATTCTTGGGCCTTTTCATAAAATTCCATCCCGCAGCGGGTCAAGAAAGTCCCAGAACTAGTCCGACGGAAAATTTTAAAGCCAGTTCCTTCTCCAAGTCTCTCTGAGATGGACAGACTCGGCTGACTGACGTACATTTTTTCAGCTGCTTCACGAAAAGTACCACTATTGGCAATCGCGACAACATAGCGTAATTGTTGAATATTCATGTCTTCTTCCTTCTAACAATATCACTCCATTATACCATAATCTAGAGGATGAAAAAGATGGGGCATCAATCGAAAGAGCACAAAAACTCCCTGATGTCAACTGCACCTCAAAAGTTAGACAGAATAATTTAACTTTTCGAGTGTTTTTATTGTTAAATTAACGTACAATAATAGCTTAAAATTTATGAACTCAGAAAGAAAAGGCAAAGCTTCAAAGCAACTTTCAAATCGATTTGGTGTGGATATTTCTGAGACAATATTATCCCCTTGATCTTTTGCTACTCATTTTTGAGAAGCAAAAGATTTTTGATTTTCTGAATAACTTTGGTCAATCATTTGATCGAACCAATCGGCATATTGGGTTTTCACTTCAAGCTCCTTTTCAGTTGTTTACCCGACACCACTGACTCCTAACTATCATTCTAGGTTACATTAATAAGTTCGTTCATAGTATTCTTCCCTAAATTTGGTATAATACGAGGTGATAGTTATGAGACTAAATCCCGATTGTATTCGAGATATTCTTTTTGTTGTAGAAAATAATGCGACGTATTCAAATGATGTTTCTGAAGAATCGATTTTCAAAGAACTTACTCCAAAATATTCTCGAGAAGAAATCCTCTACCATGTACGACAATGCGAACACAGCGGATTATTCCTCAAAGTGGTACACTATTTTGGAGCTTCTCCATTGAGGATCTATCACCTTATGGTCATCGTTTCATTAATGATATACGTCAAGATAATAACTGGAATAAAACAAAGGAAATTGCCAAAAGTGTCGGCTCTTTTTCATTGGATGTTCTGAAAGATATTTCATCATAAAGTTATTACCAACCTCATTTCAAATCAACTTGGCAGTAAAATTTTTAAGTAGACAGTAGCATGGTTGCTTTTCAGCCGTGCTTTTTGATTTGATTGATTGCACACCTTTTAATTTTTGGTTATTCAAATAAACGCCGTCTTTTTCTTATTTTCAGTTCGTTCATAAATTCTCTTTTCTTGGATTTCACGTTTCGTGAAGTTCAGGGTAAATATATCGCTCAACTCTTTATTGAAATGTCGAGCGATTATAAACATCTCACTTTGAGTGAAGGCCGTCTTCCCTAATTCTTTATTTCGATAAGTAACTTCACTTTTATTTATCAATTTTGCCATTTCTCTTTGAGAAAGGCCGTGTTCTTTTCTCAACTTATATAGCAGAATCTGCATTCTTTTCACCTCCTATCTAAATTCGTCCAAGCTGACTTCTAGTGCATCAGCTAATTTTCACATATTCGTTCAAGACATCTCTTTCAATTTTTCCAGCCTTTAGTTGGAAAAAAATTCGATTGAGAAATGCCTGATTTTTAGCTAGTCGATATACTGACCAGCCTCTTGATTTTAATTGTTGTTCAATCTTTTTCTACATATTTAAACACTATATGTTGTGTAGCGCAACATATTCAATCCCTTTTATACTACTATATATTGACAAATAAAAGCTTTTTGCATTATAATGTATCTTGACTGAGACCTCTCACCGTTTTTAGTCAAAAATTTCAACGGAAAGGAGGAAAAACTATGGGCAAAAACCAACATGTCGTACCTGCCAAGAATGGCGGTTGGAACGTGAAAGGTGCTGGCAATTCTAGAGCAACAGCTCATACTACTACGAAGAGAGAAGCTACAAACATTGCTAGACAGATTTCACAAAATCAAGGTTCCGAGCTAATCATTCATGGAAAAAGATGGGAAAAATCCAAAAGCCGAGACAGTCACGGTAAAAGATCCATTCCCTCCTAAAGGCTAGTCATATTTTCGGTCTTAGCCTTATAACATATCCTGTAGCAGGAGTTACATCATCCAATGTGACTTCTGCTATTTTTTTCTTACCGTCACTAGTTTCAACAATTAGTCGTGTATAGAAACGACTATCTAAAATATTCACCCGATTTGGTTTAAATCTATACGGATATCGTTTAGGTTTCATTCTTTCACCTCCTTATTATTTAATTTCCTATCGCTATTTGGTATAATAAAAATAAAAACGATTGGGGTTAGTATTTATGTCTGATAAAACTTGTTTTGTCGTTACTGCTATCGGTTCACCTGGAGATGCCACCAATAAACACGCAAACAAAGTATTGAGAAATCTAATTAAACCTGTCTGTGAAGAACTAGGTTACAATGTAGTTCGAGTCGATCAAGAAAGTTCATCTGGAAATATCAACGACAGTATTATTAGTCATCTTAAACATGATCATCTTGTAATTGCAGATATGACTGGCCACAATCCAAATGCTTTTTATGAGCTCGGATTTAGAGAGGCTCTTTAATCGGCCTATGATCCCGATTATTCATCACGGAGAAAGTTTGCCTTTTGATGTTTCTAGCAATAGAACAATCATGTATTCTTTAGAAGTAGAGGACATTGACGTAGCCAAAAATAAACTTCACGAGATGATTAAAAGTTTTGATGGTTTTATCATGCCTGACGAAAAAGAACAACAGCAAACAACATTAAATGACTTGAATAATAAGATCGACGATATTCTTGCAAATTCATCAAACCAAACGATTAACAATAAATTAGATAAAATACTAGAATTGTTGAAGAAAAATACTAATAAAAATTTTACAATCTCATCAGAAATTAATGGAATTGATAGCAAAGAGGTATCCGAACATTTTTAGAACGTTCTCGAGAATCAACACCTTTCATTACTCCTGATCTGAAGCATCTATCACGCCCTGAAGATAGTAAATAAGCATCTTCTGTTCGGTTTGTAATTGAACCAATTCTTCTGTTTTACTACGGATAACATTGACGCTATTCAGCAGTTCACGAACTGCTGTTTTTTCTTGTTCGTTCAGCATGAAACTACCTCCTACTTAATTAAATTTAAAATTACAATTACAATAACCACTCCTACTGCGACCAAACCGCCGATTTCCCCATCTTTTTGTCGTCCATTGCTTTTCTCCGAACAGTATGCTAAACTTAAGTCGTAGGGTTGAGGGCTTGCACCCCTCCTACAACTGTGTGTAACTCTTATCTAAATAAGAGTTGGAGTATACAGCTATCAGTGCGATGATCGCCGCTATCACTGTGGCTCTTGGTTGTGTCAACCAAGGGTCTTTTTCTTTGCTTTCGGCTTAGCATACTGTCCTTCCTTCCTTTTGTTTTTGGTTAATTCCTTAACCTTGATTATATTTTTATCATGGTTAAACCGTGATGTTAATAAAAATACGTTTTTTTATTTTTATCATTCTTCTTTACTTTTTTTACGTTTTAACCGTAGAATATAATAAAAGGAGCGATTTTTATGGCATTAGGAAATAAAGAGATTATGTCTCGAAATATAAAAATACTACCTTCAAAAAATATGGCAAAAACTAGAAATGACCTAGTAGCTGATTTGAACTTGAAGTATATGACAGTTTCTGACTGGATAAATGGTAAAACATATCCGCGGATTGACAAAATAGAAATGCTTGCAAATTACTTTGTGTGATGAAATCAGATCTTGTTGAAGATCGTTCAGCAACACAAAATATTGTTGAGAATCGTATCGTTGACAAAATTGTTAATACAGTTAAAGAACTCGACCCAGAACCATACCAGCGCAATGTACTAACTTACGCAGAAGGACAACTGAAGAGCAAAAACAAGCTAAGAAGAGACTAGCTGAAGTCCATGATTTGGTCGTCGAATATATTACATACAACTACTACGATCAGCCTGTTTCTGCTGGTACAGGGACAATATTTGAATGAAGTACAGATAGAGACAATCCAACTACCTGTGAAGGTAGATGCTGACTTTGTTTGTCCGATTGACGGAGATTCGATGGAGCCCGATTATAAATCTGGGGATTATGTCTTTGTTAAATTGACGGTAGAGCTTCCAAGTGGTACGGTTGGAGTATTTGACTACGAGGGAGAAGCCTATATCAAAACAGCTTATTATGAGAAAGATAAGGCCTATCTGAGAAGTTTCAATAAGAAATACAAAAGATATACCGATTGATTCAAACAGTGATTTTAGGATCATCAGTAAAGTCGTGGATGTGTATAGAGAAGAAAAATAAAAACCATCGTGAATTAAATGATGGTGGTTGACGAATAGGGTGATCAATTTCACATGAATGACAATGAACATAAACGAAAATTAACGGCTTCTAGAGATATACTACTTAACGTGGCTCTGAATCCGCACAACCCAAAATTCCTCTTTACCACAACACGAAGTTCTTCAGTGCCAAAAATTTTTCGTTCTGAAAACAATAATAAACAGAAAAAGTTTATTAGATATAAAGAGGAACTATTGTATTTATACATTTTGAATAAATACAGGTACAGAGTTCTCAAACCTCACTTCGGAATAGTAGTGACAAAGACGATCATCCTAAACAAGGAAAGCTGACCATTCTTCCACTTACTTCAAAAAGCGGGAAACAAAATATTTCGATTGGGAAAGCTATCTTTTCTGGAATTATGAATGATGCTGAAAAACAAGTGAAAAAGATGCAAGAAATCTTGAATATGACTTTTTGACCTTGAACGTTTACATTATTCAGTACCAAAAACCTCCTAGTCACTTCCATATGGGGAGAATCACCCTAATTATAAGGATTGGCATGAATATTATAATCGACACGATCCAGATGGCAAACATATACCGGTTGCTAATGTCACAATAAAGCAATGGATCCAATCAGATTTAGATAAGATTAATCATTTGAAGAAGCTATATCGAAATTACAACAAGGTTTTCTTATGCAAAGATTGATTCTATTACTTCAGTCAGTAAATTAAAAATTGCGAAACCAATAAACGATTTGGATCCTGTTGGAAAAATTCAATTAAGCAAAAGAGGACGATGGACGAAATAGACCAAGCTCTTGCAAGAAAATTGTTATCTGGTCCTTGGAGACGTGTTGACAAACAAACAGAATAGTGTTAAGATAATGGTGTAATCTTGGCAAGGTATCTTGCCATTGAGGAATTATTTTGTGTCCAAAAGGACTCACTGATAGCACCTGTCTTAAAGGATAGGTGTTTTTTGTTTTCTATAAAAGAAAAATCCTACAATCGCCTGCAAGCTAAAATGTGAGGATGTGCTGTATAGAAAGAATGGCATTAAAAAGCCTCTTTACTCTATACCCATTTTAACAAGAAATGAGGTGAAAATCAATGATCAAAAATATAAAAAGGTGATGGTTTTCGCCCTACTATTTTTAAAAGCCTATCATGGAATTGATCCATTGACTGGCAAGAAGATTGTTACTCTTAGACGTGGCTTTAAAACCGAACGAGAAGCTGAGACTGGCTGAAGCTAAGTGTTTATCTGATTATGAGAAGAAAACCTTTCAGAAGCAGAAATACCACTACTACTTTTTAATCAGGTATATGAAACTTGGAAAGAGCATTATAGAAATACTGTAAAAGAATCAACCTATGTTAGCCAAATCGACAAAAGCAGACAGACTTATTATCCCTCATTTTGGAGACAAACCTATAATAAAATAAGTTTGGCCATGTGCCAAACTCAGGTTAATAAATGGGCTGAAGAATATAAGCGTTTTTCGGTATCATCAGCATTGCTAATCAGATATTTGATTATGCAATATCTATGGAATTGATTGATAGTAACCCCATGAGAAAGACTCTTAAGCCAAAACGACATAATACAAATGAACTTGAAAAGTTCTACAACAAAAGAAGAACTTAAGGAATTTTTTAAAATCGTTAAAGGCTTCGACGATAATGAAATGATGACGTATTTTAGATTACTAGCTTTTACCGGAATGCGAAAAGAATGAAATTAGCGCTCTAAGATGGTCTGATATCGATTTTAAAAAGGGCAGATTACTGTCAATCAAACCTGGCCAAGGGTGAAGATAATAAACTTATCTTTCAAACTCCAAAGACAGAGTGCCCTGAACAATTACCCTCGATTCAAAAACAATCAAGGTTTTTAAAAGATTGGCACAAGTATAGTACAAAAAGGACTTCTTTTTAAAAATGATAATGGAGAACCCAAGAGTGTTGTCCATGTCAACAATATGTTGAACAGAATCTGGAGGAAGCACCTGATTTCAAAACGAATCACACCTCATGGATTTGAGGCATACACTGCTCTCTACTCTTCGAAGCTGGTGCTACTATCAAGAAGTCCAGGAAAGACTCGGTCATGAGAATATTCAAACCACTATGGACATCTATACTCACGTCACCCAAAAAGCAAAGGATGAAGTAGCTGACAAGTTCGCTTCTTACATTGGTTTTTGAAATATGGGTATCAGCGTGGGTATCAAAACAAAAAAAGAGGCTCTCCGAAAACTCGGAAAGCCTTATTTAATGCTACTTAGAGCGATTGTAGCGATTGGGTAAACAGAAACTTGTTTCTTATCGCGACCTTTGCGTTCGAAGCGTACTACGCCTTCAACTTTAGCGAACAAAGTATCGTCTCCACCACGTCCAACGTTCACACCTGGGTAGATGTGAGTACCGCGTTGACGGTAAAGGATAGATCCACCTGTTACAGTTTGTCCATCAGCTGCTTTAGCTCCAAGACGTTTTGCTTGTGAATCACGTCCGTTTGATGTAGAACCTCCACCTTTTTTGTGGGCGAAAAGTTGCAAGTTAGCAAGATTCAATTTCAACATAATTGTTTTCCTCCAGTTAGTTTTTCTGTGATAACTCTTGTTTTGGACGAACTCCGATGAGTTCTCCGATAAGTTTGCCATCCTAGAAAAATGATTCAAAGAATAGTTGGGTCATTTCTCTTTGATGAGGTGGAATGTCTGTCGGGATTGTAACCCGCATGAAGCCACCCTCTTCTTCGTTTAATTCTAGTTCCGGTTCATAGCCTGCAAATTTCTCAACTGAGTTGACAAAGTTAATGGCAAGCGTAGAAACCGATGCACACGACATCTAAGCCGTATTCGCCACTTTCGGCGTGACCAGTAATTTCTGCACTCCTCAGCTCGCCATCTTCGGCTCGTTCAAAAGACTGCTTGTATCATGTGTTCTCCTAAAAATTAAGCGTTGATTGCGTTGATGACAACTTTAGTGTAGGGTTGACGGTGACCTTGTTTACGGTGGCTACCTTTTTTAGGTTTGTACTTGTAAGTAACAACTTTCTTTTTGTTTTCCTTGTTTTTCAACAGTTCCAACAACAGTAGCTCCTGAAACAAGTGGAGTTCCGACAACAGTGTTTTCACCACCAACAAGAACAACTTCGTTAAATGTAACTTCTGACCAGCTTCAACGTTCAATTTTTCAACGTAAACTGTGACCAACTTCAACTTTAACTTGTTTTTCCGCCAGTTTTAATGATTGCGTATGTGCTCATTATGCCTCCTATGTATTTTTGGGTTTCCCCGTATTTTGTGAAGACTCGCCTAGCATCGTGGGACGAACCACTTAAGCTCAAAGGATGAGCAACGATGATCGAGCGGTTGCACAGGCATGTGCATAGTCAACTCTCTAAGTATATCACTTCTATCAGACAAAGACAAGCATTTTTGTCCCTTGAAAACGGATTTTCATCATTTAATGATAAAAATAGAGGAAAACAAGCGTTTTCCCTTTTTTCATCGATTGGTCTTGCTGATTCTTCAAGTAATCTCAATGGATCTTACAACAAATCCTCAATCAGCTCGTCAACTTCATCAGTCTCTGCTTGTGGTCTGATCTCAGTAATCATGATGCCTGCTACCGCACGCTCCACCAAGGCTTCCACGTCCATGCGTTGCTCATACTTCTCCGCATTTTTGAGTTTTGGATTGGTCTTTTGGACGGTCTGGTGCAAAGATGGTACAGCAAATCTTCGAAAGGCTGGATAGAGATTTCAAAGGTATCGATGGCTTGGGCGATATCGATAATCTCCAACTTGTCCATAGTCACCACTGGACGGATGACGGGGGTATTGGTCACGGCATTGATAGCCTGCATGCTCTCCAGCGTTTGGCTGGCAACCTGACCAAGACTTTCCCCATTGATGATGACTAAGCCACCACGAATTTGACGGATACGGTCTGTAATGCGCATCATAAAGCGACGGGTCAGAGTCATGAGATAAGCTTCCGGCGCCTTGGCTTTAATCTCTTCTTGAATCTCAGTAAAAGGTACCTCGATAAACTGGATATTGCCCCCAAACTTGGTCAATTTACGAGTTAAATCGTGGGCTTTTTCACGCACCCGGGCTGGTATAAGGCAGGACTAGCAAGTGAACCACTTCAATGTCACACCACGCTTCAGGCTAGGTAACCCGCTACTGGAGAATCAATCCCACCAGATAGCATGAGCATGCTTTTTACCAGACGTCCCAACTGGCAGACCACCTGCTCCCTTAATGGTTTCATAAGAGATATAGGCTGCTTCTTCCCGGATCTCTACTTGGAGGTTGATATCCGGTTTTTTCATTTGGGCTTGGATACTTGGGATCGCTTCAAAGACAGCGCCACCCAAGGTTTGGTTGAGCTCACGGCTATCCAACTCAAAAAGAATGGTCACTTCGTCTGCTGGAAATCTTGAAGGTCATCCTTCTTGGTAAATATCCTGCATGATTTCTTGAACAGCTGAAATCAAGGCTGGGACTGATTTTTTCAATCTTGTAAACGGGTGAAAAATTTTTGAATCCGAAGACCTGTTTGAGGATTCAGCTACCTGTTCATAATCCGTTCCATTTAGATGAGCATGGGCCCGGTCGATCGGCTGTCACTTTGACAGCTGGGTAAATGGACAAGACATCTGAGATATTATTGCGCAATTTATTAATGAAGCGCATCCGGTTCTTTCCTTTAGTAGAAAGCTCCCCATAGCGGATCATAATTTCTGAATAAGTTAATGGCATAGTAACTTCCTTTTCTTTTCCTTAACGCACCTTTCGCGTCTTTTTCATAGATCAGTTTGAACTTGGTCAAAAATTGCTCGACCTGACTCATGTCATTTTCGAGATCGAGGCTAAGACGGACAGCTGTTTGCGCCAGAGCCTTATCGACTCCCATAGCAATCAGGGTTCCAGCTGGTTTGCCAGCCTTGGAAGAGCAGGCAGAGGTTGTCGAGATATAAATCTCATACTCTTCGAAAGCGTGGACGATGACTTCTCCTCGCACTCCCTTGATACCAAAAGTTAAGATATGGGGTGCCAGCCCTCATCTCCTGAGAAGACAGTCACATCTGGGTAATGAGTTAATTCCTCACGAATGACTTCCTTCAACTGGTGGCACTTGCGTTCAAAGTCCTCTTGACGCTCCATCGCCAAGCGCAAGGCCTTGGCAGTCGCTACAATTCAGCTAAGTTCTCAGTCGTCGAACGAAGGTCCTTTTCTTGTCCGCCACCTGTTAAGAGGGACTAATCTTTTTGCCTTCTTTGAGATAGAGGAAACCAACCCCACGAAGTCCATGGAACTTGTGACTGGAGAAGGTTGCTAGTTCCACCCGTTCTGGCAAATAGAGAGCGGTTGAAACCTTAGCCAGCGCCTGAACCCCATCGACATGGAAAGTGATGGTCGGACGATCCGCCAATAGGTCTGCAATAGCTTGAATCGGCTGGATAGAACCCACTTCATTATTGACAGCCATGATCGAAACGAGGGTTGTATCCGGACGCAAGAGTTTTTTCCAGCTCTTCTACTTGGACAAAGCCATGCGCATCGACTGGAGCACATATCCACTTCAAATCCTTGACCTTGTAGCCAAAGGGCCGATTCCTTCACAGCTGGATGCTCAATAGCTGAGACAATGATATGCTTTCCATAAGGGAGCTTTTTCAAAAGCAACTCCTTGATCGCCCAGTTGTCTCCTTCAGTCCCACCTGAGGTGAAATAGATTTCTTCTGCTTTCTTGCCCTAGGAGGGAAGCAATCTGCTTACGAGATGCCTCAAAGATCCGAGTCGCTTGACTTCCCAGGTTGTGCAAGCTGGATGGATTGCCCCAAATTTTTGCTTGCGACTGTAGGTAGCCAAGGCCTCAGGATGAGTTTGGTTGTTGCTGAATTATCAAAGTAAATCATCTTCCACTCTCTCCTAGTCAATTTTTTCAATCATCTTATTGTAACATTTATAGGTTGGAGGGACAAGGATTTGGCTGGCTTCTATTTTGTTCCTAGTTTCAGACAGAAAAACTTGTAAATTTCTCAAAAATAGCTTATGATGAAGATGGAGAGTTTTGTAAAAGCGCTTACAAAGATCCCCTGTTGCTTTTGATGACCTACTCAAGTCCAGAACTGGAACTGATTGAAGTTACAAGGAGACAAGCATGAAACGACCGATCTATTTTTCCATTGCCCTAACTGGAAGTCTTGCTCTTGGAGGACTGCTCTCTGTCCTACCACCACTTCCATTTGCCCTCCCTTCTGCCCAACTAGCCTGTCACGGTAAGGACAGTGTGACCTACAACAGCCTTTGGAGAAGCCACCATACTTTTAGAGAAGATGAAGGCAGCCTCCGTGAAATGAGCCTTATCCAACTAATCCTGGTGAATCCGATAGCCACATCGAATTCAAATGCTTGGTCGAATACAATGGCTGGTTCCGTCGTATCATCCGCGTCAAAGATGTAAAAGTGATTTCAAAAACCAAGGAATTCAAGGGTAAGATTGACTACTCTATCCCGGATCCAAACAAGATAGAGATTCAGGCGAATGGCCAGTTTATCTCTCCTAATGACTCCCTCTAGTTTTGGCACTATGAAATCATCAGCCAGCCTAGTCAAACAAACCAAGCAATTTTCCGTCTCTGAAAAAGGACAGGCAAACTTTGCAACGTCCTCTGAAGCAAAGCGAGACTCAAAGCGTCCAGTTTGAAAGCAATTTGAAATTTTAAAAACCTCTTCCATTTCTTCTAGACATTTTCATAAAAATAACGTATAATGACTAAAGTGTTCACTAAAGAGACCAAATATGAAATGAAGAGGAATCAGATTATGTCACAATACTCACGAAAAGAAAAACACCAAGACAGCAACAGACCATCAAGAAGCGAAAAAGTGAAACAGAGCCTTTCTTTATTCCAGATGATTGTCGCAAACGATTGCTAGTCTTCTCGGGATTATCGTTACTTCCTTTACTATTTACAGTATCATGAAACCAACGACTAAGACAGAGGAGAAAAAGATGGCTCCACTAGCGTTGTTGTTGTCCATGAAAGGATGGATCTGCTACTGATTCAAGTGCTACAGGGAACAGATACCAGTGCTAGTAGTAGCCAAGCATCCGAAGCAAGCTCTGAACAAACAGATTCATCTCAGGTAGAAACCAGTGCCAGTGAAGCTCCCAGACATGCAACACCATCTGCTACAGATACTGAATCATCTGCTAATTAATAAAAAGACCATTTGGTCTTTTATTATAGAAAGAGTACTTTCAAAAACTTTCCTAGGGTGAGTACGGACGTCAGCGAACTTCGAAGAAGTTCCATGACTAATTAAGATACGAAGGGCGTCTGCGGATAAAGTCAAAATAGGAAGTTGGACGCAGAATCTTTAGAATTCTAGGAGAACTTATCTTTGACACAATCTCACAACCTGTGTTCAATTCGTTTTGAACCCCTCGCTCTTTAATTTCCGGGCTCAGGCCAAAACAGTTTCCCAAACTGTTTTACTCCCAAAAACTTTCCCGAGTGCTTGAAACAATAGTGTTCAAGCACTTTTCTCACACGGAAAGGTTTTATAACTACCTAAATGAATCAAACTATTAGACATCACTTTTTATTAATCTAGTTATTTTATCAAAAAGTTTTTGTGCATTCTAAAAACAGTATAGTCTATTTTTAAAATATAGAGAAAGCCTCTATCAGTCAGGTTCTGACCGATAGAGGCTTGATTTTATTGATGACTTCTGTGTTTTTCGCGTAATTGAGCTTCGACAGCTTCTTTCAGCTTTCCACCAGTCTTGGTTTTCTGTGTACCACTTGATGGTTTCTTCCAAACCTGCTTCGAAGTTTGTGAATTGTGGTTTCCCAAACCCAATTCTTCACGCAATTTTTGTTGAATCGATGGCGTAACGCAAAATCGTGACCAGCACGGTCTGTTTCACGGTCGTAGGCATCTTTTTGGTTGACCCATTTTTCAAGGATGAGCTCAAGCACTCTCCTTGTTGTTCTTTCACCATCAGCACCGATCAAGTAAGTTTCACCGATACGACCCTTGGTAAGAATAGCCCAAACACCAGTTGAGTGGTCGTTGGTGTGGATCCAGTCACGGACGTTCTTGCCTTCACCATAAAGTTTTTGGTTTGATGCCAGACAAGATATTGGTGATTTGACGTGGGATGAACTTCTCGATGTGTTGGTATGGTCCATAGTTGTTTGAACAGTTTGAAATGGTTGCCTTAACACCGAAGGAACGAACCCAAGCTTCACGATCAAGTCTGAAGGCAGCCTTGGTGATGAATAAGGATGATGGGTTGTATTTGGTTTCAGCAGTGAATTTTTCACCAGGACCCTTCCCCTATGTCCAGGAGAGATCTTCACGCAATGAAGGTCACCATACACTCTCGTCTGTTGACACGTGGTGGAAACGAATGTCGTACTGCAGAGCAGCTTCCAAGAGTGTGTAGTACCAATGAAGTTTGTGTGAATAAAATGGTGATGGGTCATTCAATGAATTATCATTGTGGCTTTTCAGCTCGCATAGTGAACAATGGCATCAGCCTTAGCAGCCAATTTATCAACCAATGCGCATCAGCAATATCACCAACAACCAATTCAACACGGTCACCAAGAATTTCTTCAATGTTGGCACGATTACCAGCGTAAGTGAGTTTGTCAAGGACAGTCACATGAACGTCTGGATGATTGTTGTAGACATAGTGTACGAAGTTTGAACCGATGAAACCAGCGCCACCGGTTACGATGATGTTTTTGTATTCAGTCATTTTTCTCCAAAAATTGTTTTTCTTTATCGTTCCTTAAATCAATCTTTTTAGCTTTCCTTAGGTGAGTACGGACGTTAGGTGAAATTATCCAGTGGATGATTTCAGCAATCCAGGAAGTTCCATGACTAAAATTAAGATACAAAAGGGCGTTTGCGGATAAAGTCAAAATAGGAAGTTTGATGCAGAATCTTTCGATTCTAGGAAAACTTATCTTTTGACACAATCCGTAGCCCGTGTTCAGTAGTTTTGAGCCTAGTGTCTCAAAACTTCCGAGCACCTGAAACATTATGGTTCAGGTGCTTTTCTCATGGCGGAAAGCTAAGCTATAGCTCGCTTCGCTCGTTTATAGCAAAGCTAAAAACTATATAATGATTTTTCTTGATTGTTTTAAGAGCTTCATTTTACAAATCTTCTGCTTTTAGGGGTTGACGTCTTTGAGCAATGGGTGATTCTTATCTGCTTCTGAGACCTCAGCTTCTTCCAAGCTTTCCCATTGGATGTCTAGGCTTGGGTCTGCGTAATTAACAAATGCATATTTTGGCTTGAGCTCCAATGCCCAGTAGTCATTGACTAAGTAGGGTATAAGCCACTTTATCCGTCAAAAACTTGGAAGCCATTGGCTACATGCCACGAGGAACAAAAATTCCTTTTGAAGCATCGATCACAGTTTGGTAAGTGTTCCCAAAGGTCTCACCTTCACGAAGGTCCACCCAAGTTCCGAGAACCTTGCCTTCATCTGCTACAGAGATGTACTTATCCCAAGGTTCTGCATGCAAGCCACGCAAGACATGCTTGCGAGAGAAAGACACATTGTTTTGCAACTTGCCTTCCGCAAAGAAGCTCTCAGGAAATCCAAGGGGAAGCATCTTCTCTTTTTGAAAGTTTTCTTTTGAACCAACCACGGTTATCTCCATGAACTGGAATATCAAATTCCATCAAACCTGGGATAGCTTCAATCTTGCGGGCTGCTAATTCTTTCTCGAAAAATTGTTCTGTCATTAAGCTTCTCCAATCAAACGGAGCAAATATTGTCCGTATTCGTTTTTCTTCAGAGGTTGAGCCAATTCATAGACTTGCTCTTTAGTAATATAGCCCATACGATAGGCGATTTCCTCAAGGTTGGCTACTTGGACATTTTGCAAGCGTTGAACAGTCTCGATATATTGAGAAGCCTGCAAGAGACTTTCATGAGTTCCTGTATCCAACCAAGCAAAGCCACGGCCCATGAGCTCAACAGAGAGGTCTCCACACTCCAAATAGGCCTTGTTGACATCGGTGATTTCAAGCTCTCCACGAGGACTTGGTTTGATATTTTTGGCAATCTCTACCACATCATTGTCATAGAAGTAAAGCCCAGTCACCGCAAAATTCGATTTTGGATGTTCTGGTTTTTCTTCGATTGAGACGGCATTCATATCCGCATCAAACTCTACCACACCAAAACGTTCTGGATCTTTGACTTGGTAACCAAAGACAGTCGCGCCTTTTTCTTTCGCTTCCGCCCGTTGCAACATCTTGGTTAAGCCATTTCCGTGGAAGATATTATCTCCAAGAACGAGGGCAACATGATCATCACCAATAAATTCTTCTCCAATGATGAAAGCTTGCGCCAATCCATCTGGGCTTGGTTGCTCAGCATAAGAGAGAGAAATACCAGTTCAGAACCATCTCCAAGAAGCTCTTCAAAACGAGGAAGATCCTGCGGAGTTGAGATGATCAAGATTTCTTTGATCCCTGCTAACATAAGAGTTGACAAAGGGTAGTAAATCATTGGCTTGTCGTAAATGGGCATCAACTGTTTGGAAGCGGCACGGGTCAAAGGATACAAACGAGTACCCGAACCACCGGCTAAAATAATACCTTTCATAATGTTAGCCTTTCTACGTATTCATTACCCTTATTTTATCATGTTTATATAGAAAAGTCACCTTGCATTTGTGTTGCAAGGTGATGACACTTTTATCCCAAAGCTACGTCTAGGATCATCATAATGACAAAAGCCAACCATGAGACCGAGAGTCGCAACGTCTGTATTTCCATTGGTCTGGGAATCTGGGATCAACTCTTCGACCACTACAAAGATCATAGCGTCTGCCGCAAAAAGAAAAGGGCGTAAGGCAAGATAGCCGTCATGGATAGGGACGGCAACTGCTCTAACAAAGGCTCCTACTGGCTCAACGATGGCAGACATAGATCCCCAATAAAAGGCATTGAGACGGATTTTCCATCCGTCCGAATCGGGATCGAGAGGGCAGCCCTCTGGGATATTTTTGCAAAGCCAATCCCAATGGCCAAACCAACCGCCCCTATAAAGGCTTCTGGACTTGGATTACTCGCGAGAGCTCCAAAAGGCAACCCCGACTGCTAAGCCTTCTGGGAAATTGTGGATGGTAATAGCGAGAAAGAGGAGGGTCGTTTTAGACAACTTCTTCTCTCTCGGCGTATGGATACTCTCTGCCTCTTCAATCTCCTTCGTCATATGAAGGTGAGGGACGATGGCGTCGATCAAGCGGGAGGAAGAATCCTCCAGTTAGAAAACCAATCGTCCGCTGAGCAAACGCCAAACTTCCATAGGGAGTTTTTTCCGCATACTCAATAGACGGTTGCAAGTGGGACCAAAAGAAGCCGCAATCATAACGCCCGCCGCGAAGCCCATCATGATGTCCAATAGTTTTCGACTAATATGCTTGAAGAAAAAGACGATGGCTGACCCGACAATGGTACAACCCCATGTAAACAATCCTGCGAGAAAGGCCTGTAAGACCACGGATTGTGATTGAAAACCAATTCATAACAACTCCCATTTTCTTGTTGATTCACTTGTTTTATTCTACTATTTTTATCCGAATTAAGGAAGGTCTTTCGAAAATAAGAGGCTGGGACAAAAGTCCTAGCCTCTCAATTGTCTTTGGATTATCGAGCAAGAAGCAGTGGTTGAGTGGGCTCTACTACGCTGATTTCGTCAGCTTTTACAGCCCTACTCAACTGTGCGGAGGTGGGACGACGAAATCGAATTCTAACGAATTACCGATTTCTGTCCCACTCTCTTCTTCACATATTGTTCAACTGGATAATCTGCTGGATCTAAGCGCACCTTTCCTCCTATTACTAGTTGGGCCAGGTGCCACCCAATAAAGGGACCCGTTGTGAGGCCAGATGAACCTAGGCCACTAGCTACGTAGAGACCTGCTTGATCGGGAAGGCCTCCCAAAAATGGTGAAAAAAGTCGCTGGTGTAAGCCCGAGTACCCACGCGCTCACCGACAACTGCCGCTTTGAGCTAGTTCTGGATAGTAGGTCAAGGCTTCTGTTTCCATTTGATTGAGTAAAGCTTGATCCACCGTCAGATCAAAGCCCATCTCATTCTCATGAGTGGCTCCCATACTGATCTTGCCTTGCTGGAAGGAATGATATCCAGCTCTCCTTCTGGCATAACCACAGGATAATTATCCGTATCTAGGTCTAGCTGATAATCCCTCAACTGTCCCTTTTTGCGGACGGACATCCACTTGGTAGCCAAGTGGCACAAGAGTGATCCAACCAGGCTCCAGTCGCTAGGATGACTTGGTCATAGCTCTCTCCTGCTATCTGATAGCCATGATCCGAGATTGTGAGAGCAACCTCTTCCTTGATGACTCTTGCGCCACTTGCCTTTAGAAGGGTTTCCGTTAGAAGGGCTCCCTCTACATGTGCCCCACCTGAGGCATAAAGGAGCTGTTCAAAAGCCTTGCAGACCTGGGAATTGTTGGGCCACTTCTTCTGTAGTCAAAATCGATAAGTCTCCGATTAAGGGAGATTCTTCCCGTCGACTCAGCGCCAACTGATAGAGTTCATCTAATTTCTCTTCCTTCTTCTTAAGGAGATAGACCCCTGTCTGCTGGTAAAAGTCTGTTTCGATTCCGTCCTTGGCCAGGTCCTCTACTAATGCTTGATAGAAATCAGCTCCTAGCCGAGCCAGACGATACCAGGCCTTGTTTCGCCGCTTAGAAACCAAGGGCTAATGATACCAGCTGCACGCCTTGGTTGCTTGGCCAACTCCGTGATCATAGACGGTGACATCTATCTGTGCTTCTTGGATAAATAATAGGCTGCAGTGGATCCAACGATCCCTGCACCGATAATGGCAACTTTCATGATAACCCCTTAGATATGGTAAAAAGGATTGGTGCTGGCTTGACTGCCAATCACTTCGATCTCCACGCTTCTTCAGACTTCCACTGATTGAGTTTTTCGACTAGTTTCGACACAAAGAGAACTTCGATATGGTGACCTGGATCCAGGGCCAGGAGACCATCGCACAGCATGTCTTGAGCCGTGTGGTAGTATATATCTCCTGTGATGTAGACCTCAGCCCCCTTAGCAAGAGCATCCTTGTAAAAGGATTGCCCACTTCCGCCACAGATCGCGACGCGCTCAATCACCCTGATCCAGGTCCGTCTGGTCATAACCAACCAAGCGTAAGGCATCTAAGCCAAAGGTTTCTTTTACCTTATGAGCCAACTGGCCAAAGGTTTGAGCTGATACTTGACCGATACGGCCGATTCCTGAGACCTTCTCCTGTCATGCTGAGGGGCTTTGCATTTTCAATTTCCAAGAGCTGGCAAAACCAATCGTTGAGACCATCTGGGACAATATCAATATTGGTATGGCTGACATAGACCGCAATATCATGCTTGATCAAGTCAATGTAAATCTGATTCTGAGCGCGATCGGCACCAGATCCTTAATAGGACGAAAAAAATGGGCGCATGCTTGACGATGATCAAGTCCACTCCATGGGCGATGGCTTCTGCCACCGTCTGCTCCCGGATATCCAAAGGCTACCATGACCTTTATGGATATCTTTTTGCAGGTGCCGACCTGTAAACCACAGACATCTCCCTCCATGGAAAGTTCTTGAGGACAGTAAGCTTCATAGCGTTTGATGACTTCACTTGCTTTGCATTTAGGACCTCCTTGATTTGGGCGATACGGTCTTCTAACGATACTCTGGCAGATTGATTCTCAACTGGGACCTGCTCCAAGGCAAAGGCTAATTTTTCCACTTCCTTGGACCACTTTTGGACAAAGGCTGGAGCTTGTTCCAGCATCAAATAGGGACCAAAACGCAGTTCCTTAGCTGATAACTCTTGAGAACCCTGTTCGACCACAAGGATCTCATAAAACTTCTCATTTTCTTCCAAGATGGCTTCATCGACAAGGCGAAATCATGGTCTACTAACAAGCCCGCAATTCATCCTCCCGATTATTGGGTTGCAAGACCAAGCGAGAGACACCGGCTAATTTCTCAAGTCCAGCTGCTAAGATATCTGCAATCAAGCGCCCGCCCATTCCTGCAATGGTGATGCAGGAAATACTATCTGTTGGTTCAAATGCAGCCAAACCATTAGCTAGGCGGACTTCAATCTTGTCCTCTAAAGCCATTATCGGCGACATTTTGAAGGGCAGACTGATAGGGTCCCTCAACCACTTCCCCTGCAATGGCAGCCTCAATCTTACCTTCTTGTAAGAGGGCGATTGGGAGATAAGCATGGTCACTTCCCACATCTAACAGACGCGCTCCTTCTGGTACGAAAGCTAGCCACCAAGTCCAAAGCGATTTGATAATTTTGTAAATTCCAGTGCTTCTTTCTATACTTTTATTCCATCCTTAAGTATACCATGTTTGCAACATTAAAAGGCGCGACGGCGCCTTGTCAAAGTACTTCTATATTGTTCTAGCTAGATATATAAGTTGAAAAATCTCTTATTTTTGGAGCCAATAAAATACGTATTGAGTTTTTCAGCAGTGAGAAAAGTGCATGGAACTATTTTTGTTTCATGCACCGGAGTCTGAAACCTTGGGTTCAAAACTAAGTCATGGAACTTCACGAGTTCGCTAACGTCCGGACTCACCTAAGGAAAATCTCAATACAATTGAATTATCTATGCTTAGACTTTAGTCAATTTCCTTATATTCTACTTCCAAGCCACGTTGAACAGCTGGGCGATTAGCAATTTTCTCTGTCCAAGCTTGCAAATGCTTGTATTCCTTCACATCTAGGAAAATTCCAGCACGATCCCAGACCTTGTCTTGGGCTAAGACGGCCATACCAGGACCAGATGGCAATATCTGCAATGGTATAGTCCTCCCCTGCGATATAAGGTTTGGTCGCCAATTCTTTGTCCAGTAGGTCCAATTGGCGTTTGGCTTCCATGGCAAAGCGGTTGATGGCATACTCGATTTTTTCAGGAGCGTAGTGGAAGAAATGGCCAAAGCCTCCCCCTAAGAAAGGTGCAGCCCCTGTCTGCCAGAAGAGCCAGTTAAGCACTTCGGTCCGTTTAGCAGGATCTGTCGGAATCAATTGTCCAAATTTCTCTGCTAGATACAAGAGAATATTAGCTGATTCAAAGACCCGAATGGCTTGGTCACCTGATTGATCCAACATGGCTGGAATTTTCGAGTTTGGATTGATGGCTACAAAGTCACTGCCGAATTGATCCCCATCACCAATCTTGATGCGATAAGCGTCATAGCCCGCATCTACACCCAACTCTTTTAGTTCTTCCAGCATAATAGTCACCTTGATCCCATTTGGGGTTGGAAGAGTATAGAGTTGGAAAGGCTGGTCGCCTTTTGGAAGGCTTTGTTCAAAGCGGGCACCTGCTGTTGGTTGGTTCAAGCTACCCCAGGCTCCACCCATTTGATTTGGCGCTTCCCATACTTCCGGTAATTGATAATCTGACATCTCTGTTCTCCTTTGTCTATGTTACTACTAGCATATCAAATCCTGCCTCTAGTTTCAAAAATCTACTACGCTAGCTTTACTTGACTTTTCTTGGCAAAATGATAGTATAGAAAAAATACATTTTAAGGAGAAAAAAATATGTCCACAATTGACTTTCATAGTTTGGCAAAGACAGAACTCCACTGCCACTTAGACGGTTCCTTGTCTCTTCCGACTATTCGCCAATTGGCAGCCATGACCAATATTGACCTTCCTGCTAGCGATGAAGAGCTCAAGCACCATGTCACTGCCCCTGCCCACTGTGAGAATCTTTTGGACTATTTGGAGGCCTTTGACTACATTCGCCCTCTCCTTCAAACCAAGGAAGCCCTGACCCTTGCTGCTTACGATGTCGCTAAGCAAGCTGCTCTGGAGAATGTCCTCTACATCGAGGTTCGTTTTGCCCCAGAATTGTCCATGGACCAAGGACTTACCGTCCCAGAAACTATCGATGCTGTCTGTGAAGGATTGCGCCAAGCCCAGGATGAATTTGGCATTACAGCCAAAGCCCTCGTTTGTGGCATGCGCCAGTCGGATCAAAAACTCACCTCTAGCATCCTGGCAGAAGCCAACCAAGTCACTGATCAGGATTTTGTCGGCTTTGACTTCGCTGGAGATGAGCACCACTACCCACCACAAGCCATTGACGCCCTCATCCAACAGGTCAAAAGTTACAACCGTCCCATGACCCTGCATGCAGGTGAATGCCACTGTCCAGCCAACGTCGTTCAATCCATGGCCTATGGTATCAAACGAAATGGCCATGTGACCTTATTAGCTTACGAACCAGAACTTCTAAAAGAGTTTGTAAAAAATGGGGTCACCGGTGAGCTCTGCTTGACCAGTAACCTTCAAACCAAAGCAGCTGCCACTGTGGAAGACTTCCCTTACCTCAAGATGAAAGAAGCTCAAGCCCATCTCAGTATCAACACCGATAACCGGACCGTATCTGATACTAATTTGACCAAGGAATATGCCCTCTACCACCGCCACTTCAATACGACGCCAGTCGACTTTTACCAGCACAATGTCGATGCTATCCAGGCTTCCTTTGCTAGTGACGAAGAAAAGCAAGGACTCTTGACCAAACTAGAAAAAGCCTACGCGAACTATTTATAAACGAAAAAACTAGCACTTTCTGGGTGCTAGTTTTTTTAATCTTTCCATAAATCCATGGCCTGTAAGAAATCATCTGAAACGGTGACATTTTTCAGGCTGAAGGGCCTCCCGCTCTTGTTGCTTGATTTTTAATTGTGTCAAACTGATAATGCCCTCCCGTCGCCAATTGCGCAAAGATAGCCTGGATGTATTTCCAGTGAGGCTTGCCGTTAAAGACTGCTTCTCTCAAGGCAGCCTTCACAATGTCTGGATCTGTTTGGTCCTGTTTGACTGTCTGCGTCAAATCTTCGATTTCAAAGGGAGTCAATAAACGCCCCAACTCCTGCTCAAAGGTTTTAACCAAATCAGCCAGCTCATTTCCTGCCTGCTTGTCTTGCCCACGCTATGCTACTTCTGTCTTACCTTGAAGCAGGTCATCCAAGCGTTCGAGGGGCAATGGTCGCATCAAAAAGAACTTCAATTTCCCCATCCAGCTCAATGGTTCGATACTGTAGCAAACCTTGATTGGTCAGGCGAGACATAGACTGGTTGACTTCTGTGACCGACTTGCCAATCGCATCTGCAATTTGATTCGGCGTGAGGCTGGATTGGTTGGTCGTATTCTGCAAATAGAAGAACTGCCAAACCAGAAAATCCTCTGCGTCTTTAAATAAGTGTTGATAATGGAAAAGTAAGGCACTTGGTAAGACCAAATTGCCTGACTTAAATGCTTGTGAATATGTCATACTACCCCTTTATAGGTAACCATAAAATGAAATATCTTTTTCTAACTCCTCCAAACGATAAGGAGTTTCTTGGTAAACTGCATAATTGATCCAATTACTAAAGAAGTTGGCTGCCGCTAAGTTCCACCGCATCCGAGGATCGCGACTGCTGTCATCCTGATCATAATAGTTCTTGGGAAGATCTGGATTCAAGCCCGCTTTCACATCCCGCTGGTATTCCTTGGCCAAGGTATCACGGTCATACTCCAGATGACCAAAACTATAGACCTCTCGAAGGTCTGGGCTGGCCAGAATAGATAGACCTACTTCACCGCCTTGAGCTAAGACTTGCAAGTTGCTCTTGTCTAGCACTTCTTTGAGGGGAACATCCGTATAACGTGAGTGAGGAGCCAGAAAAAGCATCATCAAAACCACGCATCAATCGGTTCTGTGGATTCATGACTGTTTGCTCATAGATCCCTGATAGCTTGTCACAGAGAGCTACTTTTTCAATCCCATAGCGGTAATAGAGACCAGCTTGCGCACCCCAACAAAGATGCAAGGTTGAAAAAACATGGCGCTTCGACCAAGCAAAGACCTTTGTTAACTCCTCCCAGTAATCCACTTCCTCAAAAGCCAATTTCTCTACTGGAGCTCCCGTAATGATCAGGCCATCATAATAATTCTCTTTAATATCCTCGAAGGATTTATAGAAGACTTCCATATGCTCTGCGCTGTCGTCTTAGACTCATGGCTGGTCATATAGAGAAATCCACATTGATCTGCAAGGGAGTATTGGCCAGGAGGCGTAACAGTTGAGTCTCAGTGGCTACCTTAGTCGGCATGAGATTCAAAATCAGAACATTCATCGGACGAATATCTTGGTGAGTTGCCCGAATATCATCCATAACAAAAATATTTTCTGAGCGAAGAATATCAACTGCTGGTAATTTCTTATCTAAGGTAATTGGCATAAAAAGCTCCCATCTTACAAGTTGTTACCTCTTATTATAAGACAGGAGCATATAGTTTTTCAATTATGGTTTTTCTCTATCCAGATATAGTTCTAAACTATATTAGTAATGCATCAAGACTTTTGTAGTCGTAATCTCCGATTGCTTCGCGGCCTTTGAGATCATCGAGCTCAATCAAGAAAGGCACAACCTGCAACCACTCCACCGAGTTTTTCAATCATTTCGATGGTTGCTTTAACGGTACCACCTGTTGCCAAGAGGTCATCGACGATGAGGACGCGTTGGCCTGGTTTGATAGCATCAGCGTGCATGGTCAAAGGTATCCACACCGTATTCTTTTTCGTAGTCCGCTGAGATGACTTCACGTGGCAACTTACCAGGGCTTACGAACAGGTGCAAAACCAATTCCCAATTCAAAAGCAACCGGACATCCAACGATGAAACCACGCGCTTCAGGGCCAACGATCATATCGATCTTCTTATCCGTTGCGTATTGAACGATTTCACGAACCGCATAACTATAAGCATTGCCATCTGCCATCAAAGGGCTGATATCGCGGAAGGTAATTCCTTCTTGTGGATAATTTTCAATGCTTGCAATGTAATCTTTTAAATTCATGGTTAACTTTCTTTCATAAAAAAATTTTTTACATTCCATTATACCATGAATTCTACTAACGTGCATCATTTTTTTACTAAATCATTTTCCCACCCTCCCTGCAAAGAAAGCAAAATCCCACATCCGAAAAAGATGTGGGATTGGATTCGAAAAATCTCTTACTTCTTTTCTACCAATTCATTGTACTGGATTGTCATATCGCTTAGATTTTTCAAAAGAATAGCGCGAGCTACCATTCTTGAACCAGATACCAAGGATGTATTGTTCGGCGACCTTCTTGCTTTGGTTTCGAAGCCAAGTAAGGTCTTTGCCGTAGCTAGCAAGTTTCTGTAAAAATCACTTCCCCTCGACTGTTTGATCATCCTCATAAAGATAGACTTCCCTTTGGAGAAACACCTTATTTGTTGAATCGTATTCGAAGAACATCCGAACGTATGCATTTTTTCGTTTAGCTGGTATTTATACCAGTAAACCCATTCAGAACTGTCTCGAAACATCATGACAGATAGGTCTTCCTGACCACCAACGATGTCATCTGAATAGGGATAGGACTGAAATCCTTCATCTTCCTTCCAGATGCGATCACTCCCGATCGTTTCTGTAAAGGGCCTAAACATCACATAGCGCATCCAGCTGCCATTTTCAGCGTAGTTGATTTCTTCCATGGGATTTCTCAAACTCCAGTAGATCCCCAGCCAATAGAGGGCAAAAAGGAGGAAAGGGCTGAGCCAGAGAAATATTTTCTTTTTGTTCATTAAATCGATTCCGTTAAATAGTCATAAATTTCTTGCACAGATCCTAAAGCCATGAGTTCCTGGTCTTTGACCGTCTGCACCAAGTCCTGATAGATGGAACTAGAGGCAATCTCCTTCTTCTCCGCGTCCTTATTGACCGTCATGATGCCATTTTCAATCTGGACAAAGCCCAACTCTTGGAAGATCTGGATCATCTTGATCAACAAGACTTGTGGAATCTTGAGGTAGTCAGATAGTTGGCTGAGCTTATGGCGAATATCAAACTCAGGGAACTGATAGAGCGTTTTGTAGAGTTTGGCATACTGATCGCGACTGCCATAACCGGTCAAATAATAGGCTTTGTCTAGGTGATTTTTAAAATAGACCGCTTGGAAGCAATGTTCTTGGAAGAGGGCTTTCAAGTCAGCCAGGTCATCCGGTATGCGATCGATGACAATGGCAGGAGAATCTTCCCCTTCTTCCAACTGACTAAAGAGGGGAATAGCTTGTGGGAGAGGAGCATTTTTCCCTCGGATATTATAGAGCTGTACTCCTTCTACACGGGCATCCACCACCATCAGTTGCAGGGTGGTCTGTCCATTCCACTGATTGACGGACAAGGATACCACCAACTCCAAGTTTTTCGCTTGGGAGTACTCCAATTCCAAATGGCCCTGGCCAAAAGCCACCACATCAAAACGGGCATCGCCTTTTTGAATCTTCAACTTCAGATGGCTATTACCAGCCCCCATAGTCCGGCTAGACTCCACTTGAAAATCACGAATGTAAAAGACTGGCTTCTTATGGTCCATCCCAAAAGGAGCGAGACGGTCGAAACTCTTCAAGGTATCCAAAGTCAGCTCTTCTAGGTCCAACTCCTCATCCACAAAGAGTGTGGATTTGGCCGTCAGGTCAATCCCTTTTTCTACAATATAGTCAGAAAAAAATCTCGGTCAGACGAGGGAGCTTGTCCACTTCCAGAGTCATACCAGCTGCACCTGCATGGCTCCCCAAAGGCGATAAAGAGATCCCGATGGGGAGCTAGGGGCTTCAAAAATATGGACACTTTCGGGACTTCGTGCACTTCCTTTAGCCTTGCCTTGGTCTATGGTGAGGACGATGATGGGCTGATGGATCTCTTCAAGTAGGCGACCAGCTACAATCCCTAAGACACCAGGATTCCAGCCTTCTTTTGCCAAGATCTGAACAGGAAGACTTGGATCAACCATGGCTTTGGCTTCATCATAGATGGCTTGGACGATTTCCTTGCGCTCTTCATTCTTGGCTTGAATCATCAGCGCAATTTCCAGCGCTCTTCGTCGTCAAAACCTGTCAAGAGTTCGACCGCTGGATTTGGGTCATCCAAGCGACCCAGGGCATTGAGACGAGGAGCAATCTGAAAACCAACTGTTTCTTCATTTACATCTTGAGGGGCGATGGAGGCCAACTTGAGCATTTCCTGAAGGCCGATCCGTTGGGTTTGACGAAGGACACCTAGGCCATACTTGACTAGAATGCGGTTTTCATCTGTCAGACTGACCATATCCGCAATGGTTCCAATGGCTACCAGATCAAGGAAATCTAGGGGCACCTCTTCTAGGAGGGCACAAGCCAACTTAAAGGCAACCCCACAGCCCGCTAGGTGCTTGAAAGGATAATCAGCATCTGGATGCTCGGGGTGAATGATGGCATAAGCATCGGGCAAAACTTCTGGCATGGCATGGTGGTCGGTTACAATGACATCTACTCCCATGCTTTGGGCCAAGTCAATGGCTTCGTGTCCAGCTACTCCATTGTCCACCGTGATGATGAGGGAAATCCCCTGCTGTTCGATAAAGTACTTGTAGACACTGGCATTGGGACCATAGCCATCCGTAAAGCGAGTTAGGCAGATAGACGTCTACTTCCGCCCCCATCTGCTCCAGGGTTTCCTTCATAATAGAAGCGGCCGTCATCCCGTCCGCATCATAGTCTCCATAAACTAGGATTTGTTCATAATCTTCTATGGCTAGGCGAATGCGATCCACTGCCTTGTCCATATCGTGAAGCAGGTAGGGATCATGCAGATCTTCTAGCCGCGGTTCAAGAAAACGATCCAGCGCCTCTTCCGTCTGGATCCCTCGTTCTCCCAACAACTTGGCTGCAGATGCTTCTAATCCTCTCTTCTTTGCTTGCGCCAAAAAGTATCATCTGAAAAGGGCGAAGCAAATTGCCATTCATATTTTTGACGTGATCATCTCGGTCCTTGTCTCCTGTTTTCTTATCAGCATATTATATCATGAAAGCCAGGAATCAGGAAAATGAAAGCTAGCTTTGGATCATCGGGTGTTAAATCCTCTAAGCTGGCCTTTCAAAATCAAGCTTAGTCCAGCTCCCAAACTGCCTCTGTTACAAGCCTTCTTCCTATTTTTCTACCTTTTTGATCTAACGATAATACTTCCCTATAAAAATCTTACTAAATTTTTAGTATTTCGTTACAAATTACTTGACACTGCAAATCATTGTATTATAATATAAGAGGCCTAAAAATTATGGGAAACAAAGCGATCGGTTTTTCAGCCGTCTTGGTTTGAAAACCCTTGACTTTATGGCCCTTGGAGTTATTAATTCTGTGTGGAAAGGACAATCAGTTTTTTTATTTTAGCTGTCGCAGTCGACTTCCGCTTTTCTCTGGCTACAACGATGGTCTCTACCATTCAGTCCTAGCAGAAAATCAGTCATAAACATCTAGACGACTTTTTGTCGGTATAGAACTGGACACGCTTAAAAATGTGTGGAGTGATGTACTTCCAAACCAGGAAAAAGGAATGGAGGAACAAGTGAAAACTTTCATAAAAATTATTCGCGTTTGTAGCAATGATTAGTGTAGTTGCTCTTGGCTTGTCAATCATTAAGCCAGTTTCTGCAGCAACTGTTACACCAACCATTACAAACCTTAAAGCAGATACATCTGGTCAAAAGGTCAATTTTTCTTTTTGACTGGGACTTAACAGGTATTTCTGTTAAGGAAGGTGATACGTTTACCATCGACGCTCCAGAAGGTGTCAATATCACCAAACTTGCAACGGAGTCACTTCAAGCTAATGGTGCTGAAGTTGCTACCTTGTCGATGACAGACAAAAAGATTACTTTTACCTTTAAAAAAAGCAATCGAATCCATGAACCAAAAACGTTAAGGGTGGTTTCTCATACCAAGCAGTGTGGGATAGCACTCCAGGAAATCCTGGAAACAAGACTGCCACTTCTAAAGTCGGTTCAGAATCTGTCATCATTACACGTCCTGATGGTCCTGGTGTAGTTGAATCAGTCTTAAATAAATACAACCTTACAGGTGACTATGTAGCTAAGCAATTCAAACTAGATGCATCTGAAAACTATGCATGGATGAATGTTGGAGATGACTACTATCTAACAAAATGGTTCATCCGTATCAACGGAGATGGCAAAAAACAAGCCATCACAAACCCAGTTGTATCAGATAAAATCCAAGCTTCAGCTGTAGATTACTCAAAAATCACTTTTGCTCCAGCTGCCAATCACGCTGCAAGTGAATTCTTCGTTGGAACTTACTTGAAACCATCCTTCACATTAAGAAAAGGTGGTCAAGTGGTTGCTTCAGGATGGGACTTCTGGAAACATGTGACATTTGATCCAGATGGTAATGGATTTACTGTGAACTTATCAGATGTCAGCGATGTCTTCAAGACAGCTACAGATGAAGAAATCATTGTTGAATACCAAACAATCATTCCAAAAACAACTATCCGTGTTGACAACAACGCTACCTTGACAGCTGACGAAATCACAACACCTCAAACAGACCCAGCTTTCTGGAACAACAATGAGTTGAAATTCTGGGTATCTGGTGACACAACTGTGACCGTTCAAAAAGAGTGGGTTGGTGATGAAGAGTCTGACCGTAAAGATATCACTGTTCAATTGTATGTTGACGGCCAAGCCTTGGAAGGATGACACAAACTCTTACAAAAGCTTCTGGTTGGAAAGCAGAATTTACTAAATTACCAGGTATCAAAAGACGGTAAGAAGATTGAGTACTCAGTAGTGGAAACAAATACACCTGAAGGTTACACTTCTAAAGTTGAAAAAATTGATGATGCAAACGTGATTAAGGTCGTCAACACATCAAACAAACCAACTACAACGACTACAACAACCACTACTACGACAACTACAACGCCTGAGACTCCTGCTACAACTGTTTCATCAGAGGAGCCCTAAGACTACAGTAACTACTACGCCTGAAACTCCTGCTACAACTGTTTCATCAGAGGAGCCTAAGACTACAGTAACTACTACGCCTGAAACTTCTGCTACAACTGTTTCATCAGAGGAGCCTAAGACTACAGTAACTACTACACCTGAGACTCCTGCTACAACTGTTTCATCAGAGGAGCCTAAGACTACAGTAACTACTACACCTGAAACTCCTGCTACAACTGTTTCTACAGAAGAGCCTAAGACTACAGTAACTACTACACCTGGAACTCCTGCTACAACTGTTTCTACAAAAGGAGCCTAAGACTACAGTAACTACTACGCCTGAACACCAACTACACCACCCTACAACACCTGAAGGACCTAGTACAACACCTAGTACAACACCCTAGTACAACGCCTGAAGGACCCTAAAAAAGAATGGTTCTACTACCACTACAACTGAAAATCCAACTGGACCCTAACGCTGGAGGCAATGGTGGCGGACGTAAGAAACTTCTTCCAAGTACAGGTGAAGTTGTCGCAACAGGTCTTGTTCTTACAGGAGTATTGGTCTTGGCCGGTGCCGTTGTATTGAAACGTAAAATGACTGATAACTAATTCAGTTCAGATAACCACTATTAGCATGCACTAGCTCCACCTCCTAGTCACTAATACCAAGAGAGAGAAACATTCTCTCTCTTTTTATGGACCCTATGACGATAGAATAAACTAGAAAACCAAGTCCCTACCTCATTCTCGTTTTTCTGTCCTAGAGTATATATAAAAGAGCCTGTGAAAAGGCACTGCACCCCAATAATGGGACAAGAGAAAAAACCTCTTATGCGACCAGTTTTCTGTACTCTACAGGAGACTGGTCATTTAATCTCTGTTGAATTCTAGTTTCATTATAAAATATGATGTAATTTTTAACAATATCTGTTATACTATCTTTAGTTAGGTTTCTCCACTTATGGAGATAGAAGGTTTCAGACTTTAGGACGGAATGAAACCATTCGATACAGGCATTATCTGCTGGTGTTCCTTTTCGGGACATAGAGCGGGTGATGCCTTTTTCTGTACAAGCTTGATAGTAGGCTTTTGAGGTGTAGACAGATCCCTGGTCGCTGTGTAAAAGTGCTCCTTGAGGTAGCTCAAGTTGATGAAGTGTGTCGAGTACAAAGTCCGTATCTTGACACTCGGAGATGCTATAAGCTACTATTTCACGATTATAGAGATCCATGATCGAAGATAGATAAAGTCTACAGTTTCCAAAGTAGAGGTAGGTGATGTCTGTGACAAGCTTCTCCATAGGCTTGTCTGCCTGAAAATCACGATCTAGCTTATTGTCTGTTACATGGTAAGGCTTCCCTAATTTAGGTCCCTTCTTGGGACGGACACGGCAAAGGCAGCCCTTTTCCTTCATGATACGATAGACCTTCTTGCGATTAACGACGAGGTTATAAACTTTCTTTAGTAAGCGAGTGATGGTTCGATAGCCGTAAATAAAGCGATTTGCCATACAGAGTTGTTCGATTTTATCTGCTATTTCGTCTCTTTTCTGAGAATTCTTACACTCCTGTTTCCAGCGATAAAAGGTGGAGCGTTTGACTCCGAAACACTCTAAAATAATAGATACAGGGCACGTTTTCTTATACTCTTCTACTAGCTTGATAAGACTTACTTTGTCGATTTTCTTACCAAGCTCTGATACTTTTTTAGTAATTCTACCTGCAAATGTAACTGTTCCACTTCAGATAACTGTTTCATCCCTTTACCATAAGTATATTGTTTCCCCACAGGTTGGTGGAAACGGAACAATTCATCATTCTGATACCATTGCCACCAGGTCTTGACCTGACTAACATTTTTGATACCGAGGGTATCCATGATAATCTTATTTGATTTACCTGCCTTCTTCATTTCGATACAGGCTAGCTTAGTTTCTACCGAATATGCTTTTTTTGACCATAACAAAACACTCCTGTTTCTAGTTTACCAGAATTCAACAGGGTGTTTTCTTATATCTCATTTTATGGGTGCAGTGCTCAAACTTCACTAGGCTCTTTTGTATCTTCACTTGTATTCCAGTCTATTTCATATATGGGACCGTTTCTATTATTTTTCTTTCTTAATTTTTCATTTTCTATCTTTTCAATATTGAGGACCTTTTTGAAATTGGAGCACATCTTGAATCACATGTTCTTGCCCATCTTTTGAAAAACTCTGCGGGAATGGTTAAATTTTTAAAAAGGTCTCTCCTTAGGTATCCTTCTGGTGTTACTTCGTAAAATATATTCATAAGAGCTAACTCAAAATTAGAACTGTTTTTGAGGCTGAGATTTGAAGTATTGAAGGAATTCTTCTTTATTCTGAACAAGGTGCTCTTGCCCATCTATTGAAAAATCAGCAGGAAGCGTGAAATCTTTAACAAATGAATTATAGGGACTTGTTAGTAATTCTAAAAAGGAGAGACGAAACTCTACATCTTCCTCGCCTAGGAAAATACAAAACTGAGCGATAGTGATTTTTCAACATCTGATAGACCTTTTGGATAGGCTGATGCTAGAGATATTTTGTACCTTTCATTTTCCCTAAAAACTCTGATTAAACCTAAGTTGTAATCCTCTAGAAATATAGTCATTTCCTCCGGAACCAGATAATTTCGTTTTTGGCATAAGAGCGAATGGATGTCTATCCTCAAGTCTCTGTTTTTGACTCCGTTTTAACTTCTTCAACACTTTTTACCAGAGGAGCTCTTTTTAGATATTTTTCCTGTTTTTGCATCAATCAGCCCCAGCTCAACCGGATACTCTGAAGTCTCGTTAAACCCTCCGTAACAACTTTCATAGCTCCATTTTCAATCACTACGTTTTGATTCCTTGGGTGCTAACTATAGTAATAAGAAAGTAGGTTTCATTATCCTCTGTTTCGTATATTTCTTCTGAAATATCGAGTGGGATATATTTCTATTATAGTCACGAACCATTTTAAAAGACATCATAGGTTTTAGGTTTTAGTTTTCGATCGTTCGTGTCGTATACATCAATCAACCAATACTCCCCTTCTTTAGGCTCATTGTAGCTTAGATAAGGCGCCGAACCTGGTACAGTACGATAGCGTGAAAACTTATCACTACTCGCTTTTTAACTTATAGCTTTCTTGCATGATATAGCGCTCTCCACTTGCACCATTAGGTGTATTAGTTGGTAGGCAAATTGTGGTTCATCTTTAGTAGCTTCTTTAATTAATTCTCTCTCATCAGCATCGTCCCATTCGATGACTAGTGCTTCCCCGTTATGAATAAATTCATAGTCCTTAATTACTGGCCTCGGTTTCCATTGAACATACTGACGCAATTCTCTTATACGAATTTGTTCTTTGATAGAGTACACAGAGCCAACTACCACGACGAATAAAGTAAATAAAAACATCTTTGACTTTAATAACTTAGGCATAAGCAGTTCCTCCTAATCTCCCCCTCATTTTACCATCAATTCCCTCTTTTGTCAGTCAAATATATAATGAGGCTGGGACAAAAGTCCTAGCCTCTTAACTGTTTTTGGATTGTCGAGCAAGACGCAGTGGTTAAGTGGGCTCTACTACGCTGATTTCATCAGCTTTTACAGCCCATACTCAACTGTGCGGAGGTGGGACGACGAAATCGAATTCTAACGAATTACCGATTTCTGTCCCACTCTCATTTAAGTAGCATTATAAACGTAGATTTATTAAATCTTATTAGGTTACCCAATCAGACTCTTTTTAGTTTAATCCTCTAGTTCATCCTTTTGATCTTCAGAAAAACAACTTCCCATCTTTTAACTTTGAAGGAGTATCTGAGCGTGTCAGCCGAATCATCTTTACGATTGGAATAATAGAAACTATAGGCACCATTCGGTAGTTTCCTCGCATCTAGCTTTTTCACAGCCTTCCTCAAGTCTTGATCCGTAGACAGATGCACGTATCATCGACAAAAATAGTCATACGTACTAGCTCTTGATCTATCAAAGTTTGAAAAGGGATTTGATAGTAGCTGGCAAAGTCCTTCTTTTCCTTCTTTGAGATTTTGCTTAGCGATGCTATCCAGAATTTCCTCTTTTTCATCAGGATAAAAGTTACCTAAAATAATAACGAATTGAATAGGAAGACCGAGAGATTGCTTCTTTATTTCCTTCTCTAGTTTTTCCTCGATATTTTTAATCGATTTCTGCTCCAAAATAGCTTTCTTATAGTCCGGAAGATTAGTAATAGATGAACTTGACCAGTCATCATGAAAAGTTGTATCATGTTTCCAATCGTACCGTTTGATCATCGTAGGTTTTCTCAGAGTAGCGTAGCTTACGTGATAAGTTGGGAATTCTAGGGCAGTCCAAGATAACTTAGTGATGGTAACTTTGCCATGAAGATCATTTTCTTTACAAACTTCTGTAACAACCTCCTTGGCTTTTTTGTAGTCACTAGATGTCATGATCTTACAGCTAGAAAGACAAATGCAGGAAAAGAAAAAAATAGAAGCCCCAGCAATAGTTTGGAATAGTTTGATTTCATAAACCCTAACCTCCTTATGAAATTTACGAAATGCACAATGTCATTCTAGTTCTGATTTGGACTCTCTTTGAAATATTCGAAAAACTCCTACTGATTCTTCACAACATGCTCTTGACCATCTTTTTGAATATTCTGCTGGAATCCTATAATTGTAAAAATAATTTTTTGAAGTATCCGAACCTCCCATTGGATAGAACAGCTCTAGAATAGATATATCAAAGTTGAGATCTTCTGGTCCAAGAAAAGTATAGGTAGGCGTCCTCACCCCTTTTTCATAGTTTAAATCTGTTCTCTCACTATGCCCTTACTTAAAAATAGAATAGACTTTCGGGTAAGTAGACTTTAATGGAATCGTCTCGTTTCATAATCTTTTATTTCTATCTTAAACGTGAATCAGAAAAGAGATTTTTGAATCAAAATTATAATTCGGATTAGATTCAAAGGGATGGGTTACTTATAGTCATCATCCTCTCGAAGTTGATCATACTCTTTTTCCTGATGATGTTGTAAGTGAGATCTTTCCTGTTTTAACATTCATTAAGCCGACTTTTGTCATTGAATTCTGTTTTCACATGAATGTTGCCTGGCTCAAACACATATTTAACTTTCGATCCTACTAAAATGCCAATGGAAAGATAGGTTTCTTGATCATCCTTATCATAATATAAAGAGCCCCGTATTTGTAGCCAATGGAAGATAATCTTTATTGAGATCTCTTACAATTTTGAACATATCAAAGGTTTGCTTACTGATTCTATTATTTGCAGTGTCATAAATATCAATAAGCCAGTATTCTCCTTTTTCCGGTTTATGACTCCTATTATTGATACTATCAATACGAGAACCACCGAGAGTTTTATACTTCCTATAAGGCCCAGAAGTCCAAGCATCTGTTTTTAACTTGTAGCTTACTTTGTGCAATATAGTATCCACGATTGCTCCCTCTATAGGCTCTCTGTACACTAATTTCCCTATCGTAATCTTGCAGCCTCTAGAGCCTCATCCAATTCTTTTTGAGTTTTCATCGGATCGCAACTGCTTTCCCATCTCCAATAAATTTAGATTCAACCAGTTTAGGACGAGGTTTCCAACTGATAAATTGTGTCAGTTCACGTTTATGAAGTTCATGCTGTATCTGCAATCCTCCTATTAGTAGGAGAAAAACTAACAATATATAAAACTTTAAATGATTTCAAAATCTCTTTCATTCCATGGCCTCCTCATCTCACCATCATTTTACCATCAATCCCCTCTTTTTGTCAGTCGAAATAAATAATAGGCTGGATAAAATATCCAGCCCTATTTAAACTAAGATAAACAATAGATTAGTTTGACCTCCTTAGAATACTTGAGGAACTTCTTTTTAGTTTGGATCTTCTAGTCCATCCTTTTGATCTTCATAAAAACAACTTTCCCCATCTTTAACTTTGAATGAGTAACTAATGGAATCTTCGTAACTATCTTTGGAATAGTAGAAACTATAGGAACCATTTGGTAGTTTGCTCGTATCTAGCTTTTTAGCTGCCGCTTTTTAGGTCTTGCTCCTTAACGGACACGGTATCATCTACATAAATGGTCATACGGATTAACTCTTGATCGATTAAGGTCTGAAAAGGAATCTGATAGTAGCCAGCAAAGTCCTTCTTTCCTTCCTTAAGATTTTGCTTAGCGATGCTATCCAGCATTGACTCTTTTTTCTTCAGTATAAAAGTTACCTAAAAAGCTAAAGAATTGAATTGGAAGACCTGAGATTGTTTCTTTATTTCAGTCTCTAGTTTTTCCTCGATATTTTTAATAGATTTCTGTCTCAAAAACGCTTTCTTATATGATGGAAGATAACTACTATATGAATCTGACCAGTCATCTTTAAAAGTTACGTCCTCATCTTCCAATTGTACCGTTTGATCATCGTAGGTCTTCTCAGAGTAGGTGTAGCTTACATGATACTGTGGGTATTCTAGGGCAGTCCAGGATAACTTAGTGATCGTAACTTTTGCCATGCAGATCATTTTCTTTAAAAACTACTGTAACAACTTCTTTAGCCTTTTTGTAATCACTCGATGTCATGATCTTACAACTGCTTAGAACCATCGTAAAGAATAGAATGGGAACTAAGAGTAAAAGGAATAACCTTTATTTTTCATAGATCTACCTCCAAAAATAGAAAACTTCTAAAAGTTAGATAGAAGACTAGCAAGAACTAGATGATGAAGGTTCTCACAAATTGAAATGCTCATCAACGTATTCATTTACCTAGCTCTATTCTACCATTATTTACAAGTAATGTCAGGAAAAACAAAGAAAAGAGCCGGGACAAAAGTCCTAGCCTCTCAATTGTCTTTAGATTGTCGAGCAAGACGCAGTGGTTGAGTGGGCTCTACTAGGCTGATTTCATCAGCTTTTACAGCCCTACTCAACTGTGCGGAGTGGGACGACGAAATCGAATTCTAACGAATTACCGATTTCTGTCCCTCTCTCTCAAATTCATTATAAATCATCCCCTGTACTGGCTTGCTCTGACAGTTCGACAAAGCCCAGGGGATTGGTAAAAGGCAAAATTTTTCTCGCTCCGTTCAGTGACGAGAAGCCGTTGATAGACATGGGGAAAGGTCGCTAAAGCCTCTTCTAAGAGTTTCTTTCCGATGCCTTGGCGCTGGTGATCTGGTCGTACCAAGAGGTCTTGCACCAAAAGGACGGAGTGGCCATCTCCTACCAAGCGAATGTAGGCGACGAGCTCTTTCTCATCATAGACTCGCCAACTGCCAGAGACTGGCTGACAGCTTCTTCTAGCATGGTTGGGTTGTTGGTATAATTGGTCCAGCCGACTGAGCTGTAGAGTGCGAGTAGGTCTGTCATCGCTGGAATCTCTTGTTTGTACTCTAACATCTTAACTCCTTTTTAAGGTATAGTGCTGGAAGAAGGCCATATCCCGATAAGGGGACTCCTGGCAAACGGCCAGCTCCATTTGAAGCATGGACTCTCGCCAGCCTTCTTGGCCTTTGAAAGCGATTGTCCTGCAAGGCATAAAAGACACGAATTCCTGGTAGTCCTGAACTTCGAGGGCTAGATCTTCTACTGCTCTATCGAGATCATAGGCCTGAGCCAAGCCCATGGAGTGGGTTTCCAGGTCTTGACCTGCTAAGAGATCAAGCGCCTTCTGAGTATCATTTTCAAAGACGACGGTCTGCAGGACGCGGCCAACCTCATTGTGCTTGACGATGGAGTAGAGCCACCTGGTTTTCAAGAGACGGGTGAATTCCCTGAGAATCACCTTGCGATCCTCCACATACTCCAAGACATTGTGGCAGAGGATAACATCAAAGCTGGCATCTTCAAGACTTGCTAACTGGTCAGACTTCCCGACCAGTTGCTGGTAGGGATGGTCCTGGGCCCGCAAAGGCCACCATTTCCTCATTGGGCTCCACAGCAAGGACCTCATTGTCTTTCGCTAGGGTGGTTAGCCTACAGGCCAAAAGCCACTGCCAAAATCAAGGACCCGCTTTCCTTGATGTCCTGTAATTGTTCAAAAAGGATATCATAATAGATCTGTCCCCAGGGTTGCTGGAGTTTTCTAAATAAAGCTTGAATATTTGCGGCCATCTGGTTCCTCCTATTTGAAGTTAAACATCTTGCTGGCTAGCTTGTCCGAGATACGAGGGAAAAGGGTATAGAGCTTGTGGGTCAGGTTCAAAAGCCAAGGCAGATTGAGCTCACGTTTTGCTTTTTCAAAGTTTTTAACGATCTTCTTAGCTACAAAAGTCTGGTTCCAAAATGTAGCGGTCCACAGCTTTGACATAGCTTCCGTCTGGGTCTGCCTGATCAAAGAATGTAGTCCGAATGGGGCCTGGATTGACCGTTGTCACATAGACACCAAAGGGCATGAGTTCCAAACGCAAAGCGTTGGAGAAAGCCAATGGCCGCAAAACTTGAGTGGCTGAATAAAGGCTAGATTTTAGCAGTTGCAACTAGACCCGCCATGCTGACGATATTGACAATGTGCCCTTGCCTAGCTTCCTTCATGCTGGGCACCCATCAAGCGTGAAAAGGTGCATGAGGGCAAAAGGTGTTGACCTCAAACATCTCTCGCATCTGCTGGTCAGAAATGCTGATCAAACTCTTCAAAGATCCCATAGCCTGCATTGTTGACCAAGACATCGATCTGTCCATAGCGCTGATAGAGCTCTTCGACGAGCTTTTGGATAGCTGAAGAATCCGTGATATCGATCCCGATGCATTCGGCTTGAGGATGGTCAGCATAGAGTTGTTCCAGTTTCTCTTGATTTCTCCCTAGGAGAATGAGCCGGTCCTCAGGGAGGAGCTTGACCATTTCTTGGGCCAAGCCTCCACTTGCTCCTGTGATGATGATGGTTCGCATCTTAGATCTCCACTTCTTCTAAGTCCTTGACCACATGAACATTTTCAAAAATGCTGGACGCATCCTTGCGCAATTGACTGACGTCCTTGGAGAGGAAGCGGGCACTGATATGGTTGAGTAGAAGGCGTTTGGCTCCTGCTTCACGCGCCACTTCTGCCGCCTGCATATTGGTCGAGTGGCCGTGCTTACGAGCAATCTTCTCATCGCCCTTGCCATAGGTAGACTCATGCACGAGGACATCTGCATTGACGGCAAGTCTGACGCTGGCATTGATCTTCCGGGTATCTCCTAAGATAGTGATGACCTTACCAGGTCGAGGAGCTGAGATATAGTCCGCAGCAATGATCTTGGTGCCATCTTCCAGGGTAACATCTTGGCCATTTTTGACCTGGCCAAAAGAGTGGTCCAAATGGAACTCCCTGCTGCCTTGAGCTTGTCTGCGTCGAGGTTCCTTCCAAATCCTTTCTGCATGACCCGGTAGCCGACACAGAAAATGGTATGGTCCAAGGCCTCAGCATAGACCGTGAACTTATCGGTCTCCATGATTTTTCCCAAGTGAACCTTCATCGAACTCATGAAAATGGATCTTGTAAGGCAGGCGAGAACCGGAAACTCGAAGGCTGGTCAAGACAAAGATTTGATCCCCAACCGGTCCATAAATCTCTAGATCCGTCTGCTCTTCATTGGCCTGAAAAGGCGCGACTAGAGAGAAACCTGGCAAACCAAAGATATGGTCCCCATGTAAGTGGGTGATAAAAAAATCTTGCTGACCTTTTCGAGGACGGATGCTGGTTTCTAAGATTTGGTTTCTGCGTCCCTTCCCCACAGTCAAAGAGCCAAACTTCATTGATTTCATCCAAGAGTTTGAGGCTAGACTTGAGACATTACGAGATTTGGACGGCTGTCCCGCACCCGTTCCTAAAAATTGAATTTCCATTGTATTCTTTCTAACTAATATAGATCATAGCGGTCCGATTCTTTCGATCGAACGGCGATTTTTTTCCTGGGTAGGCCCGTAGCTAATTGAGCCAATTCGTCCTGGTTGTAGCCAGTCAGGCGGATGCTGCCATCTGCTAACTCTTCAAGATTAGACAAAGCTGACAATTCCTTGGTCTCCACCACCTCTTGATCCGTAACCAGACGCATCAAGATCAAGCCTTCCTCTTCATAGACGAGGTAGTGAGGAAAGATTTGCGCAATCTCAAACAAGAGGTCCATGCTGATGGCTTCTGCTTGCTGGGCAAAGACTTGAGCTAATCCCTTTCTCTCGGTAGCAAAAAGCCATAGGCCTTGCCAGAAAGATTGAGACGGACAAAGGGTTTGTCCTCCTCGAAGCTGGGACTCGTCTGATAGAGATCAAAGGCCTCAGTGACTTGTTCATAGTAGTCTGTTGCTGCTTCAGGGGCTCTTCTTTTGGTAAAGCTCAGCAAAAGTAGGCATTGATGACACTGGGCGGTGGCGTGATAAACTGGAGCTTTTGCTCTTCTGTCAATCCCGCTAAGACCCGCTCCAAATAGACCTTGTCTGAGACTGGTATAGCCACCCATAGCTGAGGGCGATATTAAGATAATCCATGATGATAAAACTCCTCTAGTCTCCATGCATTTTTAGGGGGCGATGTAGCCTGTTATGACCTCACCAGTCTCCTCATAGGAACGCTCAGCCAATATGGCAATGGTCTCCAATTCATGGATGCGGTGAAAGCTTGATCAAAAGGAACCTGAATCGTAAAGGGATGGAAGAGCTCCTGCATCTTTTTCAAGTAGAATGTCCTGCAGTTTAGTCCCGACTATCAGGATCCTGGCCGAAACCAGGCGGTAAGGTGTCTGGGTCGGTGTAAAGTCCTCGACCTTTATCAGCCTTATTGTAGAGAGTCAAGCGTGGAATCTCCAGCATCTCCAAATCCTTCATAATCTGAAGGACTGTCTTTTCATGCTCTTCATGGTTGGGATCAGAAGCATCGATGACATGGACCAAAGAGATCCACATTCTTGCTTTCTTCAGGGTCGACTTAAAAGCTGGTCACCAACTCTGTCGGTAAGTCCTGAATAAAAGCCAACTGTATCTGTCAGAGTTACTTGTAGATTGCCCTGTTAGATGAATGCTCTTGGTGGTCGCATCCAAGGTCACAAAGAGTTCATCTGCTTCGTATTGGGATCTTACTGGTCAAGGCATTCATAATGGTTGATTTGCCAGCGTTGGTATAGCCAATCAAGCCAATCTTAAAAGATGGGAGGATTCCAGAGCGTTTTTCCCGGACCACTTCACGGTTCTTTCTCGACCACCTTGAGTTGACGCTCGATATCGGTGATTTGATTGCGGACACTCCGGCGGTTCAACTCAGCTGACTTTCCCCGGATCCACGGGAACCAATCCCCCGGCCTGACGGCTGAGCATGATCCCTTGACCCACGAGACGAGGGCAAGAGGTGCTTGAGCTGGGCCAGATGAACCTGGAGCTTGCCTTCGTGGCTCCGAGCCCGCATGGCAAAAGATATCCAAGATCAGCTGCATCCGGTCGATGACCTTTACACCCTAAAATTTCTTCTAAATTCACATTCTGGCGAGGGGTCAAACGGTTGTTTACGACAACTGTCGAAACCTCATCTGCATCGACCATTTGGGCAATCTCTTCTAGCTTTCCCAGAGCCGACAAAGGTCTTGCTGTCGTACTTCTCTCTCTTCTGAGTGTAGACACCGACGACTTCTGCCCCAGCTGTCTTGGCTAGACTGGCCAACTCCTCCATGGACATGTCAAAGTTTTTCCATGCCTTGGAGCTCGACACCGACAATGAGGACCCGCTCCTGTTTTTTTCTCAGTTTCTATCATCTAAAAATCTTTCTATATCTTGAAGAACCCGCTCCTTAAAGCCTTCTTCTCCAATCTGGTAAAAATGAACCGTCATCCGATTGCGGAACCAGGTCAACTGGCGTTTGGCAAAACGGCGCGTATTTTGCTTGAGCAGTTCAAGAGCCTCTTCAAGGCTTTGCTCCCCCTTGAAATAAGGGAAGAGCTCCTTGTAGCCAATCCCCTTTGACTGCCTGAACCTCAGGATGGTTGTCATAGAGCCACTGGGCTTCTTCTAACAAGCCCTGCTCAACCATAAGATCCACCCGTCGATTGATGCGGTCATACAAGGCTTGGCGATCATCATCTAAACAGATGATATAGGGTTCATAGGCTGGAGCTTGATTTTCCAAGTCCTGACCGAAATGGGCGATTTCCAAGGCCCGCATAGCCCGTCTGCGATTGATTTGCGGGATCTCCATTCCCTCTTTCGCCACTCGCTCAAACAGTTCTTCATCCGTAAGAGGAGACAATGACTCCCGATAGGCTAGGATATCCTCATGAGCAACATCCCCTCCTAGGTGATAACCTTCTAACAGACTTTGAACATAGAGACCTGTCCCTCCAGCAATAATGGGAAGGTGGCCTCGTTCTTGAATCTCCTCGATGGCTTGGCTGGCTTCTGTCACAAAATCATAGGCCGAGTAAGTCTCTGTCACCTCGCGAACATCGATCAGATGATGGGGTGTTGCCGCCTGCTCTTCTGGACTAGCCTTGGCTGTTCCGATATCTAGGGTGCGGTAAACCTGCTGGCTATCTCCCACTGATGACCTCGCCCTTAAAGCGCTGGGCCACCTCGATAGCGAGGGCTGTTTTTGCCCAACAGCGGTCGGTCCCCACTATCACAATTATCTTGTTTTTCATCGTTTTTTTCCTTGCAAAAAAATCGCATTTTTTTCGTTACCATATATTATAACATAAAATATTTAAAAGTTCAGAAAAGGAGAAATTCTCATGGCTAAAGGATTTGGTAAAGGTTTTTGTTACTGGTGTTGCTGGTACAGTTGCTCGCTGTAGCAGGTGCAGTTTTCACATTCAAGAAAAAGTAATCGAGCCTGAAGAACAAAAAGCAGCTTTCATCGAAGAAAACCGCAAAAAAAGCAGCACGTCGTCGTGTATCACACTAATCAAAGAAAAACTCCCGGGAAACCGGGTTTTTTTGTGAATGTAGACAAACTATTTTTACATTACTAGCTAGATAATTTTTCAAAAAGTTATTTATTATTTAAGATTTTAAGCAAGTCAAAAACTTTCCGCTGTGAGAAAAAGTGCTAGAAACACGATTGTTTTCTAGCACACAGGAGTTTCTGGAACCTTAGGGTCCAAAACTAAGTCATGGAACTTCGTAGAAGTTCGCTGACGTCCGTACTCACCTAAGGAAAGTTTTTCAGAAGAATTTATCTTTAATCTAAAAACTCCGGAAAACCGGAGTTTTTGTGTTCTTATCGTTCTTTTCAACATCTTGGTGGCAAGGTCTAGCATCTCTACTGCCTTTTGGTAGTGCTCGTCCAACAAATCGTAGACGGCATCTTCCGATAAGACTCCACAGTAGACCTCTTCAGGGAAGTCTGGTTGATTGGACAATTCGACATCGTCCATGTAGACCTGGCTGGTGTAGTAATCGCGAAGGGCGATATAGCTAGACTGGCCAGCTTCTACCCGTTTCAAACATGCTTCAAGCTCTTCGATTAAAGCCTTGGTAGGTGTTGAGATGGCCTTCCATCTCTTGGATTCGTTCAATTAGGGGTCATGAGTTGTCCTTTCTATCTGCTAGAGAAACGACTTGCAACTGCTCTCCTCCCAGTAAAGATCAAATAGGATTCAACCTGGTCCACACCATATGAGCGAGCGGAGGGCTTCTGCGTAGAGTTCAGTTGGGCTTGGTAGCGATCCAGCAATTCTTGAGGATTCCTGTAACGGTCTGTCTTGTAGTCAAAGAAGGATCCGATCTTCCAATAGTAGGTAGCCGTCTAAGATCCCCCGGACCACAAAAGTCCTGGCCACTAGCTGGATCCGTCTTGAGCATGGCAAAGGGCGCTTCACGATGGACCTTGTCGGACTCTTTGAGCAGAGTTGGCCCCAAGTCGGTCTGGAAGAAGGCCAAGACCTTCTTGAGGTCGATCCGCTTCTTGACAGCCGGACTGGCATTGACCTCTTGGAGGACCATTGCTAGGCTCTCCATGGTTGGAACCGTCGCCAATGTGATCCGTTGCATCAGTTCGTGCAGGGCACTACCGACTGCCGCCCCTGTCACAGCTTCTTCCTTGCCAAAGGTTGGAAACTCAAAGCTTGGTAATGGGCAAGATCCGCTTTTTCCATGAAGTCCACTCCTTCGATATCTTGGATGGGTTCATAGAATTTCTTAATTTGACTCGGTGTCCGCACACTCGGAAGTTGGATGGCTGCTTGGTACTGGGTGTTGAGCCGGTCCACTGATTCTAAGACATCCAGGGCACGGCGGATCTCTTCTGATTGCCGGTTGTCCTTGAGGTCATCGACTGGGAGAGAAGACTTCAACTCCAAGTGACCGATTTGCTCCGGCGTCAAGTCTTGGTCGGTCACAAAGCGGGTCTGATAGGCCAAGTGTTGCTGGGCAAAGACTGCCTGGATGGCATAGAGCCAGTCTTGAAACAATTGATCTCCTTACGAAGGCTGGGACTCAGCGTCCATTGACACTGGCTCCCCATTTTTTTCTCTTCAACTTATCCTGCCGCCCTTGCCCACCAGATGAGAGCTTGCGCTCTGCCCGGGTCATAGCGACATAGAGGAGGCGCATCTGCTCCGACAAGGCTGCTAGACAATTTCCTCGACATTTCGCTGGTAAGGCAGGGTCTCAATGACCAAGCGTACCGACTCAGGAAGTCCCTCTTGATCAGACTCGACAGGGAGATTCGCAACATACTTGATCCCGACCCCATTTTTTTCCGACTGATGACAGCATTGGTGGAAAGTTCCTTGCCGACAAACTTTTTGTCAGTATTGAGGATAAAGACATAAGGAAACTCAAGTCCCTTGCTCTTATGGATGGTCATGAGTTGGACAGCATCCTTAGGGACTGCCTGGGCGACATTGGCCAAGTCATGCTGATTTTCCAAAATCTTATCAATCATGGAGATGAAGCGTGGCAAACCTTTGAAAACTAGAGCTTTCAAAGTCATTTGCCCGAAGGGTCAAGGCATAGAGATTGGCCTGCCGTTGGGCTCCATTTGTCAGGGCACCCACATAATCATAATAGTGGCGATCTTGGTAAATCTTCCAGAGCAGGTCATAGAGAGAATGAGTCTGAGCATAGTCACGCCAGGCATCCAGTGTCTCCATAAAGCGGGTGAGCTTCTCTCTCAAGCTGGAATCGATCAAATGAGGAGCACTCCCTGTCTGGTCTAGGGCGTGTTGCAGTTTCTCATAGAGATTCTCTGCCTTCTTGCCTTCAACTCCCTGTAAGGCTAAACGAGCCAACTGGTCCTCATCAAACTCAAACATGGCTGATTTCAGGAGGGCCACCAAGGGATAGTCCTGCAAGGGATTGTTAATAGTTCGGAGGGTGTCCAAAAGGACCATGACTTCAACGGACTGGAGGTAGTTTTCCTCTCCTCCATCTGCAACGATAGGAATCTGATAGGCTTCAAAGGCTGAAAGCACCTTGTCGTTGCGAGGTCCGAGACAGCCGTCAAAAAGCGTCATATCCTTGAAAGGTACACCCCTCTTCATTGTGGAGGCGGATGATCTCCTTGATGACCAAAAGGACTTCACCTGAGGATAGACTATCCCTTCTTGCTCCTCGTCTTCACCTGTTTCATCCACATCCTGACTGCCATCGTAGAGCAGGAACTCTGTCTCATAGGCCGGTGTCGGCTCTTTCTTATCCGGATTGCCCGCAATCAAGCGAGTAGCTCTGGTCATAGAGAATCTCCCAACTTCCTCATCCATGAGGCGTTCAAAGACATGGTTGGTCGCTTCTAAAACCTCTACATGGCTGCGGAAATTCTCCTTGAGCAGGATCAACTTTGCCATCAGCCCCTTCTTCTTGGTGAGGCCTTAAACTTGTCATTAAAAATCTGAGGATCTGCCTGACGGAAAGCGGTAGATGGACTGCTTGATATCTCCCACCATGAAGCGGTTGTGGCCCATTGAGACAAGAGCTCCAACATCCGCTCTTGAGTATGGTTGGTATCCTGGTACTCATCGACCATGACCTCGTGGTAGCGCTCCTGATAGAGACTTGCGGATATGAGGAAATTCTTCTAGAATCTGGATGGCAAAATGGCTGATGTCGCCAAATTCAAAAGGCATTTTCCTGCTTCTTGCGCTCTAAATAAGCGGTGGAAAAAGCTTGGACAAAAGTCCCTGAGCAAGACCAGCAAAGGCAGGGCTCATCCTTGAAGCGAATCTGATAGGTTAGTTGGTAGTGCTGGGAAGCTGCTGCCCGCAAGGCTTCGATGCGTTCTTTGCGTTCGTCATTGAAAGGCCGTAGCTAGCTCTTTCAGGTCTTCTTTTTCGTGTCGTGATGGTCAGAGCTACGTCCTCCGCTGGCACGGGAGATCAGGACCACCCGCTCCAAGACCTCAAAAGATGGCTTCCTGGCTGGACTGCTCATTGAGACTAGCGATTAAGTCTTGAATAGCGGTGACATTCTCTTAGTACTTGGCCCCTGAAAAAGGCTTGGCCTTCATTGGCCAGGTGGAAGGTAAAGAAAGATTCCAGTTCAAAGAGTTGCTCTTTTTACCTCTTGGGCCAACTGGTCCAAGGCTTCATCATAGTCCAGGTCCTGATAGCCTTTGAGGAAGGACTCCTCAAGCCAGGCCTGGGGATCCGCAGTGGATTGGAGGAAGTCTACCAGGGCATAAACCTGGTCCTTAAAAACCAGCTAGCGACTTGCCCTTTCCTGTAAAGTTCTTGACCAGACGACTAAAAGAGGCGGTCAGGCCCTTGCTCCTCATAAAAAGCGCTCAAAGACTTGTTCAAAACAGTCATTCTTGAGCAAGTACTGCTCGCTCGCACTTTGGAGGATGCGGAAAGGTCGGCGAGAGGCCTAATAAATAGCCATGTTGGAGACCAGGCGCTGCGTGAAGGCATCCATGGTTCCGATATCACTAGTTGGTAATTCTGCAATTTGTTGAGCCAAGTGGTGCTTGAGCTCCTCATCCTGACTAGCCTTGAGACTTTTTCTCCAACTCTTTTTTTCTAAGCGTTCCTTAAGCTCAGTTGCTGCCTTTGACGGTAAAGGTCGAGATGAAACAATTGCTGGATGGAAATCCCCCGGTGCAATTGATCCAGGATCCGTTGGACCATGACGAAGGTCTTCCCAGAACCAGCCGAAGCTGAGACCAGGATATTGGTCCCTGACGAATAGATAGCTTCTATCTGCTCAGGGGTCCGCTTTTGTTCCTTGTCAGACTGGGCCTCCTGGATTTGGAGGTCTTGAATCTGACTTAGGGACTTAAAAATTCAATTGGTTTCATTGATTCAATTCCTCCTTCATTTTTTTCTATCCAGGCCTGGCGGAGCTTGTCACCGACTGGGCGTTTCTCGTACTGACTTGGATTTAATTTCTCCAAGAAACGGGCTTGTCCTAAGTGGAGATTGGCTTCAAATCCCGTAATCGATTTGTATTGTTCTACATAGGGAGCAATGCTTCGACCCATTTTTCAGTATAAGGGTTGATAGCAAAGTTACCAGACAAGATGCCCTCTGCTGCTTGTTGATAGAGATGGGCATTGTAGAGCAAGAGCAGGTCTAGCTCCTCTTGACTCAGGAGCATAGCCTTGTTTTTTTCTCATAGTTCTCTCCAAGTTGGCTGGCCTGATCTGCCAAGAAAAGGCCCCTTGTATTGCTGGGTTTTTAGAACCGCTTGGACAGCATCATCGACCGCCTTGGTATCCTTGAGAGGCACCAAAGGATCCGTCATCTGCAAATACATGGCTCCGAAAAATCCCCTTGTCAGGATCAAACGCCTGAAAGTCTTTGATAGCAGACAGATAGGGTTGGCAACTGGGAGTTGAGGCCATTATAGAACTTCTCAAAAGTTAAACTTGGTCTCACTGGACTTGTAGTCCACCACTCCCAAAGGCTCCCTGTGTCAGACAGCCGATCAATCCGATCGACCTTGCCCTTGACCAGAGCGGACGACCATCTTCTAGGGTTAGAAGGGACGATCTTCTGGCCGAAGAGCTTCTTCTCCAATGGTTTTCAATACTGATCATTGTGAGCGAGGACACGACCAGTCGCCCGAGCTGTATCCAGAAGCAATTCTTTTTGAAAAAAAGCGGCCATAGCATTCTCCTGATAAAGGAGGGCAAACTCTGTCTCCTGGCTGGTTTCGCGAATGGCCTTGTTCAAAGCGCTCATCAAAATCTCCTTCTGAAGGATCTTTTCAGCACCCGTTCAAAAATACGGTGCAAGAAATTCCCATGGCTTCTCGCGTCTGGGTCGCAAGTGCCACTCCTCCTGCAAACCTAGGACATAGTGGAGATAATAGCTGTATTGGTTTTTGGTAGTAGGTGTTGAGAGCTGAGGCAGACAAAGATAGAGCCTGCCCTTTTGGATAAAGGACTTCCAGCGTCTCATCCTCTAAGACCTTGGTCGTCAAGCTTTGGCTGATTTGCGGGATATGCAAGCCTTCTGCATCTAGTTTCTTTCGAAGGACACGAATGGCAACTGCCCAGAAGGTCGCTTCTTCCTTGCTCAACTCCTGGTCAATTTCTCCCTGGTGCAATTCAATCAGTCGAGCTAAGAGGGCCTGGTAAGACCCCATATCTTCACTAGAAGCCGTCGCCTTCTTCGAAATGACAGATAAATTGAGCGGTGCCTTGGTCAGCTCGAACAAGTAAGGGGACATCTTATCGTCCACCTCATTGACAAGAATAGGGCTGGACAAGACCAGCTGTTTGGTGGCCGCATTGAAGAGGGATAGGGCGACGAAGCGATTCTTCCGTAAGTTGTCCTGACTGGCAATTTGGAGATTAGCCTGTTGGTCTGAAGCTTGGTTCAGGACCTGGCGCTCCTCATCCGTCAGCAAGGATTGGTCCTTGGCAATCTTAGGGAAGCGCTCCTGGGTCAAGCCGATGGCATAGACATAAGGCGCTGATAAGGGCTCAATCAAATCATAGGACTGAACCGTCACTACATCCACTGTCGCTGGGACTGTCCGATAGCTTGCCAACAAGATCCCTGATAAGAGGATGCTTAGGAAATCATCCAAAGTCACCTTCATCTGTTCAAAAACTTGGGCAAATTGCTCTAGTACATGGCTAAAGGACTTCCAGACCTGGTCATAACGTTCCATCTCCTGCTCTGAACCACGACTGGCTAACTGTTGCATGTTTTGAGCCAGCTGCGCCTCTTGGCAAAAATGGGCAAACTTTTTCAGAAGTCCCTGGCTGGTCTGGCTCTTGGTCTTGTAAAAATCCTGAAGGGGACCGATGACTTGCTGGCGAATCTGGTTGAGACGCTCTAGGTCAAATTTGTCCTGGTGGTTGGCCGTAAAGTCACGTGAAAAGGCAGCCAGACCCTTGATCTCTGCAAAGCGAACATATTGTTCAAAATGGTCAATGTCCTCTCGTGTTAGCGTCCCATAGAGCCCCGTCTTCAAGAGATTGACCACATCCTCGGTCAAAAACCGATAGCGACGAAGACGGTCCAAGGATTCCACCCATTGGACCAGGGGATGCTGGGACATGGACTCACTCTTTCCAAGATAAAAGGGAATCTGGTACTGGTCAAAGATGGTCTTGAGCTGGAGCTGATAAGCATCCACATCCCCCAAGAGGACTCGAATATCTTTGTAACGAGCTCCCCTCATACAGACGCTGGCGAATGGAGCGGGCTACAGCCTCTAATTCTTCCTTTTGATGGTTACAGGTCCAAATCTCTACTGCTTCTCGATCTTGATCAGACAGCTCACCCTCTACCTCTGTAAAGTCATAACGAGCTTCCAAGATCCGCGTCATACGACTAAAGGCATCCTCTTTTCCTTGACCGACATAGCTTGGCGTGACCTGGTAGGTCCTAGCCAAGTCTAGCAAGAAATCGACACTGGCCTGGTAGAGATTGCCCTCACGAAAGCTCGAGCGATAGGCCTTCTCACTGGCATAGGCCCCGATAATGATCTCGACACCCTTGTCATGTAGCAAATGAACCAGGTAGTCCTCCTCGGCTGAAAAACGGGTAAAGCCGTCAATCACTAAGGCCAAATCCTTTAACTCCTCATCCAAATCTCCCTTGATAAGGTGAGAGGCAAAAAACTAGCCAACAGACTCAGACTCAAAAGGCGCCTGCAACTAACTGGTCTTGAACAGCCTTCAAGATATGGACCAGATCTTCTCTCTTTTCCTGATCTGGCAAGGCATCCAAGTCGGATGCTGTCATCTGGGCAGTCTGCAACTCATGAAAGAGCTGGATCAATTGTTGGATAAACTGGGGATCCTTCTTGAGACGGGCATAGACCTTGAGCTCTTCATCCGGCATCTGAGAAAGCACCTTAAAAAAGAGCATGCCGAGACCGATATCATCGAGCGACTCCTGCTGGTGGCTTTCATTGAGGGTAAAATAGCGTGCCATCTGGGCAAAGCGCGTAATGGTGATAGCAAAAGAAGCCTTCTGGTCGAGGAGTTGCAAGACTTTGCCTTCCTTTTCAAAGGACAGAGAGTTGGGCGCGATATAAAAGACCCGCTTCCCTTCAGCAACCAAGCGATTAGCTTCATCTACCAAAACCTGGGTTAAAGGCGTTCGAATATCTGTATAGACTAATTTCATAATGTTAGGATTCCTGTAAAATGATAGTTCTATTATACCATCTTTGCGCCTTTTTCTACAGGGATTTTTCCCATCAGTTCAAGCAAGTCAAAGCAGATAAAAAAATGAGGCTGGGACAAAAAAAATCCTAGCCTATCAATTGTCTTTGAATTATCGAGCAAGACGCAGTGGTTGAGTGGGCTCTTCTACGCTGATTTTTCATCAGCTTTTTGCAGCCCTACTCAACTGTGCGGAGATGGGACAACGAAATCGAATTCTATCAGATTACCGATTTCTGTCACTCTTTTTCAACTATTTTTTTAGCTTCCCCAGTTGATCAAAAGATAGAGTATGCTAGAGCCAAACATATCGGCCAAAAGCATGCATGAGGAAGAATGGCAAGAGGTTCTTGATCACCTTTTTGTAGAGGACATAATAGAAGAGTCCATAGATGACACCGATGACCACTGCCCAAAGCAAACCTTGGTAGGTATGGAAGGAAATCCGAATCAAGGTCGAATAAGCCAGGGCCCACCACTTGTACTTCTGATTAACAGATGTCATGACTCCTAAGAAGAAGAACTCTTCGTAGAAACCATTGAGCAAGGCATAAGCAATCGCCATGGGACTGAGTGCCAAGAACTTGTGAATAATCTGCATAGGATCGATATAAGCAAAGAGATTAACATTGAAGTAATCATACTCTCCGCTCACCGTTGTCACGATATCCCCAAACAAACCGACGATGGCAAAGATAAAGGGTACCCAAAAGAGGACAGACCATTTGAAGCGAATCGGCAGCTGTTTAAAATCGAAATTCCTGAGAAGCAAGTAAGCCAAGGCAAGGGCTAATAAGATGATCTGCAAGGTGAAGTTACTGGAGTATGCTGCCCCATCCGTTGCTGTATTGGTAGCTGTCTCCGTAGCTGTGGTAACGGTTTGCGCAACTGGTTGAAGACTGGCAAGGAAGAGTTCTGTAGACCAGACAATAAACTGCCCAAACATGATCGCAGTCACAATAGCGATATCATACCATTTGAGCTCTTTTAATGGCTTTTTCAGGTCGTATAAATTTAAGAATGTTTCATCATTCATCCTTCTATTCCCACATTGGAAGTATTTTTGATAGTTCTACTATAAAAGAATATGCTTAAAGAAACTTTAATTCTTAGCTAGTAATAAAAATTGTTATAAATAATTTGCTGTTATTACAATATAAAGATAAATTTTATTAATAACTTTCCTTATGTGAGTACGGACGTCAGCGAACTCACGAGTTCCATGACTTAGTTTTTGAACCTAATGTTTCAAAACTCCCGAGTGCCTGAAACAATTGAGTTTCAGGCACTTTTCTCACGACGGAAAGTTTTAATCTATATTGAAAAAGACTTTAAAATAGAAATCGTTGATTTCTTTGAAGAATAATCTAGGTTAATTTATGTATAGAACAGTTTGTCTATATAAAAACGACCTTTCGGTCGTTTTCCTAGTTTGTTTCCTCTAAGAGGTCTTGGATTCTATCCAGATACTGGTTGTCTGTCACCGCCATCACGCGCACCCCTTCTGGCCAGATAAAGTCAGGACCAATCTGACTCCGCAAAGGCTGGTCTTCCGCATCTCGATAGCCAATAATATTGAGTTGATATTGGTCTCTGATTTCCAAGTCTCGGATGCTTTTTCCTACCCAGCTAGCTGGAACCGTAAACTCGACCACCACCACTGCTTCATCCAACTGGAAAACTTCAATCCCATGTTGGAAGAGGATCATCTTAGCTAGAGACATCCCCGCTTCTACCTCTGGTAGGATGACCAAATCAGCCCCAATCCTCTCAAGGACTTCCTTGGTCACTTCATTTTTGACCTTGGCAATGACGTGCTCGACTCCAAGTGCCTTACAGTGCATGACAGCCAGCACACTGGACTCCAGGTTTTCACCCGTCGCGATCACGACTGTGTCACAGTTCCCAATATCTGCCGCATCCAAGAGGTCCATTTCCGTAATGTCTCCAACAATTCCAGTTGTAATCATAGATTCATACTGGTTGATCACATCTGCGTGATCGTCAATTGCAATAATATCCACATCCTGATCCTGTAAGGTTTTCAGGACACTCTGTCCAAAAAAATTCCCTAATCCCTAAAAATTCCAATGGTTCGATTCGCCATGAGTTTCTCCTATCCGATAATGATGTCTGCCTTGGCATACTGCAAGGTATCTGCTTTCTTGGCTTGGTAATTGTTCAAACTGACCATAAGGGTCAAAGGACCAATCCGTCCGATAAACATGAGGACCATAATAATGGCTAGTCCCGCCCCATTTAAGGTCGAGGTCACATTGGCTGTCACGCCTACTGTCGCTAGAGCGGATACCACCTCAAAGACCAAATAAATAAAGCGTTGGCCATCCGGCGTCACCAAACAGATTCCTAATAGACCCACTAAGAAGGTCAACTGGAAAATCACCGCCGTCCCAAAGGAACGTTGGACAATGTCTGGTGAAATCGTACGTTTTCCTAAATTGGTATGTGGTAGCCCCAATAGTTCCTTGCGAGCCAGAGAACTAAAGAGGACCAGGAAGGTGGTGATCTTTCATGCCCTCCCTGCTGTCCCGCCTGGTGCTCCACCTAGAAAACATCTGCAAGAGATAGACGAAAGAGCGTCACTGGCCGGACTGCTGTATAATCTAAGGATGCAAAACCAGCTGTCCGCATGCTGACGGTCTGGAAGAAGCTGACCAAGATCTTCTCTCCTAATGGAAGGGCCCCAATGGTTGCCGGATTATCAAACTCGGTCAAAAGACTAGTCACTGTCCCAAAGAGAAGGATCGCAGCTGTTAACCAGAGAACCACCTTGGTATGGAAAGCGAAAGAGTCCGTCGTCCGGATTGATTACGGGCCTTTGGTAGCGAGGTCAAACCAAACCATAAAGCCCAAAGCCCGCCCAGTAATAATTAGGGCAGACAAGGTCATATTGACCAACCAATCGGTCTGGAAACTCATCATACTATCGCCCCCAAAATTATCGAAGCCCGCATTACAAAAAGCTGAAATCGCGACAAAGATGGAGTTAAAGACTCCATGCCCCCAGCCGAAGCGAGGAATGAAGCGAATCATGAGGAACAAGGCTCCCCAATCCCTTCGATGGTAAAAGGTGGTAATGAAAGATGGAACGGACAAAACGGGCCAAGCTCTGGTTATTGCTAAAGCTAAAAGCTGTCCCGGATGGTCTGTCGGTCCTTGTAGCTGAGCTTTTGATCGACTTTCCATAAAGAAGAGACCGATAAAGGTCAAGATACCTAGGCCTCCGATCTGGATCAAAAGCATACAGATCAATTGCCCCCAGGCATTGTAGGTCGAGGCTACTGACTGGGTAAAGAGGCCCTGTCACACAGACCATGGAGACTGCTGTAAAAAGATGGTCGACATAACCTGCTGTTTGAGCTTGCTTGCTGGACAAAAGGCAGACTCAGTAAGAGGGAGCCAATTATGATAACCAAGACAAAAGCTGAAAAAAAGATCCGCCTTGCTGGAGACAGACCTTTTCATCTTGGACTGCCATTGTTTTAAAAAAATAATTTGACTAACATAGCTTCATTGTATCATAAAAAGTGGATAGACTCTACAAGTGAAGAATCATTTCTAGGCACAATTCTAAGGCTTTATCAAATGCCTCAGATCCCCGAGTCACGCTGGTCATAATTTTTCCAGGTCTGCAAGAGAATCTGCGGTAAATAGGAGCAAGCCCCAAACCGCATCACGAAGCTGGGCTACTGCTGCCAATGAGGCGCACTCCATCTCCACCACACTACACCCTTCTTCAATGCGATAGGCCACCTTGTCAGGTGTTTCTCTATAAAAACCGTCCGTCGACCAGGTCATGACCTCTTGATAAAGGGAATGGACTCTTGTTTTCAGGACCCGTTTCAATGGCGGTCAGTGCTCGACTATCCACTTCGATATAACGAGAAGGCGCTACATAATGGTAACTAGCTCCCTCATCTCGCAAGGCCTTGGTCGGGATCAAAAAGGCATTTTCTTCCATGTCCACCAAGACGCCACAGCTTCCTGCCGAAATGATCTTCCTCACCCCATAGCCAATCAACCAATCCATGAATTGGGCTGCTGGTGCAGATCCAACTGGCGCTTGAGCCAAGCAGATTTCCTCTCCTTGGTGCTCCATGACATAAACCGGATAGGTCTTGGTAGCTGAGACAAAGCTAGCTACTTGTTTGGCTCCAGCAGCTTTTGGCAAAAGCGGTCAATCTCATCCTCTAAGAAAGCATAGATGCATTTTTCAGGCAGGTGCAGGTCTAACCCCTCATGGGTCGGCATAATGACTGCCTGTGGGTTGTCGTCAAACTCTAAAATAGGAATTTCATGTTTATGGATCATCTGTTGCCTCCAAACTTGTTTGTAACATTATATAAGTCTATCTAGCCGGTGTCAAGAAGAGATAGCAAAAAGGACTATTTTTCCTTCCATAGCAACTCCCCTTCTAATGAATACCTTCAACTATGATATAATGGGGACAGTACAAGGGAGGAAAACCAATGTTACAAGAACTAGCTTTTACAGGACAATGGAGACACTATCAAAAACGCGTTCTCGATAAGAGTGAGGCTTTTATGGCGGATGGCCACCTGCATTTGGTAGCAGCTCCTGGCTCTGGAAAAAAACAACCCTAGGGAATCGAATTTCATCCGACGCTTTGGGCAACCAACCCTGATCTTGGCACCTACGGTCACCATTCGTCAACAATGGGTCGACCGGATTATCCAAGCATTCTTGAAAGATGAAAGCCAAGCGGAGCAATTGATCTCTCAGGACCTCAAACATCCTAAGCTGATTACAGTGGCTACCTATCAGGCTCTACACAGCGCCATGAACCAAGTCGTCGGTCAATCACAAGCTGAGGATACCGATGACCAGGCAGAGATTGAAACATTTGATTTCAAAGGCTTTGATATCTTTTACTACTTTCAAAAGCCATCTCACTCGGCACCCTCTGTTTAGATGAGTGTCACCACCTACGCAATGAATGGTGGAAAGAGTTTGGAAGCCTTTCGTCAAGCCTTCCCTGACTTAAAAGATGATCTCCCTCACTGCTACCCCGCCCTATGAAGGAGATCCCTGCCCTTTGGGATCGCTATATCCGCATGTGTGGTGAGATTGATGAGAAATTACGGTTCCCGAATTGGTCAAGGAAGAGACCCTTTGTCCCCACCAAGACTATGTCTACTTTGCCTTTCCAACCAAGGAAGAGCAAGAGCTCAGTTGGATGCTTTTAGCCAACAAAAGAATGCTCTCTTACAACAATTGACTTCCGATCCCTCTTTTGCCAAACACCTCCAAACCTGTCAGGCCTTATCTGGTCAGATCAGCGATGATGAATTGCTCAATGAGCCCAAGTATCTCTCTGCTACCCTGATCTTTCTTCGAAGCAAGGGAATCGCCTTTCCCAAACGTTTTCCAGGACCTTTTTAGGAGCCAAAAAACTACCTGCTTTCACCCATGGACTGGCTTGAAATTCTCCTGCAAGGCCTGCTCTTTCAGGTTCCCCACTGGTACAATCTACCAGAAGAATACGAAAAGCAACTCCTCCATGAATTAAAAGCAGCCAGCTTAATCGATCGAAAACAAGTCAAACTGGTCCGCAACAAAAAACAAGACCTCCTGCTCAATCAATCCCTCGGAAAACTCAAATGCGGTTCGAGAGATTTTTCAAGACCGAATACCAGGCTCTTGGAAGCAGACTGCGCCAACTGGTTTCTAACAGACTATATCCGCCAAGATTTTGAAGTTCATCTAGGAGATAAGGACGCCCAATTTACTCAATTGGGAGTACTCTCTTATTTCGAATCCATTCGCAGGGAAAGCTTAGAGCAAGCAACTCCTCCTGCCATCGCTGTCTTAACCGGTAGCATCGTCATCATCCCGACGGTTGCTAAGCCAAGATTAGAAGAACTTCTAGGAGAGAATCGATTTGACTTACCAAAAGTGTCGGCCAATTATCTCCTGATGACTTTCTCAAGGTTCGCTTGGTTGGTTCTCAACATGATTTGGTGACAGCCGTGACTCAGCTCTTTCAAGAAGGGCTCATTCAAGTCGTCATTGGAACCAAGTCACTTCTAGGAGAAGGCTGGGATGCTCCTTGTGTCAATTCCCTGATCCTAGCGAGCTTTGTCGGTAGCTTTTATGCTCAGCAACCAAATGCGAGGCCGTGCCATCCGAGTGTGGCCTCAGGGATCCAGACAAGACCAGTAACATCTGGCACCTGGTCTCCATCAATCTTTCCCTAAAAGAAATGGTATGAAAAGTCCGATCTTGAAAAAGGAAGAGATCGAAGCCATCACTGATCAGTTGAAAGAATACAGTCCTGATCTGGAGCTCTTAGAAAGACGGATGAAGCAATTTTTTAGGTCTCCATTACAAAGAGCCCTTTCATCGAATCCGGTATCGAACGTCTAGCCTTTGACAATATCCGCTATACTAAAAAAAACAGTTGCAGAAACTCAATGAAGAAACCTTAGAGCGCTCCACCCATCGTCAAGAACTCCGGGATGGCTGGCAAAAAGCCCTGCCGATTCTGGAGAATATGGAGATTGCAAACGAGGTCCAAGTGGATAAACACTTCCTGCCTCTGGCCCTATTTTTTTGATGCCAGGAAAGCTAGCTCGCTGGCTGACGGCTGCTGCTGACCGATGCTTTCGCCAACCTGATTTACTATTCACATAGAGGAGGAAGGATACAGCGTCTCTTATTCTTCTATTCTTCTTAGCTGTCCCTCGCACTCCTTGCTTGGCTACGCTACTATCTCTATAAGAGCCCTTATAAACGCATGGAAGTCTTTGGCGAAGCTATCCGTCAAGCCCTACTCGCTTTCTGGCCAGATTCAGACCCAGAAACCCGCATCCAAGTCGTCCGAGATAGGAAGGATGCCATCAACACGCTGATCTATTTGAAGGGCGGAACCATGCGAGAGAAGAACTCTTCTCGCAAACCATGATCGAGTTTTTTTCGCACCGATTGAAAATCAGCGTTACATCTTAAAAGCACAGGAAAAAGGTGTCCGATCAGACAGAATATTTCGCTGTGCCAAGCCTCTTTGACAAACGGAAAGAGGATGCCCAAGCCTTTGTCGCGCAAATCCGAAAGAGTATAGGCAAGTATGACCTCGTCTATACTCGAAGTGCGGAAGGTCGTGCCATTCTCTTTAGATGCGCGCATCAAGGCCCTAGCTAACAAACAAGAGCGCACCTTTCACCAAGAAACAAGTGATGTCAGATTTGAAATAAGATTTTGATTTCACTAAAAAAAAAGTCTAGTAGATCATCTCTACTAGAATTTTTCATTACTCAATCACAATCATAGCCTTAATGGTCTTGCGTTCATCCATGTCTTTATAAGCTTGATCAATCTCGTCCAAGCTATAGCTATGGGTAAAGACACGGCCTGGATTGATGTCGCCATCAAGGACGGCCTTGAGCAAGAACTGCTTGTCGTAGGTGGTGACAGAGGCTGCTCCACCTGCTACCGAGATGTTTTGAGCAAAGGTCGAACCAAGGGCACGATTATTGTAATGAGGCACGCCGACAAAACCTAAACGACCACCATTATGAAGAACCCCAAGGGCTTGATCGACAGCTGCTGCGGTTCCCACACATTCAAGGGCGGCATCTGCTCCACCTCCGAGGATTTCACGAACCTTGGCAATCCCTTCTTCACCACGCTCCGCTACGACCGCTGTCGCACCAAATTCCAAAGCCATCTGTTGCCGGTCTTGGTGACGGCTCATAAGGACGATTTGTGATGCTCCCCGCATTTTGGCTGCGATCACTGCACATTGACCAACGGCACCGTCCCCGATGACCACTACTTTGTCACCAGGCTTCACGTCTGCTACACGCGCTGCATGGTAGCCTGTTGGCATGACATCCGCTAACGTCAAGAAGGATTTGAGCATGGCTTCTGTATAATCTGATGGTTGCCCAGGAATCTTGACAAGAGCCCAGTTAGCATACTCGAAGCGCATGTACTCCGCTTGCACCCCATCAGACCAGTTGGTGCCGATATGACGGTCACAAGTCCCATCGTAGCCAGCACGACAGGCATCACACTCCCCACAACCATGGGTGAAAGGTGCGATGACAAAGTCTCCTGGTTTGACCGTTGTAATGGCTTCTCCGATTTCTTCGACAATCCCAATGGCTTCGTGGCCACTATTTTGATGCCCTGCTTCAATATCTGGATTGCGGTAGCTCCAGAGATCGGATCCACAGACACATGTGCGGACGATGCGGAGAATAACATCATCCGGCGCTTCGATTTGCGGACGTTCTACTTCTACTAGACCCACTTGCCCAGCTTTTGTATAGACTGTTTTCTTCATAGGAACAACCTACTTTCTATTGCTTACTTACCTATAGTATACACTTTTATCGAGCTCTAGCCCACTTCCTGATTTAAAACTCCATCTTTTAATCATATTTTTTCCCATACTTCTTTTCTAGCATTTTCTTAATCAAATAGGGCATTTTGACATTTTCGCGGCCTTTCTTATCAATCAATTTTCTGACAAAATCGGGCATTTGAATATCTTTTTCTGCTTCCAAAATCTGACCAGTACTTGAAGGAGCTTCCAACTCATCAAAAGTCTCTAGCTGAGGTTGATAGTCACTATAGTCACCATCTATATGAGACTGAATGGTTGACAGAAGGGCTTTAATCAGTCGTGAATCGCTATTTGGCATAGGAGGTCGGTGATAAACCACTCCGATCTTCTGACATAGCTCCTTACACTCCACATCATTATCAAAAAGAACTTCAATATGCTCACTAATAAAGGCAATCGGAACAAAAATATAGTGGTTCGGATGTTCACTCTCATCTCGCAGATATTCTAAAACATCAGGCTTAATCCAAGGAATACCTATATCACTCTCACTCTGCCAAGTATTGGTGTACTGATCCTCCTCAAGCCCTAAAATCTCTGCAATCATGCGACTATTGTCATAAATCTGGTCGATATAAGGGTCACCAAAATCTAGTGCCAAAACTGGAACACTGTGGGCTGAAAAAATCACCTTATAACTGTCGTCTCCAATCTGATCTAAAATCTTTTGGATTTCATCAGCCCAATAGTGGAGTAGGTCAGGTTCGCGGTACCAGTCCTTGATAATTTGAAACTTTATCTGACCACTTTCTAAAAATTTTTCATAACCCATGACAGAATAGTAGGAATAATGGGGCTCTAGAATCAAGCACAAACATTCTTCAATTCCGTCATTCTCCATTTCTTCAATCACATCTGTGATAAACGGTCGGGAAAATTTATTGGCAAAGTAGACCGACGCTTGATCTCCAAGAGCAGAAGCAACCAAGTTCACTTCTTCCCTTGTTATCCTTTGGAGCGGCGTTCCACCGATTCGGACATAATTGTCATATAAAGTCTGAATTTCATGTGGTTCAGGACGAACCCCACGCCGTATATTCGAGAAAAACTCTGCTACTCCTTCGTAGGTAATCTCTTCTGGCGACCCAAAGGTCATCATCAACACAGCTCTTTTACTCATAACTACTCCTTGTTCCATGTTTGTTCTATTTTACCATGAAAAGGCTTACTTTAGGGAATTTGGTATCAAAAAAACTCTTAGCTCTGAGCTCTAAGAGTTTACACAACGATTCTTAATGATGATGATTATGTCCATGACTTTGACTGACTTCCAGCTCTTCAATATTTCTCTTGTGGGCTCGGTGGGTTGCCAGGTCTTCATCCACCTCAATAGTAACATTTTGAAAGCCACAATCTTTGAGCAAGGTACGAATCGCTTCTTTACAAACCTCCATATGCTTGACATGCTCTAAACAAACATGGATAATGGCGTTTTTTTCCAGGCCATCCATGGTCCAGAGATTGAGCTGATTGATACTAGTCACATGGTCCAACTGCTCCAAATCACTCTTGACTTGCTGGATATCCACTCCTTCTGGCACAGCATCGAGGAAAATCTTGAGCGTACTCCAAAAACGTGGAAGGGCTTTGGACAAGATGAACGCAGAAATTAAAAGAGATAAGAGGGGATCGAGGAAGTACCAATCAGTGTAGCGCAAGATGATGGCGACGACAATCACTGCCAACCAACCTAGTGTATCCTCAAGGAAATGGAGACTCAGGATGGATTCATTCTTAGTCTGCCCCTTACGGACGATGAGACTGGCTGTTAGATTTATGGCAATCGCAATGACTCCCAACCAAAGCATCCCCTCATGATCCACCGGCTGAGGCTCGATAAGCTTGCTGATATTTTCTAGAATGACTAGACTAGAGCCTGTTATGAGGATGACTGCTGTCAGGATGGCCCCCAAGAGGCTAAAGCGCTTGTAGCCTAGGGTATAGTGGCTGTCCTCCTCTCGATTGGAAATACTTTCGAGAAAAGCTGAGATACCAATAGCCAAGGCATCTCCCAAATCATGGACAGCATCCGCTAAGATTGCACTGGAGCCAAAGAGACCGCCAAAGATAAATTCGATGATGGCAAAGCTAAAATTTAAGACAAAAGCTAACCAAACAGCAAATTTAGAACTCATTTTTGACCTCCTTTAATATATGGTATAATGGGAATAGATGATTTTCTCACTAGTATTATCTCCCACTCTACTTAGAAAGGATAGAAGCAAACCGTTCTTTGTGTACGTTATTGAACAGTTTGTTTGAATTGTCTATATGAGTCAAACTGACCGGCGGATTGCTAAAACAAAAAAAGCGATCTATACAGCCTTCTTAGAACTGTTAAATAGTAAAGGTTATCAAGCGACGACTGTTCAAGATATTATTGATCGGGCAGATGTTGGGCGGTCTACCTTTTACAGTCATTATGAAAGCAAGGAACTCTTGATTGACGAACTTTGCCACTACCTCTTCCATCACTTGTTTGTGAGAGAGGCACACCTAGCTGCAGAAGACTACCTGGCTCACATCTTTCTCCATTTCCGAGAAAATCAAGACCACGTGACCAGCCTCCTTCTCTCCAAAAATGACTACTTTCTCCGTCAACTTCATAAGGAATTAGAAGCCCATGTCTATCCTATGGTGGCAGATGATTTAAAAACAGCTCATCCTGCGATTCCAACTTCTTACCTCAAGCACTTTGTCGTTACTAACTTCATCGAAACTCTGACCTGGTGGTTGAGGAAAGGGAGCTTATAACGAGCAAGAAGTTGTTAGCTTTTATTTAGATGTTATGGAAATGACAGCTAAACAAGAATAAACATCATTTTTCTAGATAGAAAGGAAATCTTATGAACCTCCTTATTCTTCTTGGTATTTTTACAGCCTTCTTAGCCCTTGCCTTTCCCCTCCTTCATTTATTGGCCAGCCTTTCAGAATTAAGAAAGGGCAAGAATACTCTAGGAAATCAGCTTCTGTTCATTGGTAGTTGCCTTGCGACCTTTTCTCTCATCCTCTACTTCTTTTTATCGATTGTTGCTTTATTCCTTTGGATGATTGGCTGTGGTTTGATTTGCTACGGGGCCTATTGGAATGGGAAACACAAAGGAAACTTCCACCCAGTCCACCACCTGATTCGGATGGGCATCGCTCTGGTAATTACGATTTCATTAGCTCTCATATAAAAAAAGCTCAGGTTTTTTCAATGAAAACTTGAGCTCTTTTATTTGTTAAGCCATCAACAGCATGAGAATAGGGATCACCAACATGGTTGCAAGGGTCGTCTCTGTCACCATGACTGCTGCATAATCACTATCAGCTCCGTAGAGTCTGGCAACAACTGGCGCATTGGTCATCACAGGCATGGCAGACTGGATGATAAAGACTTGCTTCATCAAGATTGGAAGAGGGGCCCAGTAGACAATGGTCGCCATCAAGAGAGGGGCAACCAGGAAGCGTCCGAATGGAATCAATAGCTGATCTTTTCCCAGAACCAACTGCTTCACACCTACATGAGACACTGACAAACCGATGAATATCATGGATAAGGGGGTTGTTAAATTGCCCAGGTACTGTAAATCACTGGCTAGAAAAGCTGGCAACTTGATCTGTAGCATCACCAAGACTAGTCCCAAGAGAAAGCCCATCAGAGGAGGTGAAAAGACTTTTTTCAGACTGGTTTTAAGATCAAACTGAGCTTCTCCCTCACCATCTCTCTGGATCAGGTAGGTTCCCAAGGTCCAGAAAAAGGTCGTATTACACATGTAATAGATCAAAACATAGGGAATGCTGGCATCTCCAAAGAGGGCCTGGTTAATAGGGAGACCAACGAAAATGGTATTGGAATTAAAAAACATGGAAATAAAGAGGCCACGACGGTCCTGTCTCACCGCAAAGATCCTGGCTACACCTGTCGCGATGCCAAGCAAAATAACCATAGACAGGGCAGGAAACCGCAAGCCTGGCAACATTTTAAGCAGATCTGTTGCTGTGAAGCGTTGCGTAATGGTATAGAGCATATAGCAGGGAAGAGCAATTTGAGTAACTAGCTTTGCAATCAAGCCACGTGACTTGTCATCAAACCAACCTTTTTCACCGATGACAAAGCCCACTAAAATCATGCCCAGGATAACGAGGATCCCTGATATGCTCCTCAAAAAGATCTCCATGTTCTCTCCTCTTACTTTTTTGAAATGACAGTTTTTCTACAAGTCTCAAAAACTATTCTAGTATATCACAAAAAGAGGTGGGACAAAATGCCCCAGCTCTAGTAGTCTGTTGATCATCCGTTCTACTTCTTCCTACTAACCTTTAACAACTAAATAATTCCGACTCATAGGGAAATCCTTAATAAGTAACTTAAATAAAGTGACTTTTTTCTATTTAAAATTCGCATTATTACTTGATGATCCCTTCCTGAATCAAAAAATCACGTGCCACTTGATTAGCTGACTTGCCTTCTACTCCGACTTGGTAATTCATCTGGCTCATTTGGTCTGCTGTGATTTTACCAGCCAACTTATTGAGAACAGCTTCCAACTCAGGGTGTTTTTCGAGCAATGCAGTTTTCATGAGGGGCGCCCCTTGATAAGGTGGGAAGAGTTGCTTGTCATCTTCAAGGACCACCAGGTCATAGCGAGCCAGCTCGGCATCTGTTGAGTAGGCATCTGTTATCTGGATATCGCCAGACTGGATAGCTTGGTAGCGAAGGGCTGGTTCCATGGTGGAGACTTGTAGATGAAGACCATAGACCTTCTGCAGGCCCTTGTTTCCGTCTTCTCGGTCGTTAAACTCCAAGGTAAAGCCTGCCTTGAGTTGCCCTTCCACCTTTTTCAAATCTGAAATGGTCTTAAGGCCATACTCTTGGGCAATCTTTCCTAGGCACTGCGACAGCGTATGTGTTTTGATAAGCCATGGGTTTGAGCAAGGCTAGCTCGTCTTGTTGCTTGATCCCATCTCGGGCAGCTTGATAGACCGTTTCTGGATCATGACCAACTTGTGGTGCTGGCTTGAGGAGACTTTCGGTCACCGTACCTGTAAATTCTGGATAGATAGCGATGTCCCCTTTTTTCAGGGCTTCATAGAGGAAGGTAGTCTTTCCAAAAATTCGGCTTTGACGGTCACTGTCATATCTGTATTTTTCTTCGATCAAGATCTTATACATATTAGCTAGAATTTTCGGGTTCTGGTCCTAACTTCCCAGCAATGACCAGGTTTTCTTTTTTTCTGGTTTTGGGAAGAAGACTTGGCGTATAAAAAGCTCCCTAATCCAAGGACCATGACAGCAAAAGGCCGCAAAAGATGGTCCGCAATTTGGCCTTTTCCATCCATTTTGAGAAGAAGGTTAAAAGGCGATGGCTAAGAAGGCAGAAGACAGGGCACCGATCAGAATCAGACTGGCATTATTGCGGTCAATCCCTAGAAGGATAAAGGAACCGAGTCCCCCAGCTCCAATCAAGGCAGCTAGAGTAGCCGTCCCGATAATCATCACAGCTGCCGTCCGAATTCCAGACATGATAACAGGCATAGCCAAGGGAATCTCGAACTTCTTCAAGCGCTCCCACTTGGTCATCCCAAAGGCGACCCCTGCTTCTTCAAGGCTTGGATCAATCCCTTGTAAACCAGTGATGGTATTTTGAAGGATGGGGAAAATGGCATAGATGACGAGAGCTGTCAAGGCCGGAAGCGTTCCAATGCCCATAATGGGAATGAAGAGGCCGAGAAGAGCCATGGAAGGAATGGTCTGGAAGATCCCAGCTACCTGTAAGACCCAGTTGCTAGCACTCTTGCGTGTACTTAAATAAACAGCTAGCGGGACAGCCAGAAAAATAGCAAGGAGCAAGGTCAGTAATGACAGTTGCAAATGTTGACCCAGTGCAGTGAGCCCAGTCCCCAAATCGTTCTTGAAAGGTTGCAAGTAGTTTAGACATGGTGAGCACCTCCAAATAAATCTGCGACAAAAGTCGTTGGCTGGCTGGGCTAGAATGGTCTCAGCATTCGCTACCTGTACAATCTCTCCTTCTTGTAGCACTGCAATCCGATCGCCTAATTTTCAAGGCCTCGTCCGTATCATGAGTCACGAAAAATAGTCGTCATACCAAATTCTTTGTGCAAGTCTTTGGTAAGAGCCTGCAACTGCTTGCGAGAAATAGCATCCAAAAGCTGAGAAGGGCTCGTCCATCAATAGAATCTTTGGTTCTGCAATGATGGCCCGCACAATGCCAATCCGCTGTTGCTCTCCACCAGATAACTCACTAGGCATGCGATTTGCATACTCTGCAGCAGGGCAGACCCCACTTTATCCAAGAGTTCTTCTGTTTTAGAGTGATTTGTTCTTTGCTCCAGCCCTTCATCTCAGGAATCAGAGCAATATTTTTCCGCAACGGTCAGAGTTTGGAAATAGAGCAATAGCCTGCAAAGGACATAGCCGATACTGAGACGTAACTCTCGTTCATCATAGTCCTTGATCCGCTTTTCCCATCCATATAAATATTACCATCTGTCGGCTCCAAGAGACGATTGATCATCTTGAGCATGGTGGTCTTTCCAGATCCCTGAAGGTCCCACTAGAACCATAAATTCTCCATCTTTCAATACGGAGATTGACATCTTTTTAAAATGTCCTTTATCCGTGTAGCGTAGGACTACATTTTTGTATTCAATCATGTTCTTCCTCACAATCTCCTTAAAAAGCTAAGATCCTTATCTCACTTTTTTTATAAGAGTGTAATCATATCATAACATTGTAATACTAGATATTACATCTGTCAACGATTTTGATTTGAAATCATATATAAGAAAAAAAGAGTTTGGGATAGCCCAAACTCTCACGTTATGATGGATTTATTCTTCTTCCACTAAGCGTTTGAAACTCTGCCTGGAGTTCAGCATTTTTCTGTCGGTTTTAAGATACATTTGTCCTCCATTAGTTGTATCTGAATGAAAGACGATCGGTTCTCCCGTATTGGTGATAGCGAAAAAAAGTAACTATGAACATCCGGATATTTGTCCCAATTGCTATAACGCTCTACAATTCGGTACTGGGCATTTCCTAGACCTGTATCCGTATACTCAGCATTCATTTTTCTCACTTGGTCCATCATCCCTAAGAGTATAGAGATGGTCAGCACTAACATCTCCTCCTGCGATTCCCTTTTTGGTAATTGGGTTGTCCTAGTCTTTTCTCCCCAGTCCTTTATAAAAAGCTTCAAGTTTCGCTGATTTGTTAGCGTTCAAGGAGCTTTTGAGTTGTGTTTCTGATTTAGTTGAACGACTAGAAACTTCAAATTCCTGCCAATCAAAGGCCTCTTAAAGTCAATTTGATCCGATGCATTTTTTTCCAAAAATCAGCAGCAATATCATTTGCTTGTATTTGAATCTCTTTTTCTTGGAGGATAGTCGCTTGCTCTTGCTTAGCATTAAGCTGATAAAGAGTTCCATAACCTTGACCCGTTCCTGAAGACCAGCTAAGCTCTAGAACTTCTCCTCCTTTATAGACAAGCGTAGCATTTCTTGCTCCACCATGACCTGCCACGAACCCTTCTGCCAAAAAGGACTAGGTTTCCCAGCTTTGCAAATAGTAAAGACCGGTTAGAAATATTTGCCACTCAAATTTAGGGTCCGCAATCAGAGTTCCTCTATCCCATCGTTATTTAAATCTGCAAAGGCATAACGCATTTCATCTGCTTGGTTGACTGCATTTCTCGATTGCCCAACTATTGATTGGACGCTCAGTTGCATGTAAACTTTGAGAGAGACTTGCGATGCTTGCTGTATCCTTTGGCGAGGTCAAAATCTTTTGATAATCCTCAAATACAGGCTGGTACAACTTCTTGTAATCCTTTTTCACCTCTTTTTTAGTAACTTTTTTTACCGGAAGATGATATCGACGATGTTTCCGAGCTGTTATTCAACTGACTAGAATGTCGAGAGTTCGTTTGCTACAACCAACCGTAATAAGTCCTGCTAGTAGAAGAATGAATGCTCCTAATTTCTCTTTTCGTTTCATAAGTTTCTCCTTTTGTGTCATCCTTGATAGCTGTACTTTTCTCTTTATATTATACCAAAAAAGAAGGCTACACCTGATGATTTGTGTAAAACCTTCTTATTCATTTCATTTTGATCTAATTTGGGTCCTTTTTGCTCTCGACTACCCTGGATTGTCCTGGCTTTCAATGTGTTGCTTGATCAAGGCGACCACTTCATCATTGGTTGGAAGATCCGAGATGCTGGGCATCCTCTCCCGTAACGGTAATCTCCGTGTAGGTCTCCGCTTGGTTTTGATAGATGTACTTCCCAGCTGACACACTAGCATCCGGAACCAACTCATCCGAGTCATAGGTAATAGTGCCTGCTACTGAATACATATGAAGGGTTGTTGGGATAGCTTCTCTGTTCTTAATAAAGTCCGTCAACATCTCTGATTTATTTTTTTGATGTTGGTCTCGGTAAAAGATTATAAAGGGGTCCCAATGGTCATGAGGGTCTTGAGATCCACGTCATAATCCCCTAGATAATTTTCAATAAAGGCAGTATAAATCAAGCCTCCATTGGAGTGGGCCAGTCCCTTAAAGTTATTGAAGTTATATTTTTCTTGCAAGGCTTCAAAGGCTTGGTTAACCATCTTGGCTTGCTTTTTTATATTGCTGTAGCCATCCTTGTTGTTTTCAAAACCAATGACGATAATCGGTTCATTGTCCTTGGCATCAATACTCCCACTGTAAGTAATGGTCCCATTATTCCAGACCTTGACCTTGAGCAGGCTGTGTTTGGTTCCTTGTCGGTCTTGGTTGAGCTTAGTCACCAAGCCATCAAAGCGATTTTCCGTCGCGGAACTTCCAGGAATCATGATAATAGGCGATAGTTTTGAATTATAGAATTTTTCGATTTTCTGGACATTTTTTCGAGTCCAGCTATAAGAAGGCACGGCCAAGCCAATCAAGAAAAGGCAGACCAAGGTGAAGACCAGCGCTGTTTTTTTAGAGATTTTCATGGCTTCCTCCCTCTTCTAGCAAATCTTTCCGAACTTGGTTGCCCATACGGACAAAGGGAATATAAAGGGCCACGTCTAGGGCAAAGCAGAGGAGACTCACAGCTAAAGCTCTTAGGCTTCCTCCCGTCCCAATAAAAGCATAAAGGATGCTTGGTGTCCCATCTGGCACTGGATAGACAGCTGCTGGCATCAGTTTGAAGCACAAAGTCAGAGCTGCCATTCCCATATTGACCAAGGGGATCAATAAGAAGGGAATCACATATAGCAGGTTGAGGAGGACTGGGATTCCTACCATAAAAGGAGCGCCATTGTTAAAGAGGCTTGGAAAGATACTAAGGAGACTAACTTTCTTGTCCTTTTGACTTCGTGAAACCAGTAAGATCGCAACCAAAAGTGCCAGGACTGCACCAACTCCTGCCACCATACCATAACTGCGGTATAAATTGGTCAAGGTGTAGAGATGAGGAATGCCAGTCGTCGTATGATTGGTGACGGCATAAGTCAGATTTTCCAAGGCAAAACTATCATCCGCAATCGAGTTCAAGGCAAAAACCTGACTGTTTCCTACCCAAGCCGATAAGCCATTCAAGAGTCCCATGACAAAGGTAGATAAGAGGTGATGACTGGTTACGATCAGTGAACTGAAAAACTGACCGATGGTCTGAAAGACACGGTACTGATTGCCCAGGACTAAGAGGCCATTTAAACTGACTCCTAAGAGCAGAGACAAGAAAATCGGACGTACAGTCTTGGGTTGATAAATAAAGTCTTTAGTGACGATTTGGTCGTCACTGGCTTTGGACAGACGAAAAATCTGGCCAATTAGGTAACCTAAAAAAATCGCTAAGAAAATATTGGTTGTCGCAGGTAGATTGATGTGAGATAGTTCCCCTTCCCGAAGAGGACTCATCAATAATCCCTGTGAGCTAACAAGAAAACTGACCATAAGAGCTGTCACACCAGCCGTCCCTGTACTTCTCCCATAATGTCCAGCTGTATATTTCCTGCAAAATAGGTTGCTAAAGGTCCAGCCAAACCACTTGTAAAATTAGAAAGATTGGACAAGACTTGACCCGTGAGCTGAAACCTTGGGAACCAGTCCGAAACAGAAAAGAGCATATTTATATAGCCTCTATCTGAAAAGAAGGACTGGGAAATCACGCTAACAATTGCTGAGAAAAGTAAAAATGGAAAGAGAGATACCAAGGTCTTCTGGGTGATTTGTACAAATCCACGCTCTCGAAACCAGAGAAATTTTTGCACCAAATATTTTATCATTGTCGCTCCTACTATCCTTGTTGACCAGTTAGGTGACATTACTCGTGCACACCCTTCTGTTTTCTTCATTATAGCATATCCTTACCCTTCTCAGGTTTACCTAGACTTCTTATATCGAGTAGTAAAAGTAAAAGAGAGTATTTTAAACCTCTCTTTATTAAACTCAAGCCTTTGACTTGAGTATTTACATATTCTTTCAAAATATGTAGCTCATCCACTTGTGGACCAATATTTTTAATATTATATTTGTCAATGATAGACAACAAATGATCGATCGCTTCTATAAAAGTTTCTTTCATACTACTATTCATCATTAGAACAACCTCATTAACTACTGCTATTTTTTTCATACAACAGTTAAGTTAAACTTTCTTTAAACTCACCTTTTCCTTAAATCCTATTCTACCAAAAATATGCCCATGAATTCATGCTCAAACTAAAAAAAGAGCAGCAAACTGAGCTGCTCTCCATTTTGGTTTTATTTTTTTCGACCATACCGCCCTTGATAAGACTGTCTTTCGTTACTGAATAACTAACTGTTTTTGTCATCTAGGGATTAAAGCCTGGGACGATTTCTTTTAATTTATTAAAAATCGATTTTTTTGTGTAATCAATGGTATTGCGGATATAAAAGATTCCGTCTTTGTATTCTGATGTCAGTTCAAATCCATGGCCCATCAGATCTTTGAATTTTTCTTGGCTCTTAGCAACGGCTTCTTTCATGGTTTCAAGAGGGTTCTCACCAGGCACTTTTGAGACGTCGTAATCATCAACTTTTTCTTGTAATAACAAGGTATCTCCCTTGTAATACAAGGTGACAGTTGACTTACCTGCTTCATCACTCGTTTCGAGAACAGTTTTTTTGTGCACCTGCTAGTGCATCTTCTTTTTTGCTTTCATCAGTTGATGACTCTTTTGTCTTTTCTTTAGCAGATGATTTGCTTGTTGCTTTACTGGTCGCTTTAGTAGACGATGGACTAGTAGATTTTGTACTCTCTTTTTGTGCGCAACCAGCTAAAAGAAGACCCGCTGTCAAGAAGACGGCTAACATTTTTGTGGTTTTATTCATTTTGAATACCTCACTTTTTTATGATGGTTAAGGAAATGACTGACGTCTGAAACGAGTCATTTAGCAAGATCAACTGTCGTTTTAGATGTTATTAGAAAAGCCTCAAAAATGATGGTTGCAGTCCCCTCCTTATCGATCATTGTAGCCATCTGGGTGGCTGGAATGCCAAGCCCAGGCTGTTTGGATGATGGTTTCGATATTGTCAAATTTTGGTTGCCAACCGAGGATGGCACGCGCCTTCTCAGAGGATGCGATCAGGGTATCTGGATCTCCTGGTCTGCGATCAGCCATCTCAAGTGGGATCGGATGTCCCGTCACCTTGCGGGCTGCTTCAACGATTTGAAGATTGGAGAATCCAGTCGATGAGCCCAGATTAAAGGCAGTCGATGGGATTGCCATTTACGCAGATACTCCACTGCTAAAAAGATGGGCATCTGCCAAGTCAAATGGATGGACATAGTCCCGAACATTGGTGCCCATCTGGTGTCTGGTAGTCATCTCCAAAAATAGAGATCTTTTCGCGTTTGCCTTGGGCCACTTGCAAGACGATCGGCAAGAGATGGGTCTCTGGTCCATGGTCTTCTCCGATAGATCCGTCTGGCTTAGCACCCGCTACATTAAAGTAACGAAGGGGCACATACTTGATGCCGTAGGCTTGATCAGCCCAACGCATGATGGTTTCCATCATGAGCTTGCTTTCGCCATAAGGATTAATCGGTTTTTGTGGAGTGGTTTCAAGAATCGGAATTTCTTCTGGAATGCCGTAGGTGGCAGCAGTTGAAGAAAAGACGATGTAGTGCACCCCACATTCATGCATGACTTCCAAGAGTTTGACCATGCCTGCTGTATTGTTGTCAAAATATTTCAATGGATCTGCCATGGACTCAGCGACCAGTGAGTAGGCCGCAAAGTGGATGACCGCATCGATATCTGCATGTTCCTTAAAAACAGTGCGCATAAAGTCTTGATCCGCCAGGTCTCCTTGGTAAAAGACGGCATCTGGATGCACCGCTGCACGGTGGCCTGTGACCAGGCTATCGACCACGACGACTTTTTCCTGTCCTTCATTGACCAAGCGGTCTACCATGTGGGAACCGATATAGCCAGCTCCTCCGAGTACGAGTATTGCCATTTGTTTTCCTTTCGCTTCTTTGTCTTCTCTCTTATTGTACCAAATTTCTGCCTCTTCTCCACACTTAAAGTGTCGCAACAAAGCGTCTAAAGGCAGCTTGTCCTTCTGGGGTTCTCTTGTAGACACCGGCATCTTCGAGCACGCGCGCAAAGATCTGACCAACTGATTCACGAACAATAGCTTCTGCCTCTGCTTCGTCTGTGATGGATGGGTGAGTAGCTTTCAAGTCATCTGCCCAGTCTTGGTGGTAGGTCGCCACAGTGCTTTCACGTCCAAGTAGATAGTCTTGAACCTGCTTGAGCTCTTCTTTGAGACGAGGTGGCAAAATGGCCAAGCCCATGACTTCGATCAGGCCGATATTTTCTTTTTTGATGTGTTGCACATCCGCATGCGGGTGATAAATACCATCGGGATGTTCTGGTGAGGTTTGGTTGTCACGGAGCACCAAGTCCAGTTCATAATGCCCATCACGGATCCGTGCAATGGGGGTAATGGTATGGTGGGGCTGACCGTCGGATGCCGCTAAGACTTGCACAGCTGGATCCGAGTAACCTCGCCAGCTTGCTAAAATATGATCTGCCAAGTTAATCAGCTCTTCCTTGTTATCTGACTGCAGACGCAAGACTGACATTGGGCCAACGAACGATGCCCACTTGAACCCCTTCGAAGCCCAGGAATGGTAAAGGTTTGGTCAAGCTCTGCTAGCTCCATAGGGAAGGTGTGGCGTCCGCCTTGATAATGGTCATGAGTTAGGATGGATCCCCTACAATGGGTAGATCTGCATTGGAGCCCTGCAAAATAGCCTGGAAAAGTCTCGACAATGGTCAAGAGTCGCTCAAAGGTCTTGCGGCTAATGGCCATAGGAACATGCTGGCTATCGAGGAAAATGCAGTGTTCATTGAAGTAGGCATAAGGGGAATATTGAAAGCCCCAATCATGACCGTCCATGTCAAAGCGGATGATCCGATGATTGGCACGGGCAGGATGGTCTAGGCGACCTTGATAGCCTTCATTTTCAAAAGCACAGTTGGCAGGCTGGATAATGACTAGCTTTTGGCAAGCTTTGGCCGCTGCAATGTCTTTAGGATCTTTTTCAGGTTTTGACAGATTGATGGTGATTTCAAGAGAGCCATAGGGAGTTTCTGCCTCAAAAGCGATATTTTGCGCAATCGCCTTGACCTTGATGTAATCATTGCGCTTAGAGAGGGCATAGAAATCAGCAATCGCGTCTTCCTTGGACTGACCGTAAGTCTCCCAGAAATAGCGGTTGACCTGACTAGGACTAGGGGTGATCCAATCCATCAACTCCGCTCCCAAGCTGTCCTTTGCGGCCATGCTATCTTGGATCTTACTATTCGCAACAGCGATTTCCAGCAGCTGATCTTTGAGTGCGATCAAGTCGGCCCTGATGAGCTGGGGACGTCTAGCCCTTCTTCTCCAATGCGACTCATAACGCGGTTTTTTAGATAAATCCGATCCATCTCTTCATAGTCACTTGCCACAATGACGGCTGTGACAAATGCATCTAATACCAGTTCTGTCATCCTATCTCCTTTTTAATCAAGCACCCGTGTCCCCTGCAGCAACCTCTGCAATGTAGAAACTTGGCGCATAGCCAACGATTTCCTCATAGCGTTTGCCGACAGCTTCTTCAAAAGCCTCAACCTTATCTTTGTTAACAAGGGCGATGGCGCAACCACCAAAGCCTGCTCCCGTCATACGAGCACCAAGCACTCCTTCTTGTTCCCAGGCTGTATGCACCAAGGTATCCAATTCAAGTCCAGTTACCTCATAATCGTGTTCTAAGGATACGTGGGAAGCATTCATGAATCGTCCAAAGGCTTCCAAGTCTCCTTCTTCCAGAGCCTTACGAGCTTGGAGAGTCCGTTGGTTTTCAAGTACCGCATGGCGAGCTCGTTTGATGCGATTTTCATCCTTGATCAAGTAGCTATAGGTATCAAAATCCCAGACATCCAATTCACCCAAGGTTTGGATGTCTAGTTTAGCTTGCAATTCTGAGACAGCTGTTTCACATTCCGCACGGCGTTCATTGTATTTTGAATCAATCAATTCACGGCGTTTGTTGGTATTCATAATCACGACGACATTGTCTTTCAAATCAAGGGGCACCAAATCATATTCCAAAGTGTTGGTATCCAGATAAATGGCCCGTTGGTCAGCCCCCATACCGATGGCAAACTGGTCCATGATGCCAGAGTTGACCCCGATAAAATGATTTTCCGTTTGTTTTCCGATCTTAACCAGTTCTACCCGATCCACTTTAAGACCATAGATGGTTTCCGCAATGACGCCCGTCAGCATCTCTAGTGAGGCTGAAGAAGAGAGACCAGATCCATTTGGAATATTACCGTAGACATAGACATCCATCCCCACATCAATGGTGTGACCAGCTTCTTGCAAGAAATGAAGAACGCCTTTTGGATAGTTGGTCCAGTTGTGCTCCTCTTCAAACTGAAGGTTTTCAAGAGGAACTTCAATGATGCCCTTGTCTTCAAAGTTAGCAGAGAAGAAACGAAGAAGCTTATCCTCGCGTTTGCGAGCTGCTCCGTAGGTACCAAGGGTGATAGCTGCAGGGAAGACATGACCCCCGTTATAGTCTGTGTGCTCACCGATTAGATTGATCCGACCTGGTGAGAAGAAAGTATGATCCGCTTCTGCTCCAAAGACTGTTTGAAAAGCGTTCCGAAGTTCTTGAGTATTCATTGCGATTACCTCACTTATATAGTTATTTATCTTTAGTGTAACCCTTTTTCATAAAGCAAATCAATTAGTTTTACTAAAATTTTTAGTAAAACTACACTAACCAGGCCAAAAGCTATGATATACTAGAAGACAGAAGGAGAAAACTTATGGCTACATTAAAGGATATTGCCAGTCTCGCTAACGTATCCATCGCCACTGTCTCACGTGTGCTGAATCAAGATACTAGTCTTTCTGTAACAGAGGAAACCCGCCACAGAATTTTGACCGTTGCTGACGAACTAGGCTACACCAGACATCAGAAAAGTGGGAACTTTAAGAAAGAAAAACAACAAATTGTCATCATCCAATGGAAAAAGTGAAGAGGAGAGCTGGACGACCTTTACTACTACAACATCCGTTTAGGCATTGAAAAAAGAGCACAGGATCTCGATTATGGCATCCTCCGCTATTTCAATGATATTCCCTTTCGATTAGGGGAGGAAGTTGTTGGGGTCCTTTGTATTGGAAAGTTTAGTAGAGTTCAGATTGTCGAGCTAGAAAAGCTGGCCAAGCCTCTGGTTTTTGTCGATAGTAACACTCTCAACCAAGGACATCCTTGTGTCACGACTGAATTTGAAAATGCTGTACAGACTGCCCTTCACTATTTACGAAAAGCAAGGGTGTCAAACAATTGGTCTCCTAACCGGAGAGGAAAAAACGACTGACCTATTGGAAAGTATTCCCGATCCTCGGCGAAGAGCCTATCGAAACTATTGTATTGAAAGAAACATTTATCACCCTGAACTCATCCTCACAGGTAGTTTTACAGCTCAATCAGGCTATGACCTCATTTCCTCTAAGCTTCAGTCTGGCTCACCCTTTCCAGATGCCTATTTTTGCTGCGAGTGATAGTTTGGCCATCAGGGGCTCTCCGGGCTTTTCAAGAGGCCGGTATTAAGGTCCCTGATGATATCCAACTCATTTCCTTTAATGATACCAGTTTAGCCAAGCAAGTCTTTCCTCCCCTCTCGACCATCACTGTTTTTACAGAAGAAATGGGACGAACCGCTATGGATGTCCTAAATAAACAAGTCCTATCTCCGAGAGAAATACCCACCCTCACTATGCTAGGAACCAAGCTAACTATTAGAGAAAGTACAAAGAATAGATGATCCTCTATCCTTTCAGAAAATAAGAATTTATGAAAACACACGAAATTTTTATACCAGACTTTAGCCCAAGCGAAAGACTATGTCAACGGCGAGCAACTAGCCCAAGAAATGGGGCTGTCTCGCACGTCTATCTGGAAGGCTATTCAACGTCTAGAAAAAGAAGGCATCGAGATTGAGTCCGTCAAAAATCGAGGCTACAAGATACTTTCTGGAGACCTCCTAATACCCCAAGTTATCGAGGAGCATTGTCCTCTAACAGTCTCCTATAATCCCCAGTGCCAATCCACCCAGCTAGATGCCAAGAATGCCATGGAAGCTGGTGGACAATCTTCTACTCTTTATCTGGCTCCTTTCCAGACAGCTGGTAAGGGACGTTTTGGGCGCGACTACTACTGTCCTTCTCAAGGGGGAATCTACATGTCTCTCCATCTCAAGCCCAACCTCCCCTTTGATCAAGCTCCCGCCTATACCCTCATGGTCGCAGCTGCTATCTACAAGGCTCTGAAAAATCTAGCCTTATTGGATGTCGATATCAAGTGGGTCAATGACATCTACTACAAGGGAAAAAAAGTCGGAGGCATTCTGACTGAAGCCATCAGCTCCATCGAAACAGGCCTTATCACAGATGTCATTATTGGTGTGGGCCTCAATTTTGCCATCACTGATTTTCCAAAGGAACTGAAAGACAAGGCAGGGTCCCTCTTTGGTGCCCAGCCTCCCATTTCCCGCAATGAACTGATTGCTGAGATTTGGAAGGAATTTTTCACCACTCCAGAAGAGGAGTTGATCTACCTCTACAAACAACGTTCACTGGTCCTAGGTAAGGAAGTCCGCTTCGAACAAAATCAGACCAGCTACCAAGGTCTGGCCAGAGATATCTCAGACAGTGGACAACTACTAGTCCAACTGGAGGACGGCCAAGAACGCTGGCTCAACAGTGGCGAAATTTCCCTCAAACAGTGGGACCTGTAAAGCAGACCAACAGCTCAAAAAAGAGTCTGAGACAAAACATTTCTCAGACTCTTTTGTGTGAACAGATCAAAAGCTTTTTAAAAATAATTCTTGATATACTCTAAGCATATATCCAGTAAGAATTTGATAAATAATAATACAATTCCAATCTTCACAAACATGTAATATTTAAATGTGTCATCAAATTCATGCACACGGATCGGAAAGGTGAAGATATTAGACGGATTGATAAGAAAAATATAGTGAGATACAAATGGATAAAACCAAGGCCACTATAAAAAATTTTTTTATGTAATTGCATTTTTTTACCTTACCCTTTCTTGTTTTACAACATTAAATACCAATCACCAATTTTATATAGCCTGATTCATTCTTTTCCTCCTCTTTCTAACAGGCTATTTTTTTATCGTTTTTACATCTTCATCATACACCAATTTCAAAATTAATTCAAGTCTGTTTTTTTCTAATAATATTTTATGGTATAATAAACTTTGAATGATAAACAAAAAAACTCAGCAACTATCTTAGTAAACTCTATAAAATTAACTTTTTAGATAACAGCATGATAAACTTAAGGTTCTTAAAAATTCAAGCATTGTATACATAAAAAAACACCCATCGTGTATACTGACCCCAAAAAGTTAGACAATGAATTGACACAAAGGATTTCGTTCTGTATTGCACAGGACTAAGTCCTTTTCTACAACAAAATAGGCTCTATAATTCCGACGTTGGTTTACCCACTACAGAAATTATAGAGACTCTAAAAAAAGTGCCTCTTGATACTTATTTTAGAAAGCAGACAAACTCCTAATTACATAAAGTAGTCAGTTTACTCTTCAAAAAATGACTGCTATTTTTTGAGTCATGTAAGGAAATTAAAAAATTTCCGCTGTGAGAAAAGTGCCTGAAACACAATTGTTTCAGGCACTCGGGAGTTTTGGAACCTTAGGTCCAAAACTAAGTCATGGAACTTCTTCGAAGTTCGCTGACGTCCGTACTCACCTAAGGAAAGTTTTTTTAAGTAGACTTTATATTCAAGCTCAAAAAAATAAGCACCTCTCGGTGCTTATTTTTTATACTTATCTCGTTTTTTCTGATTGAGCTGTTGATCGATACTTTCGACCAATTTCCCTAAGATATAGCTGACTTGCAAATTTCTCAGGATCAAGAGAGTCCAGAAGATAGCTGCCAGATAGCTTTCTCTCATCACTGCATCATTGAAAAAATAGGTCTCAAAGGCTGTAAAGATAGCCATAGTCCAAAATTGACGTTTATTCATATTGTTATTCTACCACGATTTTCTGAAAAAAGCATAGGCTAGTCTTCTTGAATCGTAATTTTCTCAGAGAGAAAATCAAAACCTTCCGGAATGACAGACTCTTCTGCCACCTCGACTTCATCCTTGTGACCACGCGCTTTCTTCGAGAATTCCGCCCGGACCTGGGTCCACTCCTCCATGGAAATGGCCAAAATTTCAGGTGAGAATCCGGCTGCATTGCTTAAAATATTGCCAAACATGGTATTGAGGTTATCTCGCTTCATGGTCTGTTCGGCATTAAAGGCAGACTCAAAAGCTAGGATTGCATGGCGTTCATTGGCCGCAACCGGTTGAGAACCAACCAGCAAGGCCTTATCCGCCCCTGCTAGGCTTTCAATGATTTCACCCCAGGCATTTTGCAGGCGGATGAGATTGTTACGAGCCAAATCTGGATTTTCAACCGCTTCTTGTAAGATGGCTTGAACCTTATTGCGGTCTACCCGATAGCCCTTGCTGGACTTTTGAGGACGGGCTGGAGCTGACTTAGCTATAGGAGCCCCGCTCCCTACTTGAGCTAATTGACTTTTCAGTAACTCCACTTCTCTTTTGAGTTGGTCCATTTGTGCAAAGAAATCTGCTGGAAGAGCCACTTGACTAGCTGAAGAACTTTCACCCTTGTATTCTGCCAAGCGAATGGTCATCATCTCTGTATAGATCTTAGGCTGTAGGCTGTTTTTGATATCTGCTAAGCTCCTTGTCGCAAGATCAATCCAAGCAAAGAGGGTGGCTTGCGGAATGGCTAGGTTCTGGTTAAATCGTTCACTGACATGGAGATTTTCCCCACCTGTCTGAACGATCAGGAGATCCCGTAAATACTGCAAGAGATCTGTCACAAAGCGGGCCATGTTTTTCCCATTATCAAAGATGAGGTTTAACTGGTCCAAGGCAGCTGTTGCATCTTGTGCTGCCAAGGCTGCAACATAGAGGTCTAAAGCTTCTTGACTGATGGAGCCTGTGATTTCTTCTGCCGTCTCAGTGGTCAATTGGGCACCAGCTGTCAGGCTGAGTGCCTGATCCAAGATGGACAAGGCATCCCGCATCCCACCTTCTGCCCGACGGGCAATAATGGCTACAGCTTCTTCTTCGTAATCAATGCCTTCTTTATCCAAACAGCTTCTAGGTGGTCTTGAATGGCTGGCGTCTTGATTGATTTGAACTCAAAGCGTTGAACCCGTGAAAGGATGGTTGCTGGAATCTTATGCAATTCCGTTGTTGCTAAAATAAAGACAACATTTTCTGTCGGTTCTTCCAAGGTCTTGAGAAGTGCGTTAAAGGCTCCCGTCGAGAGCATGTGGACCTCGTCAATGATATAGACCTTATGAGGAGCCAAGCTAGGCGCATAGGTCGATTTATCACGGATATCGCGGATCTCATCCACCCCATTATTAGAGGCAGCGTCAATCTCAATGACATCCTCTAAACTGCCATTGGTAATGGCTTCACAGATATAACATTCGTTACAAGGCTCTCCCTCTTTTTGATTGGGGCAGTTCATGGCCTTGGCAAAGATTTTCGCCACACTAGTCTTCCCCGTCCCACGAGGGCCAGAAAAGAGATAGGCATGGCTAATTTTTCCCTGTTCGACAGCTTGTCGAAGGGTCGTCGCAATAACCTCCTGCCCTACAAGTTGGCCAAAGGTCTGGCTACGGTATTTACGATAGAGGGCTCGATACATTAGTCTACTACTCCAAACATCCTAAAATTCCAATTTGTTTTTTCAAGCAAGATGGCTACAAAACGTTCCAAATAAAGGCGATCTAAATCATCATAATCTCCCACCCGATCCGAATCTAGATCCAACACTCCCAGCAACTGGTCCTTCAAGACCATAGGGACCACAATCTCACTCATGGCCCGACTGTCACAAGAAATATAATTTGCATGCTGGGTCACATCCTCGATGACCAGCGTCTCTCTTTTCTCTGCTGCTTCTCCACAGACGCCTTTTCCTAAGGCAATGTGGACACAGGAAACCTGTCCTTGAAAGGGGCCTAAAATCAACTCTTTTTGATCATAGAGGTAAAAGCCTGCAAAGACGGAATGCGGTAGAGCTTGATTGAGCAGAGCACTGGCATTGGCTAAATTGGCCAGAGCATTGCTCTCTCCTTCTATAAGAGCTTCTAACTGGGCTAGTAAGAGTTTGTAATTTGATTCTTTTTCTTGCGTATTCATACCCTTTATTATACCAAACTTTGGCTAGAAAATTAAGTATTTACCACGTAGCAAGCCTTGATAAAAAACCAGCTTGACATCAGAAGTACCAAGCAATTGTTCTCAATAAAAAAGCCAGGGAGCAAGGTCCCTGACTCTGTAAAAAATTCATCTAAGCATCTCTCCGAACATATTGGATCGCCCGATATGTCAGAAAGAGAGTCAGAACAAGGGAAACAAACCAAATGGTCCGAAGTCCATAATATTGGATGAGGAAGGTGGATAGGATAGCCCCTCCGACAAAACTCCCAATCAAGGAGGTCATAAAGAGGGATTCCCAGAAAAACTCCATCTTGCGATCCCGCACAAAATTCCCGTAAGCGACCATGGTCTTCTTGAGATTCCCTGTCATAAAGGAATGGTTGTAAGCATAGCTATCGACTTCTCCAAAAGAAATGGCTACAATTCCTAGGCTCAGTCCAAAGAAAGGCACGATCAGAACATTGGGCACTTCTTTTGGCAGAAAGCCAGCCACCAAGGTCGTCAGGACCAAAGGAACTAAGGTACTAAGCCGCCAAACCGAATGACTAAAGAAGCGCTGAAAGACGGTCATCAAGAAAATCCCGATCATAAAGGCCAACATGGTGGCTAGTTTGACCTCCACATCCGCAATTTCATGGCCAATTAACCCAACGGATAGAAAGACCACGTTTCCCGTTTGGCCAGCCACCAAGGTCCCTCCTCTTTCGATAAAGGTGTAGGCATCTGAAAAGCCTGCACACATAGTCAGCAGGCAGGCAAAGGCCTTACTTCTGGAGTGAAACTCTCTTCTTAACTTTTTCATATTTCTCCCTATTTATCATGGAAAAAAGGCTGGGACACTACTTCCTAACCTCTCTCACTTGTTATCTTATCCTTCACGTGATTCGCTCAAAATCTTCTCAATCTTGGTCGTAATCAAATCAATAGCTACAGTATTGGTCACGCCTTCTGGAATGATGACATCCGCATACCGCTTGGTTGGCTCGATGAACTGATGGTACATCGGCTTCACCACTCCCAAGTACTGCTCGATGACGCTGTCCAAACTCCGACCGCGCTCTTCCATATCTCGCTTGATCCGGCGAATGATCCGCACATCATCATCAGTATCAACGAAAATCTTGATATCCATCAAGTCACGAAGACGCTTGTCCTCCAAGACCAAAATCCCCTCAACGATAAAGACATCCTGAGGCTCCTGGCGATAGGTCTTGGCACTACGCGTATGCGCTGCATAGTCATATGTTGGAATATCAACCGGACGTCCAGCCAACAACTCATTGATTTGCTCGATCATGAGGTCTGTATCAAAGGCAAAAGGATGGTCATAGTTGGTCTGAATCCGCTCTTCAAAGGTTAAATGGCTTTGATCCTTGTAATAAGAATCGTGCTCAATCATGGCAATCTTCTCATCCGGGAAGTGGGACAAAATTGCCCGAGAAACACTAGTTTTTCCCCCACCAGAACCGCCTGTTACACCGATAATAATTGGTCTGTTTCGCATCTTCTTCTCCATTTTCTATAATCCTATTTATTCTATCACAAAAGCGGTCACTTGACCACGACTTGAACCATTTTTCTATGGCTTTCATCCAAAATCAAAGAAGGAGCTCCTTTCCCCTTCCGTCCCAGTTCGAAAGGCCCATTCCATCTTTTTAGGGTGAAACATGATATAATGAAATCAGTAAATACCTGATTGAAAGGAGCTGCCATGCTGAAACTTGGTATCATCGGCACTAGTGCTATCTCCCATTCCTTCCTGGCCGCAACTAAAGAAACAGGCCACTATGAGTTAAGGGCAGTCTATTCACGGACCTTGGGAGAAAGCTCGTAGCTTCGCCCAACCCTGTGGACAAGTGGCCCTCTATGATGATCTGATTACCTTTTTAGATAGTGACCTGGATGTCATCTACATTGCTAGTCCCAATTCACTCCACTATCCCCAGGCAAAATTAGCCCTCTTAGCTAAGAAACATGTCATCCTTGAAAAACCAGCCGTCACCACTCCCAAGGAATGGGAAGAGTTGGTCAAATTGGCCAAGGAGCACCAGGTCTATCTCTTTGAAGCAGCTCGCAACTATCATGAAAAAGCCTTTGCGACCATCCAAGACTTTCTCAAAGACAAAACCATCTTGGGTGGCCACATGACCTATGCCAAATACTCTTCTAAGATGCCTGAGTTCTTAAAAGGGTCTACTCCCAATATTTTCTCTGACCAGTTTGCAGGCGGAGCCCTTATGGATCTGGGTGTCTATCCCCTCTACTTTGCTATCGGCCTCTTCGGTCAACCTGAATCAGTAACCTATCAGGCGCGACAATTACCTAATTCAATCGATTTGAACGGACATGGTAGCTTGGTTTATTCTGACTTTGTCATCGGCATTCAAGCCGGAAAGGATGTGACCAGCAATCTTCCTGCTGAAATCTACACAAGAGACGGTACCCTCTTTCTGAGTGGCATTGAAGCCGTTAACGAGGCTGTTTCAAGACCATTCTGGAAACAGCTACCAGCTTTCAATCACTCCCGCCCCTCATAACATGCTAGAAGAAGCCCAGGCCTTTGCTAGTATGATGACAGAGGGCGACCAGATACTTTACCAGACTTGGCTCCAAACTGGACAGATGGTCCATCAAGCCCTCTATGCTATGCGCCAAGATGCTGGAATACACTTTAAGGACGAAAACTAATATGACACTAGTATTCCCACCGCTCTGGAAAGAGCAACTCAAAACCCTCGGCTTTGAGCAACTCACTGAAATCCAAGAACGCCTCTTTGAGCCGATCACCCAAGGAGAGAATGTGCTTGGGGTCAGCCCGACAGGTACCGGAAAGACACTGGCCTATCTCTTCCCTAGTCTTCTCAAGCTAAAACCTAAAAAAGCACAACAATTGCTAATTCTCTCCCCCAATACCGAGTTGGCTGGACAAATCTTTGATGTCACTAAACAATGGGCAGAGCCTCTTGGACTCAGTGCACAACTTTTCCTTTCTGGCTCTAGTCAAAAACGGCAAATCGAACGCCTCAAAAAAGGACCCGAAATTCTCATCGGAACTCCAGGCCGTATTTTTGAATTGATCAAGCTCAAGAAAATCAAGATGATGAATGTCGATACCATCATCCTGGATGAATTTGACCAACTTTTCAGCGACTCTCAGTATCACTTTGTCGACAAGATTTGCCACTACGCGCCACGAGATCATCAATTTATCTATATGAGTGCAACGACCAAGTTTGATCCAGAGCAAATCGAGCCCAATACCCTGACCATTCAAGTAGAAGGGCAAAGCTTGGACAATATCCAGCACTTCTATATGGAAGTGGACAAGCGTGAAAAGGTCGAACTCCTCAGAAAACTCTCCAATGTGGAAGAATTTCGTGGTCTCGTTTTCTTCAATAGCTTGTCCGACCTGGGTAGCGCTGAAGAAAAGCTCCAGTACCGAGAAGTCAGCGCTGTCTCACTTGCTAGTGACGTCAACGTCAAGTTCCGTAAAGTCATTCTGGAACGCTTTAAAGACCATCAGTTGACACTCCTTCTGGCAACAGATTTGGTGGCGCGAGGGATTGATATCGACTCTTTAGAATGTGTCGTCAACTATGAAGTCCCAAGAGATGCCGAAACTTACATCCACCGATCTGGGCGTACCGGACGCATGGGCAAAGAAGGCTATGTCATCACCTTGGTTAGTCATCCAGAAGAATTAAAAAGTTTGAAAAAATTAACCTCTGTTCGTCCTTTAATTCTTAAGGGAGCTCAACTCTATATAGGAGAAGAATAAGAAAATCGTTCGTTGCATTACGAACGATTCAGATTGAAGATAAAGTAATTTTAAAAACTTTTCTTAGGTGAGTACGGACGTCAGCGAACTTCGTAGAAGTTCCATGACGTAGTTTTGAACCTAAAGTTTCAAAACTCCCGAGTGCCTGAATCAATAGTGTTTCAGGCACTTTTCTCACAGCGGAAAGTTATTCATATTCTTAAATGACAATAATTATAAGTCATTTTTTGAATATCATCTAGCTGTTTTATGTAAAACAATAGTTTGTCTACATTAAAAATCGTTCGTAATTCTACGAACGATTTTTTAATTCCGATTGTAATAGAGGCGATGACTTTCCACTTGGTGGTTTAAGAGTTCATCAACCGTGACAATAGTGTAGCCTTGCGATTGGAGGTATTCAATCACAGCTGGGAGAGCATTGATCGAAGTTTGGTGAATATCATGCATCAGGATAATTGATCCTGGTTTGACTTGTTTTTTCACCTCTGCTAAGATCTCTTCGGTGTTATGACTCTTCCAATCCAAGGTGTCCACATCCCACATGATAAAGGCTTGATCCACTGCATATTGAATGGCACTATTAATCGAACCATACGGAGGACGCGTAATCTTCGTTTGCACTCCAGTCACCTTTTGAATCACTTCTTTGGTATCCATGATTTCTTTTTGGACTGACTCCAAAGGCAACTTAGTTAAGACAGGGTGGTTCCAAGTATGGATCCCGATTTCATGTCCTTCCTGACGGACCCGTTTAGCCACTTCTGGATAGGCAGAGACATTCTTCCCAAGCATAAAGAAAGTTGCTTTAACATGGTACTTGTTGAGGATATCCAGGGCTTGGGGAGTCGTCGATGGATCTGGACCATCATCAAAAGTCAAGGCAACCATCTTAGCGTGACGTTGGGTTTGGTAGGCCTCATAAGCTTCAAGATCTCCAGAATTCAGGCGAGCAGAATCAATCACATCATAGAGCTTCGAAAGGGGCATATCGAAGGTTTCCATGCCCTCAATAGTAACTGGAAGGGTGATAGAAAGAACACCTTGATTGTAGGTGAACTGCCAGCTTGCCATATCACTTGCTGAGACAGCTTGCATCAGCTCTTCAATTCGATCTTCCCCTAACTGTAGGAAGACCAGCTGAGAGCGCAACTCTGTTAAGAGGGTTTCTTTGGCTAGATCAGCATCCGTAAACAATTGGGAGAATTGGAAGACCGTCCCCTCATCCGTTAGATAAAGGAGAGGTAGTTTGTCGATCCCATCTTTGATGAACTTGCCGTTTTTCCATTTGTACTTGGTCTTCTTCACCTGATAAGGATGAACCCCGACAAATGGGTCCTCTGAGCGTTCGGTATGATAGAACAATAGCTCTTTGGCTTGCTGATTCTTCTTCTCTTCTTGGGGAAGAGAGCCAACGTCAGCCAAAATTCTCTCTTTGACCACTGCGATAGGTTCTTCGTTATTTTTCGGGTAGTAGGCAGCAACATAAGATTGACCGACCATTCCTTTTTGAAGAATGGTATCTTTGTCTTTTTCAACTGCTTCTTCTTCCTGGATTGCTTTGGAAAACTGTTGATTATAATTTTTGATAGCGCGTGCTTCCTCAATCTTCTGATAAACAAGATAAATTCCCCCGATGAAAAGGAGGTTGAGGAGGATGAGAATAAGTATTTTCAAGTAGGATTTCTTCATACTCTTATTATAGCAATTTTATCACAAAAAAACAGTAGAAAACTCTAGAATCTAGAAAATAAAACCCAATATATTATATGGAAATTAAAGTAGCTCAGTCCTATCTCCTGTCACTTTGAACCGGAAACTTTCAAGCATAAAAAAGAACAGATGTGGTAACACCTGCTCTTTATCACAAGTTATATGATGCTGATTATGAGGATTTTTCACGAATCACTTCTACTTTGTAGCCATCTGGGTCCATAATAAAGTAATAGTTTGGAAGCGTTCCTGGCAAGCCTTTAGGATCTGTTACTTGGTAACCCTTTTCCTTATGCTCCGCATGAAGGGCTTCAAGGTCTGGCGCACTCAAGGCAACATGGGCAAAGCCATCTCCAATGACGTAAGGACCATGATCATAGTTGTAAGTTAATTCCAACTCATAGTCATCCCCTTCTAAACCAAGATAAACAATCGTAAATTTGTATTCAGGAAAATCTTTGCGACGCAATTCCTTAAAGCCAAACGCATCTGCATAAAAGGCAATTGATTTTTCTAAATTCTCCACTCGCAAACAAGTGTGTAACATTTTTGAAGCCATACGACACCTCTTTCTTTTTTTACTATTATACACTAGTCAGGCAAAAATAGCGATTATTTGAAATAGATGAAAAAGCTGAAGATTCCTCAGCTTAGAAGAAGACACAGGATTCTCAAAAACTTTCCTTAGGTGAGAAGGGACGTCAGCGAACTTCTACGAAATTCCATGACTTAGTTTTGAACCTAAGGTTTCAAAACTCCCCTGTACTTGAAACATAACTGTTTCAAGTACTTTTCTCACGGCGGAAAGTTTTAGTACCTGCTTGGATGACTCTAATAATAAGGACTGCTTCTTGCTTTTTAAAATCACCTTACTTAGTTTATATAAAATAAGTTTGTCTATATTTTAAGATAAATACTCCTCAGTCCTACTTGTTTTTCGTTGATTTAGAAGTTGATTTCTTTTTACTATCTGACTTGGTTGCTAGTTTGACCTCGAAAATAGCACCTTTCGGCTTGTTATCTCGAACAGTAATGGTGCCATTAAAGGCTTCTACGATTTGCTTGGCTAAGGACAGTCCTAAACCAAAACCACCCTTTTGACGCGTACGCGCCTTATCCACTCGGTAGAATCGATCAAATATCCGCTTTTTATCTTCGTCTGCAATCCCTGGTCCATTATCCTCTACCCGAAGATAGAGATAGCGATCCTTGAATTGGGCGACAAACCGTATCTTTCCTTCTTCCTCTGTGTATTTGAGGGCATTGTCATACAAAATGGTCATCAGCTGTTTCAGTAGGACCTTGTCAGACACCAGACTCCTTTCGACATGATTCTCATACTCGAAGATTTTATCATTTTCCTCGGCAATGATTGCATAATTGGCAAAGGTTTGGTCGAAAAAAGAAGGAGGGATTTCACAAAACTCAGGTTTAATCCCATCATCTCGACGGGCTAAGTTTAAGAGATTGGTCGTCAGTAAGCGCATATTGCGAACCTCATCCAAAGAGGAGGCGATATTCTCACTGGATTCCATAATTGTTGCCTCTGGCTTTCGGAACAGGGTTTCCAAACGATTTTGCAAAACGGCTAAAGGTGTCCGCAATTCATGAGAAGCATTTTCGACAAAAGCCTTCTGCCGGTTCATGCTCTCTAAGAGAGGTTTCACACTCATTTTAGCCAGGAAGATACTTGCAAAGAGGGAAATGCCCCAGAAGCAAATCATGACCAAGGCGATTTGGCTCTCGTGTTTTTCACTGGTCTGCTCCAACTGGCTGATATTGGTCATGATCACGGCATATTTCACCCCATCGATATAATCATCGGGGTCAATATCCACCAAATAAGCCCGGTAGCTTTCTTTTTGCTTATAATGGTTGGTGATTTGAATCTGCTTGATCTTGTTTAAATAGCTGCGACTAAAGGTCACTGTTTTTAAATCCAGAAAACCATTGTCCGTCGTCACATTTTCAAAATTATCATTCAAGAGGATGGCTGTACTATTGGAAGTGACCGATGGTCTAGGGCCATCCTCGGGATCAGTTTCATTATCTTCTGGTCGGTCATCATCTGGTTCGTCTCTTCCCATCCCATTTCCGGTACGATTGGCCAAGCTAATGATGGAATAACGATCTTTACTCAGTATCTTTAAATTTTTCATCAACCGTTGTATACAGACTTGACCGCATTACTTGAATAATAATCAAGGTCATGGTTGAGAAAAATCAAGGTAAAAGAGTCCGAAATAGCGGATGAAATAAGAAAAGTCATCCGCATTGACAGTTTTTTTAATTTTATTGAGCATCTTTCAGAATGTACCCCACGCTACGCAATGTTTGGAGATTTTTTGCAAATTCTGTTCCTTTTAACTTCTTACGAATCTTAGAAACATACACTTCAACAACCGAGATAGTCGTATCGCTATCAAATCCCCAAAGTCGATCAAAGATTTGTGTCTTGGGCAGGATAACATTTTTGATTTTGAAGGAAATAGACCAAAAGATCAAATTCTTTTCCCTAATAGCTCCACTTCTTTCCCTTCAACAAGCGTAGAATTTGTCGAAAGATTAACGGTTACATTCCCATAAGAAAGGGTATTTTCATTGACCTTACCAGAGCGCTTCAACAATGCTTGGATCCGCATCTTGAGTTCTTCTAGGTAGAATGGCTTGGTCAGATAGTCATCTGCCCCTAACTCAAACCCATGGCCCTTATCGTCCAAACTCTCTTTGGCTGTCATAATCAATACTGGAGTGGAGACACCCTTATCTCTCAATTCTTTCAGAACTTGGAAACCATCTTTTTTTCAGGGAGCATGAGGTCTAGCAAAAATGAGGTCATAGATGCCACTTTCAGCCTCATAAAGACCTTCGTCTCCATCAAAGACTTGCATGACATCTGCAAAGTCATCTAAAAAATCAAATACTGAATTAGACAAACCGAGGTCGTCTTCTACTAATAAAATCTTAATCATGTGTACTTTCTCCTTCTCATTCTTCCATACAGGGATGACGAGTATTTTCTACTCTATTATAACATGACCAGGCTTCATTCAGTAGCATTCAGATAGCGATTTCAACTTTTTTCTTAGCCTGCTGTCCCTGTCTCATCCTTTGATGAATTGTTTGTATTGCTAGACGATTTTTTCGAAGAGGATTTCTTGGAGGACTTTTTACTCGATTTATTATTTTGTTGCTTGTCTTGTTGACCTTGAGGGCCTCCATTTTGTGGTGGTTGGCCATTCATGTCTCCTTGTCCTGGTCCACCGTTTTGGCCATCTTGCGGTGGCATACCGCCTGGTCCTCCACCAAATCCATCTTGTCCTTGACCACCTTGCGAGCCCCCTCCTTGAGGTGGTTGACCGTTCATTTCTCCTTGCCCTGGACCACCATTTTGGCCATCAAAACCTTGTGAGTTAGAAGGTCCATTTTGATCGTTCCCCATGGCTATTTTGTCCTTGATGGTTTTGGGCAGGCTGGTTACTATTTTGTGTAGCTACTGCTGCTTGTTGGCGTTGGGGAGTCGTATTGGCTGTCGCCAACATTCCCAAGCCAAATCCACCAGTCATTCCTACGACAAGTCCTCCTGTTGCTGCGGCAGTTGCCCACCACTTAGGACTTTTCTTAACGACAATCATTTTTTCAGTTCTTTCTTGCTTTTGTTCATTCGAAGCTTGCATTCTTTCCATTCCTTAAATTATTTAAACAAGGCCTTTGTTTAGATAGGGATAGTTTACCGATTCTTCCTTAATCGTGACTAAATTTTTTCTTAAACTTTCCTAAAATGAGGATGGAGACAATTGTCACAGCTGAATAGAGGACTTGACAGGCTTGCATTCTTTTTTGTAGAATAGTTACCATAAAAATAAAGCGAGGTTTACTGTTTTGAAAAAAATAGAATCAATGACATTAATTGCTCTTGGAGCAGCTCTGATTGCTGCCCTATCTCCTTTTACAATCCCACTTGGACCCATTCCTATCACGCTTCAGACTTTAGCGATTGGATTGATCGCCAGCATCTACCGTCCAAAAGAAGCCACCCTTTCTGTTCTCATTTACCTCCTCTTAGGTGCCATTGGCCTCCCCGTCTTTGCAGGTGGTCACGGAGGCATCAGCTCCTTCTACGGTCCCACTGCTGGATTCCTTTTCTTCTTTCCCCTTCGTGCTTTGGTTACCTCTAGCCTCGCTGGCCAAAAGGGACAGCCCATTCGTATCTTCCTAGCTAACGCCTTGGGGGAAGTCGTCCTCTTTATTGGGGGTGCCTTAGGTTTTATGCTCATTACCCACCAGAGTTTGGATCTCACCGTAAAACTGGTCGTCCTACCTTTTGTATTACCAGATTTGATTAAGATCACGTTGACAACGGTTTTCGCAGTTATTCTCTATCGCAATCTCAAACATCTCCCATATTTCAAAAAAGCAAAATAAAAACTCTTAGAGAGGCCTACAAACCTGTAGGTTCCTCTCTAGGAGCTTTTTTTTCTTTATTTAGTTGCTAGAAGGGCTGTTTCAACCGCTGCTTTCTCCCGCTCGATAAGATCGATACGAGCCGCGATCTCTTTAATTCCCATCTTGATATTACGGCTGATCGCCATATCATCCAATTGAGGCTCAAAGAAGGCCTTGTATTCATTCAACCGTTCACGGGTCTTGAAACAGTTAGCTGGGTAGATGACAAACTTATCAAAGCTCATATCACCACCGAGTGCTTTCTTGATCCAATCCCAGTTTTCACGCGCCCAAGTCCAGGTTCTTCCTTGGGTAAAGTCATGGTGCAAGAAATTGAAGTACCAGCTCATAGCCAAGTCCTGAGGTTTCACCACATCCTTGTTCTTCCACTCCTTCAATAGAGCTTCCAAAGTTTCCTCATCCTTGGTATAAGAAAGGGCAGCCGCCAACTGGCGTTTAAAGTTTCCATCAACTGTCTTCACATAGGTATCCAGGTATTGTTGGCTAAGCGCCTTGGTTTCCTGGTGTTTGATTTGGTTGACCAAGATTTGCAAGCGAATGGCAGCTGGAAGTTTTTCTAGATCAGCTGCGTGCGCTTCAAAGATAGCGCTCGCTTGTGCTTGTGCAGCTTCATCATTGGCCTTAATCATATTAGCAATCATTAGCTGACGAACTTTTTCGTCTTCTTCTGTTTCACCAGGCTTAGCTTCCAGTCCCAAGCGTTCGAAGTTGTAACGGTTCATCCGTTTCAACAACTCATGGAAGGCTACTTCTATTTCAGTTCCTTCATCCACAAAGAGACTGATTCCGCTCAAGACGCTCGAAACAGCAGAAACAACCAGGAAGGAAGTTTCTTCTGTCAAGTGTTCAATCACTGGCAAGAGGCTTGCATAAGAAATTTGACCACTTTCTGCTAAGAGACGACGTTCTTGAACCACTTGCAATTTCGAAGTGCTATCCAAGTTAGCCAGTTCAGCAAGGATATCTTCCAACAATTCCCCACGGTAGTCACTGATATAGTGAGCTGTATTTTCTGTATTAAAGCGAAGAGCACAGCTGTTAGCTGCTTTCAAGGCACTGTAGTTTGGAATCTCTAAGACTTCTGTATCCAAGGTATCTGGAATACCTGTCCAGTTACTATTTAAAGGAACAACCCACTTGCGGCCTTTTTCTTCTCTTTCTCCGATGAAGAACTGCTCTTGACGGATGATCAAGGTATCGTTCTCTACAACAGCTGAGACAACAGGGTATCCTGGTTGCTCCAACCAAGAATCCATAAAGGCTGCGACATCACGACCTGAAGCTTGCCCAAGAGCATCCCAAAGGTCACGACCGATGGTATTTCCGTATTGGTGTTTTTCAAAGTAAATCTTCAACCCTTTACGGAAGGCGTCATCGCCTAACCAACGGCGAAGCATGTGCATGAGACGGCTACCCTTAGCGTAAACGATGGCTGGGTCAAAGAGGGTGTTGATCTCGTCTGGGTGTTTGACTTCCACATGGACGGATTGAACGCCATCTGTAGCATCGCGTTTCAAGGCAGCAGGCACACCAGTTGTTTGGAAGTCTTCAAAGATATTCCAGCTTGGTTCGATGGCATCCAAGCTGACATATTCCATCATATTGGCGAAGCTTTCATTCAACCAGAGGTCATCCCACCATTTCATGGTCACGAGGTTTCCGAACCATTGGTGAGCCAACTCGTGAGCCACCACTAAGGCTACTGTTTGACGGCTTTGAGCAGTCGAATTCTCATCAACAAGAAGGTAGACTTCACGGTAGGTTACCAAGCCCCAGTTTTCCATCGCACCTGAAGAGAAGTCTGGAAGGGCGATATGAAGAGATTGAGGGATTGGATACTTCACGCCATAGTAGTCTTCATAAAATTCAATAGCACGTACGGCAATATCCAATGAGAAGTCCAAGTTTTCTAATGGGTGAGCTTTGGTAGAGTAGACACCGACTAGGGTTCCATTCTTGGTCTTAGCTGTCACTCCTTGAAGGTCTCCAGCCGCAAAGGCCAAGAGATAAGAAGACATACGTGGAGTCGTATCAAACTTCCAAATCCCTGTTTCTTTACGGTTTTCCACATCGATTTCTGGCATGTTAGAAAGAACGATTTCTCCCTCTTCTTGGTCAAACTTCACAGCCAAATCAAAGGTCGCTTTGGCTTCTGGCTCATCCACACTTGGGAAGGCTTCACGCGCAAAATGGCTCTCAAACTGAGTAGAGATTACTTCCTTCTTCACACCATCTACTGTGTAGTAAGAAGGATAAATTCCTGTCATATTGTCTGTGATCTTACCAGAATAGGTCAAGGTAATCGTTACTTGACCTGTCCCTTCTAATTCGACATAGACTGCTTCATTGTCATCATCTACCGTAAATGGACGGGCTTGACCTGGTACTTCTACTGTTTCGATGGTCAAATCCTTTGGTGAAGAGAGATGCGAGTCTCTTTTGCTTCTCCGCTAATGATCACTTTCCCTGAGAAAGTTTTACTAGAGCGGTTCAAATCTAAGAATAGATCGTAGTGCTCAGGTACAAATGTATCAATAAAATGTGCAACTGCTTGCATGAGTAACTCCTTCTTCATTTTTTCTCATCTTCTATTCTAACATAAATCATACTAACTGTAAGGTAAGAGGGGGCAAAACCAGACCTACAAAAAGACAAAAGTCTGAGATCATGACCTCAGACTTTCTTTTCTTATAATTCCACAATCTTTCCAGTTTCGAAGTAGACAACCCACTCACAGATATTTTTAGCGTAATCACCAATACGCTCCAAGTAGTTGATGACTTGGAAGTAATCACGTCCAGTGATAATCAAGTCAGGATTATGCTTGATTTCTTCCGTTGCCAACTCTTGAATACGATCATAATACTCATTAATCTTTTCATCGCGAGTTGCTACTTCATAGGCCGTTTCAACATCCCCTTTTAAGTAGAGCTCCAAGGTTGCTTCAACAAAGTCTTTGACTTCTCGACCCATTTTGCTAATTTCTTCTTCTACAACCTTACTACGAAGTTCTCCCTTCATACGGATGGTTGCACGAGCGATAGATACCGCATGGTCTCCCATCCGCTCGACGTCAGATACAGCTTTTAAGACTGTCATCACCATCCGAAGGTCCTGAGAAACCGGTTGTTGAAGGGCGATCATCTCAAAGGATTTGCGCTCCAACTTCACTTCATATTCATTAATCTCTGCATCATCTTCAATCACCTGACGCGCCAGATCACGATCGTGAGTGACAAAAGCTCGAACCGTGCGGTTGATCTGGGTCAAGACTTCATTTCCCATGGCATAAAACTGATTATGAAGCTTTTCTAAATCTTCTTCAAATTGTACACGTAACATTTACTTTCCCTTTCTTATCCAAACTTCCCTGATACATAATCTTCTGTTTCCTTACGAGCAGGGTTCAAGAAGATTTTTGAGGTGTCATCATACTCGATGAGGTCCCCATCCAAGAAAAAGGCCGTTCTATCCGAGATCCGACTGGCTTGTTGCATAGAGCGCGTCACTAAGAGCATGGTATAACGATCCTTCAACCCATAAAGTGTTTCTTCAATCTTTCCAGCAGAAATCGGATCCAAGGCTGAGGTCGGCTCATCCAAGAGAATAATCTTTGGACTGGTTGCTAATACACGCGCCACACAAACCCGTTGTTGCTGTCCCCCTGAAAGACCAATCGCTGAATCATGGAGACGATCCTTGACCTCATCCCAGATAGAGGCATTTTTCAAGGAAGTTTCGACTGCTTCATCCAAGACTTGCTTGTCCTTGACCCCATTGATCATGAGTCCGTATGTGACATTGTCATAGATAGACATTGGGAAGGGGTTGGGCTGTTGGAAGACCATCCCGATTTCCTTACGAAGTTCTACTGTATCTGTCCGAGGACTATAGATATTGTGACCATTGTAAATGACTGTTCCTGTTGTTGTCACCTCATGGTTCAAATCTCCCATCCGGTTGATGGCTTTGAGCAGGGTAGACTTCCCAGATCCAGACGGGCCGATTAAAGCCGTGATTTCTTTAGGGGTGAAATCCAGTGACACACTATTCAGTGCCTTTTTCTTATTGTAATAAACCGACAAGTCCTTGACTTGCAAAATTGGTTCTGTCATGTTTTCATCCTTATATTGTTTCAATGTTGCCAAATCCTATCCAAAGTGACCAGACACATAATCGTTGGTTGATTGCAGTTTTGCATTTTGGAAAATGTTGGCTGTTTTATCATACTCGATCAAATCGCCTAGATAGAAGAATCCTGTATAATCGCTAGCACGAGCTGCCTGTTGCATGCTGTGGGTCACGATGATAATAGTATAGTCCTTCTTCAACTCTAGCATGGTTTCTTCCAACTGAGCAGTCGCGATAGGATCCAAGGCTGAAGCTGGCTCATCCATGAGCAAAATCTCTGGTTTAACGGAGATGGCACGGGCAATCCAAAGGCGTTGCTGTTGACCACCAGAGAGGGTCAATGCGGACTTGTGCAAGTCATCCTTGACCTGATCCCAGAGGGCTGCTTGCTTCAAAGATTTTTCGACGATTTCGTCCAAGACCTTCTTGTCTTTGACACCTGCCCGCTCGTGGGGGAAGGTGATATTGCGGTAGATAGACTTGGCAAAGGGATTTGGTCGTTGAAAGACCATTCCGATATGCTTTCTCATTTCATAGACATTGATATCTGGACGGTTAACGTCAATCCCTTCGTACCAGATCTCCCCAGTCACACGCGCAATATCAATGGTATCGTTCATCCGGTTCAAACTTCTGAGATAGGTGGATTTCCCAGATCCAGAAGGACCGATCAAAGCTGTAATTTTATTCTTCTCAAATTGCATATCCACGCCTTTGATGGATTCATTTGAACCATAGTAAACATGCAAGTCTTTGGTCGAAAGGACCACTTTTTCTTCAGGAAAAGTAATGATATGTTTCTCATCCCAATTGTACTTTGACATTTCTTCTCCTTTTATGCTGAGGTTAATTTCTTATGGAGGTAAGTACCGAGCTTACGCGCTCCGAAGTTGAAAATCAAAATGAAGATCAACAAAACTGCAGCCGATCCAGCAGATACTTCAATCGCATCTGGAATGGTTCCTTCACTATTGACCTTCCAAATGTGGACCGCTAGGGTTTCTGCTTGACGGAAAATAGAGATCGGACTGGTGACACTAAAGAGGTTCCAGTTGCTCCAATCCAAGGCTGGGGCAGACTGACCAGCAGTATAAATCAAGGCCGCTGCTTCCCCAAAGATCCGCCCAGAAGCTAGTACGACACCCGTAATAATACTTGGCAAGGCTTCAGGTACCACCACGTGAATCACAGTTTCCCAACGAGAAATTCCAAGCGCAAGGCCGGCTTCCCTTTGTGTATGGTGGACATTTTGCAAACTATCTTCAATGTTTCGTGTCATCTGTGGCAGGTTAAAGACCGTCAAGGCCAAGGCTCCAGAAATAATCGAGAAACCATATTGGAACTGCACTACAAAGACCAAATAACCAAAGAGACCAACTACGACCGATGGGAGAGAAGACAAGATCTCAATACAGGTCCGAACCAAATTGGTCAATGGGCCCTTCTTGGCATACTCTGACAAGTAGATCCCTGCCCCTAATGAAAGTGGGAAGGAAATAATCAAGGTAATGACTAAGAGGAAGAAGGAATTATAGAGCTGAATCCCAATCCCTCCACCTGCTTGGTAAGAAGAGGATTTGCTGGTCAAGAAGGTCCAAGACACATGCGGCAACCCTCTAACCAGGATATAGAGAATCAAAGAAGCAAGAATAGTGACAATAATTCCAGCAATTGCATAGAGAACCCCTGTCGCTATCTTATCTATTTTTTTAGCGTGCATAGTTCTTCTTACCTCTTTCTTTCGTGATCAATTTGATAACGCTGTTGAATGCCAAACTCATCAGCAAGAGCACCAAGGCAAGTGACCAGAGAACGTTGTTGTTAACAGTTCCCATAACCGTATTTCCGATACCCATGGTCAAAATAGAGGTCAAGGTGGAAGCTGGAGTTGTTAAAGAAATTGGAACAACCGCTGAGTTTCCGACCACCATCTGAATAGCCAAGGCTTCACCAAAGGCACGCGCCATTCCAAAGACAACTGCCGTAAAAATACCTGAGCGAGCCGCCTTTAAGGTGACATGCCAAATCGTTTGCCAACGAGTCGCTCCCATAGCCATACTCGCTTCCCGATAGTGACGAGGCACTGCCCGTAAGCTGTCAGTTGTCATAAAGGTCACTGTTGGAAGAATCATGACAAAGAGGACAAAGACCCCTGACAAAATCCCAAACCCTGTCCCACCAAAGATGGAACGAACAAATGGAACTACCACTTGCAAACCAATAAATCCGTATACAACAGAAGGAATCCCTACCAACAATTCAATAGCTGGTTGTAAGAGGCGAGCTCCCTTTGGAGAAACTTCTGTCATAAAGACTGCCGCACCAATGGCAAAAGGTGTCGCCACCAAGGCAGACAAAAGGGTTACAATGAAGGAACCCAAGATCATTGGCAAAGCCCCAAATTCTTTCCCTGATGGATTCCATGTGGATCCGAAAAGGAAACTAAAGACATTGACCTTGTTGACAAAGAAGGTCGATAATCCCTTTTGGGCTACAAAAATCAAAATCAAAGCTACGACAAAGACAATCAAACTCATACAGCAGAAAGTAATGGTTTTACCAAATTTTTCCAACCGAGAATTATTGGACTTTGCGAGCATTTTTTTTGCTACTTCGTTCATGTTTTACCTAATTCTTCTTATTTCTTCGTAATATTACCGTCAAGATCACGGCTGACTTTCATATCATTGATTGGGATATAGCCCATCTTACCAACGATTTCCTGCTGGACCTCATCTGTCATCATGTAGTCCAAGAATTTCTTAGCCAATTTACTTGGCTCTCCCTTGGTATACATATGTTCGTAAGACCAGATTGGCCAGTTATTGTTCACCACATTTTCCTTAGTTGGTTCATAGCCATTTAACTTCATAGTTTTAACACTATCATCCACGTAGGTAAAGGCCAGGTAAGAAATGGCACCTGGAGTCTGGGAAACAATGTTCTTCACCATCCCATTTGAATCTTGCTCCTGAGCCTGTTTTGGATCTTTCCCATTCATGATGATGGCATCAAACACAGCACGGCTACCAGATCCTACTGCCCGGTTCACGATAGTAATTTCCAAGTCTTCACCACCCAATTGCTTCCAGTTGGTATATTCACCAGTAAAAATCTTACGCAATTGTTCGGTTGTCAAATCGTCTACAGAAATATTCTTATTGGCAATAATGGCTGTTCCCGCTACTGCTACTTGATGGTCTACCAAGCTAGAAGCATCGATGCCATCTTTTTCTTCCGCAAAGAGGTCACTATTTCCAATGTCGACAGCTCCTGATTGGACCTGAGAAAGACCTGTACCAGATCCACCCCCTTGGACATTGACAATCTTACCGGGATGTTCTTCTATATAACGATCTACTACCCCTTCAACTAACGGTTGTAGAGCTGTCGATCCAACAGCTGTAATCGCTTCTCCACGGTCAATCCAAGATGCACAGGCAGATAGAGAAACTGCAAGTGCTACTGTTGCTAGCCCAAGGACTAGCTTTTTGCATTTATTCAATGTAAGTCTCCTTGAATCATAATCAAATATCGTTAAATTTTATCTCTAAACACTTGGTCATCTTCTAGTATTCTAGCAAGAATCACTCTATTTCCACTATAACATAGAAAGACCGCATTTCCTAATAATTTATCTAAATCTCAAGCCTTTTGGAAAGAAATTTTTCAAAGTCCGTCCCGTCACTTTAGCAAAGCCTAAACCATTGCCTCCAGCTAAGACTTGATACCATCCATTGGTATAGTCCTGCTCCAGTTGAATGGTCTCCCCAGCTACGTACTTGATGAAGTCTTGATCCGATAAGCTGACCGCTTTCTTCACTTGATCTGGCTTCAGAGCTAGGCCTAAGGCAAAGCTAGGTTCAAAGCGATTTTTCTTGAAGGTTCCAAGGTGCAAGCCATTGCGAGCAATCTTGACCTTTTTCAAATCAGGAAGTCCAACCGGCAAGAGATAAAGCTGATCTCCAAAACATTGGTAGAGGCCTTCTAGGTCAATGGACAGGCAATCCTGAGCAAAAGCTTGCCACAACTTTTTCTGCTCAGCCGTTAGATTGGAACGGCCTTCCTTGATCTTCTTGACTTCAGGCCCTCCCTGATAATGGAATTTAGCAACAAATTGCCCTTCCCCTTTGAAACGATGAGGATACATCCTAGCTGTTTCAGGATGTCCAATCCCTTCTACCATGCCATTGATTTTTTCAATCGGTAGCAATTCCAACTCATATTCGTCTAAGAGCCAAGAGACAATTTCTTCGTTCTCTTCTGGTGCCCAGGTACAAGTCGAATAAACCAGCTGCCCCCCTGGTGCCAGCATCTTGAGGGCATCTGTTAAGATTTCTCTCTGGAGACCAGCACATTGGGCTGGATAATCAGGATGCCAATAGTCCATAGCATCTGGCTGCTTTCGAAACATTCCTTCACCAGAGCATGGTGCGTCCAAAACAATCAAATCAAAATAGGCTGGGAAAACCTTAGCCAAACGATCGGCTGATTCATTGGTCACCACGACATTGCGGGCTCCAAAACGTTCGACATTCTCGACCAGAATCTTGGAGCGGCCCTTGTGGATTTCATTGGAAACGAGGAGTCCTTGATTGTCTAAATAAGAGAGCAAGTGGGTCGTCTTGCCACCCGGTGCTGCCGCAAGATCTAAGACCTTCATATCTGGACTGGGATGGGCTACTTGGGCTACCATTTGGGCAGCCGGTTCTTGCGAATAGACCACTCCAGTGACATGGGCAATCGATTTCCCAGAAACTTTGCCATAGTAACTCCAAGGCATGCCTGGAATAGGCTCATCACCTCTGATTTGCTCCGCCTTTAATGGATTAGTCCGATAGGCAGATACGGCCGGCTCGTCAAAGGTTTGAAAGAAGGCCTCAGCCTCCTCTCCAAGTAGTTGATGATACTTTTCTTTAAATCCTTGAGGAAAGGTCATGCGTGTGTTCCTTTCTTCAAAAAGGGTTGAATCTCATCTAGTTTACAAGTTGGGATCATCATGATGGGCTCCAAAGTCTCATAGTTAGGCTCTTTCCCTTCTAGAGTCAAAACAGAGTAACCTAGGCACTCGCCCATGATGGCTGCTGCTGCATAGTCCCATGGCCAGATATAGCTGAAGTAGCCTAAAATACCACCGGATAAAATCTTGGCAAAGCTGATACCTGCACTCCCATAGACCCTAATTCCTAAGCATTCTGCCCCCAGATCCGCCATGCCCCAAGCGTTGGACTTGAGCATGCCAACATTGGAAGCCACTAATAAATCGCTAAGGGGACGATTTTGAAAGGGTTTCAGTTCTTGCTCATTGCAAAAGACTCCAAAATCCATTCCACCAAAAAAGAGATGATCCCGCATGACATCATAAATCAAGCCAAACTGGCCAATCCCTTCTTCAAAATAAGCAACCATAACAGCAAAGTCTTCTTTTTGGGTCACAAAATTATTGGTCCCATCAATGGGATCAATCACCCAGACCTTACCGGAACGAATAGGTGCACGAAGGTCATCCTCTTCCGCAAAAATGTGGTCTTCTGGATAGGCTTCTAAAATCTTGCCAACCAGGGTTGCTTGCACTTCTTGGTCCATTTGAGTCACCAAATCCGTCGGATTTGTTTTGACTGTAATTGCTAACTGGTCATGCAGGTGCTCTCTAAGATAGCTTCCTGCTTCTTTGACAATGGTCTTAGCAAATTCTAATTTATTGATCAATCGAAAACCATCCTTCCCCTTTTTCTTTCGCAACTTTGGTTGCACGATAAAGTGAATAGCCGCTGACTTCTTCAAATTCTTTGCCCAGACGCTTTTCTTCGCCAATACTTGAGACAACTTTCTTAAAGGCCTTATAGGCTTCTAGGTAGATGCGGGCATCTGCCTTTTGTTCATAGGCTTGTTCAACCTGATTAAAAAAAGAAAGCACCGAAGCAAGCTCTTCAGTGCTCCACGATAAATCGAGTGGGTAACTATAATTCTTATTCATATTAATGGATCTCCGCTCTTAGTGTAGCAGATCTTAACTCTTCCTTACGATATCCTCGAGGGAGAAATGCACGGATTTCATCCTCATTAAAACCAATTTGCATCCGTTTTTTATCTAGAATAATTGGGCGACGCAAAAGACTAGGATTTTCCTCAATCAACTTGATCAAAGCAGAAATCGATAAATCCTCTACATCAACATTTAGCTTCCGAAAAATCTTAGAACGAGTTGAAATAATATCGTCTGTACCGTTCTCAGTTAGAGCTAAAATATTACGCAACTCCTCATTTGTTAAAGGACTCGTCATAATATTGTGTTCCTTAAAAGGAACCTCATGTTTTTCTAACCAAGCCCGGGCCTTCCGACAGGATGTACAACTCGGAGACAAAAATAATGTAATCATGTTCTTCTCTTCTTTTTTGGACACACTTAGCTGACTCTATTATACAAAATTATTCCGTGCTTGCATAGTGATTTTTTAATTTAGACAAAGAAAATTCTCCCCTTAAGGGAGAATTTCTAACAAATATTATCTGGTCCATTGACGAGCCATGATCTCATCCTGACGCAGTTGTTCGACGAGTGCTTCTACACGGTCAAATTTGACCATTTCTCGAATCTTGTCTAACCAAAAAATTCGAATCGTATGTCCATAAATATCTTTTGAAAAATCAAAGATATTGGCTTCAAAGCGAAGTTCCGTCCCATCAAAGGTCGAGTTTTTCCCTACAGAAGCCATCCCACGGTGACGTCTCCCTAGCACTTCTACTTCGACGACATAAACACCATCCTGAGGGAGATGGGTGCGATCGATCGGCGCCAGATTGGCTGTTGGAAAACCAATGGTACGACCCCGTGCATCCCCATGGACTACGATGCCACGGCTGGATAAGGGATAGCCTAAAAGATCAGCTGCTTCTTTGACCTGGCCTGATGCAATCGCCTGCCGAATACGAGTTGAGCTGATTTTTTCGCCCTGGTCTAGGACAGGTGGAACGACGATGACTTGACCCTTAAAATAGGTTCCCAAATCACTAGCTACTTTCTTGTCGCTACCAAAGCTATAATCAAAGCCTGCCACTAAGACACGCGCCCGAAGTGCAGTTAGGTAAGTCGCAACGAATTCTTGGGCCGTGTGAGCCGCAAAATCACTGGTAAAATCAATGAGATAAAGATCATCAACTCCCAATTCTTCCATCCGTTTAAAGCGCTCCTCCGGATTTTGGAGGTGGAGGAGTAATTCTGGTTGGTAACGGGCAAAAGCCAACTTTGGAGATTCTGGAAAGGTTAAAACAGCTACTCGAAGTCCTTGCTCATCGGCAATGGTACGAGCTGTCCGAAAGAGCTCCTGATGCCCTCGATGGAGACCGTCAAAATAGCCCAAGACAAGAACGGTATCTGCTTGAGCTTTTATTTCTTTTTCACTAGTTACATAACAAATGTTCATAAATTTATTGTAACACACTTTCTGTCAGAAAAACCTTGCGAGGTTTGTAAAGTTCTTCCCTTTTTTCCATAATGGCTACCAATTTCCCTTGGTAAAACGCAGCTAACTCTCTGGCTTCGCTCTCAACCGGAATAAAGCGTCCCACTTGGACTTCGCCAACTTCTTCAACAGTCAGCTCTACTTTTTCCAGATCCCCGGTTCCAATCTCAAGTGGATGAAGGAAGCTCAAATCTCCTTGCCCTACTTTTTCAGCTACTTCTTCTAAGGTCAGGGCATCATCCAGTGACAAACCGGCAGCACTGGTTCGGGTCAGATGAGACATATGGGCTGCATAACCAAGCTTCTCTCCCAAGTCAACCGATAAGGTCCGGATATAGGTTCCCTTGCTACATTTTACTCGGAAGTTAAAACGCGCAAGTTTATCCTCGTAGCAAATGGGACTGGTTCTTTCAAAACTATAGATGGTCACCTGTCGGACAGGACGTTCCACTTCTTCTCCTGTCCGCGCATATTCATAGAGCTTACGTCCGTTGACCTTGACTGCTGAGTACATAGGCGGTATCTGCTCCATTTCTCCCACCATCTGGGCAATCATGCGGTCCACCTCTGTTGCATCTAAAGGGGCTTCCACTGGGGTCCGCTCTACGACTTCCCCACTGGCATCCTCCGTTGTGGTAGAAATCCCAGAGTGATTTCTCCCTCATAGACCTTGCCTTCATCTTGCATAAATTCCACCATCCGAGTCGCCTTGCCAACTGCAATCGGAAGCACTCCCACCACATCAGGATCCAGCGTCCCTCCATGGCCAATCTTCTTGGTACCTAAGATTTTTCGCAGTTTAAAGACCACATCATGCGAGGTCATCCCTGCTTCTTTCTTTAAGTTGATAATACCGTTCATGTGTTGCTTTCTGATTTCCTTTCTCATCATGTGGTTAATAAAATTTTTTTCATTCGTTCCAGTATCATTTAAACCATCCTCTCATGCCTTTAATTAGGCTATTGGCACCTTTTTAATATTTCTTTTAATGCAGTATCAATAATTAATCAATAGGTAAATACCCTACTATTCACCTCTGTCTCTCCAATTTTTTAAGATAGTATAAATATAATGTATTAGTAATCCTAATAAAAATGTGAACAAAGGGCGTAATGATACCAAGCTTACACCTACAACAAGGAAGGCTGATAAAAAATAGACGATAAACGCCTCTAACTTAGAAGGTCTTCTAGCCTCTGGAAGCATATCTAAATGTTCCTTCGTTATAGCTGAGCGATCATTGAATTGATAAAAGAAACGATATCTTGCAGATAAAGAATCAATATCTAAAAAGTCATATCCCCTAATATAATCAATTACGTAAAACATCAGTAAATTGTCAATTTCGTCAATATTTTCAGTATAGAGAGAAAAGTTTCTCTTTCCAGCAATTGCAATATTACTTGCAGCATAAACGGCAATCGGAATGCCATCTTTTGTGACAGGTGAAATATCTCCTTTACTACCTGAACCTACACACGTCATTTCATAGT
>BNJU01001878.1_pt1 | contig 171458 bp, 168 predicted proteins | sample 8539281 | NCBI WGS metagenome assembly BNJU01 (sample SAMD00202456, study PRJDB9452) | human saliva metagenome | isolation source: human saliva | place: Japan
GTGACAAAGTGAGCATCCTCACCTATAGTTGGTTTATGGAAGCTCGAACTCTACATGCCCCCACTGGACGCGTTGTCAGCGGCGAATCGGCCTCAGGGTATTGAGATCGCCACGCTCACAACATTCGACATCCCCGCGCTTGCGGTGCTCACCCTCGAGGCGTACGACGACGACGTCACGCCTGAGGCGCTCTTGGAAACCTCCGAAGAACTACGCCTGACGTTTGAGGGCGCTTTCGGGGCGACCACGGAAGACTCATTCATCGGCGCGTGGGATGGGGGAACGCTCGTCGGGGCAATCCTCGTCGTGCGCGAATCCCCCTGGGATGACGCGCCGGATGGCCCCTTCGTGGTGGACCTGATCGTCGCTCCCGACTACCGCAGGCGCGGCATTGCGACGGCTCTTGTTTCCGAGGTCGCCGCTCGCTGCTCGCAGTGGGGATTCGACACCCTCGCCCTGCGCCTGGATAGGCGCCACGGCGGGGCCCGCGAACTCTACTCGGTGCTCGGATTCGAAGAGATCGCCTGACAAGCGCCAAGGAGTGCGAGCCTGGTGGCCCGCACTCCCCTGACGGTTGTTCGCGCGCTCAGCGCTGGCAGGACGGACACCAGAACAGGCGTCGGTTCTGCATGAGCGCCTCACGGATCGGCGTAGAGCAACGCAAGCACGGCCGATCCGTGCGGTGGTACACGTACCAGCGCGAGGCCTCCTCGTCCCCCTCGATCGGCGGGTTGGGGGCTTCCTCCGGGTCCATCGTGTCCAGTCGGCCTGCGGCCAGTCCGCGGTTCATGAGGTCGCAGATGAGCACCCACAGTTCGCGCAGACGTTTGATGGAGATGTTGGCTCCCTTGCGGTGCGGCGAGATGCCCGCAAGAAACAGTGCGTCGGCGCGGTAGATGTTGCCCACGCCCGCGATGATCGACTGGTCCATGACGATCTCGCCGATCGCGCGCTTCTTGGGAGTGAGCGACGCTCGCGAAACGCTCCATGGCCTCGGCGTCGGAGCGAGCCCCGGCGTCCAGGGGGTCGGGCCCCAGCTTCGACTCCGCCTTGACGCGCTCCTCATCCGTGATGAGATCGCAGCGGTTGGGGCCCACCAGGTCGGCGACGGCGTGATCGTTGAACAGGCGTAGGCGCACCGCTCCGACCGGCTCCGGCGGCTCCCACTCCCCCGCCTTGGCCTCGCCAAAGCCCTCGCCCCAGCGGGTCTCGGAGTGGCCGTTCCACTCCCCCTTCGCGACGTTGGGGATACGGTGGGCGACGCCATGGCCCTCGTCGACGACGGTCTCGTCGCCGTTGAAGCGCCACCAGCCGTACAGGCCCAGGTGGATGTGCACCCACCGGTCCGGCCAGGGAGCATCCTCGGGCAGGATCGGCTCCCCGCTGCCCGCGGCGGCACCCTCCAGGAGGGACACCCCTGCCTCGTACGTCTCGCCCGGGGTGGGCGGGACGAAACCGATGAACATGTGCTTACCGTGCACGCGCACCCGCTGCATGACCCACCCGTCGAGGAGGGCCGCTGAGGACGCGAAGCGCCCCTGCGGGGACGACGCCGAGACGATACCCCCGACAAAAAGCTCGTCGAGGGTACCAGCTAGGCGACGGACTGCATCGCCTTCAGGCATGCGACCTCACTTCTTGACGACGACGTTGACCAGCTTGGGCGCGCGGGCAATCACCTTGAGGGGATCTGCCCCACCGAGAGCCTTGACGATTGGGGCCTCAGCCAGGGCGGCGGCGACGAGGTCCTCCTCTGAAATGGAGGGAGCGACCTCGATGCGGGCCTTGACCTTTCCGTTGACCTGGACGACGGCAGTGACCGTGTCCTCGACCAGCAGCGAGGAATCCTCGACGACCGGGAAGGGCTCGCGGGCCAGGGAGGCCTCGTGACCCAGGCGAGCCCACAGCTCCTCGCACAGGTGCGGGGCGACCGGGGCGAGCATCAGGATCAGGGGCTCGACGGCATCGCGCGGCGCGGCGTCCAGACTGGTCAGGTGGTTGTTAAGGACGATGAGTTTGGAGATCGCGGTGTTGATGCGCAGGTTCTCGTACTCTTCGGTGACCTCGGCGATCGTACGGGCCACTAGGCGACGCGTCTTGTCATCCGCGGGCTCGTCGGTGACCGTGAGCTCGCCGGTCTCCTCGTCGACCACGTTACGCCACAGGCGCTGCAGGAATCGCTGGGAGCCGACGACGGCGCGGGTCTCCCAGGGACGCGACAGGTCGAGGGGGGCCCATGCTCATCTCGTACACGCGGAAGACGTCGGCACCATAGGCATCGTACATCTCGTCGGGCGTCACAATGTTCTTCAGAGACTTGCCCATCTTGCCGTACTCGCGGCCCACGGGCTCGCCCTTGTAGGTGAAGCCGGTCGCCTCGTCGCCCTCGACCTCGTCGGCGGGCACGTACTGGCCGCGCGCGTCGGTGTAGGCGTAGGCCTGGACGTAACCCTGGTTGAAGAGCTTGTGGTAGGGCTCGGAGTCCGGCACGTGGCCGAGGTCGAAGAGGACCTTCTGCCAGAAGCGGGCGTAGAGCAGGTGCAGGACCGCGTGCTCGACGCCGCCGACGTACATGTCGGTGCCGCCGCTGGCCTTGCCCTCGCGCGGGCCCATCCAGTAGGCCAGGTTCTCCTCACCGGCGAAACGCTCGGAGTTCGTGGGGTCGGTGTAGCGCATCTCGTACCAGCACGAACCCGCCCACTGAGGCATCGTGTTGGTCTCGCGGCGGTAGGTCTTGGGGCCATCGCCCAGGTCGAGGGTCACGTTCACCCAGTCCTCAGCGCGCCCCAGCGGGGCCTCGGGCGAGGAGTCCGCATCGTCCGCGTCAAAGGTACGCGGGCTGTAGTCGCTGACCTCGGGCAGCTCGACGGGGAGCATATCCTCGGGCAGGGCGTGCGCGACGCCGTCCTCGTCCCACACGATCGGGAAGGGCTCGCCCCAGTAGCGCTGGCGGCTGAAGAGCCAGTCGCGCAGGCGGTAGGTGACGGTGCCGTGGCCCAGTCCCTTGGCGACCAGCCACTCGATCATGGCGGCCTTGGCCTCATCCTTGGCCAGGCCGTTGAGGTCGATCTCGTCGTTCGCGGAGTCGACTGCTACGCCGTCGCCCGTGTAGGCGCCGGCCTCGAGGTCGGGACCGTAGGGGTCGTCGGCGAGGCCGATCGTGCGCACGATGTCGAGGTCGTAGGCGCGGGCGAAGGCCCAGTCGCGGTCGTCGTGGGCGGGCACGGCCATGATGGCGCCGGTGCCGTAGCCCCACAGGACGTAGTCGGCGACGAAGATCGGGACCGGGCGTCCGTTCACCGGGTCAATGCCGAACAGGCCGGTGAACACGCCGGTCTTGGTGCGCTCCTCGTCGGCGCGCTCGGCCTCAGACTTGGCTGCGGCCTGGGCGCGGTAGGCGGCAACGGCTTCCTTCGGGGTGGCGGCGCCACCCGTCCACGCATCCTTCGTGCCCTCGGGCCACGATGCGGGAAGGGTCAGGGCGGCCTCGTCGCCGGCGTCGCCACCGACGGTGCCGCCGAGGATCGGGTGTTCGGGGGCAACGACCATGAAGGTCGCGCCAAACAGCGTGTCGGGGCGCGTCGTGTAGACGTCGAGCGAGTCGAGGCAGGCTCCGGCCTCGCGCGCACCGGGCACGTCGAAGCGCACGGTCGCGCCCTCGGAGCGGCCGATCCAGTTGCGCTGCATCGTGCGCACCTTTTCGGGCCAGTCGATCGTGTCGAGGTCGTCGGACAGGCGCTTGCCATAGGCGGTGATGCGCATCATCCACTGGCGCAGGTTGCGCTTGAAGACCGGGAAGTTGCCGCGCTCGGAGCGACCATCCGCGGTGACCTCTTCATTGGCGAGGACCGTGCCCAGGCCGGGGCACCAGTTGACGGGGGCCTCGGAGACGTAGGCGAGGCGGTAGGAGTCGACGACCTTCGCCTGCTCGGTGCGATCGAGCGAGGAGTAGTCGGAGCCGTCCTCGGGGCGAATCTCGCCGGACTCGAGTTTGGCGATCAGCTCGCTGATCGGGCGAGCCGCGCCTTGCGAGCCGTCGGGGGCCTTGGCCTCGGGATCGAACCACGAGTTGAAAACCTGCAGGAAGATCCACTGCGTCCAATGCACGTACTCGATGTCGGTCGTAGCGAAGGAACGACGCGAGTCGTGGGACAGGCCCATGCGGCGCAGCTGACGGCGCATGTTCGCGATGTTCTGATTCGTGGTGATGGCCGGGTGCTGGCCGGTCTGGACGGCGTACTGCTCGGCCGGCAGGCCGAAGGCGTCGTAGCCCATCGTGTACAGCACGTTGTCGCCCTTCATGCGGCGGTAGCGCGCCAGCGTGTCGGTCGCGATGTAGCCCAGCGGGTGACCCACGTGCAGGCCCTTACCCGAGGGGTAGGGGAACATGTCGAGGATGAAGAAAGGGGTGCGGGAGGCCAGCGGGCCAGCCAGGTTGCCCGTGGGGTTGTCCGCGTAGAACGTGCCCAGCTCCTCCCAGCGGTCCTGCCACTTCGTCTCGATCTGACCTGCGAGCTCAGCGGTGTAGCGCTGGGCCGGGGCACTCTGCGGATTTCGCTCATCTGTGCGTTCCTCGCTTAACGATGGGTCGCGTAACAATACTCCTCACCAGGGTAGTTCACGCCCGCGCGCCCCGCCGGACGCGCCCACCTACCGAAGTGCGCACGAATAGGTGACAATAGTCGCATGAGCACTATCTTCGACAACATCATCACGGGTGTGTGGCCCGGCCGCTTCGTGTGGGCCGACGACCTGTGCGTCGCCTTCGCGACCATCGAGCCGACCTCCCCGGGCCACGTCCTCGTGGTTCCGCGCACCGCGTACGAGGCCTGGACGGACGCCCCCTCGGACGTCGCCGCCCACCTCATGACCGTGGCACGCACGATCGGCCTGGCGCAAAAGGCCGCGTTCGGCGTGCCGCGCGCCGGCCTCGCAATCGCAGGATTCGAGGTGCCCCACACCCACCTGCACGTGATCCCCCTGCGCGACGAGACCGACATCCTCCTGTCCAAGGCGGCCCCCGCCAGCGACGAGGAGCTCGATACCGCGATCACCGCCCTGCGCGAGGCACTCCTGGCCGCCGGACACTGTCGCCACGTGCCCCCGTCAATGGGATCCGCAGCCCTCGCCTGAGGCCTGCGCTCCCCCATCTGTGCGCCCACCGACGGGCGCTCCCAGCCCGCCCGGCCACCTCGGCCAGGTGGGCTGGATCGTTTCAGGACCTCGTTGACGGGAGGCAGGGGTGCGTTGGCGCTGCTCAGCCCCGGACGACGATGCCCGAGGCCTGGGCGGGGTCAAGGAGGAGCATCTGTCCGTCTTCGAGGAGGACCGTCACTCCTGAGGGGTCGGATGCCACCACGGTGATGCGGGCACCGGGCACGAGGCCGGCCTCGTCCCACGCACGCAACGCTCCGGGATCGCGGTCAGGCAGCCGCTCGACGATTCCCCCGGCGGTCACGCCGAGCGCGTCGAGCGGGTTTCCTGCAACGTCGTCGCTGGTTCCGTCGGCCCGCGGGATCGGATCACCGTGTGGGTCGCGGCTCGGGTAGCCGAGGACCCGGTCGAGACGGTCAAGAAGCCGATCGGAGACCGCGTGTTCAAGTATCTCGGCCTCTTCATGCACCTCATCCCAGGAAAAACCGAGAGCCTCGTGCAGGTAGGTTTCGAGCAGGCGGTGGCGACGCACCATCCCCAGCGCGATCGCTCGCCCCTGCGGGGTGAGTCGCACGCGGCCGTATCGCTCATGAGTGACGAGGCCCTGGCGGGCCAGGCGCTGAATGTTCTCCGTTGCCGTCGAAGGGACGACGCCCATGTGTTCGGAGACGTCCTTGGGTTTGACGCCGTCGCGGCCGGCTTCCTCGGCGCTCCATACGAGCTTGAGGATGTCCTCCACGACCGCGGAATAGGTGCTCGACGCGTCCGACATGCCGTTCCCCTTTCTTCCGAGGCCCCATTGTAGGTGCCAGTGTCACTCACGCCCGTCGAGCGTGCGACATAGGCCACGACGCCCCTCATTGACTTGCGCGGGGAAGAGCGCGCCTGTATATTTATCTCTCGGTTGCAAAACCCCCGCGTCATTAGCTCAATTGGCAGAGCAGCTGACTCTTAATCAGCGGGTTGAGGGTTCAAGTCCCCCATGACGCACAGCTTTCCCGGCTCCGGCTGGTGAAAGTACCCCGCGTCATTAGCTCAATTGGCAGAGCAGCTGACTCTTAATCAGCGGGTTGAGGGTTCAAGTCCCCCATGACGCACAGACAAGCGGCGGTCTTCGGGTCGCCGGTTTTTCGCATCTGCGGGCCCGCTTCCCCTGCCCATTCCCCCTGTTTGTCATCTGCGCGTTCCCGTTTCGTACGTAGAGATCCGCCCGATCTCGTGCAGCATCAGCTGTCCCTCCTAATTCCGTGCGCCACCAACCGTCCCGCCAGATCTCCGACCACCGCGAGGCGCGCCCGCCCGCTCGCCGTCCGCGCCGCGAGCTTCGCTCGGCGCGTCGGCTCGGGATGATAGGACACTACGTGTTGCTGGTAGCGTGACTTTTCAGCGCCGACGGCGCGGCGACCGTACGCAACGAGAGGCGGGACCCTTCGGGGTCCCGCCTCCGTCGTCTCCGGGGAGGCATGGGGAGCGTCGGGAGGCCTGCGAGCCGTCAGGTCCATCTTCTGTTTCTGTGAACGCATCCTGCACACGCGGGCCGATGACCCGCGCGTTAACCCGATAGGTGGTGGCCTGGGCCCGGCGGGTGGCGGCCTGGGCCCCTTCATGCGCACGTTAACCCGATAGGTGGTGTCCTGGGCGGGCTGCCCACCATGCCACCAATGGGGTTTAGCTGCGCATTGAAGGGTTAACGGTGCCAGTAGACGGGTCCAGCTGCCAGGACGTCAGCCACCACTACCCCACAATTCCAATCCAGCAGCAACGCTGTCAGCACCCCCGGCCCGACGCGACCGCGTATCGGCCCGCCCATACGCACGCGGGCCCTTTCACTCGCACGTTAACCCGATGAGATGCGCGTGGGCAACGCTGCCCACATGCACATCTAGGGGTTTATGTGCGTATCAAAGGGTTAACGCGCATGTTCAGGGGTTCGCGTACAAACGACACACCACGCGAGACACCACTGCGCCCAAAACGCAGACCACCTCGCCCACAACACCCCGATTTTCAGCGTTTTTCGCCGAGGTGGTCTGCACTTTGGGCACCACACCACCTCAAACCGTGATCTCACCGTCACCAAACGGGGGAATTGCACGACATGAGGCTCCGACACGCCGACGACACGCCGCCAGAGGGCTTCATGTAGTGCAAACCCCACCGCCACCGGCGTGGAGGGTGCCGGAGGAGCCGGAGGGCCTGGCCGCGGTGCGCGTGGGCGGCGGGACCTAGCCTTCCTCAAAAGTCGCATGCAATTCGATTGGGTGAAGATTCAACAAGGCCTAAAAACGTTGCGATTTCAGCGCTGTGAATTCAGAGCTTGAAATAGTCGCGGGGGAATTGCATGCGGAATTGCTGGTTAGCAGCCATAGCTGGGCGTCAGGGCAACGAGCCGAGCGACATCAGCCCCGAAGGCCCCGCCGGTGCGCAGGGCACCGGCGAGATCGGAAGGCCGGGCTGCGGGGCACGCGGGCCGCGGTCCCCGTGGGCGGCGGAGCCTGGCCGGGCTTTGAGACGGCGCACCGATCGAAGCTCGCGGCGCGGACGGCTCTCGGGCCGCCCACGGCTGGGCCCGGCACCTAGAAAAAAGCCTGTCAATTTTTCTGTGTATGGGGGTTAGAGGTAGGGGGTGATTCGGTCGGGGTAGGCGGTGGTGAGTTGGGCGAGAGCTTGTTTCCAGTTGGTGGTGGTGTGTCCTTGGGTGAGGCGTGTGTGTCCTGATCGTTTGTTGGGGGGGTTGCCTGCGTCTGTGAGGCGCTGGGTGGCTCGTTTGTCTTCGATGTTGCAGATTCCCAGCCATAGGAGTTTGACGGCGGCTTCTTCGCTGGGGAAATGCCCGCGGTTCTTGGTGATTTTACGTAGCTGGTAGTTCAACGATTCGATAGCGTTGGTGGTGTACACGACGCGGCGCAACATGGGCGGGAACGCCAGGAACGGCGTGAAGCGCTGCCAGGCGCGCTGCCAGGTCGGGGCGGTTTGGGGGTAGCGTGCTCCCAGGTCGCTGGCCGCAAACTCTTCGAGCGCCCCTCGGGCGGTTTCCTCATTGGGCGTGCTGAACACGGCCTTGAGAGCGGCTGCGACGCTCTTGCGGTCCTTGTAGGACACGAAACGCATGGACGCGCGGATTAAGTGAACGACGCAGGTTTGGACCATGGACTGGGGCCAGGTCGCTTCGATGGCTTCGGGCAGGCCAGCCAACCCGTCGTAGCACACGATCAGGACATCGCGCACGCCCCGGTTGGCCGGCTCGGCGCATACGTGGGCCCAAAAAGCCGCGCCTTCATCGGCTTGGACCCAGATGCCCAGCACGTGCTTGACCCCCTCCATGTCCACTCCGACCGCCAGGTGAGCGGCCCGGTTTTCCACCGTGTGATCGCGTCTGATTTTGATGCGGATCGCGTCCAGGTAGATCACCGGGTAGAACGCTTCTAGGGGGCGGTGCTGCCACTCCAAGACGGCCTCGCACACCGCGTCAGTGATCGTAGAAATCGCCCCCCGCACTGAGCTCCACGCCGATAGTGGAGGCCAGGTGATGGCGGATATCGCGTACCGTCATCCCCCCGGCATACAAGCCGATAATCATCGAATCCAAGCCATCGAGGCGCGGTTGTCCTTTGCGTACCAGGCGCGGGGTGAAGGAGCCTGCCCGGTCCCGGGGGACCTCGATCTCGAAGGCTCCCACCTCCGATATCACGGTTTTCTTCGTCGTGCCGTTCCTCGTGTTCGAGCGCGCCTGCGCGCTGGTCTGGCCCTTCTCATACCCCAAGTGCTCGGAAAGCTCAGCGGCCAACCCGCGCTCCAACGCCCCCGAGCGACGCAGCTCCTCCACAGCCTCACGCCCACTAGCGCCAGACACAACAACATCATCATCATTCATCATGCATCAATCCTTTCAAACAAAAAGACGGATACACAGACAATTGAACACGCCCTCGACCGGCGAAAGATTGGTCACAATCACACCCCACTCCCCCACACCAACACCCGCATTCACCCCCCATTCACCCACTGTTCCTAGCAACAGAACATTCAGAAGAATGCAACGAGGCCGGGGCACCGCAGTGGGCACCCCGGCCTCGTGCGTGCAGTGTAGCCGAGATCAGTGCCCCGGCCAGCTGCGGATCGACGTGAGCGCGGCGACCGAGTAGCGGTCCCACACTCGCCCGCCAATACGCACGGCTGCCTCGAGGACGAGCACCGACCACGCAAGGGCCACGACGTAGGCAACCCAGTCCGGCACGAGGCCGAAGGACGCCAGCACGAGGAGCACGTAGGACGGGATCTGCAGGACTGCGGTACCCGCAAAGCCGACGAGCTGCAGCAGCATCGTCATGAGGAAGGAACCGGTGCCCTTCGTCGCGAGCGGCGACGTACCCGGAGGCTGCACCGGGTAAACCCACCGCGCGTTCACGACGAGGGTCGTGCCGGCCGCGCCCGCGAAGAGGACGACACCCATCACCTGATGGAACACGAAACCGGAGGTGCTCATGCCCGTGACGGCATCGTGAATGAGGTACCCAATGATCTGGGGAACGAACACCAAGAGGGACCCGACGAGGCGCCCGCGACGTTCCTCGCGACCGCTCATACCCGACGAGATAACGATCCAGGCGCCCGTCGAGTCGTATTGCATGAGTGCGCCGGTCGTCAGACCGGTCGTGACAGGCACCAGGTAGAGGAAGATACCCGCCGAGAACGCAGACGACTGCCCCTGCGACACCAAGCGCTCCATGAAGATCGCAATGATCGGGAACAGCGCCGCAAGCACCATGTTCATGTTCAGGCGCGGATCCACGATCCAGTAGCGCAGCGTCCGCGCGGCCAACGACGCGCTGCGCACCCCGAGGCCCAGCCGCGTGAACATGTCGACGCTGCGCAGGCCTGCGGCTCTCGACTGCGCGGAACGTCGACCCCGCGCTTCCTCTTCGAGGGATTCGTCGATGAGGTGGCGTCCCCTCGTCGATGGCCCGCTGCGCGTCGGCGCTAATCTCACCCGCGTAGCCGCTCATCACGGGGCGCAAGACGGCCAGCCAGGCGCGCCAACCGACGATTCCAGTCACGACCGTGATGAGGACGCGGATCGCCGCGGCCACCCACGCCCCCTCGAGCAGAGAGGCAACAACGCCGAAAGGCGCTCCGAAGGGCGTCCACATCGCAACGTTCACACCCGCCTGGAAGGCCTCAACGGAAAAGTTCTGGGTCAGCAAAGACATCCAGTAGCCCATGGGCGTCAGCACCAGCATGAACACGACGGCACCCAGAGCGGTGACAGCATCCTTCTTGCTCGAGCTATCAAGACGCACAGCGAACCAGGTCCCGACCGCGCGCGCCCACAGCACGGCGAGAGGAAGCGTCACGACACCGGCAACAAACCAGCCGAGCGCCTCAAGCCACTGGGCGCGCCACAGGGCAAACCAGACGGGCAGGAAGAGGATCATCGTGGACAGGAGTCCGCCGGGACCGACCAGCGTCGCTGCCGCCAGCCCCGCCCCGAGGCGCTTGCTGGGCCCCACGTAGGGCGACAGACGCACGGGATCGAGCGAGTTGTCCATCGAGGCGAAGATGATCGGGAGGATCAGCCAGAGCAGGAAGATGAAGGGCCCGGCGATCGGCATCACCGGCGTGGCCAGGTAGGCCTCGTCGGAGCGCGCGAGGAAGGCGGTGCCCACGAGCACGGAGCCGTAGATGCCACCAAAGTACAGGACGCCGAGGACTGCGAGAACGAGGACGACCGTCTGCTTGCGGACGGTATTCCAGATGATGCGGAGCTTGAGGCGAATCAGTTGCCCAACCACGACAGGCCTTCCTCGGAGTGGACGCCACCGACCAGGGAGGTGAAGCGCTCCCCCAGGTCGCCGCCCTGGGCGACCTCGTCGGTGGTTCCGGCGACGAGCACGCGCCCCTTGTCGATGATGGCCACGTGCGTGCACAGCTGCTGGACGGTTGCCATCACGTGCGAGGACAGGATGACGGTGCCGCCACGCTTTGTGTAGTCGGTGAGGATCTGGCGGATGTTGGTCGCGGACACGGGGTCGACGGCCTCGAGGGCTCGTCAAGGACTAGGACTCGCGGAGAGTGAATGAGGGCGGCAGCCAGGGCGATCTTCTTCGTCATGCCCGCCGAGTAGTCGCCGATCAGTTTCTTGCCGGCCTCGGCCAGGTCGAGGGCTGCGAGGAGCTCGTGAGCGCGCTCGCGGGCGACGGAGGCATCCAGGCCGTGGAGCATGCCCACGTGGACGAGGAAGTCCGGTCCGGAGAGGCGGTCGAGGAGGCGCATGCCGTCGGGCATGACACCGAGCAGGCCGCGCGCCCGCTGCGTGTCGCCCCACACGTCGACGCCGTGCACGTAGGAGGTGCCGCGGTCGGGGGTGAGCAGGCCGGTGGCCATGGTGAGCGTCGTGGTCTTTCCGGCGCCGTTAGGACCGACGATCCCGTAGAAGGATCCAGTGGGGATGTCGAGGGACAGGTCCGCAACGGCGATGAGGTTGCCATAAATCTTGACGAGGCCTCGGATCGCCAGTGCGATATCTTCCCCGACGGGGGCGACGGGTGCCGCGAGTGTGGCAGGCTGCGAATCGGACACGAGATACTCCTTCACGCATTGAAATACCTGCTCATTTTACGATAGATACAAGGCAATGCCGGGAAGCTTTCAGATGACGAGCCCCCCGGGCCGATGGCATTGTCAACGGGAGCTGACGATGACGGTCAATCCCTGGTCCGGCTCGTACGTCCAGGTCGCCTTGTAGGAGCCCCACTCCTCCGACTGGGTGCCATCGATCGCGCGGGTCGCGTACATCCGCTCGCGCGCCGCGGCACGGGTGCCGAGCTTGCCGAGCACGCACTGGAAGATCGGCGTCGTCAGGCTATCCCCACTGTCGGAGAAGGCTTCGAGGGTCAGCGAGGTCTCATCGCTGGCCAAGCGGGCATGTAGACCCCGCGCGTGACAGGAGTCAACGGCGTTCGCGAAGCCGGAAGCAGCTGTGGACCGCGCAAAAACCGACCACCAACGACGGCTGCGACAACGAGGAGCGCCGATATGAAGCCGAGGAGGAACATGAGCCGCGATAATGCTGTCCGCGACGGGCGGGACGCTCGCGGCGGTCCATTCGCGAGGCGCCGACACCCGCACGCCGGGTCGCCCGCTGAGCACGCGACGCGCCGCCAACTCCAGAGGCCTCTTCAGCCTGCGTCGGCACAGGCAATGCCGGCGCGGATACGCCCCGCTTGTGGGATACCTGCTCCCCTGCCGGGTTCACGATGCGCATCGTCGTGCGGTGCCAGTCGTGATGGACGGGAACGCCAGGGCGCTGATCACCCTCGAAGGCCACCCCGGCCTCGTCCAGATGCGCGTACTCACGCGCGGGGGCAGGGGATTTTGCGACGGGCGCAGCCTGCACAGGGACAGCGTCCCGCACGACGATATTGCGCTGCGCCACCGCAGCAGGTTCTTTCGACAGGCGAGCTTCCTTGGACTGACGAGGCGAAACCCCGGCCGTGCGCCGAACGACCGCGACCTCGGCGGTGACGACCTGCTCGACGGGAGGGGCTTGGGGCGCACGGGACATCGTGGGTAGGCTCGGCTGCTTGCTCAGACGAACGGGCGCGGCGTCGGCCGGATATTCCTGCGCCACCTGTCCCGCACCGATTCGATACGCGTCAGGCGTCCTGGCCCCCATAACTCCACCATTAATAACTAGCTGTCAGTTTCTTGACAATCATATGTGCTAGTTACCGGAAAAGCAACGGGATTAGTCGATGCCGAGAGCCTTACGCAGGCGGGCCACGTGACCCGTCGCCTTCACGTTGTACTGGGCCAGCGCCACCGTGCCATCGGGGTTCACGACCACGGTCGAGCGGATGATGCCCACGTAGGTACGGCCATAGTTCTTCTTTTCACCCCACGCACCGTAGGCCTCGAGAATCTCGTGATCCGGGTCGGAGGCCAGCGGGAAGGTGAGAGACTGCTTCTCGGTGAAGCGTTCGAGGGCGGCCATCGAGTCGGCGGACACGCCGATCACCGAGTAGCCGGCCCCCTGGAGTGACGCCAGCGAATCGCGGAAGTCGCACGCCTCCTTCGTGCAGCCGGGCGTGGAGGCCTTCGGGTAGAAGTAGACGACGACGCCGCGCGACGAGGCGGCGAGGAGATCGGACAGGGACAGGGTTCCCTGGGTGGTCTCGGCGGTAAAGTCGGGGGCCTTGCAGCCAATTTCCAAAGCGCTCATGACCTCAGTCTATCGACCGCCGCCTCCCCGGGGCGACCGGGCACGGGCAACTGTGCGCGAGATGGGACTCGAACCCACACGTCAAAGACACTGGAACCTAAATCCAGCGCGTCTGCCAATTCCGCCACTCGCGCGCGCACCCCAGTCTAACCGATGCGCCCCCGAGCGTCTGCATGCCCTCGCACACGTCCACCTGTGGCGCACCCGGAAAGCGTTTAGCGCCCGGTTTCGTCGATGGTCCCCTCGCCAAGGACGCGGGTTCCGCGGTACACGACCATCGACTGGCCCCGCGCGACGCCACGTGCACTACCCTCGAGGAGGACGCTGATGGTTCCGGCCGACTCGTCGCGCGTCAGCGAGGCCACGGGCACGGGGGTGCCGTGCGCGCGCAGCTGGACGAAGAGGTCGGTGGCATCGGAACCGTCGTCGTCGGAGGCGAGCCAGACGGCGTCCGTGGCCGTGATGCGGGAGATGGACAGGAGCTCAGAAGCCCCCACGACGACCTGGTTGGTCTCAGGCCTCGTCTCGAGGACGTAGCGGGGGCGCCCGTCGGGTGCGGGAGCGCCGATGCCAAGGCCCTTGCGCTGGCCGACCGTGTAGTTCCAGTAGCCCTCGTGGTGGCCCAGCACCTCGCCGTCGGGCGTGACGATCTCACCCTCGGAGGCACCCAGGTGAGCGCGCAGGAATCCCTGCGTGTCCCCGTCGGGAATGAAAGCAGATGTCGTAGGAGTCAGGCTTGTTAGACACGCCCAGGCCGAGCCGCTCGGCCTCGGAGCGCACCCACGCCTTGTTGGGCGCGTCGCCCAGCGGCAGGACGACGCGGGAGAGTTCCTCGGGGCCCATGACGGCCAGCACGTAGGACTGGTCCTTGAGATTGTCGGCGCCGCGGTGCAGCTCGGGCCCGGCTTCGCCGTCGACGATGGCGGCGTAGTGGCCGGTGCACACCGCGTCGAAAGCCGAGCGCGCGTGCGCGGCTGGCGAGCTCACGGAACTTCACGAACTCGTTGCAGCGCACGCAGGGGTTGGGGGTACGCCCGGCCTTGTACTGGGCGACGAAGTCCGTGATGACAGTCTGCTCGAATTCCTGCGCGAGATCCCACACGTAGAACGGGATGCCGATGATCTCGGCGGCGCGCGCGGCGTCCGCGGCGTCCTCGATCGAGCAGCAGCCGCGCGAGCCGATGCGACACTCCTGGGGCTGGGAGGACAGCGCCATGTGGACGCCGACGACGTCGTGCCCGGCCTCGACGGCCTTCGCGGCGGCGACGGCGGAGTCCACGCCGCCGGACAGTGCTGCCAGAACTCGCATCTAGCGTTCCTCGTTTCGTTCGTTGCGCACGTGGGCGACGCCGTCCAGGGCGGCACCCGCGCGGATAGCCACGGGCAGGGCAGCCAGGAAGGCGTCAATATCGTCGCGGGTCGTCTCGTGGCCGAGGGAGACACGCAGGACGCCAAGCGCCTGCTCCTCGCTGCGTCCCATCGCCATGACGATCTCGGACGGGCGCGTCACCCCCGCGTGACAGGCGGACCCGGCGGACACGGCGATCCCGGCCATGTCGAAGGCCATGAGGACGGCCTCGGGGCGGGCGGTGGGCAGGGACAGGTGGATGATCGCGCTCGACGAGGCCGACTCCCCCACCGTCAGAGAGGTTCCCTCCGGCAGATGAGACAGTAGGTGCACGCGCAGGTCGGCCGCGCGGGCGGCGAAAGCAGAGCGCTCGGCGACGACCTCGGTGAGGGCGGCAGCGAGAGCGCAGGCACCCGCGACGTCGGGCGTGCCCGAGCGAATCGATCGCTCGTGACCGCCGCCGGGCCGGTCGGTCGTCATGGGGATCCCGCGCCGAGCGAGGAGAACGCCGATGCCGGCGGGTGCCCCGACCTTGTGTCCGCCGACGCTCATGAGGTCCAGGCCGAGCTTGGAAAAGGACACGTCCAGCGTGGGGATGGCTTGGGCAGCGTCGGAATGGACGAGGCCTCCGCTGGCGTGCACGAGCGCAGCGAAGTCTGCGACCGGCTGGATGGTGCCGATCTCAGAGGAGACGAGGGTCATGGACCCAAGCGCGAGGCGAGCATCCCACGAGGCGGGCGCATCCTCACCGCAAACACCTGGCAGGATGGAAACGCCGCCCGCATCCACGGGCAAAACCTCCCAGAAGAAGCCCTCGCGTGAGGCAATCTCGCGCTGATGGGCGACCGCGTCGTGCTCGAGGCCCGAAACCACGATAAGGTCGCGCGCGCCGTCGCGGCCGCGCATGCCTCGGGCCGCAGCCATCACGCCGAGAGCGTCGGATTCGGTGGCGCCGGACGTGAAGATAACCTCATGGATGTCTGCGCCGAGGGCGGCTGCGACCTGCTCGCGCGCGTCATCGAGCATGCGACGGGCCCGCCGCCCTCCGAAGTGGAGGGCGGCGGGATTGCCGGGGTTTGCAGACAGGTCACGCTGGGCGCGAGTCCACGCCTCGAGGGCGCACTCGCGCAGCGGCGTGGTGGCCGCGTGGTCGAGGTAGACGCTCACGCCTGGGAGCGCGCCTCCTCGATGGCGGCCAGGGCCGCGGGCACGACCTCGGTCACGTCACCGACGACGCCGAAGTCCGCGATCTCGAAGATCGGAGCGTCCGGGTCGTCACACACGGCGACGATGTGGGCGGAGGACTGCATACCCACCGTGTGGTGGATCGCGCCGGAGACGCCCAGGCCGATGTAGAGGTTCGGGGTGACGGTCAAACCGGTCTGGCCGATCTGCTCGGATCGCGGGGCCCATCCCTCGTCGCATGCGACGCGGGTCGCGCCCACGGCACCACCGAGCGCCTGAGCAACAGAGCGCACCAGCTCGAAGTCGCCGTCCACGCCTCGGCCACCGCACACGACCGTGGAAGCGTCACTCAGGGACACGCCTTCCTCCTCGTCGGGCACGGAGGAGACGACCTGAATCGCGCTAGCCTCGGCGCTCAGTTCCACGGCCAGGGACTGCGGGCTGAGGGCGACGGGAGAGGCCACCGGGGCCTCGTCAATGACGCCGGAGCCGATGCCGACGATCGGAGTCTGCCCCTCGAGCACGATGCGCATCGACCAGGAGCCGCCCAGGGCGGTCTTGCCGATCTGGAGCACGCCGCCGTCGAAGCCGACGGAGGACGCGCCGGAGACCACGCCGGCCTCAGTGAGGGCACCGACGCGGCCGGCGATCTCGCGACCGCGGTAGTCAGAGCACAGGAGCACGAGGCCAAAGCTGCCGGTCGCCAGCGCAGAGACAAGCGCGTCGGAGGCAACGACCGAGGAACGCGCCGCGTCCCCCAAGTCGGCGTGCAGCAGCTGGGTCGCGCCCAGCTCGGACAGCGCAGCCACGTCGGGGGTGGCGGCCAGGGACAGCGCGACGACGTCGGCGGAGGTCAGGGACGCGGCCAGCGTCACGGCCTGGCGAGCCAAGGGCGTCAGGTGATCGCCCACCTGGTCGGCCAGAACGAGAATCGGGGAACTCATCTGCTGCGTCATGTCACTTCACCACCGAAAGGATGTAGTCGGCCAGAGCGCGCCCGCCCTCACCGGCGTCCTGAATGATCGTGCCCGAACCGTCGCGGGTCTTCTCCTCGCCGTGGGTGACGGCGGTCAGCGCGCGGCGCATGACGAGGGCCTCGCCACCGGGAACCTCGACGAGGTCGTCGATGCCCCACTGGTCCAGCGGCTTCTTGCGGGCTGCCTTCATGGCGGCGAAGGCAGGGTAACGCGGCTCGTTGATCTGGTCGGTCACGGAGACGACGGCGGGCAGCGCGGCGCGCACGGTCTCGGTGTAGCCGTCGACGGCGCGTTCGATGGTCACGGCACCCCCCTTCGACGCTCAGGGAGCGGGCGAGGCCCAGCAGCGGCATGTGGGCCTTGGCTGCCAGGGCGGCGGGCAGCATGGAGGTCATCGCGTCCAGCGAGGCCATGCCGGTGAGCACCAGGTCGACGGGGCCGCACTCCTGGGCAATCTTCGCGATCGCGATGGAGAGCACGGAGGCGGTCGTGATGACGTCGGAGCCCTCGAGGAACTCGTCGGAGACGATGTAGGCGCGGTCTGCACCCATCTGCAGGGCGCGCATGAGGGAGTCCTCGGCATCCTCGGGGCCCATCGTCAGCGCGACGACCTCGGCCTCGCGACCCGCATCCTCTTCGGATTCCTTGAGCTGGACGGCAGCCTCGATGGCGTTCTCGTCCAGTTCGTTGAGCACATCGTCCTCACCGCGCACCAGGCGGCCGCCCTCAAAACGGCGTTCGGACTGCATGTCGGGGACATGCTTCACACACACGACAATTCTCATGACTTCTAGCGTGCCACATTCCGAGCGTCACGCCCATATATATGAGGGTTGCCTCACCAGTGCGTGCCGCTGTTCATACCCGCAGCCCTGCCCCCTAATCCGACCGCTTAATTAACGGTCACGTATGATGGATGATGGCTGCATCTATCAGGCTATGGTGCAGCTAATAAACTGTAAGAAAGAGGCACATTTTTTTATGTCCGAGCGTTCCGGCTCGTCCAGCGTCGCCACCGTGCGCGTCACCGAGCCTAATCCCGTTCCTACCCGTCTGGGGGTTTTCCCGTCGGGCGACGGGCTCGATGTCGCCATGGTCGCCAGGGCCGCCTCCGGCGTAGACATGTGTATCTTCGACGAGGCCGGGGCTGAGACCCGCTTCGCACTAATCGGCCCGAAGACTGGCATCTGGCACGGTCACATCCCCGGATACGGTGCGGGCACCCACTACGGTTTCCGCGTGCACGGCACTTGGGATCCGGACGGCGGCCAGTTCTACAACTCGCATAAGCTCCTCCTCGACCCCTACGGTCGAGGCGTGGACGGTGTCGTGGACATGAAGCCTGGGGTCTACGCGCACTGTGTGGATGAGGACCTCTACCCCTCGGAGTACCCGCTGCGCCGCTCCCCCCTTGACTCCGCGCCGTATATGCCGCGCTCGGTCGTCGTGGAGCCTTCCTTCCCGATCGCGCCGCAGCCGCACGTCCCGTGGGAAACCACCGTCATCTACGAGATCCACGTCAAGGGTTTCACGAAGAACATGCCCGGGGTGCCCCCAGAGCTGCGCGGCACCTACGCGGGCCTGGCTCACCCGGCCTCGGTGTCCTACCTGAAGGATCTGGGAGTCACCGCCGTCGAGTTGCTGCCCGTGCACGCCAAGTGCGACGAGCCGTTCCTCACCGAACGCGGCCTGACGAACTACTGGGGGTACTCGACCCTCTCCTTCTTCGCCCCCGAACCCTCCTACGCGACCGAGGCCTCGCGCGAGCGCGGCGCCCAGGCGGTCGTCGACGAGTTCCGGGGCATGGTTTCGCTCCTGCATCAGGCGGGTATCGAGGTCATTCTCGACGTCGTCTACAACCACACGTGTGAGGGCGGCGACGCCGGCCCGTCCCTGTCCTGGCGCGGCCTCGACTCCGACTTGTACTACCGTCACACCTCCTCGCGTCCGGTCCAGACGATCGACGTCACCGGCACGGGCAATACGGTCAACATGGATCATCCGAAGTCCATCCAAATGGTGATGGACTCATTGCGCTACTGGGTGCGCGAGATGGGCGTGGATGGCTTCCGCTTCGACCTGGCGGCCACACTCGGCCGTTTTTCGACGGGCTTCAGCCCCATGCACCCGCTCCTCATGGCGATGTCGACGGACGGGATCCTCGCCCACACGAAGCTCATCGCCGAGCCGTGGGACGTGGGCCCAGGCGGCTGGCAGACGGGTAACTTCCCCGTCCCCTTCTCCGAGTGGAACGACCACTACCGCGGCGCCCTGCGCAACTTCTGGCTGGCGGACGTGCGCGCCCAGGCCTCGGGCCATGTCGTCTCCGGTCCAAACGATCTGGCGACCCGCCTGTCCGGCTCCCAGGACGTCTTCGAACACGGCCTGGGCCGTCTGCGCGGCCCCCACGCCTCGATCAACTTCGTGACCGCCCACGACGGCTTCACCCTCGCGGACCTGACCGCCTACGACCGTAAGCACAACACGGCGAACCTGGAGAACAACCGCGACGGGTCGGACGACAACCGCTCGTGGAACCACGGCGTGGAGGGCACGCTTGCTTCAAACGGCACGCACCCGAACGCCGACACCCCCTATGCGATTCTCTCCGACATGACGATCGCCGACCTGCGGGCCCGCTCGCAGCGCAACATCCTGGCCACCATGTTCGTCTCTTCGGGTACACCGATGCTGACGGGCGGCGACGAATTCGGCCGTACCCAGTACGGCAACAACAACGCCTACTGCCAGGACGACCCGATCTCCTGGATCGACTGGGACCTGGCTGAGAGTCAGCACGCGCAGATTGACGCCGTCTCCTGGCTGATTGCCCTGCGCAAGGCTCACCCTGTTCTGCGTCCCGACCACTTCGCGACGGGCACCCCTCACAACGGTGACACGATCGCCGACCTTTCCTGGTACACCGCCCAGGGCACGCCCATGCCGGACTACGGCTGGACGGACTGGCGCCACCGCACGTTCCAGATGCTGCGCTCGGGCGTGACGTGGGGCGACCGCGACGCGCTCATCATCATCAACGCCAACCTGGACAGCGCCGAGGTCATTCTGCCCGCAGGCCACGACCTGGACTGGCTCGTCGCCTACTCGACCGTGTGGGCCACGCCCTCCGACGGCGGCGTCGGCTCCACGCTCGACCCTGCCGAGCTCTCGCTCGAGGTCGAGCACGTGACCCCGCGTTCAACGCTGACGATCGAGCCCCTCTCCGTCACCATCCTGCTCTCCGACGTGGCGTTCCAGCCCGAGAGCTGACCCCTCTTCCATTCCCCCGTCACTCACACATTGGATAGGATTCACGCATGACTCGCAGTGAAGATGCCCTGGAAACCGCAACCTCCGATGCCTCGCTGGCCCGCTCGAAGGCCCGCAGCGCCGAGATCGACCTGGCGATCGACCAGGACCCCTCGCGTTTCCGCATCCTCACGGGTGACCGCCCGACCGGCCACCTGCACCTGGGCCACTACTTCGGCACGCTGCGTAACCGCGTGCTGCTGCAGAACCGCGGGGTTGAGACCTGGGTTCTGGTCGCCGACTACCAGGTGATCACCGACCGCGACGGCGTGGGCCCGATCCGTGAGCGTGTCCTCGGCCTCGTCGCGGACTACCTGGCCGCGGGCATCGACCCCGAGCGTTCCACGATCTTCAACCACTCGGCGGTTCCGGCCCTCAACCAGCTGATGCTGCCTTTCCTCTCCCTGGTCACCGAGTCGGAGCTGCACCGCAACCCGACCGTGAAGGCCGAGCTGGAGGCGACCGAGGGCCGCGCGATGACGGGCCTCATGCTGACCTACCCGGTCCACCAGGCCGCCGACATCCTCTTCTGCAAGGCGAACATCGTGCCCGTGGGCCAGGACCAGCTCCCCCACCTCGAGCAGGCTCGCCTCATCGCCCAGCGCTTCGACAAGCGCTACGGCCGCGCCACCCCCGAGCGTCCCGTGTTCCCCCGCCCCTGAGGCCCTCCTCTCCGAGGTCCCGCTGCTGCTGGGCACGGACGGCCAGAAGATGTCGAAGTCGCGCGGCAATACGATCGAGCTGCGTATGACCGCGGACGAGACCGCGAAGATCCTCAAGAAGGCGAAGACGGATGCCGAGCGCCGCATCACCTTCGATCCCGAGGGGCGCCCCGAGGTCTCCAACCTCCTCATGCTGGCCTCCCTGGCCACGGGCGAGGCCCCCGAGGCGATCGCGGACCGCATCGGGGACTGGGTGCCGGCATGCTCAAGTCTCTCGTCACTGAGTCCCTCAACGAGATGCTCGCTCCCCTGCGCGAGCGTCGCGCCGAGCTCATCGCAAACGAGGACTACCTGCTGTCCATCCTGCACGCCGGCAACGAGCGCGCGAACGAACAGGCTGATCAGACCCTGTCCGAGGTCCGCACGGCAATGCAAATGGTCTACTGACCCCACACTTTTCTGGAGATACTCATGGCTTACAACCAATTCCCCGAGCACCCCGACGACTCCGTCGGCGCATGGATGCTCACGCTCTTCGTCGCCGGCATCCCGGTGGTCGGCTTCATCTACATGCTCGTGCTTGCCCTCGGTTCGGGCGGCTCGCCTGCGAAACGTAACTTCGCGCGCGCCATGTTCATCTGGCAGATCATCGGCGTCGTCGCGACGATCTTGATCTTCGTGCTGTTCGGCGGCGCTCTGTTCGCCGGACTGCAGAACAGCGGCAGCTGAGCATCTCGTTCACAGACGGAGGGTAGTTCCTGGACATCCAGGGGCTACCCTCCTTCGTTTCTGTTGGGATTCCACTTTTTCGAGCGACATTTAGAATCTTGACAGATCATATGGACGTCAGCTCCAACGCCGTTGCTTGGGCCTGACTTTCACGCGCGCGCATCCATAGGCTAGTGTGGGTCTCGTGAGCGAGAAACTGTTGCCCCGTATCCCGATCATTGAAGTGTTCCCCGTCATCGAAGACGGCACGCTTCCCGCCAAGGCGGCCGAAGGCGAGCCTTTCCCCATTCGTGCGACCGTGTTCCGCGAAGGACACGACGCATTCGCCGCCGAGGCAGTCCTGCTGCGCCCGGGCGGAGGTGAATACTCTCGTACCCGCATGGTGGACATCGCGCCAGGCCTCGACCGCTACGAGGCCTGGGTTGCCGCCGACGTTCCCGGCGCGTGGTCGTTCCGCGTGGATTCCTGGTCGGATCCCTACGCGACCTGGCGCCACGACGCGACCGTGAAGGTCGGTGCCGGCGTTGACGTCGAGCTCATGCTTGAGGAAGGCGCTCTCCTCATGGAGCGCGCGGCCGAAGGCACCGCCTACGGCAACCCCTCCCAGAAGCGCCCCCCGGCCTCGGACATTGACGTCCTGACAGACGCGGCGCGCCGCCTGCGCGACACCAGCCATTCCGCCCAGCAGCGCCTTTCCGCGGGCATCTCCTCGCGCGTGCGTCTGATCTTCCGTGACCATCCGCTGCGCGACCTGTTGGATTCCTCCCGCGTTTACCCGCTCGACGTGGCCCGCACGATGGCTCTGGCGGGCGCGTGGTACGAGATCTTCCCGCGCTCGGCGGGCGCCTTCCAGCGCCCCGACGGCACGTGGGTCTCCGGTACGCTCGCGGGCGCCGCCGACGAACTGCCGCGCATCGCCGGCATGGGCTTCGACGTCGTCTACCTGACCCCGATCCACCCGATCGGCACGACGCACCGCAAGGGCAAGAACAACTCCCTGGAGGCCGCTCCCGGCGACCCGGGTTCGCCCTACGGCATCGGCTCCCCCGAGGGCGGCCACGACGCCATCCACCCCGAGCTCGGCGACTTCGCCGACTTCGACCGCTTCGTCGAGCGCGCCCGAGGCCTCGGCCTGGAGGTCGCTCTCGACCTGGCCCTCCAGTGCTCCCCTGACCACCCGTGGGTGAAGGAACACCCGCAGTGGTTCACGACGCGCGCCGACGGCACCATCGCCTACGCGGAGAACCCGCCGAAGAAGTACCAGGACATCTACCCCCTGAACTTCGATAACGACCCGGAGGGCATCTACCAGGCCGTGCGCAACGTCATCGAGCTGTGGATCAACCACGGCGTGACGATCTTCCGCGTGGATAACCCGCACACCAAGCCCATCCCCTTCTGGGAGCGCCTGCTCGCCGATATTAAGGCGCAGTACCCGGGCACGCTCTTCCTGGCCGAGGCCTTCACGCGCCCCGCCATGATGCGCACGCTCGGCGCAATCGGCTTCGACCAGTCCTACACCTACTTCGCGTGGAGGACCGCCAAGCAAGAGATCGAAGAATACCTGTGCGAGCTCTCCGAAGAGACGGCACACCTCATACGCCCGGCCTTCTGGCCCACGACCCACGACATCCTCACCCCGCAGATGTGGGACGGCGGCACCGCGATCTTCGCGATCCGCGCAATGCTCGCCGCCCTGGGCGCCCCCACGTGGGGCATCTACTCCGGCTACGAATTCGTCGAGAACGAGCCGCGTGGCACCTACCAGGAGCCCAACGACAACGAGAAGTACGAGTTCCGCCCGCGCCACTGGGAGGACGCCGAGCCGATCGGCATCTCGCGCCTCTTCACGCTGCTCAACGCCGCGCGAGCCAAGCACCCCGCGCTGCGCCAGCTCCACCAGATCCGCATCCACCCGACATCCTCGGACCGCGTCATCGCATTCTCTCGTCAGATGCCCGGAAAGTTCACGTCGGACGGCAAGCCCGACACCGTGATTTGCGTGATCTCCCTCGATCCGCACCAGGGCGTGGACGCCTCGGTCGAGCTCGATCTGGAGGCGATGGGCCTGGCTACCCCGGGTGGTCATATTACGGTCGTCGACGAGCTGGACGGACGCTCCTACGTGTGGGGCTCGTCCAACTGGGTGTCGCTGTCCCCCGTGACGCGCCTGGGCCACGTCTTCAAGGTCGAGCCCGCCCACTCCTCACCCTGGGCACAGGCCTGACGAGGCGTGCGCCCGGCGTTACCATGTCACCGCGCCGGGCGCACGCACACCCTCCATAACCCCCATCAAAATGAGACCCGGCTCCCTATTTTGCCGGTCAGACGTTAGACTTAACAACACCAGTGAACTAAGCGGTTCACCCTTCTGGAGTAAGGAAAATCCATGAGCTTCGAACTTACGCCGATCCCGGTCAATGACGACATTCTCGACGCCGTTGCCTCAGGCTCCTACTACTCGCCCCACTCTGTGCTGGGCGCCCACCTCGGTGACGAGGGCGTCACCATCCGCGTCGTCGCGCACCTGGCCGACTCGGTCGACATCATCACCCCCACCGGTGCCTACGCTGCCACGCACGAGCGCGGCGGTATCTGGGTCGCAGCCCTGCCTGGCAAGGAGATTACCGCCTACCGTGTGTCTAGTACATACGGCGAAGACACGATCGTCCGCGACGATCCCTACCGTTTCCTGCCCACCCTGGGTGAGATGGACACCTACCTGATCTCCGAGGGCCGCCATGAGGACCTGTGGAAGGTCCTGGGTGCGCACGTGAAGACCTACAGCGACGAGCTGGGCGAGACCACCGGTACCGCCTTCGCCGTGTGGGCCCCGAACGCCCGCGCCGTGCGCGTCGTCGGCGAATTCAACTACTGGGACGGCACGCAGACCTCCATGCGTTCGCTGGGTTCGTCCGGCGTGTGGGAGATCTTCGTTCCCGAGGTCGGCGTCGGTGCCCGCTACAAGTTCGAGATCCAGGGCCCCGGCGGCAACTGGTTCCAGAAGGCCGACCCGATGGCCCGCGCCACCGAGATTCCCCCGGCCACGGCCTCGGTCGTCACCGACTACTTCCACGAGTGGACCGACCAGGAGTGGATGCAGGCACGCCGTGAGCGCAACGTCCACGACGGTCCCATGTCCGTCTACGAGGTCCACGCGGGCTCTTGGCGTCAGGGGCTGGGTTACCGCGAGCTGGCCGACGAGCTGGTCCCCTACGTCAAGCAGATGGGCTTCACGCACGTGGAGTTCATGCCGCTGGCCGAGCACCCCTTCGGCGGCTCGTGGGGCTACCAAGTGACCTCTTACTACGCCCCCACCTCGCGCTACGGCACCCCGGATGACTTCCGCTACCTGGTGGATGCCTTCCACCGCGAGGGTATCGGCGTCATCCTGGACTGGGTCCCCGCGCACTTCCCCAAGGACGACTTCGCGCTGGCTCGCTTCGACGGCACCCCGCTGTACGAGGATCCGGACCCGCTGCGCGGCGAGCACCCCGACTGGGGCACCTACGTCTTCAACTTCGGCCGCCGCGAGGTACGTAACTTCCTGGTCGCCAACGCCCTGTACTGGCTCGAGGACTTCCACATCGACGGCCTGCGCGTCGACGCCGTGGCCTCGATGCTGTACCTGGACTACTCGCGCAAGGACGGCCAGTGGCGTCCCAACCAGTACGGTGGCCGCGAGAACCTGGAGGCCATCGAGTTCATCCAGGAAGCCAACGCGACCGCGTACCGTCGTCACCCCGGCATCGTCATGATCGCCGAGGAGTCCACGGCGTGGCCCGGCGTGACCGCCCCGACCTCCGGCGGCGGCCTCGGCTACGGCATGAAGTGGAACATGGGCTGGATGAACGACACCCTGCGCTACCTGAGCGAGGATCCGGTCAACCGACGCTGGCACCACGGCGAGCTCACCTTCTCGCTGGTCTACGCCTTCTCCGAGAACTACGTGCTGCCGCTGTCGCACGACGAGGTCGTGCACGGCAAGGGCTCGCTCATCTCCAAGATGCCCGGCGACAAGTGGCAGCGCCTGGCGGGCCTGCGTTCCCTGTACGCCTACCAGTGGAGCCACCCGGGCAAGCAGCTCCTCTTCATGGGCCAGGAGATCGGCCAGGAGCAGGAGTGGAACGAGTCCTACTCCCTCGACTGGTGGCTGCTGGATCAGGAGGGCCATGCGGGCGTCGCCGCCCTGGTGGAGCGCCTCAACAAGATCTACGCTTCCTCCCCCGCCATGTGGGACGACGACTACACGGGCTTCGAGTGGATCGACGCCTCGGACGGCGACCACAACCTGATCTCCTACCTGCGTAAGGGTTCGGACGATGCGGGCAACCGCGAGGTCGTCGTGTGCATCTCGAACTTCGCCGGCAACCCGCACGAGGGCTACCGCGTGGGCCTGCCGTTCGGCGGCGAGTGGGTCGAGATCCTGAACACGGACTCCGAGGAGTTCGGCGGATCGGGCGTCGTCAACGTCGGCACGATCATCGCCGAGGACACCCCGTGGAACGGCCGCCCGGTCTCCGTGTCGCTGCGTGTGCCGCCGCTGGGCGCCGTGTGGCTGGTGCCGGCCTCGCAGGTGCGCTGACACGCCGTAGGCTGATAGGAGGAGGCCGGAGCAGGGATTCCTGCTCCGGCCTCCTCCGTTGCTTCGTGGTCTGCCTGTCGGGCTGGCAGCACGCGGCGGCGTATGCGAGCTTTTAGAAGCCGGCTCTCCCCCGGTCTATCTGCCCCTGCAGCTTGATCAGTTCGCGCCTGGCCTCCGGGTCGCTCTCGCGGTTGATCTTCTTCGTCAGTTCGTTGTGCGTGGAATGCCATCCGTACCACACGACGACGCAGACGAACACAATGCCGACGACGATCCATGCTGCCATGGCTTGTGCCCCCTCTCACAACTGCGCGCCTACTCGACGATATTACATGAGAAGCATCGCCAGGCGCGTGCGCGCCTTGGAAACCTCGGGTGAGGATCCCGCGACCCGGAAGAGGTCCAGGAGACGCAGGCGCAGCGCGTCGCGCTCGTCGTCGTCCTTCGTAGCGGCCAACAGATCGAGCAGCACGTCGAAGGCTCCAGCGGCGTCGCCAGCAGCGAAGAGAGCATCCGCGCGGGCAGCAGGATCGGTGGAGTCGGCCTGCGCGGCTCGGGCCGCCAGACGCACGCGGGACAGATGAGACTTCGCGGCCTCGTCGCGCGGATTCAGCTCGATGACCTTCTCCCAGCCGGCGATGGCCTCGTCGAGGTTGCCGGCGGCCTCGGCAGCCAGGGGTGCCTCGTGCTCAGGCGGGGTCGGGGCGACGGTGTCCTCTGCGGCCACGGCGATACGCGCCGTGACGCCCATCTGCGCGGCGGCCTCGAGAACCTGCGTGACGATGGGAAGCACCTGTTCCTTCGCGGCTGCGCCCTGGAAGAGCGGAACGGGGCGCCCGCCAACGAGTGCGACGACCGTAGGCACGCCCTGGATCTGGAACGCCTGGGCGATCGCGGGTGCCTTGTCGATGTCAACCTCGACCAGCTGGAACTTACCCGCCTGCTCGCGAGCGATCTCCTCGAGCATGGCCAGTGCCGGCTTGGACTCGAGCGAACGCGGAGACCACATGATCATGATGACCGGCACGGCCTGGGAGGTGGACATGACGTCCTGGAAGTTCTCCTCATCCGTGGTGGTGATCAGCGGGATGTGTAGGCCCTCCCCCGCTGCGGGAGCCTCAGACTGGTCGGAGGCAGGCGCGCTCGCGCGTGCCGACAGGTCGACGGCTCCGTGCGAGTCTGCAGGCATGGGCGTCGCCTCAGATGCGGGACGAGGGTCAGGCGTGGTCATGGTGTCCTCTTCGTCAAGACAGTTGGTACTCAGAACGATGATATGCGTCGTCCCCACGACTCTAAGCCGCGGGGACGACGTGTGCGCTGTGGGTGAAAATTAGCCCGGACTCGACGAGGGATCGAGCGACACGGACACAATGGCGTACTCGCCACCAACGATCTGGGGAATTCCCCCCGCGGTCTTTGAGGGAATACGCATGAGGATCGTGGCCAGGTACTCCGCGGTAGCGGTCCCCTCGACAGTCGTGCCGCCCGCGCTCATCGTTGCCGTCTTACCGCCCAGGTTCATGGTCGCGCCCGCAACCGTGCGCTGGTAGGTCAGTGTGTACTCGAAGTTCGCCGCAACGAGAGCCGAGCCATCCTGGAGAACCAGGCCCGAGATCGGGTAGTCAGTCGCGGTCGCCGCGGCGGTCACGCTACCGGCCGCGCTCACCGAGGAGTTCAGGTCACTGACATTCGACAGGTACGTCTTCGTGAAGTCGTCGGCCGCAAACTGCGTGGTGTCCTGGCTGCCGGAGTTCAGCATCGTGATGTACTGAGCGAGCGCTGCCTCAGGGCTCACCGTGAAGCCCTCGGACGTACCGGTGACGTAGGCCGAGCCGGTTCCGACGGGAGGCAGAGTCAGCTGGGTGCCGCCCAGGAGGCGCGCGTAGTTCGTCAGCTGGTAGTCCGAACGAGCGGAATCCTGCACGTAGACCTGCAGCACGGGCAGGGCCGTCGAGGAGGACTCGGAGATGTTGAAGATCGCGCGCGGCCACGAGTCGGAGTTCGTGATGGCCAGCGAGGCAGGCGTGAAGTCCAGGGCCTGCGGGGTCTGGCCCGAGGCGGTGGCGTACGCGTACTGAGCCGTGCGGTACGCCAAGGCGCCCTGCGAGACGCGTCCCGACAGGTCCGAGGCGTTCAGCGACGCATCCGCAGTGGTCATGGCCTTGCCAGTCGCGTCGAGCACGGAGGAGATGCGCTCGAGGTCGAGGTTGGCGGCGCTCTGCGCCTCCTCACCCGACTGGGCGACGATCTCGTTCGAGCATGCGCTCACCCCCAGAGCGGAGGTCATGAGCAGGGCGGCCGCAGCGGCGGCGAGGGTGCGCCGTTTCATCACTTACCTTCCTGGCGGTCCTTCAGCCAGCCGGACATGATCGAGGTCCAGCCGCCCGTCGAGGACGCGTCATCATCGGGTGCCGACGTCGGCGCGGGAGCCTGCTCGGTGCCGCGCGGACGCGTCACCGGGATCAGGCCCGTGTTGAATTCCTGACCATCGACCACAACGACCTGCTCGCCGTTGTTGCGGGCCTCGCGCAGCGCGCGGCGCGACGGCAGCGTACGCCCACCACGAATACCGGACAGGTCGATGACGCCGGTGTCGGTCGTGGCGCGCTCCGGCGGGTCCTGGTCGATCGGGCCATTGTCGAGGCCGTGGCGACCACGGCGCTCGAACGTGTCGGTCAGCGGGTCCGGAACGTATTCCTCGGAGGAGTCACTGGAGGACTGTACCTGCGCAGCGTTGTCATCAGAGGCATCAGCGGGCTCCACGGGAGCCTCTTCGCGGAGATCGTCCTCAGTGCGCTCCTCGGCCACGGCTTCGGCGGTCTCTTCGACGGAAGCTTCGTCGTCCTCGGTCTCGTTCTGGTCGGACGCGAAGGCGGCGGCACCCCACGTGGGAGCGTTGTCGGTGGGCTGCTCGTCGGCCTCAGCCTCGCGCTGCTCTGTCTCATCCACGGATGGCTCGTCGGCCTGTGCCGGCTCGGACGCCAGGGTGGCTGCCGGGGCGGCCTCGCGGGCGGCGGCAATGCGCTCGGCGACGGCGGCGGAGTTGATCGAGGAGGTCTCAAGAGAGTCGGCCTTACGGCGCTCTTCAATGCGGGCCGCGCGAATCTTGCGCAGACGCAGGAGCTGCCAGCGCGTGAGGAACAGCGCGAGGGCAATCAGCGCGAAGACGCAGGCGGCAAGGAATGCAATGATCGCGAGGGTGTTGGTCTGCTCGACCTTCCAGGTGAGCGTGAGCGTCAGATCGCCGGGGCCAGCGGCCGACGCGGCGAGAGCGGAACGGCCCGACGGAACGTTTTCGAGGTCCAGGCTCACGGTGCCCTCACCGCTGGCCTGCTTGAACCACATGTCGGAGGAGGCGAGCTGCTGCACCAGATCAGCGGAGGACGGCTCGGCGAGGGGCTGCGCACCGGACTGGACACCCAACTGAGCCCCGGACTGCGCGCCGGGCTGAGCCGGGGTGGGCGACGGGACGCGAGACGGGCCGATCGCGTCGTGCGACTCAGCCTTCAGCTTCGTGCGGTCCGACTCAATGCCAATGACCTCGGTGTAGGCGGCATCGCCGATCCAGCCCTTGACGTCCTGCGTGGTGCCGATACTCAGCGTCACAGGCGCGCCCGACTTCGACGTCGCGGTGACCGTCACGTCATCCTTCACGATCGACAGCACGTTGCCGCGCGTCATGATCAGATCAGTCGCAGACACGACCGACGAAACCTGATGCGTCGGCGGCCGCAGCACGGTCACACCGAGCAGCCCGACGAGCACGCATACGAGAGCCACAACGCCCATCGACGATGCCGCCACGTATCGCTTAAAGAGTTCCACGGTTACTCCTCACACGTCCAACACCCACACTGCGGGCATTCTTCAGGCTCCACTTTACGTGCTAACCCCGTTGACGGCCGAATTCGCACGCGCGGCAGTGATGCATCACATCCGCGCGTCACAGAGGACGCAGTCCCCGCCGCCAGCACTCCGAGTGCCAGTGACGGCGTCCCTCGACCCCCTGGGGCAGACCAAAGGGCGCTTCTTCAGGCCATGCGACGACGTGCGCCGTCCCCGCGGGTATCGGGCGCAAGCAGGCCGGGCAGGTGTATTCCTTTGCCGAACCGGGCAGGCGGCGCACCTGATAATCGCCGCCGTCGGGGCCGCGTTCCGTACGCGGCACGGAGGCGAGGCGGTCCATCTGCAACGGACGCGCCTCGCCCCACGGTCGTTTCTTGCTACGTTTACCTCTCACGCAACCACAGTGCCACGTCGCCAGACGCGGCGCACGGCGAGGTCAGAGTCGACCTCGACGATGTCGGCCTTCTTTCCAGCCGCGAGCGAACCGATCGTGTCGTCGCCCAGAATGGTGGCTCCCTGAACGGAGGCCATGTACACCGCGTCGACGAGCGGAATCCCGCCCTTGGTGACGGCGACGCGCACGCAGTCCATGAGGTGTGCGGTACCGCCGGCGATGGCGTTTCCCTGCGCGAGGCGCGCAACGCCATCCTTGACGATGACGTCCTGGGGGCCAAGCGTGTACTCTCCGTCGGCCATGCCTGCGGCCGCCATCGCGTCGGTAATGAGGACGACATGCTCGCGGCCGACCAGCTCGTACACGTCGCGCACGAGCGAGGGATCCACGTGGATCGAGTCGCAGATCAGCTCGGCGACGGCACCGCCGCGCGCGGCATCCGACAGAAACTCGGCGATCGGGCCGGTATCGCGGTGATGCAACGGGCGCATGCCGTTGAATAGGTGGGTGATCGTCGCGCGCGGGCCGCGCTTGGTCTCCACCTGTGCGAAACGCTCGCGCGAGTAGGCCAGGGCCTCGCGAGCCTTGACGGAGTTGGAATCAGTGTGTCCCCACGACGGCAGCGCTCCCCCGTCAATGAGGGCCTCAGCGACCGATCCGGGGCCGTAGGCACCCGGCTTCTCGGGAGCCAGCGTCATAGACAGCGCATATCCCTGGCAGTCCTCGAGGAGGGTGCGCGTCAGGTCCGCGTCGGGATCGACGATGAAGGTCGGATCCTGGGCACCGCAGCGCTCGTGGGAGACGAAGGGGCCCTCGAAGTGGATGCCGGCGAGCTCGTCGGCCTTCGCCAGCTCAGCCAGGGTCTTCGCGCGCGCTCGCAGCACCTCGGCGGAGGCGGTCACGCAGGAAGCGACCAAAGGAGGTCGTGCCATGACGGCGATGTTCGAGGACTGCAACAAGAGCGGCCTCCGCGGTCTCGGCGTTGGGGAAGGACTCACCGCCGCCGCCGTGGCAGTGCACATCGACGAGGCCGGGCAGGTAGGTCGCATCGCTGGCCTCGGGCGCCTCGCCCTCATAATCGGAAACGGGACACACACGGGTAATAGTCGCTCCGTCGAACTCGATGATTCCGTCCTCAACGACGGTATCTTCCAGAACCAGACGGCCACGCAACACAGAAGTAGTCATGCATTAATTGTGGCACACATGACACTTCACCGCTGTGTCTCGGACAACCATTTCTCCCAGTCGTCACACGCACGCGCAGCAGGTCGGTGCCGCGACTCGTATCCCTTCACCATCACAATCTCGCGCCCCGGTGCTCTCACGGCCACCACTCGACCACCTTCGACGACGATCGGACGGAACATGCCGTTCTTCGCCGGACAGATCAACGCCTCCCCAGTCTCGTCCGTCAGGCAGGAGCGGTCCTTGTAGCCAACGTGTAACTCATCGAACGGTGGAAGCGCGCGCATCATCTCCGCATCGACGCGGAAGTCTTCCACGAGATCTGCGAGATCTGCCCGAGCCAGACCGCCTCCAAATTCCGCAAGAGGAAGGCCTACGCTCTCCCCTTGCCACGCGCGCTCCGGCCAACGCTCGACGCGCTTCGGTGAGCGTCAACCCGGTCCACCTAGCCAAGTCGGCCTCGTCGATGGGGCCGTGCCCCCATGCGTAACGCGCTGCGAGGACCGCGAGGGCTTCTTCGTGCCCATCCTCTCCCTTCGCGACACCAGGGGCGGACGGAAGTGAGCGCGCGTCGACGATCAGGTGTTCGCCCGCGCGCACAGGCCCCGCGGTGAGCACACCATCCAGATGGAGGCGCATGATGAGGTGGCGACGTCGTAGCCCTTCCTGCGAGGAAGAAGCCGTCACTGTATCGATCCCGTTCCTGCCCCACGCCTCGACGAGCTCGACGCGGCTCACTCCCAGGGGCGAGGTCTCCAGCAGCTCACACGCAACCTGCGCTGCACGCTCGACGAGAGCATCATCGAGGCCCAGAGAAAGCGCCTGGCGTTCCCACCCGGCACGCCGGTGACGCAGCAGGCGGCGCAGCCAATGGTGGTCACGGGCGCTCGTGACGTGAACGGTGCCGCGCATCGGCCAGGAGCGAACCAGCTCACCTCGCGCGAAGGACTCCTCGACGCGAGCACGCGACACTCCCGTGCAGCGCACGCCAATCGCCCATGGGATCGCGCTCGCCTGCTGACCTTGCAGAGCCGCCAAGTTCTCAACGGCTTCCAGCGGTGAGCACGCTGCGGTCGCAGGTACGAGTCCTTGGGCGATGATTCTCCCCAGGCTCACCCTGGTGGACGCCTCCATCAGAACAGTCGAGACTCGGGGTCATCCACCCCGCGCATCGCGTCGTAGTCCAAGACCACGCAGCGGATACCGCGGTCCTCGGCGAGGGTCCGCGCCTGCTTCGTGATCTCCTGGGCCGCAAAGATACCGGTCACGTCGCCCAGGAGGGCATCGCGCCCCAGCAGCGACAGATAGCGCGTCAGCTGTTCGACGCCATCGATGCCGCCCCGGCGCTTGACCTCGATCGCCACGTGGTTGCCGTCGGCATCGCGCACCATGAGGTCCACCGGGCCCACGGGCGTGGGGAACTCGCGGCGCACCAGCTCCCAGCCCTCGCCGAGGATCTGGGGCACCTGCTGGGCGAGAAGCTCCTGCAGGTGCGCCTCGACGCCGTCCTTGACGAGGCCGGGGTCGACACCCAGGTCCTCGGTGACATCCGCGATGACATCGTGGATACGGATGATCAGCTTGTCGTCAGTCTTGTCGGCCTGAACCGTCCAGACCTGCTCGACGCCCTCCTCGTCCTCGCCGGGCTCCCCCATGGAAACCGTGCAGGGCGCCGTCATCCAGTTGAGCGGCTTGTAGGAGCCGCCCTCGGAATGGATGAGGACCGAGCCATCACCTTTGAGCATGATGACGCGCTTGGCGGGGTCCAGGTGGGCGCTCAGACGACCGGAATAATCAACGGTGCAGGTAGCAATAACAATACGCACCCCGTGAGCTTACCAATCCTGCTCACACGAGGCGCGGAGGACCGGACTCCACCCAGGAGACCAATCCGTTATATGTCAAGCGTTCGACAGCCACCTCGTAACGATGGTCACCGTACGCCAGGCGCACCTCGACGACGGAACCGTCGGCCGAGTGCGCAATCGGAGCGGAGACCTCCATGCCCCGACGCGGGATCGAATACACCGGCTTGAAGGACAGCCCCACCAGCCGATACCAGGACAGTTCCTCGACGCCGTACACGCCGATTCCCGCCGTCCATCCCGAATGAACATCCGGGCGCGACCAACAGCGGAACGCGCCCAAACGCGAAACGATCCTGCGGGCGCGCACATTCATGTACGCCCACAGGATCGCCCCGCCGCACGCGAGGAGAACCGCACGCAGATCACCATCGTCATCAGGCTCATGAGGGTCCTCCTCGCGTTGCGTCGAATTACTGTTCTGCCACTGTAGCGTGGTCGGCCACGACCGTGACGAAATCCGAGTCAACTGAGGCGAATCCCCAGTGACCTGGAAGGACACGACCTCGTCCGCACGCGACACAGTCACAGTGCCCTCGCTCAGCTGAGCGAGGAGGGGCTGACGACCCGGCAGCACGCCGAGGCCTCCATCGACCGTCGGAAACTGGACGGACGCGGCCGCGCCGTGCCACAGGCGTCCCTCGTGGGAGACGACCTCGACCTGCAAGGACTTACCCGATGCCATCAGGCTTCCTTGGCCAGCTCGTGAGCGTTACGCTCCAGGTCGTCGATGCCACCGCAGTTGTAGAACGCCTGCTCCGGAACGTCGTCGTAGTAGCCTTCGGCGATGCGCTTGAACGCCTCGATGGTCTCCGACAGCGGCACGGTCGAGCCGGGCACGCCCGTGAACTTCTCGGCCATGTACATGTTCTGCGACAGGAACTGCTCGATACGGCGTGCACGCGCGACGGTAACCTTGTCGTCCTCGCTCAGCTCGTCGACGCCGAGGATGGCGATGATGTCCTGCAGTTCCTTGTTCTTCTGTAGGATGGCCTTCACGTGCGTGGCGACGTCGTAGTGCTCGCGGCCGACGAGGGCCGGGTCGAGAATACGCGAGGTCGAGGCCAGCGGATCCACGGCCGGGTAGATACCCTTGGCCGCGATCTCACGGGACAGCTCGGTCGTCGCATCCAGGTGAGCGAAGGTCGTCGCAGGAGCCGGGTCGGTGTAGTCGTCGGCGGGAACGTAGATCGCCTGCAGCGAGGTGATCGAGTGGCCACCGGCCGAGGTGATGCGCTCCTGGAGCAAACCCATCTCGTCAGCCAGGTTGGGCTGGTAGCCCACGGCCGAGGGCATGCGGCCCAGCAGCGTGGAGACCTCGGAGCCCGCCTGGGTGAAGCGGAAGATGTTGTCGATGAACAGGAGGACGTCCTGGTGCTGAACATCGCGGAAGTACTCCGCCATGGTCAGACCCGTCAGGGCGATGCGCAGACGCGTGCCCGGCGGCTCGTCCATCTGGCCGAAGACGAGGGCGGTCTTGTCGAAGACACCCGCCTCTTCCATTTCGCCGATGAGGTCGTTGCCCTCACGGGTACGCTCGCCGACGCCAGCGAACACGGAGACGCCGCCGTGATCCTGGGCCACGCGCTGGATCATCTCCTGAATGAGGACGGTCTTGCCGACGCCCGCACCGCCGAAAAGGCCAATCTTGCCGCCCTGCACGTAGGGGGTCAGCAGGTCGATGACCTTGATGCCGGTCTCGAACATCTTGGTGCGCGCCTCAAGCTGGTCGAAGGCCGGCGGCTGGCGGTGGATCGGCCAACGCTCGGTGACCTCGAGGGTCTCGCCCTCTTCGAGGTTGAGCACGTCGCCGGTCACGTTGAAAACGTGGCCCTTGGTGACGTCACCGACGGGAACGGTGATCGGGGCACCGGTGTCGGTGACGGGGGCACCGCGCACGAGGCCGTCGGTCGGCTTCAGCGCGATAGTACGCACGAGGTTGTCACCGAGGTGCTGGGCGACCTCGAGGGTCATCGTGAAGGTCGACTCGCCCTCACCCTGGCCGGCGAGGTTCACCTCGACGGTCAGCGCGTTGTACAGCGGCGGGATGCGGTCCGGGGGAAACTCGACATCGACGACAGGGCCGACGACGCGGGCGACGCGCCCCTCGGCGATTGCTTGTGTATCAGTCATGGTGTTACTCCGTGTCTCGAAGGGCTTAGCTCGCGTTAAGAGCGTCGGCCCCGCCCACGATTTCGGTGATTTCCTGGGTAATTTCAGCCTGGCGGGCCGAGTTCGCCAGACGCGTGTACTGAGTGATGAGCTCGTTCGCGTTGTCCGTCGCGGTGTGCATGGCGCGCTGGCGCGATGCGAGCTCGGACGCTGCCGACTGAAGAAGCACGTTGTGGATGCGGGCCTCCACATACAGGGGAAGCAGCGTGTCCAGAACAGCCTCCGCAGACGGGATGAACTCGTACTCCGGTTGGGCCGCGGACGGATCGTCCGCGAAGCCGCGTTCGGTCGCACGTTCCTCGTCCGATTCGGGGGCATCCACGACCGTCAGCGGCAGCATCTGGCGCACCTCGGGGACCTGGGTCATGACGGTCTTGAAGCGCGTGTACACGAGGTGCAGAGCGCCGACACCCGTATCAGGGGTCCTTGTCCAAGAAACGCTCAAGCAGCACGGTTGCCATCTCGCGCGCGGTCTCGGGGGACGGAGAATCCGACTCGCCTTCCCACTCGCGCTCGATGGAAACACCGCGGAAAGCGGAAGTACGCCGAGGCCCTGCGTCCGAAGGTGTAGACAACCGAGCTCGTAACCGTCCTCGCGCAGGTCGGCGATGAGCTTCTCCGACTCGCGCAGGATGGTCGCCGAGTAGGCTCCGGCCATACCGCGATCCGATGCCACGACCAGGATGGCCACGCGATTGGTATCCTCGCGCTCCTCGGTCAGCGGGTGGTCGAGGTCCGTGTGGACCGCGACCGCCGCGACCGCCTGGGTCAGGGCCTTTTCGTAAGGCCCAGCCTCGGTGGCAGCACGCCGCGCCGCGCCAATGCGAGACGCAGCAATCATCTCCATGGCGCGGAAGACCTTCGCGAGCGTCGTCGTCGAGGCGATACGCTGCTTGTAGATCCTCTGCTGTCCACCCATCGCTTAGGCCTTCTCGCTCGTGCGACCGCGCGAGATCTCCTCGCGGGTGCGCTCAGCCACGACCTCGCCGTCCTCGAGTCCGGCGGCGCCACGTCCGGCGCTGATCCACTGGTGGTGGAACTCCTCGACAGCGTTCTTGAGCGCCTCCTCCGTCTCGGAGGTGAGGTCGCCGGTCGCCGCGATCGTGTCGAGCACGGTCGAGTTGGCGTGTAGGTGGTCGAGCAGGCCGCGCTCAAAGCGCAGGACGTCCTCGACCTCGATGTCATCGAGGTAGCCCTTGGTGCCCATCCAGATCGACGCCACCTGGTCTTCCATCGCGTAAGGCGTGGACTGGGGCTGCTTGAGCAGCTCCATGAGGCGCTCACCGCGGGTCAGCTGGCGACGAGTCGCCGCGTCCAGGTCGGAGGCGAACATCGCGAAGGCAGCCATCGAGCGGTACTGCGCGAGGGTGAGCTTGAGGGTACCGGCGACCTTCTTCATGGCCTTGGGCTGGGCCGCGCCACCGACACGGGACACGGAGATGCCCACGTCGACGGCGGGACGCTGGTTCGAGTTGAACAGGTCGGACTGCAGGAAGATCTGGCCGTCGGTGATCGAAATGACGTTGGTCGGAATGTAGGCCGACACGTCGTTCGCCTTGGTCTCGATGATCGGCAGGCCGGTCATCGAACCGCCGCCGAGGGCGTCCGACAGCTTGGCGCAACGCTCCAGCAGGCGGGAGTGCAAGTAGAAGACGTCGCCGGGGTAGGCTTCGCGGCCCGGCGGGCGACGCAGCAGCAGCGACACCGCGCGGTATGCCTCGGCCTGCTTGGACAGATCATCGAAGACGATGAGGACATGCTTACCCTGGTACATCCAGTGCTGGCCGATGGCGGAACCCGTGTAGGGGGCCATGTACTTGTAGCCGGCGGGGTCCGAGGCCGGAGAAGCCACGATGGTCGTGTACTCCATGGCGCCGGCGTCCTCGAGCGTCGAACGCACCGAGGCGATGGTCGAGCCCTTCTGGCCGATCGCCACGTAGATGCAACGCACCTGCTTGTTCGGGTCGCCGCTCTTCCAGTTCTCGCGCTGGTTGAGGATCGTGTCGAGGGCGATCGCGGTCTTACCGGTCTTGCGGTCGCCGATGATGAGCTGGCGCTGGCCGCGGCCAACCGGGATCATCGAGTCGATGGCCTTCAGGCCAGTGGCGAGGGGGCTCGTGGACGCTCTTACGCGCCATAACGCCGGGGGCCTGCAGTTCGAGCGCGCGACGCCCGTCCAGGTCCGTGATCTCGCCGAGGCCGTCAATCGGGCGGCCGAGCGGATCGACCGTGCGGCCCAGGTAGCCGTCACCGACGGGAACCGAGAGAACCTCGCCCGTGCGGTGCACGACCTGGCCCTCTTCGATGCCGCCGAAGTCACCGAGGACGACGGCGCCGATCTCGCGCTGGTCGAGGTTCATGGCCAGGCCCAGCGTCCCGTCCTCGAAACGCAGCAGCTCGTTCGCCATGGTGCCGGGCAGCCCTCGACGTGCGCGATACCATCGGCCGTTTCGATGACGTGACCCACCTCTTCGGTGGCCACGTCCGCCGGACGGTAGGACTCCATAAAGGAGTCCAGTGCTCCGCGGATTTCCTCCGGGGAGATGCTGAGGTCAGCCATGAGGATTCCTAACTAGGTAAAAAACTAATGTGTGTACGAGAAGTGCTAGCTGGCGATCGCGTCGCGCGCTGCACTGATGCGGCTGGCCAGCGAGGCGTCGATCGCGCTCATGCCCGCGCGCAGGCGGAAGCCGCCCACGACCTCAGGATCGATCGAGATCGCCAGGTCAACGTCCGCGCCGTAGCGCTTCGAAAGGATGGAACGAAGGCGCTCGATCTGAGCCTCGCTCATCGGGGTCGCCGTGGCGACCGTGACGAAGAGACGGTCCTGCATGGTGGCTGCCCACTGGGCGTAGCGGCGCAGGTTGTGGAGCAGACGACCGTGGTTCGAACGTCCGACCGCCCGACGCACGAGACGCATCGTCCAGGTGCTGACGCGCTCGGCGAAGAGCTTCGACGCGACATCGCCCCGCTCGTGTGCGTCACCCTTTGGACGTGTCCGACAGGCGCACGCGCACCTCGCGGTGGTGTGCCAAGAAGTAGCGGACCTGGAACAGCTCCTCACGGACCTGATCGAGGGCTCCCTCGGAACCGGCGGCGTTAAGCACGCCGAGGATGCCAAGCACCTCAAACGTGTCCGCCACATCCGCCGGATGACGCCAGTGGTCGGCGACGACCGCGTTGACAACGGACAGCGTCGCAGCGCTCACGTGCGAACCGAACGCGCTGGAGACGAGCCCCTGCTTATCTGCGACCGACCGTGCCGGGTCGGTCACTGCACGCGCGAGACGAGTGTTCTCCTTGAACAGGTCGGCCAGGCCGAAAAAATCCTCGGCAACCCGCATTGCGTCGGTGCCGGGCGTGGCTAGGGCCGCCGCCAGCTCCTTCGCAAAGGGGACGGACTCGATCGTGCGCATCTGTGTCATCGCTTCTCCTCGACCCGGGCGCTGTCGGCCTCGAGCTCGTCAAGGAAGCGGTCGACCACGCGAGAGGTCAGCGCCGTGTCGGTGAGGTGCTCACCGATGATCTTCTCTGCCAGCTCGGAGGCGAGCAGACCCACCTCGGAGCGCAAGGAGATCTGCGCAGCCTGCTTCTCGGCGAGGATCTGACGCTCGGAGGCCTCGAGAATACGGTTGGCCTCGCTGGTTGCCTCGTGACGGGCGGCAGCCACGATGGCCTTCGCTTCGTCGTTGGCGCGCTCACGGATGGTGTGCGCTTCAGCGTGAGCCTCGCGAATAATCTCCTCGCGCTTGAGTGCAGCGGCAGCCTGGTCGGCCTTCGCTTGCTCGGCGGCACCGAGGCCCTCCTCGATCTTCGCGGCGCGCTCGTCCATCGTCTTGTAGATGCGAGGCAGCGCGTAGCGTCCGACGAGGAGCAGAACGATAAGCAGAACGAGAGCCGACCAGAAAATCTCGTACAGCGGCGGCAGGGATGACGGCGAGGCCGCCGACCTCCTGGTCCGACGCGGCGACAATCTGGTGCATGGCGATCACTTAACGATGAGCGGCAGAACGAAGCCGATGAGGCCGAGGGCCTCGACCATGCCGGCGCCGATGATCATGTTGGTGAAGAGACGGCCGGCAACCTCGGGCTGACGGGCGGTCGCTTCCTGGGTCTTGCCGACCATGAGGCCGATGCCGAGGCCGGGGCCCAGGGTGGCGAGGCCGTAGCCGATGTAGGCGAATGCTGCGGTTCCCATAGTGGTTTCCTTCTGTTAGTAACGCCGGGTGGCGTTGGGGGTCAGTGATGTTCGACGGAAAGCTTGATGTACACGGTCGACAGGATCGTGAAGATGTACGCCTGCAGGAAGGCCACGAAGACCTCGAAGCCCGTCATGACAAACATGGCGGCACCGGTGAGCGCGGACGCTGCGGACAGGACGGAAAGCTCGTGGAGCAGAATCGCCGTACCAAAGTAGGTCATGCCCAGCAGGAGGTGGCCCGAGATCATGTTGCACAGGAGACGCAGGGTCAGCGTGACGGGGCGAACGATGAAGTTCGACAGGAACTCGATGGGCGTGATGAGCAGGTACATGGGGGTGGGCAGTCCGGGTGGGAAAAAGCTGCGAGGCAAAAGAAGCCACCCACGCCCTGCTTTCCGATGCCCGCACCGATGAAGGTCACGTACGTGATGAGCGCGAAGACCATCGGGACGGCGACGACCGACGAGGCCGCGATGTTGATGCCGGGAATGATGCCCGCAATGTTCATGGACAGGACGCCGAAGAACAGGAAGCCAATGAAGCCGGAGAACTTGCGGCCGGTCTTGGGGCCGAGCATGTCGAGGGCTACGTTGTCACGAATGTAACCGGCGATCGCCTCGACGGCCATCTGACCTCGGGTGGGCACCAGCTTGGGCTTACGCGCGACCGCGACGAGAACCAGCGAGACAAGCAGGCCCATGATGATGCGGGCGAGAGTCAGTCGGTTGAACTCGAAGAAGGTTCCCTCGCCGAAAATGACGCTCGGGAAGAAGTCCTCGAGGGCAGGCTGGTGGGGATGCTGCGTGAACGCAGGATAGGCGGTCACAGCGATGACGATGAGAAGGATCGCGAGGCTCACCCAATACCAACGCGGCTTGGACGCGGTGCGGCGAGCAGGCGCGTGATCGGACACTGAATGTGCCTCCTTCATCTCAACTCCATTGGTTTATGTCTGCTGCCGGGGCAACTGAACCATTCTACACAGAGAAGGGGCTGCCTAGCGCGCGCAAGGTTACTGAGTGTCGCTCGGCGCGTCCACGTTCATCGTGCGCTTGCGCATCATGACGATCATCTCGACGGTCGAGGACACGATTATTGCGATGATCGTGGCGATTGCGGCAACCCGGACGTCCATGCCCAGGGCGCGCGGGACGTACAGCCCGATGGCGAGCAGAGCGATTTTCGCGGCGTACCCGCCGGTGACCCACCCAATGAAAGATGAGGGCGATCGCAGGGCCCGGGAGGTGAAGAACCACTGCGCCGCGACGATGACGACGACCATGGCGAGGGCGAGAACGAAGGTCATGCGGAAACCTCCTCCGGGGCAGTCTCTTCCTTGGGAAATTCTCGGGTCGTGACGGCCACCCCGATAGCCGCAGCGATGACTGCGACGAGGGCGACGCTCCACCACTCGAAGACGAGGAGCCCCACTGCGGGGACGCACACGATGGCGGTCCACATCCACAGGATCGCGACGACCCAGCGGTGAGAGTGCCCAGCGACGAGAAGACGATCGTGGAAGTGGGAGCGGTCGGCCACGAAGGGGCTCTTGCCTCGGCTCATGCGACGAATCGACGTGACGACCAGGTCGAGGACGGGCATGAAAATGACGGACAGCGGCAGGATGAGCGGCAGCGCAGACACAATCATCTGCTGGCGACCGAGCAGCGAGGGATCGATCTTGCCGGTGACGATGATGCCGGCGGCGGCTAGGACGAGGCCCATGGTCTCCGCTCCCCCGCCCATCATGATCGAGGAGGGGTGGAAGTTGAACCAGAGGAAGCCTGCGCACACCCCGAGCAGCGCGATCACGATGAGGCTGGCGGTCGTCGCGTAGGATGCCGCGCCCATGAGCCGGGTGATGATGTAGGAGTAGACGAAGAAGGACCCGGCGCCGATCGCGATCATGCCGGAGGCCAAGCCGTCGAGCCCGTCGATGAAGTTGACGGCGTTCATGATGCCGACGATGAAGAAGACGGAGACGAAGAGCCACAGTCGGGAGGATCCGAGCGTCAGGCCGAAAATCGGGAACGAGGCCAGCTGTACGCCGCCAAAGGCCATGCCGCCCGCGATGAGGACCTGCCCGCCGAGTTTGGCCATCCAGTCCAGTTCGATGATGTCATCGATGATGCCGAGGATGCACATGGCGCCGGCACCGGCCATGACGGCCCACGGGACCGTGGTCGTAAAGAGTGGTGCCATGTAGGGGATCCGCGAGGCAAGCAGTATCGTGACGATCAGTGCGATGGTCATTGCGACGCCGCCCAGGCGCGGAATGGGCTTCTTTTGCAGGTCCCGGCCGCGCAGGGGGAGGCAAGATGTTGAACTGCAGGCATGCCCAGCGCACGGCCGGGGTCAGCAGGATCGTCAGGGCCATTGCAATGGCACCCAGCAGCAGGTAGACCTTCACGAAGCGGCCGCTTCGACGGGGGCGATGGGTACGCCGGCGGTGGCACTGAGGTCGTTCAGGGAGATGGTCCCAAGGCGCAGCACGCGGGGTTCGTCGTGCGCGAAGTCAACGATCGACGAGGCCGTGGACCCCTGGGTGGGGCCACCGTCGATGTAGGCGGACACCCGTGTTCCGAAGTATCCGACGGCCTGCTCGACCGAGGTCGCGGGGGGCTGACCGGTCAGGTTCGCGGAGGTGACGGCCATCGGTCCAAAATCATGCAGGAGGCGCAGGAGAGCCGCCTGGTTCGGCATGCGCACGCCGATGGTGCCGCCGGTTTCACCCAGGTCCCACCCGAGGTCGGGGCGGGCGCGCAGGATGAGCGTGAGGCCACCGGGCCAGAAGGCGCGCGCAAGAGTGCGGGCGGCCTCGGGGACATCGACGCACAGCGAGTCGATCGCATCGACGGACGCGACGAGCACGGGCGGCGGCATCTGCCGTCCGCGTCCCTTAGCGGCCAGGACCGCAGCGACGGCCTCGGGGTTGGCCGCGTCAGCGCCAATGCCGTAGACGGTGTCGGTGGGGACGACGAGCAGATGGCCGTCGCGCAGCTCCCGCTTGGCGCGCGCCAGGTCATCCTCGGTGAGGGAAGGAACGGCGCTCAGGATCGTCTCGGTACTCATCGCGTTCATTGTGTCACGGATGCCGTGGGCTTCGTCGATTGGGGCGCGCGTGCACGCAGGAAACGACGCCTGCCAGCCAGGTCGGGCAGCGTCGAAATCTCCGTCATCCCGAGCTCGGCGGCTATCGCCGCCATGGCTTCTTCCTGCGTGGGCGAGTGTTCCATCAGCAGGACGCCACCAGGGCGCATGAGGGTCAGCGCGCGGCGCGCGATGCGCGCGGGGATCTCGGTCCCGTCAGGGCTACCCCCATACAGGGCGACGTGTGGGTCGGCGCTGGCCTCGGGCTGCGTGGGCATCTCGTCGGCGGGAACGTAGGGCGGGTTGGTCACCACGACGTCGACCATGCCGTCCAGGTGCGCGAGCGTCGCCGGATCCGTCGCATCAGCGCGCACTAAGTGAAGGCAGGGAACGCCCACGGCGTCACGGTTCTGACAGGCCAGGGCGAAGGGCTCGGCTTCCTTCTCGACTGCCCACACCTCCGTGCGGGTGGTCTCGGTGGCCACCGCCAGCCCAATCGCGCCAGAGCCGGCGCACAGGTCGACGACGCGAGCCTCGCCGCGTCGGGCAACGACCGACATGGCCTCGTCGATCGCGAGGCCGGCAAGCACCTCGGTCTCCGGGCGCACGACGAACACGCCGGGGCGGGCGGCCAAGGTCAAGCCACGGAAGAACATGCGACTCGTGACGTGCTGAAGGGGAATACGCAGGGCCCTCTCCCCCACCGCCGCTCGCAGTTTCTCCGCCTGTTCCTCGCTCAATTCCGCCGGCAGATCCCACTGGGACGAGGCGTCACACGCCCACTCGAGCAGCTCACGCACGTCCGCATCAACCGAGTCGATGCCAGCGTTCGCCAGGCGCTCGCGAGCCCAAGCGCGCGCCTGCACGACAGACCACGTCCCCATGTCGCCTCCGATCATGACTGCGCGGCGGCGGCCAGCCGCTCGGCCTCATCAGCTTCCTGCAGCGAAGCGATCACTGCATCGAGCGCGCCCGACAGAACCGCGTCCAGGTTGTGAGCCTTGAAACCCGTGCGGTGATCCGCGATACGGTTCTCAGGGAAATTATACGTGCGGATGCGCTCCGAGCGATCCACGGTGCGTACCTGAGACAGACGCTGGGCCGAGGCCTCGGCTTCCTTCTTCGCCCTCGCTTCGGCGGCCAAGCGCGAGGCCAGCACGCGCAGCGCGGCCTCCTTGTTCTGCAGCTGCGACTTCTCGTTCTGCATCGACACGACGATACCCGAAGGAATGTGCGTGATGCGCACGGCAGAGTCGGTCGTGTTGACCGACTGACCGCCGGGACCACTCGACCGGTAGACGTCGATACGCAGATCGTTCGGGTCGATGACGATCTCCTCGTCGTCCTCGATCTCCGGCATGACGAAGACGCCGGCGGCGCTCGTGTGAATACGGCCCTGCGACTCGGTCACGGGCACACGCTGCACGCGGTGCACGCCGCCCTCGTACTTCAGGTGCGCCCACACACGCCCTCGTCGGGAGCGGGGGTACCCTTCGCACGAATCGCGAGCGTGATGTCCTTGAAGCCGCCGAGCTCCGTGTGGGTCGCGCTCATCTCGGTCACGCTCCAGCCGTGCGCCTCCGCGTAGCGGGCGTACATGCGGGCCAGATCGGAGGCGAACAGGGCGGATTCTTCGCCGCCCTCACCCGCCTTAATCTCGAGGATGACGTCCATCGCGTCCTCGGGGTCACGGGGAGCCAGAATCTTCACCAGCGCCTCGTGGGCAGCCGCTTCCTCTTCCTCGAGGGCGGGAATCTCGTCGGCGAAGGAACGATCTTCGGCGGCCAGCTCGCGCGCAGCCTCAAGGTCTCCCGAGGCGGAGGCAAGCCGATCAGCGGCAGCCTTCACGCGACCGAGCTCAGCGTAGCGTCGACCGACTCGGCGCATCAGCTGCGGGTCCGCCAGCGTCTGGGGATCCGCCATCTGCGCCTCGACCTGCTCATATTCGCGCAGCAGGGGGCCCAGGGCGCCGAGTTCATCAGTCGCGGCCACGATTCACCACTTCCTTCGTTCCATACAGTTGACAAAGCGGCGGCGCCGTTGGCCATAGGGCCAACGACACCGCCGTTGAGCTAGCCGCTCACCCTCACTTGGAGGGGCGCACGCGCTTGCCGTAGCGAGCCTCGAACTTGGCGACGCGGCCGCCGGTGTCGAGGATCTTCTGCTTGCCCGTGTAGAACGGGTGGCAGGCCGAGCACACGTCCACGCGCATCTCACCGGAGGTGATGGTGGAACGGGTGTGGAACGTGTTGCCGCACGTGCAGGTCACGACGGTGTCCACGTATTCGGGGTGAATACCCTTCTTCATGGAGTTTCTCCTGGATCGTTTGGTGCCCCGGGTCCGGACATGCAGCGTCCCCCGCATCTGGCGGGGACTCGCCTTCCAGCGCACTAAAGAGCGCCTGGGGCATGCCGGTGAACCGGTAAGCCGACACGACATTATCGCACACGCCCCCACCCCCTTCAACGAGGGAAGGTCCCCGCGGGCGTGACATCGGCTATGCGCGGGCACGACACTCGCGCCCGCCACTCCTCGGGAGCACCAGGCCGGCTCGCTCCGCTGCGCTTAACGCGTGCTCGTGCGCGAACCGACGTTCGCAGCCGACGTCAGGTAGTTCGCCCGCGAGGAGCCGTACCGCGAGGTTCCGTCCCACACGAGGTAGCGGTGGAGGTACGCGGGAGGAACGTAGAGCTGCGTGCCAAACGCCGTGAAGAGCGCGGCGGAGTGGGCCGCGCTCCCCTTGAGGTCGATACCCGCGCTATTTGCTGTCAGGCGGATCGCCTGGCCGGGGTTGTAGGTGTACGTCACGCCGGCAATCCGGTACGCACCGAGGTAGCGGGTCTCGTTGGTGCGCAGTTTCTCCCCCGCGCCGTTCCTCCAGCGCTTGTAACGCCTGCGCCCGATCATAGACGTGTCGGCGTCGAGAGCCGCCTCGATGAGGCGCACCAGGCGCACCCTGGCCTCGTCGGCAATCCGATCGAGCTGCGTCAGCGCCTCGGCGGGATCCATCTGCGCGCGCTCGAGGCTCGCCCCCAGGTCGTTCGCGGCCAGGCGCTGATCATTGAGCCACAGCTTGAGGGACGCCGCCATGCTCAGGACCGCCGGCTCGGAGCTTCGCCGCTGGACAGTCTCCGTGAGGGTCTCGACGACGGTCAGGTCCTCGTACACCGGACCCAGCTCGTTGTTCCACACCGCGCGCCAGGCAGGAGCGAGCGCGAAGAGATCGCACGCGGCGGTCAACGCGACGTGCGCATCCATCAGGCCGTGGAAATCCTTGACGATCGTCTCCGCTTCCCAAGCCGTTGCGGCGCTCAGCGAAGCGAGGAACGGAATCGAAGCCTCCGGCCCGATACGGGCACGCAGATTGTCACGCTCGGCCCGAGCAGCCTCGAGGTGCGCGGTCAGACCACGGTCGTAGCGCCCGGTCCCTAGGAGCGGGCGGAAAGGCGCGCTCGACCTCAGGTGACGCTTCTCGAGCGCGTCCCATTCGTCGCAGGCCTTGCGCATGTTCTCGCGGGCGAGTCGGCGCAGCATCCACCCGCGCACCCACAGGCCAATGCCCACCAGAGTCGTCACCCACGCGTACCAGGTGGGCCGTGCAAGAGCCTGCGTAGCACCGGTAGAGACGGCGATGCCGAGCCACACGGGAGCCAGCAGAACAAGGGCCAGACCCCGCCAGGAGTCGCGCACAGCCACGCACGCTGCGCATGGCCGAAAAGAGGATGCTGGGGCGCATTCCTCATCGTTTCCGTTGCCTGAGATGTCATGCCTCCACTCTGGCACGGATCGCGATCAGTTGCCCGGTATCCCGATGGGACTCAGAAGGACGAGGAGGAGCCGGAGCCTGAGAAGCCACCCGAGGATGAGCCGTAGTCCGCTGAGCTGGTCGAGGAGCTGGACGGGTCGTAGTCGACGTAGCGGTCGAGATACGTCGGGTACGCCCAGACGGACACATTGTTCGCCTGGAAACGACCGGACCTCTCCGCAGCCTTGCCCGTGAGGCGAACGCCCGCAGAGTTCGCGGTTAAACGGATTGTCGAGGCGGGATTGTACTCGTGGCGGTGCCCGTCGCTCAGGTAGGTGCCCTTGTAGAGCACATCGCTGGCGCTGACGGTGCCACCCCTGTTGCTCTCCCAGTGCTCGTAGCGCTCACGCCCCGACGAGGAGGTGTCGGCGACGAGTGCCCTGTCCCGATGAGCTTCGTCAGGCGCGCCCGGGACTCGTCCGCGATTCGGTCCAGCTCGTCGAGAGCCTGCACCGGAGTGATCTCCGCGTGCTCGAGGCTGGTTCCGAGTCCGACGATGATGTCCCGCTGCTCGTTCGTCCAGCGGTTGAACACCTCCACTGCGTTCTTCACTTGACGCTTCTTGACGCGGTTGCGCACCTTGACCGAGATGGAATCCGCCGCCAGCAGGTCTTCGGAGACCGGTCCCACCTCGTTGTCCCACACCGTGCGCCACGTTGGTGCGAGCGCGAAAAAGTCGCGGGCGGCAAAGATCGCGTCATCGGCGGCCGACAGCAGTTCGATATCTTCGAGCAGATCCTTCCTTTCGCTCGCCGCGCCGGCGCTGAGGGATCCAAAAAACCCTGGGGATCGCAGAACGGAGACTCGCTCGCACACCTTCTTGCGCTCTTGGTTGGCGCACCCGTAGCGCACTGTCAGCCCCTTGCTGTAGTGACCGGCATCGATGATCGAGTGGAAGGCCCGATCCACCTCTGGGCGGCGCTTCTCCATCTCGCTCCACGCCTCGGCAATACGCTCCGAGCTTTCTTTCACCGAACGACGCAGGCTGTGCCCGCGCACGAGGACGCCGATGCCCGTGAGCGAGATGAGCCATCCCATCCAGTGGGGCCACACGACTCTGTTCTCAATGCTGCGGCCCGATTCATTCGGAATGTACGCGGCTGCCTTCGTGGCCGCCGCGACCATCCCCTCACTCCAGCGGCCCGCACGGAAGTCATCCTTCGCGGCGTCCTGAATCTCCTCTTGAACGGACAGCACCGGGGCGATGTCCTCGCCGAAGTAGGTCCCCACCTTGCGGTAGGTGGGCGACACCGACAGAATCAGGTATCCGTCGGCCCACTTGTACCCATTGGGCGAGATCCACTCCTTGTGCCCCGCCCGCGCATACTTCAGGGTCGCCTCGTCCAGGTTGTCGCCCACCACCTCATCCGTCGACAAGATGACGAGGTGGATGGGACGCGCGAACGCAACACCACCGAGGACGTCTTTCAGCGTACGCCCGTCGATCAGTTCAAAGCTTCCCGTCTCGTCGTACACGTCGACGGATGGAGTGACGAGTTCGTTTGCGGGCACCGTGGCCGGGTGTAATCAAGGAGGGACAATACCTGCCACACGGGAACGACGATCGCCATGATGACACCCAGCAGGATTCGCCCCACGCCTAGCGCCGAGCGCTGCACGTCGCGCGCCGTCATGTGTCCGCGTTCCTCATTTGCAGATTCGGCCGTCGCAGAAGTCATATAGTCACTCTGACACAACGGTCAGGTTCGCGCTCGGCGGTTCAATCCGTTTCGAGACAGGAAAACGAGGCAACCGTCTATCCGCTCAGGCCGACGAGGAGCCGCCGGACTCATCCACATCGTCGGTCAGGTACTGATCGAGATACATCGGCAGCAAGTAGATGGGCGAGCGGCCAGCCGTCAGGACACCAGTCGCCGGCGCTGGCAGCCCTTCGAAGTCAACGCCTGCGGAGTTTGCGACCAGTCGGATCGTGGCTGCAGGGTTGTACTCGATGTCAGTGTCCGCTTCCTCGCTCCAGTAGGCTGCGTCGTACTCCGCGTTAGCCGCGGTGAGCTTGATGCCCGCGTTCTTCCATCGAGCGTAGCGTTGCCGTCCGCAGGCCGAGGCATCGGCTGCGAGAGTCGCCTCAATGAGCTCGGCGGTGCGCGCTCGCGCCTCGCCCGTGATCCGGTCGAGTTCTTCCAGTGCCGCAGCGGGACCGACCTGCCGGCCCTCGAGGCGTTTGCCGAGGTCGCTCAGCGTGTCCTTGTCATCCCCCAGGCGCTCCCTGAAAGCCTCAACCTCCATCAGGATTCGCGCGTCCGTAGTGACACTTTCGAGGGTGTCCGCGACGTCATCAAGGACGTCCAAGTCTTCGATGATCGGGCCGACCTCGGTCTTCCACACGTCGTGCCAGCCGGGCGCGAGGCCAAAAAAGTCGCGCGCATCAGTGATCGCGGTATCCGCGTCCGCCAGGCGTTCCATCCGTGCAAGGATCTCATCCCCCGCGCCGCTCGACGTCTCGCTCAGCGACGCGAAGAAACCCGGTGACTGTGCTCGGCGATCCGAGAGCCAACCCTGGCACGTTCAGCTCGGGCAAGCTCGTAGCGCGCCGTCAGCGCACTCTCGTAGTTCCCGGCACCCGCGAGCGCGGAGAACACGCGCTCAACCTCTGTCCGCTGGCTTTCCAAGGCAGCCCATTTCTCAGCGATCAACGCTACTTTCTGACGGCCCGCGCGTCGAAGACCGGCGCCGCGCCACAGCACGCCAACTCCGCACAGCGCCATGACCCAGCCGGTCCAATTCGGCCAGTCCACCGCTTCGCCCATGCCGTGAAGGGCCTGATCATAGACGGCGATCGCCAGCTGAACGGGAGCCACCAGCACGAGAAAGAGACCAAAAACGAGGCGCGCACATCCGCGCACAGCACTCCATGACCGACGCGAGTTCTCCTGCGCCGCCTGGACATTGATCGTATTCGGCGTCATGTTCTCCACGACCCAAGTCTGACACAGCCCCTCATCAGTTGTCCGGCATTCAGGCGCGCGCCGAAAAGGAAAGCGGGGCGAGCGGCTCTCGCCACTCGCCCCGCGCTCACCAGCCGATCACTCGGAGGGCGTCGTCTTCTGGATGAGCATGAGGAACTCAGCGTTGGACTGGGTTTCCTTGAGCTTGTCGAGGACCAGCTCGAGGCCCTGCTGCTGATCGAGGGTGCCCAGGACGCGGCGGAGCCTCCACATGATGCGCAGCTCCTCGGGCTTGAAGAGGAGTTCCTCGCGACGGGTGCCCGACGCGTTGAGGTCGATCGCGGGGAAGATACGGCGCTCGGCGAGCTGACGCGACAGGCGCAGCTCCATGTTTCCGGTGCCCTTGAACTCCTCGAAGATAACCTCGTCCATCTTCGAACCCGTCTCCACCAGCGCGGAGGCGATGATCGTCAGCGAGCCGCCCTCGGAGATGTTGCGTGCGGCGCCGAAGAACTTCTTCGGCGGGTACAGCGCGGACGCATCCACGCCGCCAGAGAGGATGCGGCCCGAGGCCGGCGCAGCAAGGTTGTAGGCACGCGACAGACGCGTGAGCGAGTCGAGGAGGACGACGACATCCTGGCCCAGCTCGACGAGGCGCTTGGCACGCTCGATCGCGAGCTCGGCGACGGTCGTGTGGTCCGATGCGGGGCGGTCGAAGGTGGAGGCGATGACCTCACCCTTGACGATCGAACGCATGTCGGTGACCTCTTCGGGGCGCTCGTCCACGAGGACGACCATGAGGTGTACCTCGGGGTTGTTCAGCTCGATGGCCTTGGCCATCTGCTGGATGACCATGGTCTTACCGGCCTTGGGCGGGGAGACGATGAGGCCACGCTGGCCCTTGCCGACGGGGGCGACCAGGTCGATGACGCGCGGCGTGTAGGCCTTCGGAGAGGTCTCCATGCGCAGCTGCTCGGAGGGATAGACCGGCGTCAGCTTGCCGAACTCGCGGCGCGCCTGCGCCTGCTCGATCGTCATGCCGTTGACGGAGTCGACGCGCACGAGGGCGTTGTACTTCTGGCGCTGGCGTTCGCCCTCGCGGGGCAGGCGCACGGCACCGGCAACCGCATCACCGGCGCGCAGGCCCCAGCGGCGCACGTTGCCGAGCGTCACGTAGACGTCGTTCGGGCCTGGCAGGTAGCCGGAGGTGCGCACGAAGGCGTGGTTCTCCTGGATGTCGAGAATGCCGGCAATCGGCGCAAGGTTGTCCTCGCCGCCGCGCGCGGGACGGTTCTCGCGGTTCTCGCGACCCTCGCCACGGTTCTCGCGACCCTCGCCGCGGTTCTCGCGGCCCTCGCGGTCACGACGACCACGGCGGCCGCGTTCACGGCAGGGGGCGACGAGCCTCGGTGTCGTCGCCGTCGGGCAGCTCAATGTTCAGGACGGTCTCGACGACGGTCGTGTCGGGTTCCGGGGTGGGCTCGGTGCGTTCGGCGGCCGGCAGGGGCAGGTCGAGGGTGACATGCGCAGGCTCGACGGCACCTTGGCTCACCGCGCGGCGGCGGCGCGAGCGACGCGGAGCCTCGGCGGGCGCGTCGGAGGCGGGAGCCTGCTCAGCCGACTTGTCGACGGCCGGCTTCTCGGCCTTGTCGGTCTTCTTCTTGGACGAGGCAGGGGCATCCTCGCGGGGAGCCTTTTCCTGCGGGGTCGAGGCGCCGGCACCGTTGCTCAGCAGCTCGATCAGCTGGGGACTTACGAAGTTGGGAGATGCCCTTGAGGCCGCGGGAAGCGGCCAGAGCCTTCAGCTCAGGCAGCTTCATCGCCGACAGCGACGCGGTCGTCTCGGCGGAGGTTTCGTTGCTCACGAAGTGATCCTTACTGGAATGCGCCCACAGCGGGCGAGGTGATTGCTCAAGCACACGAAAAAGCTTGATCAGGAAGATGCGCGAAAGAGGCGCATCGCGAAGGCCGAAGTCGAACAGTCGTCTCGACCTGAAAAAAATATAGCAAGACCGCCAGCCCGCTGTCGATTAGACGGCACGGCTGGCGGTGCTGCGCAGAAACTCACAGCGCAAACGCTCAGAATTCCACCTTTCGACGAGGCTTCCGCGGGTAATCTGCACGCCCTGGGGTGCCACCCCCATCGGGACGACTCGCCACCCGGCGGCTGCGGCGTCTCGGCGGATATCGGCGCCGACGGACTCCAGAGAGAGAACCGTGGGACCCGCGCCGGAGACGACGGCCGCGAAAGCCCGCACCGCGCAGCCAGTCGACAAGGGCGAGGGAGGGTTCCATCGCGGCCCGACGCTGCTCCTGATGCAGGCGATCGCGTGTGGCCTCCATGAGGAGCGAGTGCAGGTCCACTCCCCCGCTCGCCTGTGCATTGCCCGAGGACGGCGGCCAGCAGAGCACCGCGGGCGACGTTGAAAGCTCGCGTCGCCGTGGGGCACGGTCGCGGGCAGCGCGGCACGCGCGGCGGCGGTGCGCAGCTCAAAGTCCGGGATGAAGGCGACCGGGCGAATGCCCTCGGGCGGCGTCAGGCGTACGCTGCCAACCTCGGAAGTTTCCTCGTTCATCCAGGACACCGTCGCTCCGCCAAAGACAGCGGGAGCGACGTTGTCGGGGTGGCCCTCCATCTGAGAGCCAATCTCGAGGATCTCCTGGCGGCGAAGAACGTCCGCGTCCCCGATGAGCGCGCGCGCCAGCGTCACGCCGGCGACGATCGCGCTCGCAGAGGAACCCAGGCCTCGGGAATGGGGGATGCGATTCGTGCAGTGCATGCGCACGCCCACCTGGGGCGCGCCGACGCGGTCGAGCGCGAGGCGCAGGGCGCGCACGACAAGATTGTCCTCGCCCTGCTCGACGTTTCCGGCGCCCTCACCCTCGACGACGACAGAGGTCGCCCCCGTCGTCGCGTGGACCGAGACCTCGTCCCACAGCTCCAGGGCGAGGCCCATGGAGTCGAATCCGGGTCCGAGGTTCGCGCTGGTCGCGGGAACCTTCACCGCGACGAAATCATCACGCAGGCGCACGTCACTCACCCTCGACGCGGATCGTGGAGGTCACTTCGCGCACGGCGTCCGACACGGACAGCGCACGGGCGACGGCGCGCAGGTCGGCCTCGCGGGCACGGTGGCTGGTCACGACGATGACGCAGGCACCGGGCACCTCGTCGTTGCGCTGGTGCACGGACTGGATGGAGACGCCGTGGCGGGCAAAAATGCCGGCCACGTCGGACAGGACGCCCAGGCGATCCTCGACCTGCAGACGGATCTGGTAGCGCGTGTACGTCGAGCCGGGATCAAGGATCGGCAGGTGGGCGTAGACCGACTCGCGCGGGGCGTGCCCACCGAAGGCGCGGTGATGCGCCGCGGCGACGAGGTCGGACAGGACCGCCGAGGCCGTGGGAGCGCCGCCCGCGCCCTGGCCGTAGAACATGAGGGCGTCCCGCGGCCTCGCCCTCGACGAGGATCGCGTTGAAAGGCGCCGTCAGACCGAAGCGAGAGGGTGATCGGAGGGAACCTGTGCGGGATGGACGCGCATGGCGACGCCCTCGCGTCCATCCTCGCCGATGCGACGCTCGGCGATAGCGAGGAGCTTGATGGTATGGCCGACGCGAGCGGCCTCCTCCATATCCTCCTTGGTAATGCTGGAGATACCCTCGACCGCGACGTCGTCGATTCCGACGCGCGTGTGGAAGGCCAGGGACGCCAGGATGGAGCACTTGGCCGCGGCGTCGAGCCCTCGACGTCTGCGGTGGGGTCGGCCTCGGCGAAACCGAGGTCCTGCGCCTGCTTGAGAGCATCCTCGTAGCTGAGGCCCTTGGTGCTCATCGCGTCCAGGATGAAGTTCGTCGTGCCGTTGACGATGCCCATCACGGTCGTGATGCGATCGCCGGCGAGGGACTCGCGCAGGCCGTACACGACGGGGACGGCACCCGCGACGGCGGCCTCGTAGTAGAGGTCAGCGCCATTGGATGCGGCTGCCTCGTACAGCTCGGGGCCGTGCGCGGCCAGAAGGGCCTTGTTGCCCGTGACGACCGAGATGCCCTGGTTGAGGGCACGCAGCACGAGGGTGCGGGCGGGCTCGATGCCGCCGATCAGCTCGACGACGAGGTCCATGTTGTCGATCGCCTCCGCCGGGTCGGTCGTCAGCAGCTCGCGGTCGATCGGAGCGTCACGCGGGGCATCCACATTGCGGACGAGGACGCGGCGCACCTCCATCTCCGCGCCCGAGCGAGCGGCGAAATCCTCGCGGCTGGACTGCAGGATGCGAATGACCTGGCTACCGACGGTTCCGGCTCCAAGAACGCCAACTCCGAGGACGGGACGGGGTGCAGACATAGGACTTTTTCTCCTTTGTGGGACGAGCACTGATACCAGTGTAGGGGGTCATAGCCCCTCCCTTCTCTGAAGGACCTTGGTCCCGCAATTTGACCGACGGAGACTTTGGACCCATATCCTGAGACAGATAACATAGACCTGCGGTCGATATGGGTTGTGGAGACCCCACAAGCCGTAGGACAATGGGCCTAAGCGCCGGAATCCGGCGCACTGACGGAGCGATGCTCCCAACGACCGTCCCCACAGGGAAACGGAAAATCCGAGAAGAGGAAGAATGACGACAGCAGACCAGAAAGCCTGGGAAGGTTTTGTCAAGGGTAACTGGTGCGATGAGATCGACGTCCGCGACTTCATCCAGCTGAACTACACCCCGTATGAGGGCGACGCCTCGTTCCTGGCTGGCCCCACTGAAAAGACCATGCGGGTCTGGAACACCCTCGAGGAAAAGTACCTCTCCGAAGAGCGCAAGGTGCGCATCCTCGACGTTGACACCGACACCCCCGGCCGACATCGACGCCTTCAAGCCCGGTTACATCTGCGAGGACGACAACGTGATCGTCGGCCTGCAGACCGACGCTCCGCTCAAGCGCGCAATGATGCCCAACGGCGGCTGGCGCATGGTCGAGACCGCCATCCACGAGGCCGGCAAGGAATACAACCCCGAGGTGAAGAAGATCTTCACCCAGTACCGCAAGACCCACAACGACGCGGTCTTCGACATCTACACCCCGCGTATTCGCGCCGCCCGCTCCTCCCACATCATCACCGGCCTGCCGGATGCCTACGGCCGCGGCCGCATCATCGGCGACTACCGCCGCGTGGCCCTCTACGGTGTTGATCACCTCATCGCCGAGAAGCAGAAGGACAAGGATCGCTACGCCGACCAGCCCTTCTCCGAGCACTGGGCGCGCTACCGCGAGGAGCACTCCGAGCAGATCAAGGCCCTGAAGAAGCTGAAGAACCTGGCGCAGTCCTACGGCTACGACATCTCCGGCCCGGCCACCAACGCGCACGAGGCCGTGCAGTGGACCTACTTCGGCTACCTGGCCTCCGTGAAGTCCCAGGACGGTGCCGCCATGTCGATCGGCCGCCTCTCCGGCTTCTTCGACTGTCTACTTCGAGCGTGATCTGAAGAACGGCACGCTGGATGAGTCCGGCGCGCAGGAGATCATCGACGCCCTTGTCATCAAGCTGCGCATCACCCGCTTCCTGCGCACCATCGCCTACGACCAGATCTTCTCGGGCGACCCCTACTGGGCCACCTGGTCGGACGCCGGCTTCGGCGACGACGGCCGTACGCTGGTCACCAAGACCTCGTTCCGTCTGCTCCAGACTCTGGTGAACCTCGGCCCGGCCCCCGAGCCGAACATCACCATCTTCTGGGACGAGAACCTGCCCCGCGGCTACAAGGAGTTCTGCGCCCGCATCTCGATCGAGACCTCGTCGATTCAGTACGAGTCCGATCCGCAGATCCGCGCCCACTGGGGCGACGACGCCGCCATCGCGTGCTGCGTGTCCCCCATGCGCGTCGGCAAGCAGATGCAGTTCTTCGGCGCCCGCGTGAACGCCGCCAAGGCCCTGCTCTACGCCATCAACGGCGGCCGCGACGAAATGAGCGGCAAGCAGGTCATGGAAGGCTACGAGCCCGTCCAGGGCGACGGCCCCCTCGACTTCGACGACGTGTGGAAGCGCTACGAGGAGATGCTCGACTGGGTGGTTGGCACCTACGTTGAGGCCCTCAACATCATCCACTACTGCCACGATCGCTACGCATACGAGGCCATCGAGATGGCTCTGCACGACGCCGAGATCATCCGCACCATGGGCTGCGGCATCGCCGGTCTGTCCATCGTCGCCGACTCGCTGGCCGCCATCAAGTACGCGAAGGTCTACCCGATCCGCGACGAGACCGGCCTGGTCGTCGACTACCGCACCGAGGGCGAGTTCCCGACCTACGGCAACGACGATGACCGCGCCGACGACATCGCCGCGACCGTCGTCCACACCGTCATGGACAAGATCCGCGCGATCCCCATGTACCGCGACGCGATCCCGACCCAGTCGGTCCTGACGATCACCTCGAACGTCGTCTACGGCAAGGCCACCGGTTCCTTCCCGTCGGGCCACCAGAAGGGCACCCCCTTCGCCCCCGGCGCGAACCCGGAGAACGGCATCGACACGCACGGCATGGTCGCCTCCATGCTGTCGGTCGGCAAGCTGGACTACAACGACGCGCTCGACGGCATCTCGCTGACGAACACGATCACCCCGCAGGGCCTGGGCCGCTCCAAGGAAGAGCAGATCCAGAACCTGGTTGGCATCCTCGACGCTGGCTTCGTTCCGGACGATTCCTGCGCCTACGACGGCACCAAGGGCTACTGATCCACCATCGGCGGGGATCGATGCGCAACCCGTGTTGATCCCCGCCACCCACCAGTCGTGGGTGAGCCGCACCGCGACCCACCCAAGCCGGCACCGCCGGAGTTTCACAAAAGGAGAAATGTTATGGCAACCAAGACCTACGAAGAGCGCCTCGCCGACATGAAGGCCGCCCGCGAAGAGCGCGGCGACAAGGATGGCCTGTACCACGCGAACATCAACGTGCTCGAGGAGTCCACGCTGAAGGACGCCATGGAGCACCCCGAGAAGTACCCGAACCTGACCGTTCGCGTTTCCGGCTACGCCGTCAACTTCGTCAAGCTCACCCGTGAGCAGCAGCTGGACGTCCTGTCCCGCACCTTCCACCACTCGGCCTGATCAGCTGATGGGGTGGGGCGTCGGGCAACGCTCGGCGCCCCACTACTATGTCTGCCCACGTCGGCGCACGCCGCTGACGATCCACGGCCTCGTTCCCATCACGGCCACCGCGCCCACTCAACCGCGAAGAAGGAATCATGTCGCAGCCCCTCGCTCTCCCCACGTTCCGCGAGCAGGATTTCCAAGCTCCCCAATCCCGTACCGTCGGCGCTGGCGTCGAAGGTCTCGAGGAGATCACGGACCTGGAGCGCTCCGAGCGCCTGCGCCGCATGCGTGAGGGCACGCTGGGTTCCATTCACTCCTGGGAGCTCGTCACCGCTGTTGACGGCCCCGGCACGCGTATGACGGTGTTCCTCAACGGCTGCCCGCTGCGCTGCCTGTACTGCCACAACCCCGACACGTTCCTCATGAAGGACGGCGCTCCCGTGTCCGACACGGAGCTGCTCTCGCGCATTGCCCGCTACCGCCGCATTTTCCGCACGACGAACGGCGGCATCACCCTGTCCGGCGGCGAGGTCCTCATGCAGCCCCAGTTCGCCAAGCGCATCCTGATGGGTGCCAAGGAGATGGGCGTGCACACCTGCATCGACACCTCCGGTTTCCTGGGCGCGAACTGCGACGACGAGATGCTCGACGCGATCGACCTGGTGCTCCTGGACGTCAAGAGCGGCAACGAGGAGACCTACAAGAAGGCGACGGGGCCGTTCCCTGGCGCCCACGATCGAGTTCGGCGACCGCATCGCGGCTCGCGGTGGCGCCACCCGGATCTGGATCCGCTTCGTGCTGGTTCCGGGTCTGACCGACGACCCCGGAGAACGTCCGCCAGGTCGGCGAGATCGTCTCGCGCTGGAAGGACGTCATCGATCGCGATTGAGGTTCTGCCCCTTCCACCAGCTGGGCAGGACAAGTGGCACTCGCTCGGGCCTGGAGTACCAGCTGGAGGACACGAAGGCCCCCACGCCCGAGGCCACCGAGGAGGTCCGCAACTACTTCCGTTCGCTGGGCTTCCTGGTCCACTGACGCGATCGTAGCGGGACCCCGGGAGGAAGCGGCTAGGCTCGCTCCCCGGGGTCCACGTGTGTCCGCTGGCGCCCCATCCGCGCTCGGCGATGACCCGCTGGGCCTCGCTCGGCGTAGGGCTCCGCGAGGCGGTCGACGTAGAGGGTGCCCTGCAGGTGGTCGTATTCGTGCTGGAAGATGCGCGCGAGCCACCCGCGCGCGCTGACCTCGATGGCGTTGCCGTCCACGTCGTAGCCGCGCAAGACCGCGCCGAGCGCGCGGCGCAGGGGGTATCCGTAGCCGGGCACGGACAGGCAGCCCTCGGATTCGCAGCGCCACGTCGGGTTCGTCGGGCAGGATGGCCCCCGCACCCTCGATATCCCACACGAGGTCGAGCGTGGGGTTGACGACGACGCCGCTGAGCGCCGTGTTGAAGCCGCGCGCGGGGCCCTCGTCGAGCTGGAGGACGTCGCGGTAGTAGGAATCGAAGGAGCCGGCGCCGCCGTACCTCCACACGAAGATCTGGGGGCCGACGCCCACCTGGGGTGCGGCGAGGCCGACACCAGGGCGCGGCGTGCATCGTCTCGATCATGTCGGCGACGAGGTCGCTCAGCTCCGAATCGAAGGACTCGATTGGCGCCGCGGCCCGGTGCAGGACCGGCTCGCCCGTGATGCAGATCGGCAGGATGCTCATGCGTGATCTCCCGTGTGTGCGATGACTCCGACGCCCGCTGCTTCGATGGCGCGCGGGGTGGCGGGGTCCAGGTCTTTGATGACGCGGGCGGGGTTGCCGACAGCGATGCGAGTTGGCGGGGATATCGCGGGTGACGACGGCACCCGCACCGATGATCGAGTTTTCGCCGATGGTCACGCCCGGGCAGACGACGACGGAGCCGCCCTAGCCACACGTTATCCTCGAGGGTGATCGGGTGCTGAGGACTCCCATTTCGCTCGACGAGGCCCGGGCTCGGTCGGGTGGATCGCCGTGTAGAGCGAGCAGTTGGGGCCGATGAGGGACGTCGGCACCGATGACGACCGGGGCGACGTCGAGCACGGTCAGTCCCGTAGTTGACCCAGGAGCCATCGCCGATGGAGATGTTGTACCCGTAGTCGACGCGCAGCGGGCGGTCGGATGTCGACGCCCTCCCCCACCCTGGCCGAGAACCTGGGCGAGCAGGTAGCGGCGATGTCCGGGTCGTTGGGATGCGCCTGCTCGTAGAGGCTCAGGAGGCGAACCGCGCGCTTCGTGATGCGGCAGAGTTCGTCGTCTGCGACGTAGTAGTCGCCGTCGTGCATGCGCTTGCCGGGTGTGCGCTCGTCGTCGCGGAATCGGGGGTCGTCGAAGTTCGTTCCCGGGGAGATGGTCATGCGACCAGGGTAGTCGAGGCCCTCTCGAGGCGGGGGGCGCGGCGCGCGTCCAGGTGGCCGAGGAGGGCGTGCAGCTGGGAGATGTCGGCGGCGGGGTCCTCGGGGTGCCACTGCACGCCGATGACGGGTGCGTCGACCGACTCGATGGCCTCGATCGTGCCGTCGGGGGCGTGCGCGCTGACCTGGAGGCCCGTGCGCGAGGCGATGCGACGCGCTGGTGGTGCGCCGACGAGATGACCAGCTCGGAGTCGGTGAGGACGGGGGGCCAGGGCGCGCTCGAGGTTCGTTCCTCGCCGACGCGCACGCTGTGGCGGATGAAGCGATGGTCGGACAGGGATCCGGTTGTTCGTGTGCGTGCCGTCCGCGCCCTCGATGTGCTGCTCGAGCGTGCCGCCGAGCGCCGTGTTGATGATCTGCATGCCGCGGCAAATGCCCCAGGAGCGGGGTGCCCGTGCGCACGGCGTGGTTGACGAGGGCGATCTGTCCGCGGTCGGCGCGGTACCAGTGACGCCCCTCGGCCTCGTAGCCCTGGGTGGCGCCGTACAGGCTGGGGTGGACGTCCTCGCCGCCCATGATGATGATGGCGTCGGCGTGTCTGGGCGCGCAGGGCGGCCCCTCGGCACCATCTTCCTGCGCGTACTCGCGGATGACGTTCCAGTTCGGCAGCGCTGCCTCGAAGAGACGATCCCACAGGCGCATGCAGATGTTGTTGTATGCCTCGTCCCCCGGGCGTGCCGGCAGGACGTTGAAATCAACAACGTCGGCTTCGTATGGTTCGTCATGGTCCCTATCATTTGCAGTCTCGCAGCCACCGTGCCGGGTGCGTTCACGGGGTGGCCAATTGTGACAGCTCGTGTCCACCCCTGCGTGCAACGTGAGATAGCGCTCCCCGCGACGACGAGGCCGGGGCTGATCCGTGCGTTCACGGCCCTCAGCCCCGGCCTCGTCCATCGATGGTCAGTTCTCGGACACGAAGCGGTCCACGCGGGCGAGCAGCTCGGCCTTCTCATCGTCCGAGATCCAGGCGATCTCGATGGAGTTGCGGGCGATGCGCTCCAGGTCCGCTCGGCCCAGATCGAAACGCTCGGCGAGCGCCAGGTAGTTGTCGCCGACGTATCCGCCGAAGTAGGCGGGGTCGTCGGAGTTGACGCTCACCTTGACGCCCGCGGCGGTCAGCTCGACGATCTCCTTGCCCTTCATTTCCTCGGTGACGAAGGAGTTGGACAGGGGGCACGAGGTCAGGCCGATGCCGTGGTCGCGCGCGTAGGCGACCAGCTCCGGATCCTCGACGATGTTCGTGCCGTGGTCGAGGCGCTCGGCGCCCAGCTCGGTCAGAGCCGCGCGGATGTTGTCGATCGAGCCGACCTGGTCGATGTCGCAGTGCATCGTCACGTGCAGGCCGGCCTCGCGGGCCAGGGCAAAGACCTCGGCAAACTTCGTGGGCGGGTTGTCGCGCTCGTCGGAGTCAAGCCCGACGCCGATGAACATGTCCTTGTAGGGCAGGGCCGCCTGGAGTGTCTCGAGCGCGGACTGCGCGCTCATGTCACGCAGGAAGCACAGGATGAGGTCGGCGGACAGGCCGGCCTCGCGGGCCTCGACGACGGCGCGGTGATAGCCGCGGATGACCGTCTCGATGGCGATGCCGCGCGAGGTGTGAGCCTGCGGGTCGAAGAAGCACTCGGCGCGCACGACACCGTTGGCTCGGGCGCGCTCGAAGTAGGCGGCGGCCAGGTCGTGGAAGTCGTCCTCGTCCTGGAGGACGTCCATGGCCGGGTAGTAGACGGCCAGGAAGGACGTGAGGTCGTTGAACCGGTAGGTGGCCTGCACCTCCTCGACCGTGGACTGACCGATGTCGACGCCGTTCTTGCGGGCGAGGGCCAGCTTCAGGTCGGGCTCGAGGGTGCCTTCCAGGTGCAGGTGCAGCTCGGCCTTGGGCAGTCCGAAGGCGAAGTCGCGGGTCACGTCGGTGCTCATGTGTCCTCCACAGATAACGGGGCGGGTGTCGCGGAACAATTGTCCCACTCCACCCGCCCCGTGCTGAGGGAGGCCACATAGCGAACGGCCCGACGCGGCGGCGACCGTTCACTCAGTCACACCGTCTGCCTCAGGCCAGCGCCCCCATCGGGTCCCAGGCCGGCAGGTGCAGCGGTTCCTCGGTGATGACCGCGCGCAGCTCGGCGGGCAGGTCGTCCACGTGCACAGCCACCTCAAACACGTTGGCGTCGAACCAGGCGGCGTCCATCGTGAAGAAGCCCTTTTCGCCGGGTTCCTCGCCCCAGGAGTTCTCCACGCGGAAGCGGCGGGCGTTGCCCTCCTCGTCGATGTCGACTCCGGTGAAGAGCATCGCGTGGTTCATCGCGGACTCACCGTGTTGACGCGCTGCTCCTTCGAGGTGGAGAAGTCCACGCCGAAGAGGTTGTCGAAGTCGTAGAGGCCGTCAACGAACAGGCCGGACGCGCGGTCGGACTGCTGGCTGCAGTCAGCGCCGAACCAGACGGCGCGGCCCGAGACCAGGATGGAGGCCGTGATCTCGCGGATCTGCTCGACGGGGGTGTTCACGTAGAGGATCGGGCGACCGCCCACGACGTTGCCCATGTGGTCGACCGTGAGGGTGTGGCCCTTGGGGTGCTCGGCGCGCGGGTCGTCGACGAGGCACACGTACTGCGTGAGGTCCACGTCCACGTAGCGCTCGTAGAACTCGCGCGGGGTGAGCACGCCGTCGCGGTGGAACTCGCCCTTGTCGTCGCGCCACTCCCACTCGAAGGAGGCCGGGGGCTCGCCCAGGCAGATGACGAGGATGCGCCACACGTCGGCCAGAGCGGCCTCCTTGACCTCGAGGATCTCCTCCTCGGAGGCGCCGGCCTCGACGAGGGAGCGCAGCTCGAGGGCGGTGCGGCGCAGGACGACCTTCAGGCGGGCGTTCATGGGAGCGGTGTGGCCGGAGGACTCGGTCTCGGGCATTGCGACCTTGGGGACGAGGCCGTGCTTGAGGTAGAGGGACACCGCCATGTCCCACTGGCCACCGTCGGAGAGAACGTCGCCGAGCAGGAACTGCAGGAGGCGGCCGTCGAGTTCCTCGGTCTTCGCGGTCGCGATGATGTCGGTGAGGAAGAAGTTGGCGCGCTCAAACTTGTCCCAGAACAGCACGTAGTTCTGCGAGAACTCGAAGTCCTTGAGGCCCAGGTGGGTGCGCGCGGTCGAGCGCAGCAGGTTCAGGGAGGAGAAGAGCCAGCAGCGGCCGGACTTCTTCTGCGACGTCACCTTCCAGTCGTCCACCTTGTGGGACACGACCGTGGGGGTGGCGACCACCTTGGCGCGGTCGAAGGCGACCGGCTCGACGCCGGCGTGGGAGACGGCGTTGCGTGCGACCGCGCGGGCGGAGTCTGAGGATGCGTGCAGGGAGGCGACGAATTCGTCGGTGATCTCGTGTGCCATGGGACGAGGCGTTCCTTTCAATCGAGATTCATTCTCTATAAGGATACGCTCTCGTAGTGACCCAGACGACTCAACTCCGTTTAGAATGAGTGTTATTCATGTTCAGTGAATGCGAAGGAGCATCAATGTTGGATCGTGGCGCGTCAGGGGCGCGAGATCGTTTCTGCAGGCCGGGGACTACGAGGCGCGGATCGTCACCGTCGGCGCCGGGTCTGGCTGGGCCTGCGCTACCGCGGGCACGAGCTCGTGTCTCCCCACGCCGTGAACGAGTGCCCCCCGGGATACCTGGGCAAGGTGCTCATGCCGTGGCCGAATCGCGTCGCAGGCGGCTCCTACTCGTGGGAGGGAAGCTCCTACGACCTTCCCGTCGACGAGCCCGCTTTCGGGACTGCGCTCCACGGCTTTCGTGGCCTTCCAGGAGTGGGAGATCGCCGAGGCCGACTCCTCCTCCGTCCTCCTGCGCACCCTCATCGCAGCGCGCTATTTCCTATCCGTGGACGCTTCTCGCGCACGCGCGCTACAGCCTGGACGCGGACGCGGGTCTCACCGTCGAGCTGTCGGCGACGAACATCGGAGAGGGCACAGCCCCCTACGGCGTCGGCTTCCACCCATACCTGGCCGTCGACGGGGTACCGGCGGACTCCCTGGAGCTCGAGAATCCCGCGTCGATCATCTACGAGGCCGACGCATCCATGATCCCCGGTGGCCTGCCCACGACGTGGCCTCCTTCGGGCTGGACTTCCGCTCCCCCGCCATCATCGGCGCCTCCCGCCTGGACCACGCCTTCGCAGGCCTGCCCGAGGGCACCTGGGACCGTGACGCTGCGCGACCCGCCTTCGGCGTGGGCGTGTCACTGTCCTCGGACGCGCGCTGGCTGCGGGTCTACTCGGCCGACTACATCGACCGCGTGGGCGTGGCCGTCGAGCCGATGAGCTGCCCGCCCAACGCCTTCAACTCCGGGCACGGACGTGATCGCCCTGAACGCGGGCGAGACCCACACGCTAAGCGCGCGGATCTCCGGAAGAGATTGACACTTCAGCGCGTCGGTAAAAACTGCACGATGAGGCACTTCCAACCAATGGCGAGGGTGGAAAAATGAGCGCAAGCAAAGGCTCCTCAAGTTTACGATGACTTCACGAGCACTGAAGCTTCTCGGACAGAACCTCTATGCTCGACCTTGGTCTGCAGTATCGGAGCTCGTAGCCAACGGCATCGATGCCGGAGCAACAGCAATCTACGTATCTATGACCGAAGATCCTGCAACAAATACAGGTACTCTCGAGGTACTCGACAACGGCAGCGGCATGACCGAAGAAGACCTTGTGCACTACGTTTCCATCGGCTTCGATAAACGCACTGTTACTAGTTCACTTAAAAGCTCTCGCGCGCCAATGGGACGCAAGGGCATAGGTAAGCTCGCCGCACTGTATCTCAGCAATGAGTATTACATCCACACAAAAACCGCACCTAAGGCAGGCATACAGTTTAATTCTTCGTGGCACATGGAATTGGATTTCACAACAGATGCCGACAAAGAACCGACTCTCAGAGAAATTAACCCCACCACTATCCCCACAATCCACCTAAACGAGCAGTTTAACAAACAAGACTCAGGAACGCTCATAACAATCCCGAAAATCGAGCTCAAAGGACTAGGGACACAAGCATTTAAGTCCCTTGCATCACGTCTGGCAATCCACTTTCTTAAAGACGTCTTGCCTGATCTCAAAATCTACTTCTCACACCAAAAGCTCGACGAAGATCCGAGATTCGAAGAAGTTGAATGGCATCCAGCTTATGGAAACTTTTTACTTCTATCCACAACTGAATCACACACCCATGTCCAAGACAGACTTAAGCGAACAGTATTGATTCAGTCCGCCTCACGCAAAGACAACACAACGATAGAGACATCCATAAGTCCGACACCATCGTTCCCTTTTAAAAAGACTTCGAAAACGCAAACATCGCAGATCATATTTCTGCGTCACATAACAGCAACACAATTTCAGGCACTTATTCGCCAGATCCATTAGGCACACAAACATATCCTTACGAACTCAAAGGATGGCTTGCACTCCACGCAACAATCAAAACGAAGCTCGCACAAGACAACGATCACACATCTCACAAAGAACCAATTCTTCAGCCCCACACAGATCAGGCTATACGTGAGAGGCAAGCTTGCACTTGAAGACCTTCGCCCCTATCTCAATCTCACTGAACAGTATGCTAACTACCTTGAGGGCGAGCTTCAATTTGATCTGTTAGATGAGGATGAGCTACCCGACATTGCAACTACTTCACGTGAGTCATTCGACACTGAAGACCCTCGCTTTACAACACTATGCATCTTGGTCAGAAATTGGGCACAGAGACTCATTAATGAGCGTTCCAAAATTGCGCAGGATGAAAAAGCTCAAGCTAGCCAAAGCGACACTAAAAGCAAACAATAGCTACGCTCATAGAATCAGCCAATCCATTGACAAACTTGGCATTTCAGACAAGGCCGCACAAGATCTCAAACAAGAAGTGCAGCTCGGACTAACAAGGGAAGATCCATTAGCAGAGAATGAACAGGTGGAGGCAAAAGGAGAATATCGAGTATTCATCTCCCATGCCTCACGAGACAAAGTTCTCACCGACATCGTGTACGATACGCTTATTCAACACGGCGCAGAAGCCGATGAGATCTTCTACACATCAAAGGATGCAACAAGCGTCAGCGACGAGAAACGACACGCACAGCTTGGACCAATGATCCTTGAGGCAATCACGAGTTCCGCTACGAAAATTGTCTATCTCACCAGTAGTAGCTTTCGTAATTCCATCTATTGTTGCTTCGAGGGTGGCGCTGGATGGGCAACACGCGCTGTTGCAGAGTACGAATTAATCACAACGAGATACGGCCTCAAGCCTGACTGGCTAGATCACGATTTGCCAACTACTGAATTGATTAATCACGAAGGAAAGCTTGAGCTAAATCGGAATACTTACTTGCTCTTTGTAGAGGCGATCAATCATTTGATCGACCACCTTAATATTGGTCGCAGCATCCAGAATAAAGATCTGATCACACCGATTGAAGAGACTAAACTACCTTCCACTGAAGAACTTGATTTCGAGGGGAAGAGTATCGATGAATACTACAACTTTGAGCTAGCGTACCGGATTGAAAAAGCATCTGACACAGACTTCACGAACGAAATTAGAAAAAAAGAGGAGCAAACGGACCAGACTACTGAGCTTTGAATGATTGCTCTTGCCAACTGCCTTGCCAAAAGTTGGCGGCACGGCATTCCGATAAGGCGACCGACATTTTCTAGGGTTATCTTCTCGTCCGGTCCGGTGAAGATAAAGTCGCTGGGAATCCCTGAAGGATCGCGGCTTCGCGGAGAGTGAGGCCACGGTCCTGAGACGGGTGTGTAAAGCGTCCCGCACCGGTGTTATACGGCTGCGTCGTGATCGTCGGCGACGGCTCATCAGCCCGCATACGCCCATAGAACGATCCGAAGCTGGCATTCACATCACGAATCTGACACGGCAGCCGCAACTCCATCGGCCAATCCTGCCATGTTCCTCCCGGGCGAGAATGCTGTGCCCTCTTCCAGATTCATCGGGAGACAGGCGGCGCGCATAGTGTAGAGGGTCTTGGGAGGGTCATGCTCCCCCGAGGCCAACCGCGGTAGCGTGCCAATAGCACTCTCCACTGTCACGTACTCATCGGGCGTATGCGTGGGCTTCGGTAGCTTCGGTTCAGCAGCCAGCGCTCCAACAAGAACGAGACGGCGACGCTTCTGAGGAAGACCAAAGTCAGGGCCATACAGAACCCCGTAGTCGACTGAGTATCCTTCCCCTTCAAGAGTCTGGACAAAACGCTCAAACATCGCATCCCGCGCGAGCAAAGGAACGTTTTCCATCGTCACATAGTCAGGATGTGTCTCGCGCACAAGGCGCCCGAATTCATCGAGTAGGCGCCAGTTCTTGTCCTGAGAAGGATCTTTTCCCCGTCTTTGGCTGGAAAAAGGTTGACACGGGGCACATCCGGCGAGGAGGCGAAGTGTGCCTTCCCCACAGCTCGTTCAGCGTCTCTGCAGTCACGTCAACCACCGAAGCCTCGATGAACTGAGCGTTCAGATTGTGCTCATAGGGGTACTTGCATCGGCGCTCAAGATCGATACCAGCAACAACCTCGATACCTGCCTGCTGCAAACCGAGAGACAGACCGCCTGTTCCACAGAACAGATCGATCGCGCGAATATTCGACACAGCGCACTCCCCTTCCGATCACAGCCTGATAATGCCGGCATTATCCTACCCCGGCACACCATCAGTTGAAGGTAACAGGCAAGGGTGGGAGTGGCTAGAGACGTATCACCTCAGAAGCGGCTAGTACTTCCCCGCGGCGGCGCGGATCAGCGTCAGAGCAACCGCGCCGGCCGTGGAGGAACGCAGAACGTTGTCTCCCAGCCCAATCGTGCGGGCACCGGCATCCACCAGCTGCGCCGTCTCCTCGGCTCCGATGCCGCCCTCGGGGCCCACGATGAGGGCGATGCGGGCGGGAAGAGCCCCGTCCGCGGACGCTTCCTGGACCAGGGCGAGCACAGCCCCGAGCGAATCCGTCGCCTCCTCGTGGCAGACGAAGGCCACCCCGGCCTCGCCGATCAGGGAGGCGACCCAGGAGGCCAACTCGCGGCTATCCTTAACGTCCTCGACGACCGGAACAAAGGCACGGCGTGACTGCTTGGCGGCCGCTCGGGCCACGCCCTCCCACTTCGCGCGCCCCTTGTCGGCCTTCGGACCCTTCCACTGGACGATCGCGCGCTGGGAGGCCCACGGGATCACCCGGTCGATGCCGATCTCCGTGCAGATCTCGACCGCGGCCTCGTCGCGCCCACCCTTGGCGAGCGCCTGGACGAGGATCACCTCGGGACTCGAGGCGTCCTCCTGCACGAGCTCGCGCACGACCAGGGACAGCGAGGCCTTGTCGCTCCCGCTCACCTCGCACGTCGCGCGCGCTCCGGCGCCGTCGACGACGTCGACCCACTCCCCAGCGCCGATGCGGCGCACGGAGGCTGCATGACGTCCCTCAGCTCCGCCAAGGGTCGCACTGTCCCCCACGGACAGGGACTCAAGGGCCGGGGTCAGGTTCTCGGCGAGGAAAACGGGAAGCGTCACGGTGCATCACCCCATGAAGGTGTCGCGGAGCTTATCAAAGAACGAGGCCTGCTGACGATGAGGCTCCACGCGAACCTCGCCGCGGACCTTCGCCAGCTCCTCGAGCAGCTCGCGCGACTTGTCGTCGAGCTTCTTGGGAATCTGAACGTCCACGTGCACGTGCATCGAGCCGCGGCCCGAGCGCTGCAGGTGGCCGACGCCCAGGCCCTCCAGGACGATGTCGTCGTTGGGCTGCGTGCCCGGATTAATCGTCACGGTCTTCTTACCGTCGAGGGTCTCCAGCTCGAAGTCGGTGCCCAGCGCCGCCGTGGTCATCGGGATCGTGATCCACGTGCAGGTCGTCGCCTCGGCGATCGAACACGGGGTGCTTCTTCTCGCGGATCAGCAGGTACAGGTCGCCGTTCGGGCCACCGCCGGGGCCAACCTCGGCCTCGCCGCTGACACGGATCTGTGTCCCCTCGCTGGCACCGGCCGGGATGTTGATATTCAGCGTACGGCGAGTGCGCACGCGACCCGCTCCCGAGCACTCGGCGCACGGGGTCGCAATCGTGTTGCCGTATCCCTGACACGACGGGCAGGGCGCCTGCGTCTGCATACGACCGAAGAGCGAGTTCTGGATCTGGGTCACGAAGCCCGAGCCATGGCAGGTGGTGCACTGCGTGGGTGAGGTGCCCGGCTGGCACATCGAGCCTTCGCAGGCGTCGCACAGGACATGGGTGTCGAAAGAGACCTCCTTGGCGGCACCGAAGGCCGCATCCTCCAGCGTGATGTCGACGACCACCTGCTTGTCCTTACCACGACGGACGCGGGAAGCCGGGCCCGCAGCGGATGCGCCGAAGCCGCCGCTGAACATGGCCTCGAAGATGTCGGAGAATCCACCAAAGCCGGCGCCCGCACCCGCGCCACCGCCGCGCAGAGCATCAGGACCACCGATGTCGTACATCTGGCGCTTCTCGGGATCCGAGAGCGTCTCGTAGGCAACGGACAGCTCCTTGAAGGCTTCCTCGGAGTCGGCTCCCGCGTAGTCGGGGTGAAGCTTACGCGCGAGCTTGCGGTAGGCCTTCTTAATCTCGTCCTGGCTGGCGTCACGTGCGACACCGAGAACCTCGTAGTAGTCTCTCACGGCTGCTCTTTCTTCTCGTGGGGGATGTTCATCAACGTCTGTGAGGCGGCATTAGCCGCCGTGCTGGGAGGCGAGATAGCGCGACAGGTAGGCGGCGACTGCTCGCACCGAACTCATGGTGCGCGCGTAGTCCATGCGCATGGGGCCAACGATGCCCAGGTGCGCGGATCCGACGGAGTCGTCGGCGCCGGCACGATACGTGCCCGTGACGACAGCTGCTTCCGCCAGGCCGTCGTGGGGATTCTCGGCGCCAATACTCACGTGAACGTCGTCGTCCGGGTCGGTTTCGGCGAAGAGACGCATGAGGACAACCTGCTCCTCAAGAGCGTCCAGGACGGGTGCGATGTCGCGGAAGTCGAGGGCACCGCGGGCCAGGTTCGCGGCACCCGCGACGACGATCTTCGACTCGCTCTGGCCGCTCAGAACGTCGGTCAGGGCCGCGCCGATCGCGGCGACGGTACCGACCAGCTCAGGCCGGGCCGAGGCCGTGGCCTCGTCAACGCAGGCCTGCGCGGTCGCAGAGGTCGCACCGTCGCAGTGGTGGCGCAGGTGTTCGCGCACCTCGCGCAGCTGCCCGTCGTCGAGGGGCGCGTGGAGGGTGAGGCTGCGCTCCCCGACCTCGCCGTCCGTGGTGATGACGACGACAAGGACGCGACCGGGAGCGAGAGCGATGACCTCGAGGTGTTTGAGGACGCGCACGCGCGCCCCCGGGTACTGCACGAGGGCGACCTGATGCGTCACCTGGGCGAGGAGACGAACAGAACGCTCCACGACGTCGTCGATATCGACAGACTCGGCCAGGAAGGTCTCGAGGGCGTGGCGTTCCGGCCCGCTCATCGGCTTGAGCTCGGCGAGTCGATCGACGAACACGCGGTAGCCACGGTCGGTCGGCACACGCCCCGCCGAGGTGTGGGGCTGATAGATGAGGCCGGCTTCCTCCAGCACCGCCATGTCGTTGCGGATGGTCGCGGATGAGACGCCGAGGCCTCCGGCGGCGATGGCCTTGGAGCCGACGGGTTCGCGGGTGGCCACGTACTGGGTGACGATGGCGCGCAGGACGTCGAGCCTGCGATTTTTGTGCACTGTTGCGCGTCATGCCATCTCCTCCCGTTCTGGCACTCCTACTTCCTGAGTGCCAATGCTACTCCTCGCAGCCAATCGGGGGCGACATGAGGACCGCGCCAGGCGTGCGCCCTGCGCGAACCTCACACTGGGCGACGCGAGTCATTGCGCCCAGGGCACGGTCACAAAGTCGATGAGCTCCTCGACCCGCCCCAGCAGCGCCGGCTCAAGATCACGGTAGGTGCGCACGGTCGACAGGATCCGCTTCCACCCCATGGCGATGTCACGCTGATCGGCGTGCGGCCAGCCGAGGGCCTCGAGCGTCCCATGCTTGATATCGATGCCGCGCGGAACGTCGGGCCAGCGCTCAAGCCCGACACGGGCGGGCTTCACCGCCTGCCAGATGTCAACGAACGGGTGGCCGAGGACGAGGACCGCGCCCGGCCAGCGCGCCGACACCGCCTCGGCGATGCGAGACCCTTCGACCCAGGCACCATGTGATCGACCAGGACGCCCGCGCGCGCTGTGTCGGTCGGGCCGAAAACCTCCAGGATCGCCTCAAGGTTGTCAACGCCTTCGAGCAGCTGCACGGCGATCCCAGCCTCAGCCAGGTCCTCGCCCCACACGTGCTGGACGAGCTCCGCGTCGTGGCGCCCCTCGACCCAGATGCGCGAGCGCTTAGCGACCTTGGGACCGCTCGACGCGGGTGCGAAAGATCCGGAGTTGGTGATACGCCGCCCCGAGGCGCTCACCTGAGCACCCGGCGAGGCCTGGGTGGGAGCCGGGCGCGGAGGCAGCGCCTCGATGGGGCGACCCTCGAGCCAGAAGCCGGGTCCGAGGGGGAAGGAGCGACGCGCCTCGACGATCTTCGAGTTCGACGAGGTGAATACCGCCAGACTTCTCCACGCGCGTCACTGCGCCGACCCAGCCCGAGGCAACATCCTCGAGGACCATACCGATCTCGACGTGGACGGCCTGCGAACGCGGACGCCGCGCTCCCGGCCCGTCGCGATGCGGGTCGTGGGCGAAAATGTTGCGGCCGTAGGGGTCTGAGCTATTCACCCGGCATACTCTAGCGGCACGGGAATCAGTGCATGCTCACGACACGAATGAGCATCGACACGAGAGCGGCCAAGATCCACGAGGAGACCGAGCCGATCAGGAACTCTTCGGCCTTCTCACCCGTCGAATCCTGCGAGATCTCGGGGAATCGAATGACACCCTTGGCAGCAACAACAGCCGCGATCGCGACCTCTGCGCCGGCACCGGCCAAAAACGATGATGAGCAGACGCTCGAGCGGACCGATCCAGCGCCCGCCACGCAGAGCCGTCACTTCCTCTTCCTCCGCCTGCGCGCCCAAGACGGGCAACGCGCCGGAGATGACCTCGGGCTCCGCAGACTCCTCCTCGCCACCTTCGCTACCTTCCGCGTCCACCACCGGTATCGCCGGAAGAACGGGAGCGTTGATCCACCCGGGCACGGGAGCGGAGGCGCGGCCGCGCGCGCACTGCAGGATCGCCGTGATCAGGTGATTCACAGGACCCGTCACGAGGAAGAGAACCGCGATGATCAGGTCAATGGGGCGCCCTGAGCGCAGCGACAGCAGAGGGAAGTTCAACGGTTCCAGGCTCAGCAGTGCGACAAAGCCGACGGATGCCAACGCCCAGCGAGCGAGAACGCCGCGCGCCGACGGATCCACGAGGTCCCACGCGAACCACACGAGCGCGAGAGTCGCACCGATCGCGTTCGCAACGGCACTCACTCCCAGGATGAACCAGGAGTAGCAGATCACTGCGAGGAGCAGCGTCAGGAAGAGCGACAGGCGTCGCGACCAGCGGCGCGGGTCAGAGGTGAGAAGTACGGTCAGCTCCGAGGCGGCGATGCCCAGGAGAAGAACTTCATGCACGAGCGGCCTCCGCAATGATGAGTGAAGACTGAATGAGCCCCGCCCCGTGCCCCGGGCGAAGTCGGAGATGGCCTGCTGCGACAGCTTCTCGACGCGGGCGATCTCCACCTGCGTCTTACCCAGCAGCAGCGAGGCTGTGATGCGACGATGACGCGCCGACAGCTTGAGAATCGAATGATCGCGCAGGCTCAGCATGGCGTTGATGCAGGTCTGGCAGTGCGAGGAGAACTCGGATTCGACGGACGCATGCGCCATGAACCACGTGCGAATGAACGGATTGGAGGAATCCTGCACATCGTGCGCGCGATTGATCGCGGCGCGGGCCGCCCACCACGCAGATCCGTCCTGAAGAGCTGCCGATTCTGCGCCGCGACCACGGGCCGGCGCCTGGCGATGCACGCCCGACGCAAACTCCTCAATCCGACCGGCACCAATGCCGAAGCGCAGCTGGAGCTGCGGGGGAAGGAGAAGCTGCGCGCGCAGCGTCAGGAGGAGAGCATCCTCGAGCGTGTAGGCAACCGCCTGGAACTCGTCGCCCACCGTCGGGTACGGAGCCTGCAGGAGAGCCAGCCCCTCACTGGCCCGCTCCAAGGCTGCTTCAAAGATTCTCTGAGCGTCTGCACGATTGGTCAACGTACGAGAGCCCACGATGTCAGCAATGACAGCGTATCGCAGAGTCACAATACCACACTTTTCCTTGTATCTGACCCTCCACAAGCCCTCTCAAGGAGACGGCCAGCAGACAGCACGGCTTCACATGACATACCTAGGCAAACATATTTCAACCATGATGTCAACAGTATTGCCACGTAATCCAAGCTTGTCACATTCACAGTACCCAATCACTTATGAACACCCCACAAAAGCATCCACACTTTTGCTGTATCAAACTATATACAAGCGACATCGCGGTACTTAGTGGAGCAAACGATCGTTTACCACCGCATGCAGATTACGGAGCACTGCCACGAAAAACGACTCAATACCCCATCAATTCACGGGTCACATAGTCGGCGAGCAGCCGGCCGCGCAGCGTGAGAATCGCTCGTCCCCTGAGCGCGGCGGCACCATCAATGAGGCCGTCCGCGACGAGCGCGGCAACACGCCCACCAGAGACCGCGCCAGCCCCCAGAGCTGCCCCGGCCTCGTCCGCCTGCCGAGTCCCTGGCAGGCCGACCAACTCGATCCCCTCGGACGTGCGCACACCCAGCATGACGCGTTCAAGCTCGCGCGTATCCTCGTCCAAGATCTCGCCCGCGTAGGCGGGGGGAACGCCCATCGCGCAGTCGAGCGGCGTACGCTGCGGGGTTCTTGACGTTCCACCAGCGCATACGTCCCACGTGGGAATGTGCACCGGGGCCCAGGCCCCACCAGTCCCAATCGCGCCAGTAGGCAAGGTTGTGCGCCGACGCGTGCGCGTAGAACGTGGACGGGCGACCCGAGGCCAGGTCAGCGTCGGTCGCGCGCGCGAAATTGGAGATCTCGTACCAGGCATACCCGGCCTCGCCGAGGAGAGCATCGGCCAGCTCGTACTTGGCGGCCTCGTCGTCCGGATCAGGGGTCGGGAGTTCTCCCCTGGCGACCTGCGCGCCCATCTTGGTTCCCTCCTCGACGACGAGGGCGTAGGCGCTGATGTGGTCGGTTTCGTAGGACAGGGCGGCGCGCAGAGACGTCTCCCAGTCGGCGAGGCTCTCCCCTGGCGTGCCGTAGATGAGGTCAACGGACGTCGACAGGCTCGCTTCCTTCGCCCACTGGACGACGAGGGGCACCCGCTCCGGAGTGTGAGTGCGGTCGAGAGTCTTGAGGATCGCGGGGACCGCAGACTGCATGCCGAAAGAGACACGCGTAAAACCCGCGTCGGCCAGCTGCACCAGCCCCTCGCGCGTCACCGTGTCGGGATTGGCCTCGAGGGTCACCTCTGCACCGGGCGCGATGCCGATGCGATCACGCAGGCCCGTCAGGATCTCGGCGAGCTCGGCGGTGTCAAGCATCGTCGGAGTGCCTCCGCCAAAGAAAACGGTCTCAGCCTCGCGCGCGGGCAGCCCGGACTCAGCCATGACGCGGGCTGCCAGCGAGGCCTCGGCCAAGACCGACGGCGCATAGTCTCCCCACCTGGGCGCCCGGGCCGAAGCCCACCGTGTACGTGTTGAAGTCGCAGACCGCAGCGCACGCGACAAAACGGCACGTGCACATACAGGGAGAGAGGACGCTGGGCCTCCACCTCAACGAGGCCGGGGTCCAGAGCGCCGTCATCTGGCCAGCGCTGACCGTCTGGCTGCGCGGGGCTCACGAGCACCCTCCCGCCAGCGAACAGGCGGCGCCGGACCTCATGGCGGACTCAGCCACGGGGACGGCGAATACCGACGATGTCGTGGGCATGGCGGCCCGCATCGATGCCTCGGGTCTCAAAGTGCGTGACAACGCGACCCTCGAAGCGCGGGGCAAATCCGCCGCGCTCCGGCTGCGGATCCTCCGGATCCGGACGCTCTCCCGCGTGCGGGTTCTCGAAGAGTTCGCAGGCTTCGATAACGTCGCGCATCTGCCAGGCGTAGTCGTCCCAGTCGGTAGCCAGGCGCCACACTCCCCGTCGCGCAGCAGGCGCGCGACCTCACGCGCGAAGGAATCGGAGACGAGGCGACGCTTGCGATGCCGAGCCTTACGCCAGGGGTCGGGGAAGAAGGTCCAGACCTCGTCCAGGCACGCGTCCTCCAACATGATCGGCAGCGCCTGGGCGGCGTCGGCCTCGATGACGCGGATATTGTCCACGCCGGCCTCGACCGCCTTGGAGACGAGCTTGGCGATACCCGGAACCCAGACCTCGAGGGCCAGGAAGTTGCGCTCAGGATGAGCGGCAGCAGCGGCGACGATCTGTTCGCCCGTTCCCGAGCCGATCTCGAGCGTCACGGGTGCACTGCGCCCAAAGAGCTCGGCCAAATCGAGCGTGAAATCCTCCGCGACCGTCGGTAGCCGACGCCGCGACGCGGCTCCACCACATAGCGATGCGCGTGGGCCTCCCACGTACGCACGAGGTTCGCGGGCAGCTCGCGCGTACGCCTCGTGAAAGACTTCGTGCGGCTCATGAAGACCGTACCCTCGGGGCCTCACCCGGACGGCGATCCGCTCGCTGGCCGGCAGGAGTGGCCCTCCACGGCCTCGTTCATCTGATCCCCGCTCACTTCTTGCCCGTCGGAACGTCGGAGGTCAGAGCCGCGATGAAGGCTTCCTGCGGCACGTCGACACGGCCGATGGACTTCATGCGCTTCTTGCCTTCCTTCTGCTTCTCGAGCAGCTTGCGCTTACGGCTGATGTCGCCGCCGTAGCACTTGGCGAGCATATCCTTACGCAGGGCCTTAATGGTCTCGCGGGCGATGACGCGCGCGCCGACAGCGGCCTGGACCGGAATCTCGAACTGCTGACGGGGAATGAGTTCCTTCAGGCGCTTCGTCATGCGCTGGCCGTAGTTGTAGGCGCCGTCGCGGTGAACGATCGCGCTGAATGCATCGACGCGGTCACCGTTGAGCAGGATGTCGACCTTGACGAGGTCGGCGCTCTGCTCGCCGCTCTCCTGGTAGTCCAGGGAGGCGTAGCCCCGCGTGCGAGACTTGAGCTGATCGAAGAAGTCGAAGACGATCTCGGCGAGGGGCAGCTGGTAGTGCAGCTCCACACGGTCCTCGCTCAGGTAGTCCATACCCTGCATCGAGCCGCGGCGCTCCTGACACAGCTCCATGATGGTGCCCGTGAACTCGGTGGGCGTCAGGATCGTCGCGTTGACGACGGGCTCGCGCACCTCGGAAATCTTTCCTTCGGGGAACTCGCTCGGGTTGTCGACACGCACCTCGGTGCCGTCCTCCGTCACAACGCGGTAGACGACGTTCGGGGCGGTCGCGATGAGGTCGAGGTTGAACTCGCTCCAGACGCTCGCGGATAATCTCCAGGTGGAGCAGTCCGAGGAAGCCGCAGCGGAAGCCGAAGCCGAGGGCCGCGGAGGATCTCGGGCTCGAAGGTCAGCGCGGCGTCGTTGAGCTGGAGGCGCTCGAGGGCGTCGCGCAGGTCCGGGAAGTCCGATCCGTCGACCGGGTAGATGCCGGAGAAGACCATCGGGTTCGGGTCGCGGTAGCCCTCGAGAGCCTCGGTTGCGCCGCGCACCTGGCTGGTGACGGTGTCGCCGACGCGAGACTGACGCACATCCTTCACGCCCGTGATCAGGGTAGCCGACCTCGCCGGCACCGATACCCTCTTCAGGCTTCGGCTCGGGCGAGATAACGCCCAGCTCGAGGAGCTCGTGGGTGGCGCCCTGTCGACATCATGCGCACGCGCTGACGGGTCGACAGCACGCCGTCGACGACACGTACGTAGGTGACGACGCCGCGGTACGTGTCGTACACGGAGTCGAAAAATCATCGCGCGCGTCGGGGCGTCGGGGGTTCCCTCGGGGGCGGGGACAACCTCAACGATGCGATCGAGGAGGTCCTCGACGCCCTCGCCGGTCTTGCCGGAGACCTTCAGGACCTCGCTCTCGTCGCAGCCGATCAGCTGAGCGACCTCGTGCGCATACTTTTCGGGCTGGGCGCCCGGCAGGTCGATCTTGTTGAGGACCGGGATGATCGCGAGGTCATTCTCGAGGGCCAGGTACAGGTTCGCGAGCGTCTGGGCCTCGATGCCCTGCGCAGCATCGATGAGGAGGACCGCACCCTCGCACGCCGCCAGGGAGCGGGAGACCTCGTACGTAAAGTCCACGTGACCGGGCGTGTCGATCATGTTGAGCGCGTAGGGGGTATCCTCGTGTGCCCACGGCATGCGCACCGCCTGGCTCTTGATCGTGATGCCACGCTCACGCTCGATATCCATACGATCGAGGTACTGGTCGCGCATCTCGCGCGCCTCGACGACGCCGGTCAGCTGGAGCATGCGGTCCGCGAGCGTCGACTTCCCATGATCGATATGGGCGATGATGCAGAAGTTACGGATCTGCCCCTGCGGGGTATGGGCCGGGCGAATCTGCGCCTGCTGCTCGGGCGTGGGGATGGGCACGTGAACCTCCGTGAAGTCGTTAACCTCCTTATCGTCCCATTGTCGTAGGCATTTGTGCCAGTTCAGGCGCGGGAAGTCGCGCACAGTGGCCACGCCTCACACCATATGTTCCCCTCCCTATTCCCCTCCTCCACTCTCTCCCCGCTCCGACTCCGCGAGAAGGGAGGCGGCCTCGCTGAAGTCGCATTCTTCCCAGTCATCGGGGTGGTCGTCTCGGAGCTTGCGGGCGATCGACATGGCCCGCCCCTCATCTCCGCGCAGCGTCGCGAGGGTCAGCAGGATCGTGCGAATACGGGCGGTCATCGGATCTCGATCCCCCAGGTACCTGCGGCAGTCCTCGGCCAGAACCGTCCAGAGGTCCTCACCCGCGTCCCGATCCCCGCCCATCCAGGTGTTACGCGCGATCTCGTTGCGCAGCCGCAGGACGCGCCAGTCACCGCGGTCCGCGACGGTCAGCAGAGCGTCCATGTTGCGCTCGTAGAGGGCAATGGCCTCGTCGTAGCAGCGATCAGCTGAGAGAACCTCGGCAAGGTTGTCGCGCACCGTCAGCAGCGTCATGTCGGACTCCTCGCGCTGTTCCTCCAACTCCGACAGGAGCTCGCGATACACGCGCGCAGCCTTCTTCCATTTGCCCGTGTACTTCCACGGCATCGCGGAGTTATTGCGGATGGCGATGGAGATCTCAGGGTCGAGACCTGGGCAGTGCTTCATGTCGGCCAGGAGAGCCGAGAACTTGCGGATCGCCATATCGTGCTGACCGAGAATGGCGAGCCAGTAGGCCTCCGAATTACGCATCATCAGGATCAGCGGATGGCAGCGCTCCAGGTATCTCTCCCCCAGCCGCGCAGCTTCGCCGGCCAGCTTCCGACACTGTCCGTAGGATCCGAGAGCCGCGTACCAGTCGATGCAGAGCTTGGCGGCCTCCAAACGCAGTTCGACGGGGGCATCATCATCTCGATATGCCTCCAAGCCATGCTCGAGCGCCTTATCCACCTTGCCCGCGGCCCCGCAGCGCACGGATTCATGGAGCGAGGACCGCGCCCTCGTCGCGCTCGTATTGTTCCCCTCGGGCATGCCACCCCCAGCCAGCGCATCCAGAGAAACAATCGGTCCGTGCATCGTTGCAGTCAACATCGTCGTCGCCTTTCTATTGTTGCGTGTTCACCTGCGAACAACGACAGAGTGACACCTCCTGTTATGAACTGTCACGCGCCATCACGAAGCCTGTGGATAACTCACGATCGTCGTAGGGCCCTGTGGATAAAGACACGCCCCCAACGCCTGCCGTATGCTGGTCCCATGAACTCAATCGTCAGGGGCATCATCAACTTCCTCATCGGCGTCATCTCCGGCGCCACAGAGGAGGCGCAGAAGAACACCACGACCACCAAGACGGGGCAGCGTCAGTCGACCAAGAAGTCGACTCCCAAGCCGCATTCGTCCTCGTCTTCTTCGGCGCATTCCGGCTCCCACCACCACTACGAGGATCCGGCGACCTCGAATCGCCCCAAGACCTCGATCCGAGAAGCGAGCATCGCCGACGCACTCGCCCACGCCTCGTACACGCCCGTCATGGACGGCGACGCGGATCCCGGCGAGGTCGTGTGGACCTGGGTGCCCTACCAGGAGGACGCCTCCGTCGGCAAGGATCGCCCGGCCGTCGTCATCGGCGCGCAGGGCGAGGGCGTCTACCTCCTGCAGCTAACCAGCAAGGACCACACGCGCGACGCCGCCCAGGAGGCCGCCGCCGGACGCTACTGGCTCGACATCGGCGCGGGCGAATGGGACTCGAAGGGCCGCCCCTCCGAGGTGCGCCTCGACCGGGCCCTGTGGGTCAAGGCCACCGACGTGCGCCGCGAGGGCTCGATCCTGCCCAAGGCAACCTGGCAGCTCATCGTCGACGCCCTCGAGGAGCACTACCGCACCACGGCGGCTGACAGCTCCGACACGTGACCGACCTTACGAGGCGCGAAAACGCCTCGGGGTATGACGAAAAAGGCCCCGCTCCTGGTATGATCGGTCGTTGGACTCCCGGCCTGGTCGGGCAGGGGGTCTGGTTAGGACCGTTTGCGGGTGTCCCCACGCCTAAGTCCCGGTCTTGACACAGCCCTCACCGACCCTGTCAGACATACATCAAGGAGAAATCCGACTGTGGCAAACATTAAGTCCCAGAAGAAGCGCATCCTGACCAACGAGAAGCGCCGCGTTCGTAACCAGTCCGTGAAGTCCGAGCTGAAGACCCTGGTCCGTCGGACCCGCGAGGCCGTTGAGGCCGGCGACAAGGAGAAGGCTCTCGCTGCACTGCGCGTTGCTTCGCGCAAGCTGGACGTCGCCGTCTCCAAGGGCGTCATCCACAAGAACCAGGCTGCGAACCGCAAGTCCAAGCTTGCTCGTCGCGTCGCCTCGCTCGGTGACTGAGCGCGAACGATAGTTTGACGTGAAGCGGGCCGCCCACTGGGCGGCCCGCTTTGCATGCCGCTCCCCCGCGTGCTTCGAGCGAGTCGTCGGCACGCCCACCCCGACCACTCCCCCACGCTCCGCGCTGGGCGCGCATAACGAGCCCCGACCTCGTCGAAACGAGGCCGGGGCAAACGTCGATCGGTGAGCGCCTACTCGAGCTCGAAGGCGCCCGTGTAGAGCTGGTAGTACACGCCCTTCTGGGCGATCAGGTCGTCGTGGCTACCGCGCTCGATGATGCGGCCGTGGTCCAGGACCATGATCGCGTCCGAGTTGCGCACCGTCGAGAGGCGGTGGGCGATCACGAAGACCGTACGCCCCTCCATGAGGTTGTCCATGCCCTGCTGCACGAGGGCCTCGGTACGCGTGTCGATCGAGGAGGTGGCCTCGTCGAGGATCATCGCCGGCGGATCGGCCACGGCGGCGCGCGCGATCGACAGGAGCTGAGCCTGGCCCTGCGAGAGGTTCGAGCCGTTGCCGGTCAGCATCGTGTCGTAGCCCTCGGGCAGGCGTCGGATGAACGAGTCCGCGTTGGCCAGCTTCGCAGCGGCGATGCACTCCTCGTCCGTGGCGTCCAGACGGCCGTAGCGGATGTTCTCCATGACCGTGCCCGTGAACAGCTTGACGTCCTGCAGGACGACGCCGAGGGAGCGACGCAGATCCGGCTTGTGGATCTTGTTGATGTTGATGCCGTCGTAGCGGATCTTGCCGTCGGCGATGTCGTAGAAGCGGTTGATCAGGTTCGTGATCGTCGTCTTGCCGGCGCCCGTGGCACCCACGAAGGCGATCTTCTGGCCGGGCTTGGCCCACAGGGAGATGTCGTGCAGGATCTGCTTCTCGCCGTCGTAGGAGAAGTCGACGTCCTCCATGACCAGTTCGCCACGCAGGCGCGTGTAGGTGACGGTGCCGTCGGCCTTGTGGGGGTGTCGCCACGCCCAGATTCCCGTGCGTTCCTCGGTCGGCTCGAGAGAGCCGTCGGGCAGCTCGCGCGCACGAACGAGTGTCACGTAGCCCTCGTCCTCCTCGGGCTCCTGGTCGATGAGGGCGAACACGCGGCCCGCGCCCGCCATACCCATGGCGATCATGGGGACCTGCATGGACATCTGGCCGATTGTCTGCGAGAAGTTACGGACCATGCCCAGGAAGGACACGACCACGCCGACCGTGATGACGTCGACGCCAAAGAGGTGGATGTTCGGCGTCTGCTCCAGGATCATGACGCCGCCAACGATCGCGACGACCACGTACATGATGTTTCCGATGTTGCCCAGGGCAGGCATCAGCACGTTGCCGTAGATGTTCGCCTTCTGCGAGGAGTCGAAGAGCTTCTGGTTGTACTCGACGAACTCGTCCTTGGCGTCCTGCTCGTGGTTGAAGACCTGGACGACCTTCTGACCGTCCATCATCTCTTCGATGAAGCCTTCTTCGTCGGCGAGATCGGCCTGCTGATCCTTCATGAAGCGACCCGACAGCCCGCCGAGCTTTCCGGTCAGGAAGGCCATGAGAGCACCCACGACGAGGACAACGAGGAAGAGCCACACGGAGTAGTAGAGCATCGTGCCGATCAGGACGATGATCGTCAGGCCCGACTGGATGAGCGTCGGGATGGACTGGCCGATCAGCTGGCGGATCGCGTCCGTGTCGTTGGTGAAGGTCGACATGATCGCGCCGTGCGGGTGCGTATCGAAGAATCGCAGGGGCAGGCGCTCCATCGAGTCGAACATGTCGTCTCGCATGTGCTTGAGCGTTCCCTGGGTCACGATCGCCATGGCGCGGGTGTAGATGAAATTGCCGATGACGCCGGCGCTGAAGATGACGCCCATCGTGACGACGAGGCGCACCAGGGTGGCGCGCACCGCGTCGAAGCCGCTCTCGAGGCCTGGGGTCACGACGTTGTCGACGATCTGCTGCATGAAGATCGAGCCGACGGCCGAGGCCACGGCGGACGTAATGATGCACACGACGGTCAGGCTGATGCGCACCGGGTAGTGGCGGAACACGTAGGCCATGAGGCGGCCGAAGGGGCGTTCGATACCCTCGAGCTTCTCGCCGTCACTGTCAACGGGACGACCATGCATGCGTGCCATGTCAGGCCACCTCGCTTTCGCTCGCGGCGTTCTGGGAGTCGTAGATCTCGCGGTATTCTCCGCCCGCTGCCATCAGCTCCTCGTGGGTGCCGCGTTCCTTGATGCGACCGTCGTCGAGGACGATGATCTGGTCAGCGTGGCTGACCGAAGACAGGCGCTGGGCGATGATGATCGTCGTCGTGCCGGGAATCTCGGTCTCGAAGGCGCTTCGGATCAGAGAATCGGTCTTCGTGTCCACGGCGGAGGTGGAGTCGTCCAGGATGAGGATCTTCGGGTTCTTCAGCAGCGCTCGGGCGATGCACAGGCGCTGCTTCTGGCCGCCCGACACGTTGGTGCCGCCGCGGGAAATGACGTAGTCATAGCCGCCGGGCAGCTGCTGGATGAACTCGTCGGCCTGCGCGAGCTTGCACGCATGCTCAATCTGCTCGTCGGTCGCGTCCGGGTTGCCCCAGCGCATGTTGTCCTTGATCGTGCCGGAGAAGAGAACGTTCTTCTGCAGGACGACGGAAACCGCGTCACGCAGGGCGCTCAGGTCGTAGTCGCGCACGTCGCGACCGCCGACCTTCACGGATCCCTCGGAGACGTCGTAGAGGCGGCAGATCAGCTGGATGAGCGAGGTCTTGGACGAACCGGTGCCGCCCACGATGCCGAGCGTCGAGCCGGACTCGATGCGCAGGTCGATGTCGGACAGCGCGTTCTCTTCGGCGCTCTCGGAGTACTTGAAGGACACACCCTCAAAGACAACGGAGCCGTCCGGGACCTCGGTGGCGCCGTTGGCCGGGGAGGTGAGCGACGGCTCGTGATTAAGAACCTCGGCGATACGGTTCGCGGACTCTGCGGCCATCGTCGTCATGACGAAGATGAAGGCGAGCATCAGCATGTGTGTCAGAATCTGGATGCCGTAGGTGATGAGGGCGGTCAGTCCGCCCTTCGTCAGCTCGGTCGCGCCGGAATTGACAATGATCGAGGCACCGACGTAGTCGACCGCAACGATCGCAGCGAAGATGAAGAACATCATGACCGGGCTGTTGAGCGCGATGAGTTTCTCGGCGTTCGTGAAGTCCTTGCGCACGTCCTGCGAGGCGGCGCGGAACTTCGTGGTCTCGTGCTCCTCGGTGACGAAAGACTTGACCACGCGGATCGCGGCGACGTTCTCCTGCACCGAGTTGTTCAGCGCATCGTACTTCTTGAAGATGCGGCGGAAGATCGGGAAGGCGATGAGCACGATGGCCGCCAGGATGATGGCGAGAACCGGCACCATCCCGAGGAAGATGAGGGCCATCTGGACGTTGATGCGCCACGCCATGACGATCGAGAACACGATCATGAGGGGCACGCGCACCGCAATACGGATGAGCATACCGAAGGCGTTCTGAACGTTCGTGACGTCCGTCGTCATGCGTGTGACCAGCGAGGACGTGGAGAAGCGGTCGATGTCCGCAAACGAGAAGTCCTGGACCTTGAAGAAGAGGTCCTGACGCAGATTCTTCGCCAGGCCCACCGAGGCGGTCGCCGCGAAACGCGCGGACAGAATGCCGCACGCGAGCGACGCGAAAGCCAGTCCGGTGAGCACGACACCCAGGCGCATGACGGGGCTCAGGGACACGCCGTCGAGCGCATCCACCAGCGTGACCATGGTCAGCGGGATCAGGCACTCGAGGATGACCTCCCCGATGATGAACAGCGGGGTCAGGATCGCGGGTTTCCTGAACTCGCGCAGCCTCCCCACCAGCGTTCGAATCGTCTTCATGTATCTCCTCTTCGTTCCCTACGGGCTTCCGATAGACGAGGCCGGGGAGCGTATTCAGCGCCCGTGCAGCCTGCAGATGGTGATAAGTGCTTTTTCGATGGCGCGCTGCGGGTCCCGCGACGCGCCCTTTGTTTCGGCATCTGCCGTGGCGATGGCGCCGAAGGCTCCTGCCAGCGAGGCGTCGGACCAGCCGCGCAGCTCGCGCCGGGCTCGGTCCACCTGCCAGGGGGCCATCTTTGAGCGCGGATGCGGATCCGCCGATCGAGACCTTCGCCATGGCGCGGAACTTCATGGCCAAGGCGGTGACGAGCAGCTGGGGCGCGATGCCGGTGGCAAACGCGTGACGCGCGAGCGTCAGGGCCTTCGCCGAGTTGCCAGCGACAGCCGCGTCCGCGACATCGTAGCCCGTTGCCTCGACGCGTCCGGCCTGGTAGCGCCGCACGTCCTCCAGCGTGATGCGTCCACTGACGTCGGAGAGCAGCTGGGCCAGGGCTCCGGCCATCGCACGCGGGTCGTTGCCGAGTGCGTCCACGAGGGCCTGCTGGGCCTCGGTGTCCATCTGGCGGCGCGCGCGCGCACGTCGGAGGCGATGAGCGCCAGCTTGTCGCGGTCGTTCTTGAGCGGTTCGGCGGGGATCACGGGCCATTTGGCTTTGGTGATCGTGTCGATGACCTTCTTGCCGCGGGCGTTGCCCCCGGGGTGTGCCAGGAACATCCACACGTCGGGCGCGGGCGCGCCGGCGTAGGCGATCAGATCGTTGGCGAGGGCGTCGCTCATCGTTTCCAGGTCCCGGATGATGACCATGCGGGATTCACCGAAGAGCGAGGGCGACGCGATGACGTCGAGCTGTCCGGCCTGGTAGGTGGCCGCGTTGATGTCGGTGCGCTCGAGGTTGGGGTCGGCCTCGTGGGCGAGGGCGCGCAGCTGGTCGAGGGCGCGGTCGACGAGAAGGCCCTCGGGGCCTTTGATCAACACGATGGGTGCCAGCGTGATCTGGGCTGGCGCCGCCGGGCGCGAACCGCGTGCTGCCACGTCTTCCTGCCTTTCCGCTGAAACGGTAACTCTCTAAGTCTGCCACCCGAGCGAGCTCATCTGCGTCCGTCTTTGCCGTGGGCGGACACTACTCGTGGCAGGTGTCACGAGGCTTGACGACGCGCCCTGCAGTAGTCTGCTGGCCCCACTCATGGCACCCTGCTCATCCACTCGTCGAGCGGCGATCCCCCACCGCTTTCCCACGCGCGCCACGCAATCCCATCCACCGCCGCAGCAGCGCATACACGCCCAAGACTGTCGAGGATCCACCGGGCACATGCACCCCGGTTCCGGGCAGGGAGGCGCACATGCGCGCTGCCCCTGCGATCCACGCGGTCGCCCACGAAGCAACGACGGCACATGCGGAGGCGACGCGCATGCTCAGCGGGGAGATGAGGCGCCCGCGAGCCCGGCGACGGTGGCGACCGGAACGGCGGGCTCGGCAATGACGTTGGCCGCGATCCCCACACCGGCACGTTTCCCGGACAGCGACACGATGAGCGGCGCGGTCGCCAGCTCCGCGAAGGCGGGCACGCACACCATCTCTACGAGGCGGCGAAGCATCTTCCCCGCGCGCGTGTCCCCTCGTATTCGCCGGCGACAGCGCCGCACTAGCGCCGCGGAGGGACCGACGACCGCGAGCGCGGCGAGCGCCGACAGGGCGAATCCGTAGGAGCGGGATGACCAGGGGTCGATGAGGAGGGTGGCGATGACGACGGCGCAGAGGGCGGCGATGGATTGGCCCTCGCGTCCGAGGATGAGTCCGAGTGCGGCGACGGCTGCGACGCAGACGGAGCGCACGACGGAGGGGTCTGGTCCGACGAGGATGAGGATTGTGCCTAGGACGAGGATGGTGGCCCCGAGGCGTAGGGGTTTTCGCGCGGGGACGACGAGGGTGACGGTGGCGAGGACGATGACGATGTGGGATCCGGAGACGGCGGTGAGGTGGGTGAGGGAGGTTTTCTTCATTGCGTCGGATAGGGTCTGCGGGCATTGCGCGGTCGTCTCCGATCGCCATGCCGGGGACGAGGGAGCGTGCGTCCCTGGGCAGAGGCGCGCAGGCGTGGGCGAAGGCCCGGTGGGTGGAGCGCATCCAGGCGGACAGGCCACCGGGCCGCTCGATGAGCTGGGCACGCCTGACTCGTATCGTGCCCACCGATGGCGCGTCGGCGGCAAAGGTCGCGTCGAGGCTTCCCCAGACCTCGTAGACGTCGCCTCGCGCGGCGTCCTGCCACCCGGGCGCGCGCACGAGTGCGGTGGCGTTCGAGGGATGCCACTCCTCCCCCACGGAGACGGCCTCGATGCGCGCGCGGGCGCTGCGTGTCGCTGAGAACCCGGACGAGGGCGGGGCCGGGTCGGTCTGGAGGACGACGCGCGCATGGATGGGGCCGGAGTCGCGGTGGGCGGGGTCGGCGTCGTAGTGCCGGCGGGCCGAGGATCCGACCGCGAGCGCGCAGGCGATGCATGCGAGGAGGAGCGCGACGCCGAGGCGAGCGGACCGGGGTGGGGTGAGGGCGTGTCTGGGTGTATTCCGGCCGCGTTGCGAGAGCGCGTAGGGAGGCGGCGCATCCGAGCGCGACGAGGGCGCACGCTCCGATCCATGCCCATTGAGCTGGGTGGCCCTGTCGCCCACCAGGTGGCGGGCCCAGGTGGCGGTGGCTGCGGGCGCGAGGCGCAGGTCGATCATGCGGGGAGCGCATTGGGTGTCGCTCATCAGCAGACACCCGGGCCGGATCTTCTCGATGAGGGATGGGCCGATGCCGGGCACGTCGTCGAGTTCTTCGACGGAGGACAGGCGAGGGTGCGTGGCTCGGTAGGAGATGATGCGACTGGCGAGGGCCGGACCGATGCCGGGCAGGGTCTGGAGCTCAGCCTCGGTAGCTGTGGCCAGTCGGACGCACGCCCCCGCGGGGGTGCCCGCCTCGGAGGCCGCTGGTGGCGATTCCCCGACGACGCCGACCCGGATCTGTTCCCCGTCGACGAGGAGTCGGGCGAGGTTGATTGATTCCAGGTCTGCCTCGGACGTTGCGCCTCCGGCTGCCGTGATGGCGTCGATGACTCGGGAGGAAGCCGGAAGGGTGAGCACTCCCGGGGAAGCGACGGCGCCGGAGACGTAGACGACTACATCGTCGGTGCGCTCCCCTGCTGATGCGCTTGCGGATGGGGACGGGCCTGTCGCGACTGCCGCGGCCTCGCTCTCTTCTCGCTCGGAGGAGGATTGGGCGAGGGCTTGGGATGCTCGCGTGCCGCTGCGTGCCTCCACACCCCCACGGCCGCAATCAGGACGACCACGACGATCAGCGCGGCCACGGTCGTTCCTCCGGGTAGGAGGCGGGCGACGCTCGGCTCGGCGGGTTCGTCGTCTTCAGTGAGGGCGCTGTCGTACACGGCTTTCGTCAGCGCCGCCATGCGCCGACGAGCCAACCATCGTGACACGTTCATGCCCGCACGCTAACCCCGGCGAACCCCAGGAGCACACATGAAAACGAACCCCTGTGGATAACTGCAATGCGCGCGTGGGGGTTGTGGACGAATCCCACATCCGACCCACCCCGCACAACTCGCATGGGACCGCGGTCCCAGGGGATACTGTTCCGGTAACGTCGAAGTACAGTGGCGCACTGCGCCCAGAGCCGAAAGGCCACACCATGAGCGAGAACATCGAGGACCTCAAGGCACAGCTCGCCGCGGCGGAAGCAGCCGCGAAGGCCGCCGAGGCTGAGGCCGCCCGCGCAAAGGCCGAAGCCCTGCGCCTTCAGCTCGAAGCCGCCGGAACCGCTGCCGCGCAGGAACCCGCCGCAGCAGGCGAGGCCGAGAGCCCAGCTCAGGCGCAGATGCCGCGCGCGACGGCCGACGCGCTGCGCACCCAGGTGGAGGCCGCCGAGGCCGCCCCGCGCCCGAGACGCCTGCCGCCGAAGCACCCGCAGCCCCGGCCTCGTCCCCCGGCCCCCAGCGGCGAACTGTCGGCTTTCGCCACCCAGATCCAGGGCGCCTACTCCTGGGACGTCCCCGCGGTCACGATCGGCACACTCATTGACAACGGTGCGCGCGTGCCCGGCGTGAGCGCCAAGATGCCGCTGCCCATGTTCAACCGCCACCTCCTGGTCGCCGGCGCGACGGGCACGGGTAAGACCCGTACCCTCCAGCTCCTCGCCGAGGGCCTGTCCGCGAACGGCTCCTCCGTCCTCCTGTGCGACGTTAAGGGCGACCTGACGGGCCTGGCCGAGGCCGGCGCCAGCTCCGAGAAGCTCCTTTCCCGCACCGCGGCGAACGGTCAGGACTGGGCCTCGTCCCAGTTCCCGATCGAGCTGCTGAGCCTGGGCGGCGCGGATTCGCAGTTCCCAGGCGTGCCCGTGCGCGCTCAGATCTCCGACTTCGGCCCGATCCTGCTCGCCCGCGCCCTCTCGCTCAACACCACGCAGGAGCAGGCCCTCCAGCTGATTTTCGCGTGGGCGGACGGCCAGGGCCTCGAGCTCATCGACCTGCCCGACCTACGCGCCGTCATCTCCTTCCTGACCTCCGATGAGGGCAAGGACGAGCTGGCCACGATCGGCGGCGTCTCCAAGGCCACCGCCGGCGTCATCCTGCGCGCCCTGACCGCGCTCGAGTCCCAGGGCGGCGGCCAGTTCTTCGGCGCCCCCGGCTTCGACACGGCCGACCTCATGCGCATGGATTCGACCGGCCGCGGCATCATCTCCCTGCTCGGCGTCGGCGACATCTCGACGCGCCCGGCACTGGTCAGCGCCGTCATCATGTTCCTGCTCGCCAACCTCTTCTCCACCCTGCCCGAGGTCGGCGACGTCGAGCGCCCCAAGCTCGTGTTCTTCTTCGACGAGGCGCACCTGCTGTTTGCGGACGCCACCAAGGAGTTCGAGCGTCAGGTCGTCCAGACCGTGCGCCTCATCCGCTCCAAGGGCGTGGGCGTCGTCTTCGTGACGCAGACCCCCAAGGACATCCCCTCCGACGTCCTCGCTCAGCTCGGTTCGCGCATCCAGCACGGCCTGCGCGCCTCCACGCCGGACGACTTCAAGAAGCTCAAGGCCACGGTCCAGACCTTCCCGAAGACGTCCCTGGAGCTCGACGAGGTCCTCACGACCCTGGGCACCGGCGAGGCCGTCGTGACCGTCCTGGATCCGAAGGGTAACCCCACCCCGGTCACCCCCGTCGGCATCTGGGCGCCCGCCTCCGTCATGGGTCCCGCGTCCGCCGACACGGTCGCGCGCATCAACCAGTCCAGCGTCATCATGGGCCGCTACCGCGACGCCGTGAACCCGGACTCGGCCGAGGAGAAGCTCGAGCGCCGCGCCGCTGAGGCCCAGGCCGCACGCGAGCCATCGCCCAGGAAGAGGCAGCCTGAACGCCGCAAAAGGAGGCCGAGAAGAGCCGAGCGCGCCAGGAGGCTGAGAAGGCCGCCGCAAAGGAAGAGGCCGCGCGCCAGAAGGAAATGGAGAGCTGCGCCGCCAGGTCGAGAAGCAGCAGGAGAAGGAGGAGGCCGCCCGCCAGCGCGCCGCCGAACGCCGCACCCGCCAGGTCGAAAACGTCCTCGGGTCCGTCCTGCGCACCGCCGGCCGCGAGATCACGCGTTCCATCTTCGGCACGCGCAAGCGCTGACCCTTCCGATTTTTCGGCACGAGGCCGGTGCTCGGGACTCTTTATCGGGGAGTCCGGGCCCCGGCCTCGTCTCACAGTGCGGCCATTGTGCCAAGAAACGGCAAAGTGGAGTAAGCTGCAACGCAATCGACCATTACCAGCGGGAGACCCTGATGCGTATCGGATTCATCGGAACGGGAGCCATGGCCCAGGCCATCGCTCGCGGTGCCGTCGCGTCCGGCGTCGATCCCGCAACCCTGGTCTTCTCCAACCGCACGGCCACCAAGGCCTGCGACCTCGCCGACGAACTCGGCGCGACCGCCGCGTCCTCGAACGCGTCCCTGGCCCGCCAGGCCGACATCGTCATCCTGGCTGTCAAGCCCAAGGACCAGCGCGCGGTCATCAAGGAGATCTCCCCCATCGTGGTCGGTCGACCCGACGTCTGCGTCGTCTCCCTGGCGGCGGACGCACCCTCGACCAGATCACCACCGACTTCGGCGCGGGCATCCCGCTCGTGCGCGTCATGCCGAACGTCGCGGCCACCGTCGGGCAGTCCATGACCGCCCTGACGGCCGCGCGCGCCACCGACGCACAGGTAGCAGCCGTCCGATCCCTCATGGATTCGGTCGGCCGCACCATCCTCATCGACGAGGACTATTTCCCCGTGTTCCAGGCCCTGGCCTCGTGCTCTCCGGCCTGGTATTTCCAGATTGTTGATTCTTTCGCCCGCGCTGGTCTCAAGCACGGCCTGTCCAAGGACAGCGCCGTCGAGATCGCCGCGCAGGCGATGGCGGGAGCCGCTGCACTGCTCCTCGCCGAGCGCGAGGCGGGCACGATCCCCGCGCAACTCATTGATCGGGTGACGAGCCCCGGCGGCACCACAATCGCAGGATTGCTGGCCGCCGAGGAAGGCGGTTTGTCGACCGCACTGGTAGGTGCCGTCGACGCATCCATCCACGCCGACTCCCATCTCGGCTGACACCACCTGCCGCGCTGCGGCTTACCTCCCCTATTTTTGCGCACCCGCGCACCCTCAACACAGGAACACACATGTTGCTCTTCAACGCAGTCGTGCTCTCCGTGCTCGTCATGCTGATCCTCAGCGTCGCACGCGTGCACGTCATCATCTCCCTTTTCGTCGCCTCCCTCGTGGGCGGCCTGGTCGCCGGCATGGGCGTGTCCGGCACCATGGTCGCCTTCCAGGACGGCCTGGCCGGCGGCGCGAAGATCGCCCTGTCCTACGCCCTGCTCGGCGCGTTCGCCATGTCGGTCGCCCACTCGGGTCTGCCGCGCCTGCTGGCGAACTGGATCATCAAGAAGCTGCGCAACGCCGACGAGTCGAACTCGGCGCGCGTGGCCCGCTCCGCCAAGTGGGGCATCCTCGGCGGCGTCCTCGTCATGGGCGTGATGAGCCAGAACCTCATCCCGATTCACATCGCGTTCATCCCGCTGCTGGTTCCCCCGCTCATCGGCGTCATGAACGAGCTGAAGATGGACCGACGCCTGGTCGCCTGTGCGATCACCTTCGGCATCGTCACGACCTACATGTTCGTGCCGATCGGTTTCGGTCGTATCTTCCTGAACGACATTCTCTACAAGAACATCGAGGATGCGGGCCTGCCCGTCGAGGGCGTCGTCAACCCGATGGCCGCCATGGCGATCCCCGCGCTCTCGATGGCGGTGGGCTGTCCATCGCCCTGCTCGTCTCCTACCGCAAGCCGCGCGAGTACGAGCAGCGGGAGACCGAGTTCAGCACGGGCGACGATAAGCCGGTTAACATGGTGAAGGTGTGGGCGGCCGTCGTCGCTCTCGTCGCCTGCTTCGTGATCCAGGCGGTCCTGACCAAGATGGATTCCGAGGCCGACCCGCTGCTCGTGGGTGCCCTTGTGGGCCTGTGCATGATGCTCGCGATGCGCGTCGTCCCGTGGCAGCAGGCCGACGACGTGTTCAGCGGCGGCATGAAGATGATGAGCCTCATCGGCCTCATCATGATCACCGCGCAGGGCTACGCCTCGGTCCTGAAGGCCTCGGGTCAGATTGAGCCCCTCGTCCAGCAGACGTCCGCGATGTTCAACGGCTCGAAGGCACTGGCTGCCATGATCATGCTCGTGGTCGGCCTGATCATCACGATGGGCATCGGCTCGTCCTTCTCGACCCTGCCGATCATTTCGGCGATCTACGTGCCCCTGTGTGTGGCGCTCGGCTTCTCCCCCATCGCGACCGTGTCGATCATCGGTACGGCGGGCGCGCTCGGCGACGCCGGCTCACCCGCGTCCGACTCGACGCTTGGCCCGACAGCCGGTCTGAACATCGACGGTCAGCACGACCACATGCGAGACACGGTCATCCCCGAGTTCATCCACTACAACATTCCGCTGTTGGTCGGTGGCTGGATCGCGGCGATGGTCCTCTGAGAGCTCGCCTCTCACCAACGAGGCCGGGGCTGGGTTGCACGAATACGCAACCTGGCCCCGGCCTCGTTATGCGCCCGCGAGCGCGTGAATCAGCGGCGGACAACGATGAACGCCCTGGCGGACTCCTCTTCCTCCCATTGGGCCGACTCCCAGAGCTGTTCGAGCGCGATTGCCTCGGCCCACGTTTCGACCCAGGTTTCGCCGAATTGCTCGTCGTTCCAGGGGTCGTGAATCAGCGCGTACTCGCCCACGATCCCCCACACGTAGATCCAGTGGGGTGTTTGTTCGCCGTTGAGGTCCTCCAGGTCGACGAGCACGATGACGCCGTCTCCCTGCTGCCCAGCGGCTGCACGCAGATCGGTGAGGTCCCAGGGTCCCGATGCGGTCCCGAACCCCCAGCGCTCTGGCCTCGTCCACGTGCTGGCGGTGGATGGCGCGCCGCGCTGCGGGAGACGCCGCGTGTGCGCGCGTCAGCCCGACAACCGGCCCTTCGTGGCTGACGATCACCTCGACGCTTCGTCCGCGCCTTGCGAGCGCGGCCGCCAACCCGTAGGGCCCCACGCCGAGTGAGTACGTCGATTCGCGCCACAGCTCCATCTCGTCGCGCAGTCCGTGGCTCACCTCGTCAGGGGTGCATCCGCTCGCGTGCGCGAGGGCCATGAGCGCGCTCGCCGGGCCGCACGTAAAGTCGGTTTTCTGCCGCACATACGCGGGAATCGCCTGAGGACGGGTATTCCACCGCACCCATCCGCGCACGCTGGCGTGCTCGTGGTCGGTGTCGTCTTCGATGGACAGAGGCGAGCCGACCGCCCCCGCTGCAATAAAACCTCGGGATCGAAGCGCCTCCTCGAAGAGGGAACCCTCATCGCGCGTCACGGCCTTCACGAGCGGGGCGTGTGGAGCAGCATCGAGAACGGCCTGGATGAGAACCTCCCACATTCGAGCAGACTCGATGGCGGCCGCACCAGCGTCGCCACCGTCAAGCAGACACGCATCGACGATCGTTCGGTGAGCCGAGGTCGTCCGGTGGGCCTCCAGGAGCACGTGCCCGGAGTATGTCCACAGGGTCGCGGAGATCGCCGGCCCCATTGCTGCCCACCGCGCGGCGTGCGCAGCGGGGATGCCGAGAGCCGTCAGCTGGTCGCGCGCGTTGTCGCCGGGACGGATCGGGGTTGTCGCCAGGGTGGTGCTCATGCGGCCTCCGTTTCTCGCCCGGGCACGGCGCTCAGGAGCTCGGCCGTGTACTCCTCGGAAGGATCATGCAGGATCTCTTTCAGTGCGATCCTTCCTCCACGACGACGCCGCCCTTCATGATGACGAGGCGGTCGCACATCGCACGCGCCACCGCGAGGTCGTGGGTGATGAACACGAGCGCAAATCCCTGCTCCGCCTGCAGGCGCGTCAGCAGGTCCAGGATCGAGGCCTGGACGGACACGTCGAGGGCGGACACGGCCTCGTCGGCGATGAGGACGCGCGGACGCGTCGCCAGCGCACGCGCGATCGCCACACGCTGGCGTTCACCGCCCGAGAGGCGGGAGGGGCGACGCTTCGCGTACTCGGCCGGGAGCTCGACTGCGGCGAGCAGCTCGGCCACGTCACTGTCCGGGCGGCCCGCGACGGCCGCCGCCTCAGCGAGCGTCTGCCCGATCGTTCGCGCGGGATTGAGAGCCGAATACGGGTTCTGGAAGACGATGCCGACAGCCGGTCCTCGATCGGCCTGCGCGTTCACGTGGACGGTTCCCGAGTCGGCGTGTTCGAGCCCGACGATGATGCGCGCGAGCGTTGTCTTGCCCGAGCCGGACTCACCGACGATGCCGATGGATTCTCCCTGCGCGATCTCCAGGGACACGTCCATGAGGGCGACGTGCGAGTCCTTGCGAGATCGGAACACCTTGGTCAGGTCGCGCACCTCGACGATGGTCTCCGCACCAGCGGGAGTGGACTTCCCTTCGCGCGGGTTGGGTCCATCGATGCGTGGTTCGGCGTCCGACAGACGCTTCGTGTACTCGTGACGCGGCGAGGCCAGAACCTCATTGACCGGTCCTTCTTCGACGATCTGGCCGTCCTTCATGACGATGACGTCGTCGCCGAATTGACGCGCGAGCGCCAGGTCGTGGGTGACCAGCACGAGCGTCATGGCGCGCTCGTCACGCAGGCGCGTCAGCAGAGTCAGGATGTCGCGCTGCGTCGTGACGTCCAGGGCTGTCGTCGGTTCGTCCGCGATGAGGACGCGCGGCTCAGAGTCGAGCGCCGCCGCGATGGCGACGCGCTGACGCATGCCGCCCGAGAGCTCGTGCGGATACGAGCGAGCGAGACGCGCGTCGAGGCCGACGTCCGCAAGAAGCGCGCGTGCACGCTGGGCGCGCTCGGAGCGCCTGCCGGTGCGCGCCGCCGTGATTTGCTCGCCGCACGGGAGCGTCGGCGCGAGCGAGGTGAACGGATCCTGCGGCAACCAGACGATGCCTCCCCCGCGTTGCTTCTTCAAGCGCGCTTGATCCGCCGCCAGGTCGAAGGTCTCTCCTCCCAGCGACACCGTTCCACTGGCGACAAGCGCCGAGGGAGTGAGCGCGCACAGCGTCCGCGCGAGCATCGACTTTCCCGCGCCGGATTCGCCCACGATGACGAGGGTGCGACCGGATCGTGCACTCACGCTGACGTCGTCGACGATCACGGCTCCGGTGCGGTCGGTGACGCTCACCTGCGAGGCCACGAGGCCCTCGAGGGTTTCACGTGTCGTCGCAGTGCTCATAGGTCACGCTCCTTGCGCTCGGCAAACCAGTCGCCGGCAATGTTGATCGCTGTGGCCGTCACGATGATCGCGAGGCCGGCGGCCACAGACGCGGCGGGGTTCTGGGACAGGAGGGCTCGTCCGTCCGCGAGCTGGCGCCCCCAGTCGGCGTCCTGCGCCCCGACGCCGAGGCCCAGGTAGGACAGGCCAGACAGCGACACGAGTGCAAACGCAATGTTGACGAAGAGATTCGCCCACACGATCGGCGTGATGTTGGGCAGGATATGCACGGCGAGGATACGCGGTCCGGATAGGCCCAGGACGCGCGTGGCCTCGATGTAGGGCTGTGGTTTCTGAGCGAGTGTCGCCGAGCGGATCATGCGAATATCCGAGGGCGCGAACAGCACGATGAGCACGCCGACCGTCACCCAGTAGCTGCCACCAATCACACCGGCGACGACGATCGCGAGGAGCGTGACGGGAAGCGACAGGAGCACCTCGCAGGAGCGAGACACGCAGGCGTCCCACAGCCCACCGCGCCACGCCGCGCTCATTCCGAACATGAGTCCGGCAACCATCGAGCCCACGGCGATGACGATCGGGCCCACGATCGCGGAGCGCGCACCGGCAACCGTCAGGGCGAGGACATCACGCCCCACCTTATCGGTACCCAGCAGGTGACCGGGGGTGCCCGCAGGACTGACGCCGAGCGCCAGGTTCTGGTCCAGCGCGCCGGGAACCAGGACGGACGGGACAATCACGCAGATCGCGACAGCGACGAGCACCACCACGGACAGGACCACCGAGCCGGGGATCTTGCGCGCGGAGGATCCAATGCCTCGTCCCAGGGCGCGCGGAGAAAGCAACAGCGTCATTACGCTCCCCTCCCCTCGCCGATCGTCTGACGCGGATCGACGGCAAACGCGACGACGTCAACGATCAGCGTGACGACGATGATGACGAACGCGACCAGCAGCGCGATCGCCTGGACGACCGGAACGTCCTTGTAGGTGATGGAGTCGGCGAGGAGCTGTCCGAGGCCGGGCAGGGAGAACGCCTCCTCGACGAGCACCGTGGACCCGAAGAGCGTCCCCAGGATCAGGCCCGCCGAGGTGATGATCGGCAGCGCCGCTCCCCGCACGTACATGGCCGTGATGCGCCTGTGGTGGCACTCCCCGCGAGCGCGCGAAGGTCACGTAGTCTTGGCTGAGCTCCGCCCCACGGCCGCGCGGGTGATGCGCACGAGCATCGCGCCGATTCCAGTCGCGAGGGCGATCGCCGGCAGGGTGAGGTGCCACAGGGTATCGACGAGGCCGGTGCCTTCACCGAAGACGGGGAACCAGCCGAGCATGAGGCCGAAGACGTACAGCAGGACGAGGCCGAGGGCGAATCCGGGTGCGGATACGCCGACGACCGACCAGCCGACGATTGTGCGGTCGACCCAGGATCCGCGGCGCCGTGCCGCTGCGATCCCGAGGGGGATGCCGACGGCGACGGCGAGGATAAATGCGCCGACGGTAAGCCACGCGGTGAGCGAGACGCGGGAGGCGAGCACGTCGGTGACGGGCGTTGCGGAGCGCACCGAGTCCCCGAAGTCACCGGTGAGGGCGCGGGTCAGCCAGTGCCAGTAGCGCACGACGAGGGGCTCGTCCAGGCCGTAACGCGCGGTCACGGCCTGGCGAACCTCGGGGGTCAGGCGCCTCGTGCCCACCAGGATCTTCACGGGGTCTCCGGGTACCAGGTACAGGAGAGAGAAGACCAGGAAGGACAGGAGGGTGAGCACCACTGCCGCGCCTGCGAGGCGGCGGAGGATGTAGCGCAGCATTTACTTGGCCAGCTCCAGGGAGGATGCCCACGGAGTCATGAAGAAGTAGGGCGTGTATTCCGTTGGTGTGACGCGCGAGGAGAAGGCCGTCGATGTCTTGCCCCACCACAGCGGCGAGTAGATCGTGTTCTCCTGAGCGATGCGCTCGGCTTCGACAATGTCGGCCACGCGCTTACTCGGGATCGGTCTGGGTGGCCTGGGAGGCGATCAGCCCCTGGACCTGCGCGTTCTCGTAGCGCGCGGGATTGTCGGGACCGAGCAGCCACCCGGCCACCTCACCCGGGTCGCCGGTCGTGGAGGTGTAGCTCATGTAGGACAGGCCGTAGGTGCCGCTACCGACCTCGGAGATCCATTCTTCGATCGGCTTGGAGGTGACGGTGAGGTTGATGCCGATCTGCTTGAGGTTGTCGGCGATCGCGAGGGCCGCCGATCCCAGGTCCGGGATCGACGAGGGGTAGGTCAGCTCGGCGTCAAAGCCGCCGGGTACCTTGGACTGGGCGAGTTCGGCGCGCGCGGCGTCGAGATCAAAAGAGTCGATGGGCAGGCCCACCTGGGCGTCCGCTGCGGCCTGCTCGCCGATCTCGCTGCCCAGCTGGTCCGGCGGCTCGATGCCCGTCGCGACCGTCGCCTGTCCCTTGAGGATCGAGGAGACGATCGTGGAGCGGTCAACCGCATGGGCGATGGCCTTGCGCACGTGGATGTCGTCGAAGGGCTCGACGTTCTGGTCGAAGGTGAGGCCCACGTAGGAGCGATCCGACTCGGTCAGGACGCTCACGCCGTTAATGCCCTGGAACTGCGACACCTGGTCGATGGGCAGCTGGGTGGCGATGTCGATCGTTCCGTTCTTTTGCGCGAGGAAGCGCGCGTTCTCGTCGGAGAAGAAGTCGAACTCGATGGTCTGGGCGGGCGTGTCGCCTCCCCACCAGGTGCCACTCTTTTCGAAGACGGCCTTGGAGTCGGGCTGGAAGGACACGGCCTTGTAGGGGCCTGTTCCCATGATGAGGTCGGCCGAGGAGCCGTAGGAGGCGGCCACCTCGTAGAAGGACTTTTCGGTGATCCACAGTCCGCCGTTCGCGGTGACCGTCCACCCGAAGTTGACGGCTGGTGCGGGCAGGGTGATCGTGATCTGGTTGTCGCCGCTTTGCTCGGCCTGGACGCCGGCGGGCCAGTAGACCGCGGAGGACGGGGACTTGTCGGGGTCCTTGGCGATGTCGATGGAGAAGAGGACGTCGTCGATGGTGACGGGGTTCCCGTCCTGGAAGAGGGCGTCGGGGCGGATGTCGAAGACCCACGTCTGGGCGTCGTCAGTGTGATAGGCGGAGGCAATCGCGGGGATCAGCTGACCGTCCTTGCCCACGGCGAGGAGGCCTTCGGAGACGACCTGCGCGACGTAGTAGTTGATGATGCCGGTTTCGTGGGCGGTGTCCAGCGTGGACAGGGAGCCGGGCAGGCCCACCGCGATGGTCCCCTCACGGGAGGCCGACTGGGCCACGCCGCCGCCGGATGGAGCGCAAGCCGCGAGGGTCGCACACATCATGGCAGCGACGGAGGCGAGGGTGGCTGCTGTTCGTGGGATGCGTGCGATGTGCATCGGTGTCTCCTTGTGTTAGGTGTTGGCGGTAGTGCCGACATCTACGGTATGCACAGGAGAAACGGCGGGAGAAGGATCCTCGTCAGGCGGTCATTTGTAACACCGGTTGATTATGTGTCACACATCTGTCAGGTACGAGGTCACGACCTCGTGGAGGACCTCGGCGGTCGCGCGCACGTCCGCCAGGGCGATGTGCTCGTCGTGCGCGTGCAGCTGGGAGTACACCTGCCCCAGGCTCGCACCGCTATCCACGGCCCCGAAGCCATACCCGATACCGCCAAGCCGACGGGCGACGCGCAGGTCGGATCCGCCGGGGAAGAACACGGGGACGACGCGCGTCCCCGGGTAGCGCTGTGTCAGCGCCGCTTCGATCACCCGGTACAGGTCGGTATCGATCGACGAGGCCGTGGCGGCCTCGCACAGGAGCCGCTCGATGGTCACGTGCTCGGCGAGGTCGCCGAGGGCCGCCGCGATGGCGGCGTCCACGTCATCGTCGTCGACGCCGGGCAGCGTGCGGATGTCGAGCTCGAGTGTGGCGTGGGAGGGCATGACGTTGATGGGCCCGCCCGAGTGGGCGACCGTCTGGGCGACGGTCACGTGGGAGATCGCGTGGGCGAACGCCGCCAGGTCCTCAAACTCGGAGTAGTCGCCCTCGTAGGTGCCGTTGATCAGACTGGTTTCGGTCGTTTCGTCGAACTCAAAGGCGCGCACGAAGCCCGCCCAGACCTCGTCCGTGGCGGTGGGCCAGCGGGCGGCGGACAGCGCCGCGCTCACCTGGGCGAGTCGCTCGACGGCGCTCATGCGCCCCAGCGGGACCGAGCCGTGGCCGGCGTCGCCCCGGATGTGCAGGCGGCGCTGGGCGGCGCCCTTTTCGCCGACGACCACGACGACGCTATCGCCTCCGCGGCGCCCACGAATGTGCGCTCCTCCCATTTCGGACAGGGCCGCGTCCCACGGGAGGGCGTCCGGCTTGTTGTCGCCGATCCACGGGACGCCGAGTCCTCCTCGGGCTTCCTCGTCGGCGGCGGCTACGAACACCAGGGAACGCGCGGGAGGATTGCCGTCCTGGGCGCGGCGAGCGACCTCGCGGGTGACGACGGCCATCGCGGCGGTCAGGTGGAGCATGTCGACGGTGCCGCGCCCCCACACGACATCGTCCTCGATCTGCGCGCCGAAAGGATCGCGCGTCCATTTGGCCGTATCCACGGGCACAACGTCCGTGTGCCCGAGGAGGGTCAGGGGTGTGCCGGCGCTGTGCGGATCCGCGCCCTCGACCGTGACGACGAGCGAGGTGCGCCCCGGGTGCGGGGTGATCCGCTCGATTGACACGGGCAGGCCCGCGAAGAACTCCTCGAGGAGGTCGGCGGCGCGCTCTTCTCCGCCCGAGTCGGCGGTCAAGTCGTTGACGCAGCCCAGGCGCACCAGGCGTCCCAACAGGTCGACGGTCTGATCGCCCAACGATTGCGTCCTCACGATGATCCCCTTCCCAGCGGGGGCCTCGTCCCGGCTCCCACGTCTGACACCACGGTATCCCCACGCGCTCACGTTCACCCGACCGCGCCACGAGAGGAACTTTTGTAACGGCGCATGTGAGCGACGCGCCGGGAGCTCACAGGCCCAGCATTGGACCGAAATGCCTGAGGAAACGTAGGCTAGTGGGGCACACAGTCCACGACTCGGATGGAGACAACTCAATTATGGCCATGAACACCCGTGCGCAGGCGCCTCGCGTGCCCGACCGCGCCGCCCCCGAAGGCCTCGAAGCCAAGTGGGGTGAGGCCTGGGAAAGCCAGGGCACCTACGCTTTTGACCGCAGCGCCACGCGCGAGCAGGTGTACTCGATCGACACTCCCCCGCCGACGGTATCCGGCTCCCTGCACATCGGCCATGTTTTCTCCTACACGCACACCGACGTCGTGGCCCGCTACCAGCGCATGATCGGCAAGTCCGTGTTCTACCCGATGGGGTGGGACGACAACGGCCTGCCCACCGAGCGCCGCGTGCAGAACTACTTCGGCGTGCGCGTGGATGCGACGCTGCCCTACGACCCCGACTTCGAGCCCCCGCACGTGGGCGGCGACGGCAAGTCGATCAAGGCTCGCGACCAGAAGCCGATTTCTCGTAAGAACTTCGTGGAGCTGTGCGAGCGCCTCACCCAGGAGGACGAGGCTCAGTTCGAGGCGCTGTGGCGCTACCTGGGCCTGAGCGTGGACTGGAAGCAGAACTACCAGACGATCGGCGCGCGTGCGCGCAAGGTCGCCCAGGCCGCGTTCCTGCGCAACCTGGCGCGCGGCGAGGCCTACCAGGCCGAGGCCCCGGGCCTGTGGGACGTCACCTTCCAGACGGCGGTCGCCCAGGCTGAGCTGGAGAGCCGCGAGTACCCGGGCTTCTACCACCGCCTGGCCTTCCACATCACCGACGCCGAGGCCGCCGCGAAGGCTGCCGCCGCCGGCGCGCCCGTCGAGGACGGCGTGGACGTGTGCATCGAGACGACGCGTCCCGAGCTGCTGGCCGCCTGCGTCGCCCTGATCGCCCACCCGGACGACGAGCGCTACAAGCCGCTGTTCGGCACGACGGTCGCCTCCCCCGTGTACGGCGTCGAGGTGCCGATCCTGCCCCACCCCGAGGCGGAGATGGACAAGGGCGCGGGCATCGCCATGTGCTGTACCTTCGGCGACACGACCGACATCGACTGGTGGCGTGACCTGGAGCTGCCGCTGCGCGCGATCCTGCGCAAGGACGGCCGCATCATCACCGAGACCCCCGAGTGGATCACGACCGATGCGGGCCGCGCGGCTTTCGAGGAGATCACCGGCAAGACGACGTTCTCCGCGCGCGAGGCCGTGGTGGCCGCCCTGCGCGAGTCGGGCGAGCTGAAGGGCGAGCCGACCAAGACGATGCGTCAGACCAACTTCTTCGAGAAGGGCGACAAGCCCCTCGAGATCGTCACCTCGCGCCAGTGGTACATCCGTAACGGTGGCCGCGCGTGGACGAACCCGGCCTCGGGCAAGGATCTGAACGAGGAGCTCATCGGCCGCGGCCGCGAGCTGGAGTTCCACCCCGACTTCATGCGCGTGCGCTACGAGAACTGGGTGAAGGGCCTGAAGGGCGACTGGCTGGTGTCGCGTCAGCGCTTCTTCGGCGTGCCGTTCCCGCTGTGGTACCGCGTGGACGCGGACGGCCAGGTGAACTACGACGACATCATCACCCCGTCTGAGGCCGCCCTGCCGGTCGATCCGTCGACGGACGTGCCGGAGGGCTACACGGAGGATCAGCGCGGCGTGGCCGGCGGCTTCGTGGGCGAGCTGGACATCATGGACACGTGGGCGACGTCCTCGCTGTCCCCGCAGCTGGCGTGTGGCTGGCTGGATGACGAGGACCTGTTCGCTCGCACGTACCCGATGGATCTGCGCCCGCAGGGCCAGGACATCATCCGTACGTGGCTGTTCTCCACCGTGGTGCGCGCGGACCTGGAGTTCGGCGCGCTGCCGTGGAAGCACGCGGGCCTGTCGGGCTGGATCCTGGATTCGGACCACAAGAAGATGTCCAAGTCCAAGGGCAACGTCGTGACCCCCATGGGCATCCTGGAGAAGTACGGCTCGGACGCCGTGCGCTACTGGGCGGCGTCGGCTCGCCTGGGCCTGGATGCGGCGTTCGACGAGCAGCAGATGAAGATTGGTCGCCGCCTGGCGATCAAGGTGCTGAACGCGTCGAAGTTCGCCCTCACGATGGGCGGCGAGGGCGCGGCGATCGATCTGGATCCGGCGCTGGTGACGGTGCCGCTGGATCGTTCGGTGCTGGCGGCGCTGGCCTCCGTCATCGACGAGGCCTCGGCTGCTCTGGCGTCCTACGAGCACTCTCGCGCGCTCGAGGTCACGGAGTCGTTCTTCTGGACGTTCTGCGACGACTACCTGGAGCTGGTCAAGGAGCGCGCCTACAACCGCGATGGCGCGTGGGACGAGGCCTCGGCCGCGTCTGCCCGTGCGGCTCTGGCGATCGTCATCGACAACGTCGTGCGCCTGCTGGCCCCCTACCTGCCGTACGTGACGGAAGAGGTGTGGAGCTGGTACCGCGAGGGCAGCGTGCACACCGCCCCGTGGCCGGTCGTGGCGGACCTGGCTGGCGTCGAGGGCGATCCCTCGGTGCTCGAGGCCGCGTCGTCTGCTCTGATCGCGCTGCGTCGCGTGAAGTCTGAGGCGAAGGTGTCGCCGCGTACGCCGTTCCTGGCGGTGACGGTGCGCGCCCCGCAGGCTCAGGTGGAGGCCCTGGAGTCCGTGAAGGGCGACCTGGAGGCCGCATCGAAGGCCGTGGGCGCCCTGACCGTGGCTGCCTCCGACGACGCTGAGGCCACCGAGGCCGTCGTCGAGTCCTTCGAGCTGGGCGAGGCTCCTGCCAAGCGCAAGGGCTGAAGCGTTAGTTGTTAGCCGCCCGTGGGAAAACCACGGGCGGCCCTTTTTTCATACCTGTTTTCTCAACCAGCCTTCGCAGCAAAGATGCTGAGACCCACCACACTTATTCTTGTACTTGTCGGACAAGTGCATAACGCACACAAACAGCCTTTTCCGACGTTAGCTACAACTGTCAAGACACAACCCAAAGGAGGTACATGATCACCGAAGTCGACCTCAGCGGAACACCTGCTTCGCGCCGGGCGAGAAACCATCAGAACTTAACAAAATCAACTCCATATTCGGACCAAATGGATCCGGCAAAACAACACTTTCCAACCAAATTCAAGCGATCGATCTTAAACACCAGGAAACCAACATCGAAGAAATTGCTGTCTTCAACCGCGATTACATCAAAGACGCATTTCGCACCTGCCAAGCACCTGGGCACATTACTCTAGGCAAGCAGAGCTCATCACTCCAAGATGAGATTGATGCTTTAAACCTAAAACTTGAGGAAGAAGAGAAAAAACTCGAACAAATCGACAATGAAATCGAGCAAGCAAATAGCGAGCGGGAGAAAATACTCACCGTAACACTGGGGAGCATGGGAGACCGACGAAAGGCACTCGCCACAGCACTCAAAGAGTACGATTCGCTATACCCTAAATCCAATCCTTTGATTCCCGGGACAACTTACATTATTTTTCAAGACTTCAAGAGTTCGACAAAGCACATGCACCACAACCGACAGTCCAACACAAGAAACTTGAAGACATTACCCAAATGCTGAGACTAATTCCAGAAGCTGGAGCAGAAGAGATTGGTTACATATCACCACTTAATCCAAACTACTCACTCACCGAAATTGACACCCTACTGAATACTACAGTCAGCTTGAAAGTAGAGTCAACTATATCCACATTTATAGACCAATATAACCTACACAACTGGATCCGTCAGGGATTATTAACGGTGGAACAGAACAATCTTTCGAGCTGCCCATTCTGCCAGCAACATTTGGCCGAACAAATTATGAGTGAGCTCAAGCAATTATTCGACGAAGAACATGAATCACAAATCAACACAATCAAGAGAGCTTTTGTAGCGATTAAAGACTACGCAGCTGCTTGCAATGCGCTTACTCAAACACTTACAACGAGGCTGGACTATCAGGTAATCGATTATAACAGCTCCGTCCAGACTATTAACAACTCCCTGAAAGATGTGCAACGCATTCAAGATAGATTAGAGCGTAAACTGGGAGAACCAAATAGCTCTCTCACATCAAAACTCAACGAAGACCCATTTCAAACAATAAGCGAACAAATTTGTCTCATTTCATCACAGATTAAAGCATATAACGCAAGCATCAGAGCAGGAAAGAGCAAACGAAAACAAGATCTCCAAGCTGCCAGAGATGCACTATACCACTTCTTGACCACGAGCGAGTTTCGCGAAACGCTCGACACCTATAACCAAACAGTGGAGACAATCAACAGAAATACACCAAGCGAATCGGAATGTAACTCAATAAAGCAAAATATAAAAGACATCCGTGCAACAATTTCTGAGAAGCAAGCAGCCACCACGCAGGTCGGCGAAAAGATGGCCTTTATTAACCTAATCCTATCCTACATTGGATTCAATAGCTTCAGCCTAACTTTACCAGACCTTAGCACAGAATCATTAACACACCAGCCATCATCTGGCCAATACATCCTTGTTCGACACAACAGCGACGGTTCTACGGAACCCATTGACACCTCCACACTATCTGAGGGAGAACGCACACTATTGACTTTTCTATACTTCATTGCAAAGTACTACGACGATGACAAGTCCACGACGAGCACCCTCTCCCACCCACCCCGTTTGTTATCGACGACCCGATTGCATCCACAGACGCGAGACCTTCTTCCTCATTACAAATATTATTAGACGCCTACTTGACGAGGTCGCAAACCCAGAACGCACGCATTTTGTAAAGCAAGTCATTATCACTTCCAACACACGCTTTTAAAGGAAGCTGCTTTCAGTTTTCTATCAGACAACAAGGATGATAGCCCCGCCAGATTTTTCCGCATAACAAAAGAGGAAAGGGATCTATGATATTTGGCCCAGACTTATCATCACACATAACGAATGAATATAACGATCTCTGGGCAGAAGTACGACGATGCAAAGCCAAAGTTGCCCTTTCGCACAGGATAATGGTGACGCACCTCCCAGATTTCCACCCTCGGCAACACAATGCGTCGAATTATCGAATCATACTTCCTCGACATTGGAGAAAAGGGAACAATTACATCATTGAGCAAATCCAAAAATAAGAAAGTAGCAATTTTGCTTGCATTCTGCAATTCAAGTTCACACTCTTCTATTGGTTCCGAAATCTACGAAATTCTGAGTTGGAGCCCCCGTCAATTACTTGCCGCCTTTGAAGAAGTATTTAAATCAGTTGACGATGGAGCACATGTCGGCCATTACAGGATGATGATTCGAGAAAGGAAAGCTGATCGGATAGCCTCTCAGCATAAGTAGTGCTTTGCACCAGCCAGAGCAAGAAGGCCTGCCTTCATCTGAGTAGTGGCCGCCCGTGTCAAACCACGGGCGGCCACCATTCGCACATCAGGTGGTTGTGCAGCGCCGAATATCAAGGCTTCCATCACCACGCGTGCCGCAGATGTGCATGGGCGTTGCTAGGGTGACTGCATGGCTATTTCAACGCTTGACGAGTACCTCGCGACCATCCCGAACGACGACAATCGCACGCGGATGGTGGAAGTGTTGAACGGCAGCTGAGCACTACCCGGAACTGGAGCTGCGCATCGCGTGAACCAGCCCATGTTCACCCACCACGCACGTACATCATCGGGTTCTCGGCCAGTCCAAGCACATGGCGATGGCCCCCGAGCGCGCCACCATGATCCGCTTTGAGCCTGTCATGCGCGAGCGCGGCACGGACTTCGGCAAGATGTTCGCCCGTCAGCCCTGGAACAAGCCCTTCGACCACAAACTCCTCGACGCGTTCATCCAGCACCAGCTCACAGACAAACGCGATGTCACGTCCTTCTGCGCCCTAAGGAGCACGAACTCGCAGCCGCCGAGGCCGTCGCATCCGGCGAGCAGCCGCCGACCGTCCGCGAGCGCACCGACAGTTGACGCACACCCACCCCTAAAGACAGCCACTCTCACCCCACCCTACGGGCGCGTAGGATAGGGGAGCAACAGTCGCGCCGCTGGCCTCGTCCCGCGGCGCTCACCGCCCAGCGACCAGGGAGCACACATGACCGCCAGAAGACACCCCGGCCTCGTCCAACGACGACGAGACGACGCAGGCGCAGACGACCACCGAGGCCCTCGAATGGCACGCCCCCGTCCTGGTGCGCATCGATGAGCACACGACCATCCCCCACCTGCTCAAAGAACGCGTCCAACGCGGCGCCACCCGCCCGCTGATCCTGCGCAAGATCGGCATCGGCGACACGTGGCGTTCAATCAGCGCCCGCGAGTTCTACGACGAGGTCCAGTCGGGTGGCCGCCGGCCTCATCGCACGTGGCCTGGAGCCCGGGGACCGCGTCGCCATCATGAGCCGCACCCGCTACGAGTGGACGCTCCTGGACTTCGCGTGCTGGGCGGCGGCGCTTGTCCCCGTGCCCATCTACGAGACCAGCTCCATCGACCAGGTCGCCCACGTCCTCGTCGACGCGGACGTTAACCTCATCATTACCGAGACCGTGTCCATGGCGGAGATCGTGCGCGCGGCAGCAGCACGAGAAAACCGGGACAACACGCACGTGCTCTCCCTGGACTCCGAGGCCATCGAGACCCTCATCGCAGAAGGCGCGGCCATGCCCCGCGACCGCGTCGCCGCACGAGCAGACGCCCTCACGAAGGACGACATCGCGACCATCGTCTACACCTCGGGCACGACCGGGACCCCCAAGGGAACGGTCCTGTCCCACGAGAACTTCACGAACCTGTGCCTCAACGCCCACGCATGGATGCCGGAGATCGCGGCGGGCAAGGACTCGCGCCTGCTGCTGTTCCTTCCGCTTGCCCACGTGTTCGCGCGCTTCCTGCAGGTCTTCCAGATCAGCGGAAACGGTGTCCTCGGCCACGCCTCCAACATCAAGAACCTGCTCAACGACCTCGCCTCCTTCAAGCCGAGCTACCTTCTGGTGGTCCCGCGCGTGCTGGAGAAGATCTACAACTCGGCGGACACGAAGGCTTCCGGCCCCAAGCGCAAGATCTTCCGCTGGGCGGCCAAGGTAGCGATCGCATACTCGCGCGCTCTCGACACCGAAGAGGGCCCGACCGCGTCGCTCAAGGCCCAACACGCGCTCGCCGACAGGCTCGTCTACCAGCAGATCATCCGCTTGGTGGGCGGCAACGCGGATTACATCGTCTCCGGCGGCGCGCCCCTTGCGACCTGGTTGGCCCACTTCTACCGCGGCGTCGGCATCCCCGTCCTGGAGGGCTACGGACTCACCGAAACGGTTGGCCCGGTCTCGGTGAATACTCCTCGCCTGTCCAAGATCGGCACCGTGGGTCCTGCACTGCCTCCCATGTCTTTCAAGATCAGCGACGAGGGCGAGATCCTCCTCAAGGGCTCGAGCGTCTTCCAGCGCTACCACAACGACCCGGGCGCCACGGCCGCCTGCTTCACCGAAGACGGCTGGTTCCGCACGGGCGACCTGGGGTCCCTGGACCGCGACGGCTACGTGTCGATCACGGGCCGCGCGAAGGAGATCATCGTGACGGCCGGCGGCAAGAACGTCGCGCCCGCGGCGCTGGAAAACCCGATGCGCTCCCACCCTCTCATATCCCAGGTCCTCGTCGTGGGCGACCAGAGGCCCTTCGTCGCCGCGCTCATTACCCTGGACGCGGAGATGCTACCCGATTGGCTCGCCGCCCACTCCCTGCCTCCGATGAGCGTGGCCGAGGCGGCCACGAACGTCGAGGTCCTGGCCTCCCTGGAGAAGGCGGTCGCCTCGGCGAACGAGCACGTCTCGCGCGCCGAATCGATCCGCAAGATCAAGGTCCTCACGACCGACTTCACGGAGGCCAACGGTCTGCTGACACCCTCCCTGAAGGTCAAGCGCCTGGAGGCCACGCGCCGCCTCGCGCCGATTATCGATGAGATCTACGGCGGTCCCGTGCAGGACTGACGCACGCACGACCGAGACGCCCTCGAACGAGGCCGTGGCCGGCTCGCGCTCCCCCGCGAAGGAGACGGGGGGTTGCGAGCCGGCCACGGCTTTATCGGATGGGCTCTCCTACTGCGAGGCGAGCGCCGCGGTAGGCGGCGTGCGGGCCGCTCGGATCGCGGGGTAGAGCCCGGCGACGGCGCCGATGAGGAGAGTGGCGCCCAGGCCTGCGGCGATCACCCACCAGTGCAGGGTGGGAGGCCAGCCGTAGACGTAACACATGCCCCAGGTGACGCCCGCACCGATGAGGCATCCAGCGAGTCCTCCAAGGAAGGACAGGAGCAGTGCTTCGGCCAGGAACTGAACGGTGATGTGGCCGCGCTTGGCACCCAGGGAGCGGCGCAGGCCGATCTCCTTGCGGCGTTCCAGCACGGAAATGATCATCGTGTTTGCCACGCCGATGCCGCCCACGAGCAGGGCGATCGAGCCGACACCTGCGAGCAGGGTCGTCAGGGTCTGGTCGGCCGCGTTCTGGGCGGCCAGTGCGTCGGAGGGGCGCGAGACCTTCAGGCCGGTGGCCCCCTGCGGGGCCAGAGTCGGTCCCAGGAGCTCTCGCACCGTCTCAACCTGGGCCTCGGTGGAGCGCTCGTAGATAGTCGTGGGCGTCTTGCCTGCATCGAAAAGCGAGTTCGCGGCGGGCACGCCGATCAACGCGGCGTTGTCGAGTTCCTCGGCCAGGGGCGCGTGTTCCATAATGCCCAGGACCGTGAAGGAGCGCCCTCCGAGCCACACCTGGGTGCCCGGCTCGACGACGCCGAGGAGCGCGGCGGCCTTCGAGCCCAGGACGACGCCCGGGTAGCGAGCGGTGGCATCATTGAGCCAAGACCCGCTCTTCATGGTGCCCGAAATGACCTTGAGTAGGTTCGTATCGGCCGCCATCGTGAGGATACCACCGGTTGCGTTAGGGTCTGACAGTCGCGAACGGTACACGGAGATGCCGTTGAGCGTCGAGGTCGAAGCCGCGTCGGTCACGCCCGGGATCATACGGACTCGTCCCACGGAGTCTTCGGGTAGGATCAGGTCCTGGCCGGACAGGTCGGCCCCGCTGCGCGCGGTCAGCATGTTCGTTCCCAGCGCCCGCAGCTGCTCTTGCAAGCGAGCCTGCGAGGATGCTGACACGCCGACAACGCCGACCATCGCCGCAATGCCGATCGCGATGCCCAGGGCCGAAAGGATTGCTCGCATGGGCCGGGCACGCAGCCCGGTCAGGCCCGAGGCGAGCAACGTCGGAGGCGCAGCGCGGAACGGCCGGCCCCGAATTCTTCTTACTCGCCATGGCCACCTCCCGGGTGCGCAGAGTCGGAAACGATCTCGCCATCACGGATGGCGATCTGGCGAGGCAGCGACGCTGCCAGGTCGTTGTCGGAGTGATCACGATGATGGTGGTGCCGGCATCGTTGAGCTCTCGCAACAGCTCAACGATCGAAGCACCCGAACGCGAGTCGAGATTGCCGGTAGGCTCATCAGCCAACAGCAGGGCTGGGTGGCCCGATGATGGCCCTGGCGATAGCGACGCTCTGGCGTTCGCCGCCCGACATCTGGTGGGGCTTGTGGTCCATGCGGTGCCCCAGCCCCACGCGGGTCAAGGCTTCGCGGGCCGCCTCACGCCGCTTGGCTCGCGGCACGCCCCGGTAGAGCAGGCCGTCAGCGACGTTATCCAGGGCGGACACGCCGGCCGTGAGGTGGAACTGCTGGAACACGAACCCAATCAGGGAGGAGCGCACGCCCGACAGTTCGGTGTCTCGCAGGGAGGACACGTCCGTGCCGTTGATGCACACGCTTCCCGAGGTGGGCCGATCCAGCGTTCCGATCAGGTTGAGCAGGGTGGATTTACCGGAGCCCGAGGGGCCCACGATGGCGACGAACTCGCCCTCGTCGACGCTCAGGGATACTCCGTTGCAGGCGTGCACGGGCGGCGAGCCAAACGACCGGTGCACGTCGGTCAGTTGCAGAATGTGGCTCATCGGTTGGGCACCACCACGCGCTGGCCTTCGGCGATCTCATCGCCGCTCACTTCGACGCGGTCACCCGCGAACAGGCCGACGGTGACGGGAACCCGACGAACTCCGCCCTTCTCATCCACGACCTCGACGCCGAACTGGTCGGTGCTGAGAGCAACGAGGGCACCCAAGGGCACGGACAGGACACCCTTGCGGGTCTCAGAGGTCAGGCCCAGGGAGACGGAGGCCTCCTGGAAGCCTTCCAGGGCGGAGGTGTCATCGGGGGTGACGGTGATCGGGATGATCCTCTCCTTATTCGTCTCCTTGCTGCCTTCTTCGCTTTCCTTCTCACGGGGCGGTTCCACGGAGGTGATCGTCCCGGTCGTTGTCGTCGCCGAACCGGGTAGGCGCACGGTGACGGAATTGCCGACGACGCCGAGCGCCTGGTCGGAGAGCTTCAGGTTCGCGGAAATCACCTGACGCGAGGACGAGGCAGTGAACAGCTCCGTCTCCATCGTGGCGCTGGTGCCGACGCGGGCCTTAAGCGCACCGATGCGCAGGTCTTCAGGGGCGAAGAGCACGGTGCCCAGCGGCAGGGAGCCGCTTTGGGGCAGAGTAAGCGCCTTCTGCCACTTCTTGATCGCCGCGATCGTATTCCAGTCGAAGTGGGCGTTGGGGGTGGCTTCGAAGTAGCCGAGCTCCGACAGCGCGGTCTCCAGCTGTCGCACGTCCTCACCGTCGCTCATGCCCTCCTCGAACGCGCGCCAGGCGGGGGTGGCGCCGTGGAGCAAATAGGTGTTGTTCCCGGCGACCGTGTACACGTGTGAACCCTGGGTGAGGGTTGTACCGGGCGTGGGCAGGGCTGTGACGACGCCATCAAAGGCGCTCTTGAGAGTGTAGGAGTCGGCGTAGTGGAGGGACCCCTGGACGGTGGTCTCACCGACCAGGTCTCCGCGGGTGACGGTCGCGGTGGCACCGTTAAAGGACTGCGGGGCATCGGCCTCGGCTTGAGCGCCCGAGCAGGCCGACAGGGTCATTCCCGCGACCGCCACCATCGCTAGTGCTGCGACGACGCGTGGGGTGCGTAGACAATTCACTTCGCGCCTCCGGGGTTACCGAAGCACTTGTTGAGAGCATCCTGCGGGATGTCCTGGATGTTGACGCCCTTGCCCGGCTCGGGGTCCTTCACGTCGTAACCAAGATCGCGCAGGCACTGGGCGCCCTTGACGAGGGCTTCACGTCCATTCGGATCCTTCGTCAGATCGTCGTCGCCCGTCAGACCCGACACCTTCGTCATGCACTCGTTGAGTGCCGAATTGAAAGCATCGGAGTTGTCCTTGATCTGCTCGGGCGTCAGCCCGGTGTCGGGAACGTCGAAGCCCTTCTCACGCATGCACTGAGCGAAAACCAGGTTGGGGTCGTTGCTGGCCGCGTTGGTGGCCGCCGAGCTTGGGCTCTTAGTGCTGGAAGCGGACGAGCCGGTCGAGCCGGTCGAGCCGCATGCACTGAGGGCCGCTGCCAGGGTGATGGCGATGACGGCGAGGGCGCTCGTCTGGGCGCGATTCTTCATCGAAAACTCCTTGTGGACTACTGTTGGGCTGTGGTTCTCACTGCCTGGATATATTAGAGATCACAACCCTGAAAGGTACCTGAAAACTATCCGGGAGCGCGCGCAGAGTTTCATCAGACAACCTGGAAGTTGACGAGGCTGAGGCTGAGCACTCGTCCGGCGTGCGTTTTAGAGGCGCGAACCCTCGTCGTATTCGGCCTTAATATCTTCGTGGTGGCGGATGACCTCGCGGACCATGAAGCCCAGGAACTTCTCGGCGAAATCGGGGTCGAGGCCGGAGGAAGCCGCCAGGGTACGCAGGCGCTCGACCTGGCGGGCCTCGCGGTCCGGGTCGGCGGGAGGCAGGTCCAGGCGGGCCTTGATGTGCCCGACGCGCTGGGTGCAGCGGAAGCGCTCAGCGAGGATGTGCACGAGGGCAGCGTCGATGTTGTCGATCGTTGCGCGAGCCTCCGCCAGCTCGGCGGGAATACCGCTCACGCCCAGGTCCGCCGAAGCGGCCACCGAGGCCTCGTCACGCTGTGCCATTGTTCCTCCCCTAGGGTCTCAACTGACCTCAGTGTAGCGGGCTAACTCAGGCGCTGCGCTTGCCTTCCGATGAGGGCTCCGGGTAGAGCTCGGCGGGGCCAACCCCCTCGACCAGGTCGCGGGTGATGACCACGCGAGCGACGTCATCGCGGCTGGGCAGCTCGAACATGAGGTCCGACAGGGTCTGCTCCATGATCGAAGACAGGCCACGGGCACCCGTCTTGCGCTCGTTGGCGCGCGCCGCGATCGCCAGCAGGGCCTCGTGCGTGAACTCCAGGTCCATATTGTCCAGCTCGAAAAGGTGCTGGTACTGGCGCACGAGCGAGTTCGACGGCTCGGTGAGGACTCGAACGAGGTCCTCCTCCGTCAGCTCCTTCGTGGAGGTCAGGATGGGCAGGCGGCCGATGAACTCGGGGATCATGCCGAACTTGTGCAGGTCCTCGGCGGACACGGCCTCGTAGAGGTCGCCCATCTCCGAGGCGCTCTTCAGCTCCGAGCCGAAGCCCGTGGAGCGGCGGCCCAGGCGGGCCTTCACGATGTCCTCGATGCCCGCGAAGGCGCCGGCGGCGATGAAGAGGATGCCGGAGGTGTCGATCTCCAGGAACTGCTGGTGGGGGTGCTTACGACCGCCCGTGGGAGGCACGGAGGCGACCGTGCCCTCGATGATCTTCAGGAGGGCCTGCTGGACGCCCTCACCCGACACGTCGCGGGTGATCGAGGCGTTCTCAGCCTTACGGCCGATCTTGTCGATCTCGTCGACGTAGATGATGCCCTTCTCGGCCTTCTTGATATCGCCGTCGGCCTCCTGGATGAGACGCAGGAGGATGTTCTCCACGTCCTCGCCCACGTAGCCGGCTTCAGTCAGAGCGGTCGCGTCCACGATCGCGAAAGGCACGTCAAGGAGGCGGGCGAGGCAGCGCGCCAGGTGGGTCTTGCCCGTGCCCGTGGGGCCCAGCAGCAGGATGTTGGACTTGGTGCCCAGCATGTCCTCAGCATTGCCGGCATCGCGCGAGCGCACGCGCTTGTAGTGGTTGTACACGGCCACCGACAGGGCGCGCTTGGCACGGTCCTGACCGATCACCCACGTGTTCAAGAATTCGTTGATTTCGCGCGGCTTCGGCAGCGGGGTCGCCGACGAGGACGGCTGCTGAGAACCCAGTTCCTCTTCGATGATCTCGTTGCACAGCTCAATGCACTCGTCGCAGATATACGCGCCGGAGCCACCGATGAGCTTACGCACCTGCTTCTGGCTCTTCCCGCAGAAAGAGCACTTGAGTAGTTCCGCGCCATCAGTCAGACGAGCCACGAGACCTCCAAGGTGTTGAACGTTATACCGTTCGATCGGATGCGCTTGCGCGCTTGCTAGCAAATAACGTAGTGCACGCGGGCCAGTTTTCCGCGTAGCCACGCCTATTGTTATGAAAAGTTCACCCTCAGCCGAGCGCCGACACTGACCCGCTCAACGAGAGAGACAGCGACGAGGCCGTGGCACCCACCGCACACGCGCGCGCGGGGAAACCACGACCTCGTCAATGAAGACAGCGTCACAGAGCCTTGCGGGACTCCAGCACCTGGTCGATCAGGCCGTACTCGGCGGCCTGCGGGGCGGTGAGGATCTTGTCGCGCTCGATGTCGCGGCGCACCTGCTCCACCGGCTTGCCCGAGTGCTTCGAGATGGTGTCCTCAAGCCACGCGCGCATGCGGTCGATCTCGTCGGCGACGATCTGGATGTCCGAGGCCTGCCCCTGCATGCCCTCCATCGCCGGCTGGTGGATGAGGACGCGGGCGTTGGGCAGCGCCAGACGCTTACCGGGCGAACCTGCGGCCAGCAGCACGGCGGCAGCCGAGGCGGCCTGGCCGAGGCACACCGTCTGGATCTGCGGCTTGATGTACTGCATCGTGTCGTAGATGGCGGTGAGCGCCGTGAAGGAGCCGCCGGGCGAGTTGATGTACATGGTGATCAGCGAATCGGGATCCTGGGACTCCAGGACCAGCAGCTGCGCCATGACGTCATCCGCGCTGGCGTCGTCCACCTGCACACCCAGGAACACGATGCGGTCTTCGAAGAGCTTCGTGTAGGGGTTCTGACGGCGGAAACCGTAGGCCGTGCGCTCCTCGAAGTCGGGCAGCACGTAGCGGGCCTGGGGCATCTGGCGGGCGACCGCCTCAAAGTAGGGCTGAGTGCTCATCAGTTCTCTCCTCGCGTTCCGATCTCCTGCGGGGTGTCGATCACGCGGTCGACGAAGCCGTACTCGAGGGCTTCCTGCGCCGTGAACCAGTGGTCGCGATCGCCGTCGGCCTCCACCTGCTCGACGGTCTTGCCCGTGCGAGACGCGGTGATGGCGGCGAGTTCCTTCTTCATACCCAGGATCAGGTCCGCGTTAATGCGGATCTCCGTCGCGGAGCCGCCCGCACCACCCAGGGGCTGGTGCAACAGAACGCGAGTGTGGGGCGTGATGTAGCGCTTGCCGGGGGCACCTGCGGTGAGCAGGAACTGACCCATCGACGCGGCCAGGCCCATGCCGACCGTCACGACGTCCGGCTTGATGTACTGCATCGTGTCGTAGATGGCCATGCCGGCCGTCACCGAGCCGCCAGGCGAGTTGATGTACAGGTAGATATCGCGGTCCGGATCCTCGGCCGCGAGCAGCAGCAGCTGCGCGCAGATCGCGTTCGCATTGTCATCGCGAACCTCGCCGCCCAGCCAAATGATGCGTTCCTTGAGCAGGCGCTGGTAGACCGAGTCACCCAGTCCCAGCTGCGAGCCTTCGCCGGCAGCACCGGTATTGTGCACGCTCACGCGTACCTCCTCGTCTGTTCGCGGGCCCCGTCGGCCCCATTGGTGTCAACCGTACCCGCTGCTCGCACGCTCGTGCGCGCGCCGGGCCGTCGTTTCGCTGTCGGCACATGCACTGGGCACATGCGCTCGACATGCACTGAGGGGCGAGGCTCGCGCCCCACCCCCTCAGTTGAGAGTTAGTCACTCGTCAGCGGGTTCGCCCGCCGCGGTTCACTCCTGCTCGTCGGCGACCTCGGTGATGATCTCCGCGCCCTCTTCGGTGGCGGGATCGGTGCCGAAGAACTTGCTCAGGTCGACGTCGGCGCCGTTGGCATCCTTGACGGTAACGACCTTCAGGGCCTCAATGAGGGCCTTGGAGCGACCCAGGTCGGCCACAACGTTGGCCATCTGCTGGGAGGAAGAGAACAGCTGGTTGATGTCGATGCCGAAGTTCTGCGACATCTGGATCGCGTAGTCGATCAGCTCCTGCTGGGAGACCTGCACGTCGAACTTCTTGGCCAGGGCCTCGGAGAGCAGCTCGGTGCGGATTTCCTTCTCGACGGCCTCGCGGGCTTCCTTCTGGCCTTGGGCTTGGCGTCCTCGCCGACGCGGTGCTCGACCTGGTGGTCGACCGCGGACTCGGGCAGGACGATCTCGACCTTGTCTAGGAGGAGGTCGATGAGGGCATCGCGCGCAGCGAGGGCCTGCTGGGACTCCTTGGACTGGGCGGCCTGCTTCTTCAGGTCTTCCTTGAGCTCGTCGATGGTGTCGAACTCGGAGACCATCTGAGCGAAGTCATCGTCAGCCTTGGGCAGCTCGCGGGTCTTCATAGCCTTGATGGTGATGGTCACCTCGGCCTCTTCGCCCTCGTGCTCGCCACCCTTCAGCTTGGAGGTGAAGGTGACCTCTTCGCCGGCCTTGGTGCCGCGCAGGGCGGTGTCCTGGCCGTCAAGCATGGAGCCGGAGCCGATCTCGTAGGAGACGTCGGAGGCGGAGTCAACCTGCTTGCCGTCGATGGTGGCGACCAGGTCGATGGTCGCGAAGTCGCCGGTCTTGGCCTTGCGGTTGATGGTCTTGAGGGTCGCGAAGCGGCCGCGCAGGTCCTCAAGTTCCTTCTCGACGTCCTCTTCGGTGACCTCGGTGGGCTCGACCTCGACGACGAACTTCTCGTCGATCTCGGGCAACTCGAAGGCGGGGACGACGTCAACCTCGGCGGTGAAGACGAGCTGGCCGCCCTGGGCACCGGTCACGTTGGGGATCTCGGTGACGTCGACGGTGGGCTGAGCCATGGGGCGCAGGTCGTTCTCGTTGACGGCGTCGGAGTAGTAGCCGGGCAGGACCTGGTTGACGACTGCTCGATGACGGCGGCGCGGCCGAAGCGCTGGTCGATAATGCGCGGAGGCACGTGGCCCTTACGGAAGCCGGGGATGTTGACCTGTCCGGCGATCTCCTTGTACGCCTTGTCCATTTCGGACTTCAGTTCCTCGAAGGGAACCTCAACGGTCAGACGAACCTTGGTGGGCTCGAGGGTTTCAACGGTGCTCTTCACGTGCGTACGCTCCGTAGTCTACGAATTCGGGAACGCCCATTTCAGGCGCATAACAACTCGCTTAGTGTACGCCACGACCCCGCTGATGTCCTCATTCGCGGGGCATTAGTGGGCATATCCACCCCTCTACAGCCGCTTCAAGTGCGCAACGCCACACGGGCAGGTACCCCTCTCTTCCCATTCGCGAGGCCGGGGCCGCCCGCACTCAGGGGCACACTCAGGGGGGCGAGGTAGTGGGAGCGCCCTCGCACAACGGCTGCCAGGCGGGCGCGGGGCACATCGGCGACGAGGCGCACCGCGGCGGCGATCTCGCCGTGAATGGCTCGCGCCTCGGCGTCATCTGTCGCGGTAAAGCGTGCGGTGACACGGGGCTGGCCGGAGGCTATGTCGATGTCCCAGGATTCGAGCCGGGTGACGGAGCGGGCGGCGGCCTCGACTTCTTCGGGGGCACGGCCTGGTGCCAGAGTCGTGACCGTCATGATGGTGCGATAGGACGGCATGGACTCCCCCCAGGATCGTAAGAAAAAACCGCGACACTATGGCCGCGGTTGGTCGGGGTGACAGGATTTGAACCTGCGACCCTCTGCTCCCAAAGCAGATGCGCTACCAAGCTGCGCTACACCCCGTTGGACTGATGTCCGGTGCCCCATCATACGGGAGGGCGGTTTAAATGTCGCGCACGCGGACAATACCCGCTACGATCTTCGTGTCCCCTTCGGGGGCACGCGGATGTAGCTCAATGGTAGAGCCTCTGCCTTCCAAGCAGATCACGCGGGTTCGATTCCCGTCATCCGCTCCAGCACTGGGAAAGCCCCGGGCCACTCGGCCCGGGGCTTTCTTGTCACATGCTCACACTCACGCGGTCTCGGGGAACGTCGAGGTGTCGATGACGTAGCGGTAGCGCACGCGGGAGCCGACGATGTTGTCGTAGGCCTCCGTAATATCTTCGCCACTGATCATCTCGACCTGCGGGATGACGCCGTGTTCGGCGCAGAAGTCGAGCATCTCCTGGGTTTCGGCGATGCCGCCGATCTGGGAGCCCGCGAAGGACTTGCCGCCGTTGACGAAGGCGCGCAGCGGCAGGGAAACAGGTTCGGTGGGCAGACCCACGTCAACGAAGACGCCGTAGGGGCGCAGGGCGGCCATGTAGCCGGCATAGTCCAGGCCGTCGGCGGACACGGTGCACAGGATGAGGTCGAAGGAGCCACGCAGGGACTCGAGCACACCCTCCTCACTGGTGGCGTAGAAGTGGTCGGCACCGAAACGGCGGGCGTCGGCTTCCTTAGAGCGGCCGTGAGAGATGACGGAGACGTCCGCGCCCATCGCCTTGGCGATCTGCACGCCCACGTGTCCGAGGCCGCCCATGCCGAGGATGGCGACGCGCGAGCCGGGGCCCACGTTGTAGTGCTTGAGCGGCGAGTAGGTGGTGATGCCGGCGCACAGGAGGGGCGCACAGGCGGAGAAGTCAAGGGATTCCGGCACATGCAGCGCGAAGTCCTCGCGCACGGTGAAGCCGCGCGAGTAGCCGCCGGTCGTCGGGTTACCCTCGGCGTCAGCGCGGTAGGTCCACAGGGTGCCGGGCGTCGACGTGCACCATTGCTCGTAGTCGGATTCGCACATCTCGCACGTGCCGCAGGAACCGACCATGCAGCCCACGCCGACGCGGTCGCCCACCTTGAACTTGGTGACGCCGGGGCCAACCTTAGAGACGGTGCCGACGAACTCGTGACCGGGAACGAGCGGGTAGGACACGGGACCCCACTCGCCACGGGCGGCGTGGATGTCGGAGTGGCAGATGCCCGCGTAAGCGACGTCGAAGTAGATCTCCCCCCTCGCCAGGTTCGCGGATGTCGATCTGCAGGGGGTGGAACTGGGTGGTGGCATCGTCACAGCCGTAGGCGATCACACTGGGCATGAGAACTCCTTTGTCCGGTCAATTCGGTTGCTACAAGCATACTCCACGAGCGTCAGACTGATCGAACATGTCGCAGCGCTTCTACTGTCTCGAAGGCTTGTGCATCGCGGGCTGTCGCAGGCCTGCCGAGTCCCGGGTCTCGCGTAGGGGCGCTTAGGCCGCTTTCTTTCGGGTTGTGGGATTCCAGGTTCCGCGGTCGTTCTTGTCTGCGAGCGCGGTACACCAGATCCGTGGGCATTGCACCCGATCCGTGGGCATTGCACCCGTTCTGATCGGGTGTAGCGCCCCGTAAAGGGTGTAGCACCCCGCAACGGGTGCAGTGCCAGCGTGATGTAGCCGTTTAATTGGCCTGCCAAGTCCCGGGTCTCGTGTAGGGACGTTGAGGCCGCTTTCTTTCGCGTTATTGCATGTTGGTTTTCTGCTTGTTGGGGTGCGATGGCACCCAGGGCGAGGTGTGGGCGGCTTGTGTTGCACCAGTGGACACAGGTTGAGTTTCGCGTTCGACATCGCATTGGTCGCGCCATGGACCCATGCAACTGGGGCGTGCCTTACTGGGACAAGACAGTGCAGATTGGCTCGACTCCCCACCGATGTCGATTGACCTCGAAGAAATCGTAGACTAACGCCCGAGGCGGCCCGGCTCCACCCCGGGAAAGCTGAAGCCGCCTTCAAGATCTCATTGGCTCGGCGCAGCTCACGGCTCTCAGCTTTCACGCCCGGATGTGGGCCTCGTGATCACTGACCTCGCCGCGCTCATTGCGTCCACCCTGCTCCTCGTCATGCACCCAGGTACTCAACGCCTCAGAATTGCCCCCGAACTGGCCGAAGACACCCTCCACAATGCCCGGGATGTATCAAATCTCTTGGGTTTCGCTGCGCACGAGGAGTTTAACGCCGCCACGCATAGAGTCGCACTGTCCACCCGACAGAGTAAAACGAAACCCCGGCGCACGAGCGCCGGGGCGTTGGGGTGGCTGACGGGACTCGAACCCGCGACGTCCTGGACCACAACCAGGTGCTCTACCAACTGAACTACAGCCACCATCGCGTCGCCGTGAAGGCAACGGGTAGAGTTTAGCACTACCCGCCCGAGCTTGGAAACTCGAGCACTATCCTCACGGCGGTGGCGTGCGTCACCAGTGGGCGCGCGCGGAGATCGCGTCGGCAAAGTTGCCGAGCGCGCCCGGGGTGGCACCCAGGTAGAGGTCGGCGTCCACGAGGGAGACCTCCATGACCAGGAAGGAGCCCTTTGCCGTCGGGGACCAGGTCCACGCGGTTGAAGAGGAACTGCTCGTCGTGGCCCAGGCGCGAGCGCACGTAGCCGTGCAGGACGCGGCGGATCTCTTCGCCCCACTTCCAGGCGACGGAGTCAGCGGCCTCGGCGGTCACTACTGCCTCGTGAACGGCAGGATCGCTGACCGACGCGGGGTGCAGGGCGGAGCGCTTCTCGACGGCATGGGAGACCAGGCCGTTGAAGAAGACCAGCGAGATTTCGCCGTGCAGGTCAATCTCCTCAACGTAGCGCTGGATCATGACGGAGCGACCCTCGCCCAGCAGGCCCTGGACCTGGCGCATGGCGGCCTGGCGCTGGCGGGTGTCGACCGTCGTGTAGCGGCCGATATCGCGCACGCCCGAGGACACGGCGGGCTTGACGACGAACTCGCCGAAGGCCGGGAAGCGCGTGTGGATCTGGTGCTTGGACAGGTTCTGCTCGGGCTCCAGCCAGTTCGTGGGAATCGTGGGCATGCCCAGGGCGGCCAGTTCCTTGAGGTAGTGCTTATCCGTGTTCCAGTTCAGCACGTCCGCGGAGTTCTGCACGCGACGCAACTGCTTCGTCCACTCCAGGAACGCGGGGCGATCACTCGCGTAGTCGGACACGGAGCGCACGACGACCATGCCGGCCTCGGACCAGTCGACGTCAGGGTCGTTCCACACCTTGATCTGGGGGTCGCACCCGCGCGCCGCCAGCTCATCGAGCAGACCTTCCTCACCTTTGAAGAGGTTGGGCATAGACTTGCAGGTCACCAGGGTGACTTTGGGATGGGCCGTCATAGTTATCTTTCTATCGTGGGAATTAGTTGATTAACGAAGCATTGGCTGGGTGCTCAGCGCAAGCCGAGCGGGCGCTGCGCGGCCTCGGTCAGCAGTTCGGTCAGCAGGTCCGGGTAGGACAGGCCTGCGGCGGCCCACATCTGCGGGTACATCGAGATAGGCGTGAAACCGGGCATCGTGTTCACCTCATTGATGATGACGGTGTCGCTGGCCTCGTCGAGGAAGAAGTCGACGCGCGCCAGGCCCTCGCACTCGAGGGCGTCGAAGGCACGCCACGCGGTCTCGCGAATGCGATCGGCGTATTCAGGAGCGACGTCGGCCGGGCAGGACAGGCCGACCACGTCGTCCACGTACTTGTGCTCGTAGTCGTAGAACTCGCCCTCGGGGACGACGATCTCGCCCAGGGGCGCGGTACCGCTGCGCCAGTCGGAGCGCGAACCGAGGACTCCGCACTCGACCTCGCGGCCGGAAATGGAGGCCTCGACGATGATGCGCGGGTCGTGGTTCGCGGCCTCCTTGATGGCCACGGGCAGGTCCTCGCGGCAGGTGACGCGCGAGATGCCAACCGAGGAACCGGCGCGGCAGGGCTTGACGAAGACGGGGAAGCCCAAGCGCTCGATGCGGTCCATGCAGGCGGTGGCGTCGGCGTCCCACTGGCGCGCGGTCACCAGCTCCCACTGGCCCACGTCGATGCCGGCGGCTGCCAGGACGGTCTTGGTGAGGTGCTTGTCCATGGAGACGGCGGAGGAGGTCACGCCGCAGCCCACGTAGCGCACGCCGGCCATCTCGAAGAGGCCCTGGATGGTGCCGTCCTCGCCGTAGGGGCCGTGCAGGAGCGGGAACACGATGTCCACGTGGCCCAGGTCCTCCACGCCAATGACCCGTGAGTCCGGGGAGTCCGGGTCGCCCTCGTAGGTGAGCTCGACGAGGTTGCCCTCGCCCGGGGTCAGGGCGACGCGGGTCGATCCGGCGGTGACGGACTGGCCCTTCCCGTCCTTGAATTCCAGCGCCGACGGGTCATCGGCGACGCGCACCCACTGGCCGTCGCGCGTAATGCCCAGCGGGATCACATCCCACTTGGTGCGGTCGATAGCGGTCAGGATGCCGGCGGCCGTCGAGCACGAGATCTCATGCTCGGAGGAGCGTCCACCGAAGACGATGAGGACGCGAGGACGAGAAATTGCAGTCATGGGTCCAAGACTACCGCGCGGGAGGCTTTCACGCCCGCGTGCGCGGCGTTTAGACCAGCTCGATCTTCCAGCCGTCCATCTTCTGCGGGCGTGCGAGCAGCATGCGCCCCATGTCCTCGATGCTGGCGCGTCCCTCGACGACCTCGACGACGGCGCCTGTAATCGGCATATCCACGCCGACGGAGGCCGCGACCTGGAGGATCGGCGAGGCCGACGCAACGCCCTCGACGACACCCGGGGGAGAGGGCCAGGGCCTCGGCCAGCCCCATGCCGGAGCCGAGGCGGTGGCCGAGGGAGAAGTTGCGCGACAGGCGCGAGGAACAGGTGGCGACGAGGTCGCCGATGCCGGACAGACCTGCGAAAGTCGCGGGGTCGGCGCCGAGCGCGGTGCCCAGGCGCGTCATTTCCGCCAGGCCGCGGGTGATGAGGGTCGAGCGCGTGTTGATGCCCAGGCCCATGCCCTCGGCGGCGCCGATGGCGACCGCGATGACGTTCTTGGTGGCACCCGCCATCTCCGTGCCCACGACGTCGGTGGACGCGTAGGGGCGGAAGTAGGAGTTGTGGCAGGCCTTCGCGATCTCCTTGGCCAGCTCCACGTCGGTTGCAGCCACGACCGTGGCCGTGGGCTGGCGTTCCGCGATCTCGCGTGAGAGGTTCGGGCCGGACAGGACGGCGATGCGACTACTCGGCACGCCCGAGGCCTCGGCGATGATCTCGTCGACGCGTTTGAGCGAGCCGAGCTCGAGGCCCTTGGCCAGGGACAGCAGGGCGACGTCGGGGGCGAAGGCCTCGCGCGCGGCGCTCAGGGTGGCGCGCACGGCCTTGACGGGCACGGCGACGACGACGAGCTCGCGACCGGCGACGGCCTCGGCGATGTCGGTGGTTGCGTTGATGCGCCCCGAGAGCTCAATCCCCGGCAGGTACGTCGGGTTCTCTCCCCCGTTGATGAACGAGATCGTGTCGGCGTTGCGCCCCCACATCGTCACGCTCACGCCCGCGTCGGCGAGGACCTGCGCGAACGTCGTTCCCCACGCGCCCGTTCCCAGGACCGCTGCTGTTGTCATACTCATCGAGACCTCCCTGTCGAGGCCATTCTACTAGGATTGAAACAACCGACCCGCACCAGGAGGAACTGTGTCTCACCGTCGAGCCCTCGCCGCGAGCGCAGCCAGCTGTCTGCTCCTGTTGGGTGCGTGCGCGCCCGGAGCCCCAACGGACGCGCCTCAGTCAGCCGAGACCTCGCCGAGCGCCTCTCACTCCCCCACGGCGTCTGCAACCGCGAGCGCGACGCCGGAGACCACGCCGACGTCCGAGCCAGGTCTGGACGCAACCAAGCCGATCAACGCCGATAACTGGATGTCGAGCGTGGAGGGGTTGCCTCCGGTGCGCTCGGATGACCCGGCGAAGGCTTTGGCGCTGACGGGGATGCGCGCGGCGAGGCACGAGGGTTTCGCGCGGGTGGTGCTGGAGTTTTCGGGCGAGGGCACGCCGGGGGTGTGGCGTGCGGCGTGGACGGAGGAGGCCGTGGAGCAGGGCCGAGGCCTGCCCATCCAGGTCGAGGGCGAGGCTGTCTTGGATCTGGTCATTGACGGCACGCCGATGACGGCGAGCGAAAGCTCTTACCCGAGTGGCACGCACACGCGCGCTGGCGACCTGGACGTCGTCTCGGACGGAACTTTCGAGGACAACACGCACGTCGTCATCGGGGCGCCGACCGCGCGCCAATTCCAGATCGGATTCTTATCCGACCCGGTCCGCATGGTCATCGATATCCGCGATTAGCCCTTCTTGCGGGCCTTCTTCGCTTTCTTGGCCTTCTTCGCGAGCTGTTCTTCCCACCAGGGGCCGGCCTGCGTGGCGGGGTCCCACACCTGCTCGGGGACGGGCAGTCCACGCAGCTTGCCCACGCCCGCGCGAACGGCGTCGCTAATGCGCGTGGTCGCCTCATTGACGGCCTCGTGATCCTCCGAGCCTGCGGGGCTCATGAGGTCTGACAGGTCGACGGGCTCGCCGAAGTGGTAGGCGATGCGTCGGCCCGGGCGCATGTCGATGCCCTTGGCGTTGTAGGGGGCCATGATGTCCTGCGGTCCCCACTGCGAGACGGGAATGACGGGCACACCCGTGTCAAGGGCCAGGCGGGCGGCACCCGACTTGAATTCCATCGGCCACTGGTCGGGGTCACGCGTGAGAGTGCCCTCCGGGAAGATGCCGACGACCTCGCCGGCTTTCAGCGCCTCGCGGGTGGGTGCCAGGACGGCCGAGGGGTTGGAGTCGCGGTTGACGGGGATCAGCCCCATGCCCTTGATGATCCAGCCGAACACCGGCACGGAGAACATCGACTTCTTCGCCAGGAAGCGCACGGCGGTGTCGCGCTTCATGAAGTACCAGCACAGGCACAGCGGGTCCACGTTGGACAGGTGGTTGGGCACCAGGAGGAAGCCACCCTCGGTGGGGAGGTTCTCTTCACCCGTCACGGTGAACTTGATCCAGGGCGTCATGATGGGCGTCAGGACGCCCTTGGCGAAGGTGTAAAAGCCGGAGACAGCACTCATGGCTTCATTCTACGGGGACCGCTCACCCATTGCGCTGGCCCACACGGACCTCACACCAGGACGGACACAACCCCGGGGGCGACATCGACGGTGAAGGGGATCGAGGCGATGCGGTCACCGTCCGCCATGGCGATCATACCTGCGGGGGCGGCGAAGGAGACGACGCGGGCGCTTTCCACCTCGATAGCCGGGTGTGCCTTCGCGCGGCCGGCGACGACGCGGGCGAGCACGGGCAGGGCGCGAGACAGCGACAGGGGGCCGACGTGGCACACCTCAAGGACGCCGTCGCTCATGTCCGAGGATTCCACCAGGGTGATGCCGCCGCCGAAACGTCCGGAGTTGGACGCCGACGCGATCCAGCCGCTCATGTTGCGCTCGACCCCGTCCACGGTCGCCACAATCTCGGTGGGTTCGTGCGAGGCCAGGGCCGCGAAGGCCCCGTACCCGTAGGCCAGCGGACCCGAGGTGAAAGAGGATTCGTTCGCGAGAATATTCGCTCGCGCGTCCAGGCCGATCGAGACAATGCCGAGAGCCAGGCGCACGCCGTCGCGCGAGCGCACCCACATGCCGTCCAGGGGACGTATCCGGGAGGCCAGCCAGTCCGAGGAGTCGGCCCCGGCCTCGTTGGAAGAAAAACCCAGCGGAGCGAGGGAACGTGCGCGCACCAACGGGTCCGTGCCGATCCTCAGCGCGCGACACAGGTCGTTGCCGCGACCGCCCGGCATGGGAACGAAGATCGCGTCGGACTCATGGCAGCCGCGCGCCACCGCGCCCAGGTACCCGTCACCGCCCAGAGCCGCGACAAAGGAGCCAGAGGCAACCTCGCCGGCGATCGCCGCAGGGTCGTCGCCGGGCGTCGTCAGGCGAACCGCGACCTCCCAGCCGCCGCCGCGCAGGATGCGCACGATGCGCGGCCCCAGGCGCACGCTGCGCCCGCCCGCCGACATCGACGAGACGAGCAGCAAAATGCTACGGCGCGCACCCGATGCGGCCATGATCTCAGGCGTCCAGGTAACGCACGCGCGCGTCCAGCTGGTGGAGCTTGCGCGTGAAGTGCTCGTAGCCGCGCGAAATGACGTCAATACCCGACACGGTGGACGTGCCCGACGCGGCCAGGGCCGCGATCAGGTGGGAGAAGCCGCCGCGCAGGTCCGGAACCTCGATATCCGCGCTGTGCAGCGGGGGTCGGGCCCGAGATGACGGCCGAGTGGTAGTAGTTCTTCTGGCCAAAGCGGCAGGGCGTCCCACCCAGGCATTCGCGGTAGACCTGGATGTTCGCGCCCATTTTGCGCAGCGCCTCGGTGAAGCCGAAACGGTTCTCGTACACGGTCTCGTGCACGATCGACAGGCCCTCAGCCTGGGTGAGGGCCACGACGAGGGGCTGCTGCCAGTCCGTCATGAAGCCCGGGTGCACGGCAGTCTCCAGGGCGATCGAGTGCAGCGGCTCGCCCGGGTGGTAGAAGCGGATGCCGTCAGCGTCGATGTCGAAGGCGCCGCCCACCTTGCGGAAGGTGTTGAGGAACGTCGTCATATCGGGCTGGTGAGCGCCGCGCACGTAGATGTCGCCGTGGGTGGCCAGGGCGGCCGCGCCCCACGAGGCGGCCTCAATGCGGTCCGGCAGAGCCGTGTGGCGGTAGCCGTTCAGCTTGGCGACGCCCTCAATGCGGATCGTACGATCCGTGTCCACCGAGATGATCGCGCCCATCTTCTGCAGGACGTTAATGAGGTCGAGGATCTCCGGCTCGATGGCCGCGCCCTTCAGGGTCGTAATGCCCTCGTTGCGCACGGCCGTGAGCAGCGTCTGCTCGGTCGCGCCCACGGACGGGAAAGGCAGCTCGATGATCGCGCCGCGCAGGCCGGAGGAGGGACGCTTGATGTGCACGCCGTCGGGCTGCTTGTCGACGATCGCGCCGAACTTGCGCAGCGTCTCCAGGTGGAAGTCGATGGGACGGCCACCGATCGCGCAGCCGCCCAGCTCGGGAATGAAAGCCTCGCCCAGCTGGTGCAGCAGCGGGCCACAGAACAGGATCGGAATTCGCGAGGCGCCCGCGAGGGTATCGATGTCAGAGCGCGAGGCAATCTTGACGTTCGAGGGATCCATGCGCAGCGTGCCGCGATCCTGATCGAAGTCAATCTGGACGCCGTGCAGACTCAGCAGGTCCGAGACAACGTCGGTGTCACGGATGAGCGGCACGTTGTAGAGCTCAGAGGGGGGTGTCGGCGAGCAGCGACGCAACCATCGCCTTGGGGACGAAGTTTTTCGCGCCGCGCACCGTGATTTCACCGCGCAGCGGATGGCCGCCCTCAACCTGAAGAATCGATGACATGAGTGCTCCTCACTATGACGTAACTGGCCCCTACTCTAGCTAGGTAGGGGCCAGTATGCGCAGTGCTTTCAGTCGCGAGCGGACACAACTTCTTCCTTGGGCAAGAATTTCGCGGGCAGCGTGCGCGGCTTGAAGGAGGGGCGCGCGGCCTCGTAAGCCGCGATCTCGTCCTCGTGGCGCAGGGTCAGGGCAATGTCGTCCAGGCCCTCCATGAGGGTCCAGCGCACGTAGTCGTCGATCTGGAAGGTGCCCGAGATCGCACCGGCTCGCCAGGTCTTGTCCTCCAGGGAAACGGTCACCTCGGTGCCGGGCTCAGCCTCGAGGAGCTTCCACAGGGACTCGCAGTCCTCCTGGGAGATGATGCCGGTAACCAGGCCCTGCTTGCCAGAGTTTCCGCGGAAAATGTCAGCGAATTTGGGGGCCAGGACGACGCGGAAGCCGTAGTCCTTGAGCGCCCACACGGCGTGCTCACGCGAGGAGCCGGTGCCGAAGTCGGGACCCGCGATCAGGACGGAGCCGTTCTTGTAGGCGTCCTGGTTGAGGACGAACTCCGGGTCGTTGCGCCAGGCGGCGAAGAGGGCGTCCTCGAAGCCCGTGCGGGTCACGCGCTTGAGGTAGACGGCGGGGATGATCTGGTCGGTGTCGACGTTGGAGCGGCGCAGCGGGACGCCGATGCCAGTGTGGGTGATGAACTTTTCCATGGGTGCGTCAGTCTTTTCTTCCGTGGGGGACGAGGCCGGGGCCCTCCCCCGCTGTCGGGTGGCGGAGGGCGGGCCTCAGAGGTCGGCCGGGAGGAGAGGTGCCGCGCACGGCGGTGGCGGCCGCGACGAGCGGGGACACCAGGTGCGTGCGGCTGCCCCTTGCCCTGGCGGCCTTCGAAGTTGCGGTTGGAGGTGGAGGCCGAACGGTCTCCCGCGTTCATCGTGTCGGGGTTCATGCCCAGGCACATGGAGCAACCGGCGTTGCGCCATTCGGCGCCGAACTCGGTGAAGATCTTGTCGAGGCCCTCGGCCTCGGCCTGGAGGCGCACGCGTGCGGAGCCGGGCACGACCATGACGCGCACGCCCTCGGCCTTGCGGCGGCCCTTGAAGATGCCGGCGGCGGCGCGCAGGTCTTCGATGCGGCCGTTGGTGCAGCTGCCGATGAACACGGTGTTCACGGTGATGTCGCGCATCGGGGTGCCGGCCTTGAGGTCCATGTACTCCAGGGCGCGCTCGGCGGCCGCGCGGGCAGTTTCATCGGTGAAGTCCTCGGGGGCGGGGACGGTCGCGGACAACGGCACGCCCTGGCCGGGATTGGTGCCCCAGGTGACGAAGGGCTCGATGTCGGCGGCCTCGAGGATGACCTCGGCATCGAAGACGGCGTCCTCGTCGGAGGCGAGGGAGGACCAGTATTCGACGGCGCGGTCCCAGTCCTCGCCCTCGGGGGCGTGGGGGCGGCCCTTGATGTAGTCGAAGGTCGTCTGATCGGGGGCAATCATACCGGCGCGGGCGCCCGCCTCGATCGACATGTTGCAGATGGTCATGCGGCCCTCCATGGAGAGCTCGCGGATTGCCTGGCCACGGTACTCCAGGACGTAGCCCTGGCCGCCGCCGGTGCCGATCTTGGCGATGACGGCGAGGATGATGTCCTTGGCCGTCGACCCCTCAGGCAGGGAGCCGTTGACCGTGATCGCCATGGTCTTGAAGGGGCCATCGGCAGCGTCTGGGTCGCGAGCACGTGCTCGACCTGGCTGGTGCCGATGCCGAAGGCCAGCGCACCAAACGCGCCGTGGGTGGAGGTGTGGGAGTCGCCGCACACGATCGTCATGCCGGGCTGGGTGAGGCCCAGCTGGGGGCCAACCACGTGGACGATGCCCTGGTCGGCGTCGCCCAGGGAGTGCAGGCGCACGCCGAACTCCTCGGCGTTCTTGCGCAGAGTGTCGATCTGGGTGCGGCTGGTGATGTCCGCGATCGGCTGGTCGATGTTGATCGTCGGCGTGTTGTGGTCCTCGGTCGCGATCGTCAGATCGGGGCGACGCGCCTGGCGTCCGGCGAGGCGCAGGCCCTCAAATGCCTGGGGGCTCGTCACTTCGTGCACGAGATGGAGGTCGATGTAGAGCAGGTCGGGGGCGCCGTTCTCCCCCCTTGGACACGATGTGGTCACGCCACACCTTTTCTGCCATCGTTCCGCTCATTGTTCCTCCTCTGTTCTCCGCTTTGGAGACACGGTGTCCTTCATGCTTCGCATTCAATGGAACCGCCTCATCGGCCGAGCGACCCGCTGATCTCACGTCTCGGACGCCCCTTTGACCTGTTTCACTATCCGACAATTTGCCATCTCAAAAGCTGAGATATTAAATAGTTGTATGGAAGAGCAAACATCCAGTGGCGTTGGCGTTCTCGATAAGGCTGCGTTGGTTCTCAGCGCTCTCGAGGCGGGACCCGCCACCCTCGCCCAACTCGTTTCCAGCACGGGGCTTGCTCGCCCCACCGCCCATCGACTGGCCGTCGCTCTCGAATATCACCGCATGGTCGCCCGCGACATGCAGGGACGTTTTATCCTCGGCCCCCGCCTCCAGGAACTCTCCTCCGCCGCCGGCGAAGACCGCCTCCTCCAGGCCTCCATGCCGGTCCTTCAGGCTCTGCGCGACCACACGAAGGAATCCTCCCAGCTCTTCCGCCGCCAGGGAGACTACCGCGTGTGCGTGGCCGCCTCCGAACGCGAAATGGGTCTGCGCGACTCGATCCCCGTGGGCGCCACGCTCTCCATGAGCGCCGGCTCCGCCGCCCAGGTCCTGCTGGCCTGGGAGGAGCCCGACCGCCTGCACCGCGGCCTGTACGGCGCCTCCTTCAACGCCACCATGCTCTCCGAGGTGCGCCGCCGTGGCTGGGCCCAGTCCGTGGGTGAGCGAGAGCCGGGCGTCGCCTCCGTATCCGCCCCCGTGCGCGGCCCCTCCGGCCGCGTCCTGGCCGCCCTGTCCATCTCCGGCCCCATCGAGCGCATGGGTCGCCAGCCCGGACGCCAGCACGGCCCCTCCGTCATGGCGGCCGCCAACAGGCTCACGGAATTCCTCTCCACCGTCGAGGACGCCGCCGACCTGTAAGCCGCGACCTGAGACGAGATAAACGGGTGGGCCGGGACGATTGAATCGTCCCGGCCCACCCGTTTGCGTAGCGATCCGCTAGGCGACCCAGCGGCCAGCACCATCAAAGGTGTAGGCCGTGCCGTCAATAACGACGCGTCCGGTCGCCATGGCACCCGACGGGTGGCAGAAGTACCAGCTGCCGCCGTCCTTCACCCATCCGATCGCCATCTGGCCAGATTCCGTCAGGTAGTACCACTGACCACCCACGGCGGCCCAGCCGATGGCCATCGAGCCATTGCCGTTCAGGTAGAACCAGGCGCCGCCCAGGTTCACCCAGCCGTTGGCCATCGCACCACTGGCGTTCAGGTAGTACCAGGTGTCGCCGTCCTTCAGCCAGCCGGTGGCCATGACTCCGGTGTCGGGATCCAGGTAGTACCAGGTGCCGCCGACGGCGGTCCAGCCTCTCGCCATCGCACCGGACGGGGCGTAGTAGCGCCACGCGCCATCCTCGACCTGCCAGCCGGTCTTCATCCAGCCATTCGTATCAAAGGAGTACGTGACGCCGTCACGGACAACGCGCTCGTTAGCCGGGTAGGTCCCATCCGGGTAACGCAGCCACCAGCGGCCGTCCCCCGAGGCGACCCACTGTGCGGCAGCAGGATCCGGCTCCGGGTCGACGGTGGGATCAATGCGATCGCCCGCGGCCTGCGTGAAGACGGCGACCGTGCGAGCGGGAACCGTGATGGAGCCCGTCTTCGCGTCGAAGGACGCGCCCTTGACGGTCTCGTCCGAGCCGTTCGCCTGAGCCTCGTGCAGCTTGAAGACGCGACCCGACAGGCCCTCAACCGCGGTGGTCACGGACTCCCCCGTCGCGTTGAAGACGACGAGAGCACCGTCGAGCTTCGCGTCGATGTCGTTCCCGGCCCCGGCCTCGTCGTTGATGAGCATGACGATCGTGCCATCCACGGCGCCCTTACCCGAGTTCGGGAAGGTCACCTTGGAGCGGATCAGATCTGCGCTGCCCAGCGTGAACAGGCGCGAGGAGGAACGCACGCGCAGGAAGTCCATCGCGATGTCCGAGGAGGTGTCGATCTGCTCCGGGGTCGGCTTCAGATCAGGGTTCTCCAGCAGCGGGCGCATGTGGTTCCAGGCCGCGCCGTTCTTCGACTTCACCGGCAGGCCTCGGCCAAAACCGTTGTCGCGCATCGACCAGTCGATCGCGTTGAAGTAATCACCAGAGTTGTAGGAGTCGCGGTCCAGGGACTTCGAGCGCAGCATCTCCGTTCCCGAGGCCCAGAAGGAGGGTGACTGCGACAGGGCCACGGAGGCCTGGCTGATCAGCGACATGCGCACGCGGTGATCCATCGGAGCATCCGCCGGCATCTTGTAGGTGACCAGGTCGAAGAGCGTCTCGTTGTCGTGGGCGTCCACGTAGTTAACGTTCTCGGCGGGCTGGGAGGCGAAGCCTGCGCCCTGACCGTTGTAGTCCAGCTGCGCGCCCGACACGGTCTTGCCGTCGTAGGTGGTGAGCGTGTAGTCCTTCAGGTTGCCCGCCAGGCCCAGCTTCACGAGGTCCACGCGGTGCAGATAGTCGGCGCGACGGTCCGCCTCGGAGCGGGTATCGAGACCGTTGAGGTCCGAGAAGGCGCCCGAGCCGAAGCCTTGCAGCACGCGGTGGTCCTCGTCGAAGGGTCCACCACCGTGCACGGCGTCGCGCAGGCGGTCGTTGAACGCACCAATGCCGGTGCCATCCAGCTGTCCCTGCGTGGCCTGGGTGAACAGCGCGTTGTTCGCGACCTCACCGAAGTTCCAGCCCTCGCCGTAGATGTACAGGCGCGAGCCGTCCACGCCGTCCTTCTCCAGGGTGAGGGACGCCAGGGCCGCCTTCGCGCGCTTCATCTCCTCGGCCGGGTGGTGGCCCATGAGGTCGAAGCGGAAGCCGTCGACGTGGTAGTACTTCGCCCAGTGGATCATCGAGTCGATCATCAGGTGCTCACTCATCGCGTTTTCGGTCGCGACGTTGGAGCAGCAGGTCGAGGTCTCGACACCGCCCGAGGCGTTCAGGCGCTGGTAGTAGCCGGGCACGACGCGGTCAAGCACGGAGTGGGCGGACTGACCCGCCGCGGGCGTGTGGTTGTAGACCTGGTCGAGGACGACCTGCATGCCGATCGAGTGCAGACCACCCACCATGGAGCGGAACTCGCGCACGCGCGCGCGCCGCCGTTCTGCTGGGACGAGGTCGCGTAGGAGCCCTCGGGGGCCATCCAGTGCAGCGGGTCGTAGCCCCAGTTGTAGGCGTCCTGGTCGGCCACGGCCGTGACCGCCGCCTGCTGCTCCTCGGACGCCGGGCCGGCATCCTCGGGGATCGCGGGTGTCTTCTGGTCAGTGCGCTTCTCAGGGATGGTCGCGATGTCGAAGGTGGGCAGCAGGTGCACCGTGTTCATGCCGGCGCGCGACAGCTCGGCCAGGTGGCGCATGCCGTTGGACTCGAACTGCGTGAAGGCCATGTAAGTGCCGCGCATGTCCTCGGGCACCGACGTATCCGCGGCGGAGAAGTCGCGCACGTGCAGCTCGTAGATGGAGCGCTGGGCGTCATCCTCGATGACGGGAGCCTTGGAGTCCGTCCACACCGAGGGGGCGATCGACGGATTGTCCATGTTGACGGCGACGGAGCGCGTGGAGTCGACCGTCAGGGCAACCGAGTAGGGGTCGGTCACGAGGTTCGTCTCGACCTTGCCCGTTTCGGGCACGTAGACGCTGACCTCCCACAGGTACTGGGCGCCCTCGTGGATCTCACCGGCAGCATTGTCGACGCTCCAGCGGCCGTCCTCGCCGCGCACGGCGGCGGTACGCAGGCCGTCACCCTGCACGTCGGCATCGGAGCCGCGCGGGGTCGAGGTGTTCCACGACAGCAGGGTCACGTTCTTAGCGGTCGGTGCCCACAGCGCGAACGTCGGGTTACCCACCTCGTTCCAGCCCACGCCGTACGAGGCCTGGGTGGCCTTCGCCGCGTAGAGCGAGTCGAGGACGGGGGCGATCTGCACGCCGGTGAAGGCATTGACGCTCTCCCCCCGACTTCTGGACGAGCGCGATCTGGCCGGTGAGGGCCTCGCGCGCCCCGGCCTCGTCGAGGGAAGCCTTCAGGGCGATGTATCCGTTCAGATTCGGGTGGGCCGCGGTCACCTCGGCAGGCAGGTCACCCGCGACGGTCAGGGCGCTCGTCGTAGCGCCCGTGACGGCACCATCCGCCAGGCCAGCGCCGCCCTCGGGGGCGGTCACCAGCTCGTAGGAAAGCTTCGCGGAACCGTCGAGGACCTGCGCGCGGGTCACGCCCTCGGGTAGCAGCGAGGTCGGCCACGCGAGAATGTTCGAGGTCACCCAGTAGGCGCGCTGCTCACCCGAGCCCGCGACAGGCGCGTCGGAGGCCGCGATGTCGAGCTTATGCGTCGCAGAATTGTAGGTGAAGGTCACAAGCTTGTTCGCTTTCGTTGCAAACTGGTAGTTGGCTCCGCCAACGGCGCCATCCTGCCCGTAATTCTCGTTCCACGATCCATCAATGGCAACCTTGAGCTCGTAGGAGCCTTCCGGCAGAGCCGTCGTCTCGTAGGTGTAAGTGCCATTGCCCACCGGCTCCATGAGGGGCGCCAGGCATTCGGGCTTCCAGTTATCCGTGCAGCCCAGCGCCTTCTGGAACGAGCCAGGCAGCGTCACCATCTGGTCGGTCGCGGTGTTCCACACGCGGTGCGTCGCGCGGTTGTAGAAGAAGGTGACGGACGTCGTCTCTGTCAGGGTGTAGGAGATGTTCGCTCCCCCCGCAGCACCCCCGGCACCAAACGACGTGTCCCACGAGCCGCCCTCGGCAACCTTGTACTGATAATCGCCGGCCGGCAGCGTGAACGTCGCACTGTACACGCCCGTCGCGTCGCGCGTGAGTGCAGCCTGATCGCAGCCGGGTGCCCAGTCCGCGTCGCATCCCATCGCAGCGTTGTGGTTACCGGGGATTGTCACCAGCACGTCGGCGTCGGCGCCAGCAGCTCCCGCGTCAACAGCAGTCGCATCGTTCCCCTCGTTTGACGTTTCCGTCCCAGGCACGGCCCACGCGGCTGGAAGCACACCTCCCATCAGCGCGATAGCCGCGCCAACGCTGAGCGTTCGGCGCAGGAATGTCCTATTGAGTCGGTATGTCACGACAGACTCCCTCGTCCAAAAGCGATCCCCTCCCATGGGGCTGCTCCTAGGTTAGACACACTGCAACAGTTCCGAAACTTTTCTGCAAAGCACAAGAGAAAACGCGGACCGGGTGGTTAACAAAAAACCTCGCCACCGCTCAGGTGCCGAGGTCATTGGTACCCCCAACCGGATTTGAACCGGTGTTAACGCCGTGAGAGGGCGTCGTCCTAGGCCGCTAGACGATGGGGGCCTTGATTCACTTATGAATCCGTACCCCCAACCGGATTTGAACCGGTGTTAACGCCGTGAGAGGGCGTCGTCCTAGGCCGCTAGACGATGGGGGCCTTGACTGAAACTTGCGTTTCAGACTGCTGGGGTACCAGGACTCGAACCTAGAATGGCTGAACCAGAATCAGCTGTGTTGCCAATTACACCATACCCCATTGGGTATCACCGGCTTCATTTTCACGTCGCTGGCGACAGGAGATAACTGTAGCGGACCGAGGCCCTCATGCCAAATCGAAGCCCAGTGGTCCCGATCACCCACCGCCTCTCCCCCGCGAACAGGACACCTCCAGGCACGACGAAGCCCCGACCTCGTCCTCAGACAGGGCGACGAGGCCGGGGCTGGTCTCAGCGATCAGGCCAGGGAGGCGCGCAGGGCACGCAGGCGGGTCAGCGAAGAATCGCGCCCCAGGATCTCCATGGACTCGAACAGCGGCGGTGAGACCTGACGACCGGTCACGGCGACGCGCAGCGGGCCGAAGGCCAGGCGGGGCTTGACGCCCATCTCGTCGACGATGCGTGCACGCAGCGACCCCTCGAGGGCGGCGGTCGTGAACTCGGTCAGGCCCTCAACGGTCTCGATGGCGGCGTCCAGGACGTCCACGGCGTTGTCCTTGAGCTTGGAGACGGCCTTTCTCATCCATCTCCAGAGCGTCGTCGGCGACGAAGAGGAAGCCGAGCATGCCCGTGGCCTCGCCGAGGAGCTGAATGCGCGTCTGGATGAGCGGCGTGGCCTCGGTGAGGATCTCGCGCTCACGATCGGTCAGCGCCTCGAAGGAGTCGGCCGAAACAACCTCGTCGCGGTGCAGGAAGGGCACCAGACGGTTCCGGAAGTCCTCGCCGTCCAGCAGACGGATCTGCTCAGCGTTGATCGCGATGGCTTTCTTCTGGTCGAAACGCGCCGGGTTCGGGTTCACGTCCGAGATATCGAAGGCCTGGGCCATCTCCTCCATGGAGAAGATGTCGCGGTCCGCGGCGATCGACCAGCCCAGGAGAGCCAGGTAATTGTTGAGGCCCTCGGGGATCATGCCGGCAGCCTTGTGCAGCAGCAGGTTCGACTCGGGGTCGCGCTTGGACAGCTTCTTGTTGCCCTCGCCCATAACGTAGGGCAGGTGGCCGAAGCGCGGCATGAACTTGGCGACACCAATGGCCTCAAGCGCGCGGTACAGCACGATCTGGCGGGGCGTCGAGGAGAGCAGGTCCTCACCGCGCAGCACGTGGGTGATCTCCATGAGCGCGTCATCGATCGGGTTCACCAGCGTATAGAGCGGATGGCCGTTGGCGCGCACGATGACGTAGTCCGGCACCGAACCGGCCTTGAAGGTGATCTCGCCGCGGATCAGGTCCGTGAACGTGATGTCCTCGTCGGGCATGCGCAGGCGCAGGACGGGCTGGCGACCCTCGGCGCGGAAGGCGGCGATCTGCTCCTCCGTCAGGTTGCGGTCAAAGCCGTCGTAGCCGAGCTTGGGGTCCTCGCCCTTGGCGCGGTGACGCTCCTCGATCTCCTCGGGGGTCGAGTAGGACTCGTAGGCGTAGCCGGCCTCGAGCAGGCGGGTGGCCACGTCACGGTAGATGTCCATGCGCTCGCTCTGGCGGTAGGGGCCGTGCGGGCCTCCCTTACCGACGCCCTCGTCCCAATCGAGGCCCAGCCACTGCAGGGACTCGATGATCTGGTCGAAGGACTCCTGGGAGTCGCGGGCGGCATCCGTGTCTTCGATGCGGAAGACGAAGGTTCCTCCCGTGTGGCGGGCGTAGGCCCAGTTGAACAGGCACGTACGGACCATGCCGACGTGAGGGGTTCCTGTGGGCGAGGGGCAGAAGCGGACGCGAACGTCGGCACCGGTGGCAGTTGTTTCACTCATGATCCCTCCATCCTACTCCAGCGGTGGCTGTTGCATTTGCTTGATGGGTGGGCGCGCTGCGACGCGCGCCGGGGGTGCGGATAGGCTGCTTGCATCACCGGGATCGGCCCGCGCCGCTTCCACCGACTCATCCAGGAGGACACCGTGTCCATTCGTCTCTTTTCCGACTCCCACCTCTACCGCACCGGCTCCCTGAAGTGGACGGGTATCACGACCACGAGCGGTGAGCCGACGATCGGCGCGTGGGTGGCGGAAATGGACTTTGGGACGGCCCCAGAGGTCGCCGACGCGATGAAGGGGGCGATCGACGACGGCCTGCTCGGCTACCAGCCGACCTGGCTGGAGCCGCGCATCGCGGGCGTAACCGCGGAGTTCCAGAAGCGTCGCTTCGGCTGGGACGTGGATGCTTCCCACGTGCGCCTCGTGGCCGCGGTCCTGCCCGCGCTTGAGGCGACCATCCAGCACCTGGTGCGCCCGGGCGCGCCGATCATCGTGCCCACGCCCGCCTACATGCCGTTCCTGACGATCCCGGGCAAGTTCGACCACCCCGTCATCGAGGTTCCCTCGCTGCGTGGCACGCGCGCCGGCGGGCGCGGCTGGGCGCTCGACCTGGAGGGGATCTGCGCGGGGCTCGAGGCCGGGGCTGGCCTCGTCATCCTGTGCAACCCGTGGAACCCGGTCGGCCGCGTCCTGCGCGAGGACGAGCTTCGCGCCCTGCATGACGTGGTCTCCGGCTACGACGCGCTCGTGTTCTCCGACGAGATCCACTCCTCCCTCGTGCTGGACGAGCAGATTCCCTTCGTCTCCTACGCGTCGCTCGGCCCCTCGTTCGCATCCCACACGGTGACGGCGACCGCCGCGTCGAAGGGCTGGAACATCGCAGGCCTGCCCTCCGCACAGGTGATCCTGCCCGACGAGGCGCTGCGCGAGCGCTGGGACGTGTTCGCCGCCGACGTGCGCCACGACGCCAACGTCATCGGCACGGTGGGCGCGATCGCAGCCTACGAGCGCGGCGATGCCTGGCAGCGCGAGGTCAAGGACCTGATCCGCTCCAACGTGGACCTCGTTGAGCGCGCTCTCGCAGATACACCGATCGACTTCGTACGCCCCGAGGGCACGTACCTGACTTGGTGGGGCTTCGAGGGAGTCGACCTGGGTCCCCTCTCCCCCCGCCGCGACGCTGCGCGAGCGCGCCCGCATCGCCGCCAACGAGGGCCGCACCCTGGGAGCGGACTACGCCTCGTGGGCGCGCATCAACCTGGCGTGCGCCCCCGACGCGGCCTCGCGGATCGTGGAGAGGGTCCTCGGCCTGCTCTGATCTTCTCTTGCACGAGACGAGGCCGTGGCCGGCAACGGTGGACATCCACCTCCCGACTACGGCCTCGTATTGCGTCTGTGCGCTTAGGCTCCCAGTGCCGCCTCGATGCCTGCGACCACGGTCTGGCGGGCCGCAGAGGCCGCCTCAACGACGGCGGTCGGATCCGTCGGGCCATCGGCGAACGACAGGTCGGAGACAACCGACATGCCGGCGACGCGCACGCCCAGGGCATGCAGGGTGATGGCCTCCATGACGGTCGACATGCCCACACAGTCCACGCCCAGGCCCGAGAGGATGCGGGTCTCGGCCATCGTCTGGTACTCGGGGCCGCGCAGGATCGCGTAAGTACCCTCGCGCTGACAGACCCCGCGTAGCGCCTGCGTCATCTGGGCGTCCCACACGGCCGACACATCCAGGAAGAGCGGCCCATCGAAGGGCGAGGCGCCACTGACGTTCACGTGATCGGTGATCGCCATGACGTCGCCCAGGTTCCAGGGCTTCAGGCAGCCGTTCGCGTTCGTGAGGACCGCGCGGCTGATCCCCGCCGCAACCGCAGCTCGGGCAAGAGCCGCGACGGGGCGGACGCCCAGCCCCTCGTAGAGGTGCGTGCGGCCCGTGGCCACGAGGACCACTCCCCCGCACGCCTCGTAGGCGCGCAGCTCGCCACCATGCCCGTCCGCGACCGGCGCGACGACTCCGGGGATGTCACCCAGTGAAACGGTGGCCGCGGGGGCTCCCCAGGCCTCGTCGAGAGCCTCGGACAAGCCGGACCCAAGCACGACGAGCGCGTCCGGGCGTCCCGCAAGAGCGGTGAGGACCCGGGCGCCGGCCTGGGCCTCGTCGTCGAGGAGAGCCTGCGTAAAGCGCGGGTCGACGCTCACTGCTCGTCCTCATCCGCGCCCTCGGCGTAGGTACGCGAGGAAGCTTCTCCTGCGCGCGCACGCGGCCCGCGCTGGTCACCCAGTAGCCGACGAAGCCAACGACCATCGCCAGGAGGATGCCGATGTTGGCGCCCGCCCAATCACCATCGCGGCCACCCAGGGGACCGAGGAGGTAGCCCTGCCAGGACAGCCAGGAGGCGCTCGCGTTGACGACGAGGCCCCAGCCCACCAGCGAACCGACGATCAGGGAGGCGACAGCACCCCAGTTCACCGAGCCGTAGCGACCCGAGGGAGTGAAGAGCGAGGGCTCGTCGTAGTCATTGCGACGCAGCGCGATGTCCGCCAGCATGACGCCACCCCACGCGGCGATGACGACACCGAGGGTTGTGAGGAACGCCGTGAAGGGTGTCAGGAAGGAGTCCGCGAAGAACACGACGACGATCGTGCCGACCGTCATGATCGTGCCGTCAATCGCAGTGGCGACCGGGCGCGAGACGGGCACGCCCGTGGCCAGCAGCGACAGGCCCGAGGAGTAGATGTCCATGACGATGCCACCGATGAGGCCCAGGATCGCGACCAGCGCGAAGGGAATGAGGAACCAGGTGGGCAGCAGCGTGGTGAGCGCGCCGATCGGGTCGCCGCCGATGGCCTCGGAGAGAGACTCGTCGGCCGAGCCAACCAGGAGGATACCGAAGAAGACGAGGATGACCGTGGGCAGCGCCGCACCCACCGTCGTCCAGCCGACAACGCCCTTCGTCGAGGCGGCGCGCGGCAGGTAGCGCGAGTAGTCGGCGGCCGCGTTAATCCAGCCGAAACCGAAGCCCACGAGGAGCATGCAGCCCGCACCAAGCACCGCAGTCATGGGCGCCGAGGGGCGCGAGGAGAGGACCGCGAAGTCGATCGTCGGTGCGACCAGGACCAAGTAGACGATCGTCAGGGCCGCGGTGGCCCACGTGATCCACGTTTGGACCTTCATGATCGCCTCGAAACCGAGGATGCCCGAACCCGCCGCCAGCACGACGACGAGGATCAGGGCGATAATCTGGGCGACGACGTGGTTCGTGAAGCCCAGCGCCCCCATCACCGTGGCCGTGGCCTGGACGGCCATGATCGCCAGGAAGGTCTCCCAGCCCACCGTCAGGATCCACGAGATCGCAGCCGAAATACGGTTGCCGTTGAAACCGAAGGCCGCGCGCGACAGGACCAGCGTCGGGGCGGAGCCGCGCTTACCGGCGATCGCGATGAGGCCGCAGACCAGGAAGGACAGGGCCACGCCGACGACGGACACAACGACCGCCTGGCCGAGGGAAAGCCCGAAGCCGAGGATCCACGAGCCCCACGAGATACCCAGGACCGAAATGTTCGCCGCGAACCACGGCATGAACAGGTCGGAGGGTTTTCCCTTGCGATCGGATTCGGGAATGACGTCCAGACCGGCCATTTCGACGGCCAGCGCGCCCGATGACTGGGGTTCGCTCACGGTGTGCTCCTATGCGACGGAGATATTGTCAGAACGACATGATCCTATCACACAGGTCACACAACCAGGCTCGGACGACAGGATTCGTCAGGCTTCCAATCCCCTCGATCTCGATCTCCACGCGATCACCTGCGTGAACGATCTCGGCGCCCGCGGGCGCACCCGTGGCGATCACGTCGCCGGGCAGCAGCGTCATCTGATGAGACACGTAGGACACCAGCTCGAAGGGGTTCCAGATCATGTGCGCGGTCGAGGAGTCCTGAGCGATCTCACCGTTCAGGTACGAACGAATCGCCAGGTTGGTGACATCAAGGGCGGGGTCGACCGTGATCCACGGGCCCAGCGGGCACGCCGAGTCAAAAGACTTTCCGCGCGACCAGGGGCCGCCCGTCATCGCGTCGCGGGCAGTGGCGTCGTTAGCAATCGTGTAGCCGAGGATCATCTGCGGCGCGTCCTCGACGCTCACGTCCTTGGCGAGGGACTTGATGACGATCGCGAGCTCGCCCTCAAAGGCCACCGCGTTCGACCAGGCGGGGATCGCGATCGGGTCATCGGGGCCCACGACCGAGGTATTGGCCTTCAGGAAAATCGGCGGCTCGGGGCGCTCATCAGCCGGAGTCGGGGTGTCGGAGTAGTTGTCACCGATACCCACGACCTTCGAGCGCGGAATCACCGGGGAGAGCAGGCGCACCTCGTCCAGCTCGTAGATCTGGCCGGAGGGTTCCACGGGCGAAAACAGCGGGTCACCCTTGAGCCCCACAATCCTCGTCGAGCCCTCCTCAAGGGCACCGTAGACCGGGTTCGTACCATCGGAAAAACGTGCGATTCTCATGCCGGTAGCCTAACGCAGCTCCGCGCGCGCCGCGCCGAGCAGCGCCGACATACACGACGCCGGATACGCGAGGCACGAGACATGCCCGGCGCACCCGGCGAGGTGGTCGGCAGCTACTTCTTCTTCTGCTTGGGGCGCTTCCACACGCTGCCGGGAACGTCGCCGGGCAGCAGCGGGTTCTTCTCGCCCACGAAGACGGGCTCGGCGACGCCATCGCGACGCTGGGCCTCGTAGTCGCGCAGCGCGCCCAGCACCCAGCGGGCCAGGAAGACCAGGGCCACCAGGTTCGTGATCGCTCGCGACCGCCATCGCGATGTCGACGGCGTTCCACACGACGTCCAGGGTCAGCAGGGCACCGATCGTCGCCGAGGCCACGCACACAACGCGCACGGTCCAGGTCGCCCAGCGGGCGTCACCGAAGACGAAGGACATATTCGTGTCGGAGTAGACGTAGGCGGCGATGATCGAGGAGTAGGCCAGGACGAAGATCAGGATCGCCATAGGCACGATCGTCCAGGCGCCCAGCTCGTTGGCCACGGCCAGGGTCGTCAGGTTCGAGGGGTTCACGTCCGCGCCGCCCCACACCTTCTCGCCGGCGATGAGGATGACGAGATGCGGTCGCCGTGCACACGACGATCGTGTCGATGAAGACGCCCAGGGATTGGATGAGGCCCTGGCGCACCGGGTGGGACACGGTCGCGGTCGCGGCAGCGTTGGGAGCGGTGCCCTGGCCGGCCTCGTTGGAGAAGAGGCCGCGCTTGGTGCCGTTAATCATCGCGGCAATGATGCCGCCGCCCAGGCCGCCGACTGTGGCATCCATGGAGAACGCGGAGGTGAAGATCTGGCCCAGAACGGTGCCGAACTGCGTGATACTCATGAGGCAGACGATGGCGACCATGATGACGTAGATGGTCGCCATGATCGGGGCCATCCACTCGGTGACACGGGCGACGGTGCGGATACCGCCGAAGATGACCATCGCGGAGAAGACGAAGATCAGGCCTGCGACCGTGAGCTGCGCAGCCGAGAAGCCGCCCGCGCCGGGCAGGGCTGCTTGGCGGCCTCACCGAAGGCACTCGTGAGCGTGCCCGCAATGGCGTTGGACTGCACGGAGGTGATGACGATACCGCAGGTGACGACGGTGATAACGGCGAAGACGTTGGCCAGGACGCGGTTCTTCATACCGCGCTTGATGTAGTAGGCCGGGCCTCCGCGGAAGGAGCCGTCAGAGTGCTTCACCTTGAAGATCTGGGCCAGCGTCGCCTCGAAGAACGCGGTCGCCATACCTACCAGGGCCACGACCCACATCCAGAAGATCGCACCCGGGCCACCGAACATGAGCGCCGCGGCCACACCGAACACGTTTCCGATGCCCACGCGCGCGGCGAGCGAGATCGCGAACGCCTGGAAGGAGGAGATGCCGCCGTCGGCGCCCTTGCGCGAGCCGAGGACCGTGCGCACCATCTCCGGGAAGAGGCGCAGCTGCACGCCGCGGGAGACGACCGTCAGGACGAGGCCCACTCCGATCAGGATGACAATCGTCAGGTGCATCGTGATCCAGTCAGCGATCTGCTGCTCGATCTGGGCAATGTGTTCCACAGGAGCCTCCCGGGGTGTCAAAAAACGAGGCCGGGGACGGGTCGCCGCGCCTCGCGCGCTTCGCGGGACGCGCCCGCGCGTTGTAATGGGACCCGTTCATCTTGCCACAGGGCTCTGCGCCCGGCAGGCGACGTCTCGCGACGCGCGCGCCCGCGCGTGAGTGCATGGCACGCCCCGGCCTCGTCGATGAGCTGCGGGGAGGGCCCGGCGGTGCGGGGACGCAGACGTGGGCGCACTCTGGGACAATGGGGCTATGAGCGCGACTTTGAACGAAATCCTGGACGACCTGGAGGACGAGGGCCATCTGGGCCACGACGACGCCCTGTACGAGGCCTTCGTGTCCTGGGCCGAGGGCACCGGGCGCCCGCTCTACCCCCACCAGGAGGAGGCTCTGGTGGAGATCCTGGCGGGCAACCACGTGATCGCGGCGACCCCCACGGGGTCGGGTAAGTCGATGATCGCGCTCGCCGCGCACTTCACGTCGATGGCGCACGGTGGCCGCTCCTACTACACGGCACCGCTCAAGGCCCTGGTGTCGGAGAAGTTCTTTGACCTCGTGTCCCTGTTCGGCGCGGACAACGTCGGCATGGTGACCGGCGACGTGTCCCTCAACGCCGACGCGCCCATCATCTGCTGTACCGCCGAGATCCTCGCGAATCAGTCGCTGCGCGAGGGGCCCACGCTGGACGCGGACATGATCGTCACGGACGAGTTCCACTTCTACGGGGACCGTCAGCGCGGCTGGGCGTGGCAGGTGCCGCTCCTGGAGCTGAGGACCCCGCAGGTGGTCGCGATGAGCGCGACGCTGGGCGACACGACGCGTTTCGAGCGCGCCTGGAAGGAACGCACCGGGCGCGACGTGTCCCTCATCGACGACGCGGAACGCCCCGTGCCCCTCGAGTTCGAGTACGTCGTGGACCGCCTGCCCGACACGGTCGAGCGGCTGCTGGGCGAGGGCCGCTGGCCCGTCTACATCGTGCACTTCTCCCAGCGCGACGCCGTGGCCACCGCGCAGTCTTTCGACCGTTCCTCGCTGATTTCTCCCGAGCAGAAGAAGGCGATCGCCGCGCAGCTGGCGGGCGTGTCGTTTACGAAGGGCTTCGGGCAGACCCTCAAGTCGCTGCTGGCTCAGGGCATTGGGGTGCATCACGCGGGCATGCTGCCGCGCTACCGTCGCCTCGTCGAGCGCCTCACGCAGGCGGGTCTGCTGCCGATCGTGTGCGGCACGGACACCCTGGGGGTCGGCATCAACGTGCCGATTCGCACGGTGCTGATGACGTCGCTCGTGAAGTACGACGGCCGACGCATGCGCCACGTGAGCGCGCGCGAGTTCCACCAGATCGCGGGCCGCGCCGGCCGCGCAGGCTTCGACACGGTCGGTTTCGTGCGCGTCCTGGCCCCCGAGCACGAGGTCGACGCCGCCCGTGAGCGCGCACGCCTGAGCGCCGCGCAGGAGGCCGCACGCGACGCCCGCGAGGCCAAGCGCGCCGCCAAGAAGTCGGCGAAGAAGCGCAAGGGCCCCTGGCGAGGGCGAGATCTCGTGGACGCGATCGACGTTCGAGCGCCTCGTCGATGCGGCTCCCGAGCAGCTCACGAGCCGTTTCGAGATGACGCACGCGATGGTCCTCAACGTGCTGGCCGGTGCGCCTGCGGCCGGGCGTGACCCGGGTGAGCACCTCGTGTGGCTGGCGCGCAACAACGACGATCCGCCCACGGATCGCAACCCGCACCTGCGCCGCCTGGGTGAGATCTACACGTCGATGAAGCAGGCGGGCGTCGTCGAGCACGTGTCCTCTGCCGAGGCCTCGGCGTCGGGTGAGCCTCGCCTGCGTGCGGCCACCGACCTGCCGGACGACTTCGCGCTCAACCAGCCGCTCTCCCCCTTCGCGCTGGCGGCGCTCGAGCTCTTGGACCCCGAGTCCCCGACCTTCGCCCTGGACGTCGTCTCGGTCATCGAGTCTGTCCTAGAGGATCCGCGCCCGCTCCTGTTCGCGCAGGAGAAGGCGGCGCGGGCCGAGGCGGTGGCCGCGATGAAGGCGCAGGGCATGGAGTACGACGAGCGCATGGCCGCCCTGGAAGAGGTGACGTGGCCGCGCCCGCTGGCCGATCTACTGGGGGATGCGTTCGCGGTGTACCTGCACGCGAACCCGTGGATCGAGGATCAGGAGATTTCCCCGAAGTCGGTCGTGCGCGAGATGATCGAGAACGCACTGACGTTCACGGGCATCGTGGGCCGCTACGACGTGGGTCGCTCCGAGGGCATCGTGCTGCGCTACCTGACGGACGCGTACCGAGCGCTGCGCCAGATCGTACCGGACGAGCTGATGACGGACGAGCTCCGTTCGATCATTGCGTGGCTGTCGGCGCTGATCCGCGCGGTGGACTCCTCGCTGCTGGACGAGTGGGAGGCCATGTCCACGGGCCAGGCCCTCCCCGCGTCCGAAGGCGACGGCACGGAGGGCGCGGAGCTGCCGTTTGGCGCTCGGGAGGACGGGACGGTTCCGTTCAGCGCGAATCGTCACGCGTTCCGCACGGCGATCCGTGGTGCCCTGTTCGAGCGCGTGGAGGCGATGAGCCGCGACAACGTCGAGGCCTTGGCGCGCCTGGACAAGACCTCGCGCACCCCGGTGGCCGCACCGTGGGGCGAGGACGAGTGGGACGCGGTGCTTGAGCGCTACTGGGCGGAGCACGAGTGGATCGGCATCGACCAGCGGGCGCGCGCCCTGTCGCTGTGCTCATAAACGGGCCCCGACCCACGAGGACGTGCTGGAGCTGGCCCCCGCTGTGGTTTCCTCTGATTTCGAGCGCGCCCAGGTGGCGCGCATTAAAACGATCGCGGACGCGGTCGATCGAGCTGCACGGCCAGCGTTCTGGCTGGCTACGCAGACCTGTTCGACTCGGAGGATGGACTGGCGGACTCGTCGTATCGCCTCGCGGACGAGTCGACCGTCGTGACTGGGACGAACCATCGCACGGTGGTGCACCGCTGTCGCCTGGGCGACAGCGCTATCAGGGCCTCTGCAGGCCTCCGCCTTGGGTCTCTGGCGCTGGCCGCTCGCGATCTCCTGGAGACGCGAAGGTGACCGTCGGGTCCTGGACCGGGAACTGCCGACGCCGATCTCACTCGCCGCCGGTACCACTGCTCTTCGGGTTCGACGAAGATCGGCCCTGCGCCTGCGTGAGCGCGCCGCCACTGGCGTCAGAGCTGCGACCTGAACCTCGAGGTTGATCCACGACCAAAGCGGTGGCTCAAGGGGCCGGTCGCCCGATCATCCGTGGTTGATCTGGGTCGAGCATCAGGTGCGCGTTGCCCAAGACAAGGGTATCGAAGCCCTCCTCCAGGGCCGCTCGTATCGGAGGCAGAAAGCCGACGAGGTCGCACCAAAAAGCGGCGCGACGCCTCGTAGATTGGTGACGTAAGTTCGGAACAAGCCCGGGTTCCGCTGGTCATGGCCTCCTCTAGCAACCCCACGGGACTGTGTCCGAGACACACAGACCGTCAGCGCCAGGACGCCTTGCAGATCAGCCAGTCAGCGCCCGCGAGACCCATGAAAAGCAGAGGCGCCGTCAGGATCGCCACACGATGACGATCGCAACCTGCGCGTAGCCGATGCGCCACGTTCACGAAGCCGTAGGGGTACTGGTGTGTGAAGGTGCACTCGCGCGAGCGTGTACGCCACCCGCGACAGCCGGGATCGCGGGGCGCACCCCAGCGTCGCCCGTGATGCCGCCGCGCTGTCCCGCGAAACGGCCGTACCCACGAGCGGCGGGGACGACGATGTGCTGCAACAGGTTAGTGACGAGCAGCGAAGCCAGGAGGACCTCGTAGGGGCCGATGAGCGTCCTTGTCAGATCATGATCACCGTGATCATCGCCAGGCACACGGGTGCGTCGCCCTCCCCACGCCCCGACGGCCTCAATAGCGCACGAGGACGGTCAGATAATCCGCAGCCACTGTCTTTGGATAGCTCAATTGGCCGGACCAGAGCCAATTGGTAGGGCGCTCAGGCGCCGCGCCCAGCCGTGGGGGCGCCCGCGGCCCTCCTCGACGTGGGTCGCGCAGCGTGGCCATCAAGGCCGTGATGTGGGTGGCGGCCTCCCGCCCGCAAGACGGCGACCACCCAGTAGGCGGCGCACCCGCGGCGGCTCAGTTCAATGTAATCATCACTCCCGATGATGTCACATGCGGGAAAGGCTTTCAGTCACAGTAGGGCTGCCAAGTGTCCACGACCCGGTCGCCGGGTGACCACAACGTTGTTCGCCTTCAATCTCGCACGTAATTCGTTATTCGGATCGGCACAGAGATCAAATACATACTGTACCTCTCCTTCAAAAGACTGAAGGACGGCCGAAATTACGTGCGAAATTTTGGGGCATGAGGAGTATCGGCGTCTCTGCGGTGAGCAAAACAGGACGAGGCCGGAATTCGGACCTGGGCAGGGTCCGTGACTCAACGTCCGTCGCTCGACGAGGTCAGGAAACCGAATTCGCGCTGGGCCTCGGCCGCCCGAGAGACGATCATGATCTCAATGATCCAGGCACGCCGAGTCGATGAACAGCCGGTGCGCAGTGGTCTGCCGAGCGGGCTGATGCCGCCCGACGTAGCGGTGCGGCGCTGCGACTGACGGGTCAATATGGCGGCGCTCTTGGCACCTGCAACAGCGATCAGTTTCGCGGACGGGTGTGCCAGCGCGGGCACGCAACCGACGACGAACTCGCTGATGAAACCGGGCGCACCATGGGCGTCTTGAAGCCTGGGTGGTCGATGCCCAACTTTGACGGTCTCTTCCCCAAATGCCCGGGCGGCGGGTCATTATAAATACTCGTGAAATTAAAAAGCGCCCGGCCGCCGTGAGCGCCCTCGATGGCGCGGGTGGGGCCACCATAATGATCACTTGTATGTTTACGGTATGACCCCAGTGTAGGACGCATCGGAGGATCAGGGCCGCAGGGTCTCGATGACGGCCTTGCGAAGGAAGCAGGTGATCGGGATCATCTTGAGGTTGGCGATGGCCGAGGATGCCGACGATGGTGACGGCCTGCACCGCGGCGGTGGTCACGTGACCGATGGCCAGCCACAGGCCCGCCAGGAACCACGATGTTCGCGGGGGCCGATCGGCGCCCGCACGGGCTGGTCGACGACGCGCGCGCCGAGGCCAGCGGCACGTATCCGGCGATGCGAAACAGGCCGCCCGCGGGGATCGTGACGATGAAGGGTGACGATGACTTACGGTAGCCAAAGGAAGAGCGGGAGGCCTCGAAGAACCAGATGATGTTGAACGGGGTACGCATTGCGTGTCCTTTCGCGATCTGTGAACATTCTAGTCTGCCACACGCGCGCATCTCAGATCCCTAGGTTGCTAATTTAACCCTGAAGTATCTCACGCGTACCGCGGGCACGCAGGCATTTCCGGGTATCGCCCGCCGCCCACGCCGACCACATCTGACCGCGCCACTCGCGTGTGGTCGCACGGATTCAATGCACCTGGGCTGGCAGTCAAGACGCGCACGCCAGTGCCGGACAAAACTGCCGCCGCCTGAGCGACGCGGGCCTCCCCATCCTGCTGGTACAGCGCGTCAGGAGGGCGCGCGCGACGGATGCGATCCGTGAGGTGCCCGGCGCGCTCATCACCTGATCAGGCCTCTGCGGTCCAACAGATCAGCCACGCGCTGGCCTGCGTGGACGCGATCGAGTCGCTGGTTATACAGGCCGCGCCAGATCGACGCGCGCGGGACAGCACCTCCCCGTGTTCTGCGTCGAGGTGAGCGTCTCGAGCAGAGGCCGAAGCACGGCTGCGCCCCCGCCGACGTCGCCGCACTGATCTGACGCGCGGTGAGGCCTCGGCGCACCACCTGCAGCTCGCGGGCTTCAAAAGCGGTGGGCCTGAACTCCCCCGTCGGGAGGCCGACGCGCGCCACGTACGCGCAGCTACGCGGCATCAGGGACAGGCTGCGGCGCGCCTGGGCGTCAGGGGTCTGACCTCACACGCTGTCGATGCGACGCAGGCCGCATTACTGGAGTGAAGCTATCTTCGAGGCGATACATCGTGCGCTTAGGCACGGCGCTGTTTCGGCGCCGCCGCCTCTGACGAACCTCATCAACGCATCCCACCCGTTGGTTGACGGCATGATGAGCGTTCTTGCTGGACTGTCAGCGTCGATCACAACGCACCGATCTGTGTAACCCGATCGAGTCTCGCCTTGCGGGCGGCCGCATCCGACGATCCGGCAGCAGTGCGCTCACGGTGACAAACCGGCATCTACGTGTTCGCGATCACGGCGGCCTTTGCTGTCTGCGGCTCGCTCTATCGGCATTTCTTCGGCTTCGACCTGCCACTCCCTGCAGATCGCGGGCAGCCTCGTCGTCGCGCACTCCAGGTTTCTCGATGCTGAAGCAAGCGCCGCTCTCCACTGGCGAGACCTTTTGCGACACCTCAAGCGGTTGTCCTTCTCCCCATGCCTCCCACCCCCTCATCGCGGGCCGGCTCGATCGGCGTGGATTATCTTGGCCGCCCGTAATACGGCCATCGGTTTTCATCGGCATCGTCCTGGGAATCTGGTGACATGCGCCGTCATCGCGTTGCCTGCTGCGCTACAGGAACGCCCTGGATCGATAGCTCGGAGCTACCGGCGTCGGCGCGATCGGTGCGCGTCATGGGCTTTCTGATCTCGTCATCGGCGTCGAACCATCATCCGGTACGCACTTGCTCTTCAGCGGGCGCCCGCGAGGCCGCAAAGTACGCAGCCTCATGAAACGACGCCGGCGACCTTCACAGATCTCCGGTGCTCAGGGATGCAGTGCACACCTCCGCGAACTTCGCTCACGCAGCGCGCGCGACCTCGAGTCCTCCTCGGTGATGGTACCGACGCTCGCGTTGTACTTCTCGAGTGGTCAGGGAACACAGGATCTCGCGGGGAAGGCGGTCTGGGGCCATGGGGTCCCGCGCCCCGGCAGCGCTGCAGGTGCCCTTGTCGCGGATCTTCTCCATGCCGATGCGCGGGACGTTCATCTTGATGGCGGCGTCGATATCGTATGAGCCATGGTCGTGGTGGACCGCCTATAGCCGTTCATGGCGCTACGCGGCACCGCCTACTTGCGGGCTCAGGCGATGTCGTTGAGCGGCACGTAGCGGCCTTGATGCGGCACCGAGGACCTCCATGACCACTGATCGGGTAGGGGAGTTGAAGCCTGCCAGGCATTCCTCCGGGGCGGTGGGGATGACAGGCAGTGGGTGGTGGTTGCGGGTTCCGCTGAACATGGCACCGCCGCTGATGACGTCAGGTTTGATGATACCGTAGCGTTCCACGCCGTCCTGCTGGATTTCGTTTGGTAGGACTGGTGGAAGAGGCCGATGACCTGGGGCCGTTCCTCCCACAGGCGCATGAAGGGCTTTCGGCGCCCCGCAACGACGTCTTCGACGAGGTTCGTCCGCCAGCGACGTTGATCATCGGGTCGACGGCAGGGCCGTGGTTGACGTCCAGTCGATGTCGACCCACGACAGGCAAGCCAGCGCGCGGCGCACGGCGACACCGACGGCCTCGAGGGTCACCCCATGAGGTGTCGCCCTCGTGGAGGCAGCCTCCACGCGCGGCCAGGATCGCTTCTATTCGACGAGGGCAGGTACGCTTCGAGACGCATTGATCAGGTGAAAAGCGCGTCGTCAGGGTCGAAAGAAGTCACCCGACACGCTCACGCGCGCGGGCGATCCTCCTCCGTCGGTGTCGACGACGACGAGCTTTCCTCCGGGACTGTACTCTCCATGCATGCCCACGATTGCCAACGACGCGCTCCGCCCAGTCAGGCGGACGCGCACGCCACCCTTGTCGGCAGGCGGCAGGCATGCCGTAGACGCGGGGCGTCGGAGACCTGGCGGGCGCGGGGCCGGAAGGCTTCACGGGGCAGCCCCTTCTCGGCGCGCGGCGCTCGGGCTCCCTCGTCGCTCACGTTCGCGCGGGACGCGGTTGTTGACGATCAGTTCGTCCTCCGCAGTGCTGAGGCCGATCCGCTCCGCCGGCCGCGGCCTCGGGCGGATGTGACCGATAGGTGTTCTTGGACGTACTTACCGGAGAAGCATGCGTCGGTGATAAAGACGCACTTCTTGCCCAGGCCCAGGCCCTTGAGGTAGGGAGTCCCAGGTAGAGCATTTCCTGCATGCCGGGGCCGCGCCAGGCCTCGGTACTGAAGATGACGACGACGTCGCGCTTCCTTGACACTTGGACGGGATGAGCGCCAGGCGGCTTCCTCCTGGTTATTCGACGAAGGCCTTGCCTGACGAAGTGGAAGAGGACTCGTCACGATGCCGGCGGACTTGATGATCGCGCGCCGTTGGCGGCGATGTTTGCCATAGAAGGACCGCCAGGCCCTGCCGTCGCGATGTGGGCGTGGTCGACCGCGGAGCGGATGCAGCGGGACAGGAGTCGGTGTCAGAAAGGACTCCAGAAAGTTGTGGTCGAGAGGCCTGGGTAGTGCGCACCGCAGAACGCGAAATACTGGCCTCGCCGGTGGCGCTCCACCGCGCACGTCACCATCCAGCAGTCGGAGAGGCTGTCGGAGTGGACAGGTGCGTCATATTTGGTGGAGCAATTGGCGCGGTCGGTTTCATGAAACGGGGCGGGGATGCTGCCGCCGGCGCGGTGGACATTAACATGATGTGGTAGGTCTAAATGAGTTGGGTGCCACCTTGCACAGGCAGGGCGCAGCGCTGAGATCGCGTCGATGTCGTCAGCGGCACGTGAAGTCGACCGCCGGCGCGTTGGCGTGGCGAGGAATATGCAGGACGGTGTTGGTGGAGGCCACCCGCGGCACGTCAGGCTCATGGCGTTCTCGAAGGCGGCCTTGGTTGGCGATGATGGAGCGGGGCAGGACGGAGTCGTCCTCGTTGTCGTGATAAAGCGCCTTTTATGTCGACGATGCCGCGTGCCGGCCTCGGTGAAGAGCTTCTTGCGTTCGATCTGGGTGGCCAGGGGTAGTTGCCGTTGCCGGGCGAGGCCAGGCCGATGGCCTCGTTGAGCAGTTCATGGGTTCGCGGTGAACATGTGCACCGGCAGGAGCCGCCAGGTAGGGCGCGTTCCCAGCTGTGCTGGCCAGCTGGTTGTCGCTGGTCGTCGACAGCCATGACCATGGCGTCGATAGGGTCGAGGAGCGGTGTTCGACGACGCCTTCGACGGCGGCGCCAGATTCCTGGGGCCGCGGAGACGAAGATATGGTGGGGATGTTCAGGCGCATGGCGGCCAGGAACATACCGGTGGTCTTGTCGCAGTTGGGGTACACACGGGCGTCGGCGCGGTGCGCGTTGACCGTAGTTTCGACGCGGTCAGCGATGAGTGCTGGCTGGGCAGGGAGTGAAACGCCGTCGTGGCATAGCGATACCGTCGTCGGGCGATCATGTTGAATTCCTTGGCAGCACTTACTTCGGCGCTGATGGCTCCGGCGACGAGGTCGCCCATGTTCTTCAAATTGCGTGGCGGGCACGAGCTGGGTCAGCAAGGTTGGCGATAGCGTGATCTGGCGCGAAGTCGCCGTCAGTCATGCGGTAACGCCACGGGCGCTCCAAACATGCGGCATGGGTGGATGTTACCACGAGCGCAGCGGGCGGCTCATGATGTGCCTTTCTTTTGCCTTGTAATGACTCCACCTAGGGCATTGCTTGCGTTTCCGTGCGAGTTTCGTCTCTGTGGACGAGGCCGGGTCAGGTGCAGGTGGTTTCTGGCGCGTGTTCAGACTATGGTGAGTGGGTCGCAGTGTCAGTGGTGGACGCGGGCGAATGCAGAGAAACACCAAGGGGCGCGATGGCGTTGGCCTGCTGCCAGATGATGGTGGTTGATCGCATTGGTCACGCTTCGGACATTCTCCCTCGTTCTCATTGCGCGCGAAACGTATTTCAGAACTGCAGTGAGAGGAAAGGACTGCGATGACCATTCACTTTTTACTCATGTTGGTTCCCTGCCCCGTACCCCCGAAGCTGCCAAGGCGAACGCGCGCACCACCGCATAGACGAGCTGAGCGACGCTGGTTTCACCAGCGTACTGCAGGCCGGGTTGATGGCATTGTGAAGCGTCAGGCTGAGATTGGCCTGGATATCGTCAGCTTGATGGCGGTACGGTCACCGCGATACTCGACACAGTTGATTACGGCGCGATTGGACGTATTCCTTCTCGCGTTTCGGGCTGTCACTGGACGATGGCGGATGTACCGTCCCCCTGGCAACCGATGATCGCCTATCTTTCTCGTCGTTCGCTGAGCGCCGCGACTGTGGCGGCGTTTCGCGGACGCGGCACGCGGATCGTTCAGGTATTCACGGTGCGAACCGCAGCGAGTCGCGTTCCCCGACGATCACGGGTGAGCTGAGCCTATATCGGTGCCGCGAGGCCGTGGGCGCGATATCGCGGTACGAAGCTTGCGCGCTGGAGGCGGCAGGCAAGCCCGATGTCGGATGGTTTCGTGGCGGCGATTTCGCCGTTTCGGCGGCCGTGTGGCTAACGCGTTCTGACGAGACGAAGGCCGTGGTGTGGGCGTGCGCGGATGTGCTGCGCGGTACAAGCGGATCACGGACGCGCAGGCTGGCGGTGCGGGTCGAGCGCGCGCGGATATCGCGGGCTGGGATCAACGGGTAGACCCGGAGTCTCCGGTGAGGAGACCGCGCATTACTCGCGCGTTCGCGTGCGTATTGACGCGCTGAACCACACGCGCTGGAGGCGTGAGCCCGTCTCTGGTGCGTTTCCACGTGCTGCGGGTTCGTGGCACGCTTGCGGCGGATGTCCGTTCAAGGACATCGTGGATCTGGCCCCTACTGGTCAGCACGCGAACAGCCTGACGTTTGAGGCAGCGAATGCTCGCCACGCGCACGAGTGGACGATCTGGCGCAACATCGAACTGCCTGAGGGCAAGTACCTGATCCCGGGCGTGGTGTCGCACTCGACGAACGTCGTGGAGCACCCGGGGCTGGTGGCGCAGCGTATCCGCCGGAGTTCGCGGACATTGTGGGCGACGAGGCGCGTCATGGCGTCGACGGACTGTGGCCTGGGCGGCGCATCTGCCCGTCGATCGCGTGGGCGAAGCTGGAGGCTCTCTTGCCGAGGCGCTCGTCTCGCATCAAGTGATCACCTGATTGCTGGCTTGGGGCGCGCGGGGTGAGTCCACCCGCGCGCTGGTTTTCTCGGCAAAGCTCCCTGTTTTTTGAGCTTGGCGTCACACAATGGATCGTGTGTTGCAGCCCCCGTTTCCGGGTCGGCTCGCCGCGGTGAGGATCGCACGCCGCGTCGGGTTCCGGGATTGGGGGCTGCGGCGCGTCTGGGGTCATCTGATCATCATCTCAATTCATTTCTCCGTCATGCGGACGGAGCTACTCTTCGTTATCTGAGTAAGCACCCATTGTCGAGGCTGTTCGAGGAGGATCATCATGGAGACAAATACCGGGAGGGCACGTACTCCATCCGTTCAGCGCGTTGGTTTGGTCGCTGCCGCTCTTGTCATCGTCGCCACGGCGTGTATCTGCCAACAGACCACGCCCGCGGCGGAGGGGCCGTGGGCGGCCGACATTGAGCAGGCGCGCAATGAGTGGGCGTCCAACGAGTTTGTCCAATCTGTCCTGGCCGACTCTTCCATCAGCGAGGCCGAACTCCAGGACGTACGTCAGCGCGTGCTGAGCTGCCTGACGAGACAAAGGCGTCACCAGCGCATCGTTCAGCCCGAGCGGCCAGTTGAGCGTCCCCGATCAGCGGTTGGTTCCTCCGTATCAGAGAACAACGAAGAATTCGTCCGCCTGTTCCATCGAAGCCGGTCAGCCGATCGTCGAGGCGCTCGAGTTCGACGTCGAGTCAGCGGATCACCGGGATATCAACGAACTGTACACGCAGTGTTTGATCCGCAACAAGGCGGTTGAGCCGTCCTTCACGGCCCAAGAGCTCGCACGCGCTCGCGAGACCGGAACGCCTCTCTCAAGCGCGCTGCCTTTCATCGACCCATCCCAGGGGTCAACATTTTTGGACCGATGCATCGATGACCCGAGCAAATGACCACAACCACCCTCAGGAGTTGAGATGATCTTCTCGCCGCTGGCTCGCCCCTCACCGCGTTTGTCGCTCTCATCGCCGGTGCGGGTGGGGTCAGTGCCAGGTATTCTCGTGCCTCGCCGCCACCCCGGCCTCGCTGGCATCGTCATCTGCTCCATCGACGGTCCCCCGTCACCACCCGCGAATTCACCCGACACGCTCCCTCACCCTCGATTCGGCCTCGCCTCACGGAACTCACCTCCCCCATCACCGGGCGCATCACGGCCCTCCAGGCAGCACCGAGAACTCCCATCACGTCAGGTTCCATTCCCTGCGAGATCGACGGCCTTCCCCTTCTTGCCTTAGCCCTATCCACCCCGCTCTATCAGGACGTCGTGGACGGAGCCACGGGACCAGATATCGCGGCCCTGAACGCTGAACTTGCACGGCGCGGATATGCGGCTCCCGCGGAATCTCAGCGGGTCACGGCCGCCACGCGAGCGGCCCTGGCCTCGGCGATGGGCGTGAACGACGGGCTGGTGGCGTTCCCTCCCGCATCGAAGCCTCTCACGTCCTGTGGATCCCTCGCCGATGCATCACCTCGTCGGTCCCCGTTCACCTGGGTGACAGCGTCGATACACAGACGGTTCTCCTCACCCCGGGACTCCCGCGACGCCTTGCGCCTCTCCGTTCCACCGGACGCCTATCCCGCGGACCACGTCATCACCCTGGGGGACACGGACTACCCCGTTCCCACTGACGGCGTCATCACCGACCCCACTCTGACGGCGACGATCCTGTCCTCCCGCGAGTACACGGCCTCCGTCCGCTCCACCCCGAGCGGCGATGGACCCGTTCAGCTGCCCGTCTCCTGGAAGCTCGCCGCTCCCATCACCGTCACGGTCGTCCACCGGCCTCGGTGATCGGAGACGCGACGAACGCGTGCGTCTTTGCAAGCGGCACGCCGATCCCCGTCTCTATCGTTTCTTCCCAGCTTGGCCGAACCTACGTCTGCCAGCTACGCTCTCCGCCGTCGACACCGCGCCGTCGAGGACGCTCATGTCCGTCGAGCTGAACAACGTCGGGCACAAATTCGCCGCAACCCCGTGGCTCTTTTCGCCATCTGAGCGCCCGCTGCAGGGACGGTGCCCTCACCGCCATCATCGGCCCCATCCGGTTCTGGCAAGTCAACACTGCTGTCGCTGATCGCGGGATGGGAGACACCAGCCGAGGACGATCAGCGTCATCCGTCTGGTGGGCAGAAGCCCCGCATTGCGTGGGTCTTCGAACCCGTTCGGTGTCCGCGCGCGCAGCGCAATTGACCCGTTACGCTGCCCCTGCTGGCGCGGTATGGGCCGGGCGCAGGCCGGATGTGAGGCGAACCGGCTCCTCGCGACGCTTTCATCTGGCGATCTGGCGACCCCGACCATTTCGGGATCTGTCGGGCGGCAGAGGCTCGGCGTGTGCTCCTCGCGCGCGAAATGTCGCATACTCACCCTGCTCTCGTAGAATGAACCGACCGCGCGGCCCGGTCGGTCCGGCTCGCGACATCGCCTCCACGCTCGTCTCGCTGCGCAGACGGGGTGTGTCGTCGATCGCGACGCACGATCCGTCGATTCGCGCGCGGTGCGACGCCGATCGTGGCCTCTGCCCACTTCCAGGACGAGGAGGGCAGCAATAGGCAGCCTCTCGTGTGCGCACGCTCTGTCGAGGCGTGGAGGGACTGCCCACAGAGGCAGGACGGCCCGCGTCGAGGATGCTGACTATCACTGACCGCGCGCCTGGTCCGGAGGGCATCATCTGCACTGCAATGCGTTTCTCTCTTCGTTCCCTCGGCGTTGAGGCCGCACTCTTTCCGTGTCCATCTCAGTCGGTGCGCGTCCTCAAGCGCAAGGCAGCATCGACAGGACGCGCGCGCGATGCGCTGTCGTCGCGAATCCCGGGAGGTGCGTGCAGAGCCGTTCGCTCGGTCAGTCCGGCTTGTCCCCGCTCGCCGCTCCTGCCTCGTCGCTGCCCTGTGACGAGGTCACGCCCGGAACCGTCTCTCTCTCCTGGGTGACAACAACGGCCGATCCAGGCAAATTCTGCTCCCGGGCGGGTGGCCGAGGATCTCAGCGGCACCCTCAAGTGCCTTTCTTCCCCTCGCAGACAGGCAGGCCAGGGTCGCGAGGCACCTACCCGTGGGATGTAAGAGACGACGGGCGCCGCGGCCACGCCTGCGTGCTCTCGCCCGTGCCCGCGACGGGGACCTTCGATGAGTGCTGGTACGGTCGTGGCGCACAGCGACGACGTCGATGCCTTGGTGCGCTCGGCCCTCGTTGGAAGCTGACGACCAGAACGCTTGGGTCCTGGCCGCCATGACGCCTACTGCGCGGGACGACCTTCGACGCGGCGGGGCGACTGCGACAGGAGGGCGCGGGTGGGCATGGATCGCGCGCGAGCGCAATCGGTGCCGCGGTAGCCGCGCTGCCACGACGTGGCGTCCGCCTCGAGATCGCCTCGGCACGCTGCACGCTGGGTCGCACGTCGGATACGACGTTCCTCCAGCACTGTGTGAGCGGTGCATCGTGGGTGCAGGCTGCGCATTCGTCCTCACCTCCGCCATATGCCTGACAATCCTGGGCGGGGCACCGCCCAGTGAGCCGTTCCGACCTGATGCGCCCTTGGTCGCTGCCGGGCGCCTGTGCCGCGTCGTGGACGCTCATCGTGTCGCAATCGCAGCCATGGTGATCCGCGAGCGCCAGCTGTTCACGTTCTTCAAGGGCCGATAGGTTGTCTGCGCGTGATCGCGACTCGGTGATGATGAACATCCTCGTGATTCAAAACAGCCCGATCGTTCCCGGTGGGTCGCAATGTCCGCCTTCTCAGCGGTCGCGAGTCGTGCGCGCCTGGGAGGACCCGCAGCGTCTCCGGGACCTGGCGGCCGCTCCTGCCGGGCGCCCTCATCCCTGCTAGGGTGGCGAGGCCGACGCCACCACGACGACAGAGGGCCTGGCACGTGGCTGGAAAGCAGAACGCACCTCGTGCGCCGCTGCATCGCCCGCACGCATCCGAGTGCTCGCGCGTTTGCCTGGGCGCCCAGCTGATCGCCACGCGACCTTCGGCCGAGCGCGTCAGTGTTGCTGACCGGCGGGTACGGAATACGGTGTCATCTCTCCCTGGCCTGGGGCACGGTTTCGCAGCCAGGCGGGCGGCGGCGGGCCGTCCCCTGCGCATAGCCCTGGCCTCGGTGACCCACACGGTGTTCGCCGGACCATGGCGACGCCGTCGTGGGCTCACACGGCGCGCGCGAGTGGGCGCGCTCCGGACAAGTACGCGCAGATTTTCTCCTACGGCACGACGCCTTGGGCGTCCAGTTCCGCGGGTCACGCGCAGTTACCGCGACCGTGTGGGCTGTGAACAACGAGGACGTTGATACCGGAACATCGTGTAGCCTTCGACGCGCCCACGAGGCGAAACTGGCCTCCACCTGCAAGACGCGCTCGCCGACTGGAGTCTCCACGGCGTCTTCTAAAGGCGCTGGAATCGCGCAGTACGGGCACACGCGGTACCCACCTGCGATTGACAATCGAGACCTCGTCGCAGCGAGCGAGCAGGGTGAGTCCGGCTCCTATAGAAAACCGCGCGCCTGCAAAAGGCTTTTCCAGACAAGACTCCACCACGTGGGACGACGACAACGCTCCATTCACGGCCTCGTCACGGCGCGCGGCGCGCCCTGCCGGTCAGGGGCCGCGACACACAAACGAGCCCAGTGCCGTACGCCACGACGCTCGGCGGCGAGACGAACACAGCCTGGCCGCTCGGCTCCACTGTCCCGCCCTGCTCCTCGCTCACATGCAGGTGACCGACCCGGAGGAGGTCGCGATGACGATGTAGGCTCACCTAGCACGGCGACCTCGTCACGCGGGAGATATTAACGCAGAACCCAGCGTCACCGACAACTCAAACTCCTGGGCGGGTGCAGGAAGCGATCCGTCGTCGCCGGGGTGCTCGGGGCCGCGCGCACGGGCGGCAGCGCCAGGAACTCGGTGATCTCACAGGCTGTGCGATCGTACTTGCCGAGAATGGCGCGCGACGTTGTCGGAGGCCTGACCTCAATGCCCAGGCCGACTGGTAGGCGTGGATTGGCGCGGCCGGAATGTAGACCGCCTCGCCGGGCGCAGGGACACCGGGTTCGCCAGGAGGCGACGTGATGCGGGTCGCTTGGTGCTTCTCTGGGACGCTCACAGTCGTCGGTGCGCCGCGAGATGCGCCCGGACGCGGTAGGGGCAGCACGCGGCCACAAACTCTTCGACGAGGCTCGAGGTCGCCAGGGGTCCTCGATGAATCCGGTGCCAGGAGCGCAGGCCCCGCGCACGGTGGACGGCAGGCGAGCGCGGGCGGTCGGCGAGGCCGCCACTCAGGCCGACGAGGCTGGCGGGCCTTGCGCGGCACGCGGAAGCCAGGCGCGCTGAACTCAGTGAGCGCGTAGATCATCTCCGGCTTGTGGTTCATGTCCCGGTGGCGCGGCGCATGTCGTGCGCTCAATCCCCAGGACCTCCTCGCGCAGGTAGCCCTCGCGCGCGATCTCGCTTCGTCGGGTGCACCTGCGCGAATAAAGAGATCTGGGCGGGGCGATGATCTTCGCCAGGTACAGCAGTGTCGGTCGAACGCGTAGAGCGGGCCTCATGGTGACTCCTTGGGGTCCTCGCCGATGTGCTCAACGGTCTGCCCGCCCGTGAGCGGTGTCGGTCCGTCGGGTGGCGCCAAGCCACACCTCGGACACCAGGGTCGTCCCGGCAATGGCCCCAGGGCTCGGGATCGCTACGTGGGTATTTTACGCGTCCAGCTTTCGTCCAACCGATCAGTCTTTCCATGGGTGAATCCACTATCGGTATCGGGCGCTCAAACACGCGCGGGACCGAAGGCCGTGGCTTCATCCCGCGTGCTCGCGTCTGTCGGGCTGGGTTGATCGGTGGTTCCGCGCCTCGAGGGCGGCGATGCACCACCGTGTGCGTGCAGCTCAGCGTTCCAACTTCCCACGACGCGGCGCGTCCGCGGCGATCTGGTCGGCGTCGCGCACGGCGCACTGATGCGGTGGGCGATCTCGACATCATTGCAACCCTTCGCGACGCGCGCGATGCCCTCGCGCACGCGCCCTCGTGACCGGGTCGACTGGCTCGTGGCCTCGTCGAACGTAGATCGGAGCGTCGCGCAGGGCGCGCCGCGCCAGGGCCAGGCATGACTTCTGGCCTCCCGAGGCGCTCGCCCATGTCCTTAACCATGTCCCAGGCCGTCCGGCACCGTGGCCAGCCGGTCGGTGGGTCCACGGCTCCAGCCTGAGACTCGGGTCACTCTCGCTCGCGTCCGGGCGGCAGGCAGCAGGTTAGCGCGCAGCGTGTCATTGGGCTGAGTGGGGCGCTGGGGCGGGCGACCGTGGCGCACCAGGTCCTTATGAGGGACGCGTCGGCGGCGACGTTCGTTCCGCCGATGGTGAAATGGTGCTTGAGGCCGGGTCCACGTACGGGTCAGCAGCAGAGGCCCAGCGTCAGCTTGCGGTAGGCCACGATGTGAACTACGCGCCAGCGGGGATGTAGATCTCCCACGCCGCCCAGGACCGTAGAGAGGCGGGCGCAGGGCGTCCTCGTCCGTCGAATGAGCGAAGCTGACGTCGGTGAACTCGATGTCTCGCCCGGGGCCCGGCGGCGGGGGCGGCCGGTCGGCGTGACGGGCGCACGGTCAGTGATCGCAAGACGCGGGCCGCCGCGCGAGCCTGATCCAGGTCCGCGGCGAACTCCTCGACCGCGAGACCGGGCCGAAGGAACCATCGCGATGCGGGGCAGGAGCCCCGCCTGGGGCATCAACGTTTTCGGCGAGCGTTCAGTACGCAACCCTCCGACCGTGACGATAGCGAGGGCGACGGCGGCCTGAATTTGATGCGCGTCGCGGCCGTCAACGGCCTAGGTGCGGGCGGAGATGCGCTTTCGATCGCGCTCATCTCACCGCCTCGCACGCGGCGCTCCTCGACTGGCTTGAGGACCTCACGCGCCCTGCTGTCGGTCGTGTGCGGCGATCGCACCCCGAGCCTCGCGGCTCACGCGCCGCGCGGGCAATGGAGCGGGTAGGAAAGAATGACCGCACCGACGATCAGCGGAAGGCGCCAACACTGCAGCCCCGGCGTCAGGACGCGCTGCCATCCGCACGATCGACAGGATCAGGACGACGATGTGGCCGTCGTGACGGGGGCGAGCGTGTGGGCGAAGAAGACCTCGACGCGGTCGATATCGCCCGTCACGCGGTTCATGAGCGTCGCCCGAATCGAGGCGATCCATGTGCCCGCGGGAGCCGCTGAGCGCCGGTCGTAGAAGTAGTTGCAGCATCGCCAGGGTAGCCAAAGGCTGACGACACGACCGCGCGCACTGCTCGAGGAAGTGGCAGGCCAGGCCCTTTGAGCACTCTGTGGCCGATCGCACAAACGCGACGGGCGATGCTCCAGGCGCTCTCCTCTCGACGCGAGGCCGGCGGCGGCCCAGCCGCCCAGCAAACAGGGCGATACCTGATCATCAGGGCGACGATGCGGGCGTAATGGGGCCGCGAGGGCAGCAGAGACGCGCCGCGTGATCGACAGGGTCGAAGAGACAGTGCCTGCGGGTCATGGTCGTTTTCCTTCCTGGGGTGCGGCGGCGCCCAGCCAATGGTAGCGTCTCGGTGAGAGATCGTGAGGTCGTGCGCCCGGCACACGGTCTCCAGCGACGCGAGGATCGCGCTAGAGCCAGGTCCACGTGGGCGGTGAGAACCGTCCAGGATCTTGATCGCGCGCCGTTCTTCAGGAAGGCGCAGACGTCTTGATGCGCTGGGCCTCGCCGCCCGACACGGCCCGGAGCCTCCAGGCACCCACCGCGGGCGTCGAGGGCGCCCGAGCCTGTCGACGAACTCTCGCCAGGTGGGCGGCGCGCGGGGCCTCGATCGCTGGGTCGTCCATTGGCCGCGGGGAGGCCAGAACGGGTTGTCTCGCAGCGTGCGAGAACGGGTAGGTGCTCTGCTCAACGACCGCGTCTGGGCGCACCCACGACTGGGGCGCGCTGGCCAGGTCGACGCCGTTAAGGCTCACGCCGCGGCCTCGCATTGGGACGCGGAAGCCCTGCAACGGCTCGGTCGTTGACACCGGCACCCGAGGGCCCAGCGAGCGCCACGTGCCACCTGGGTGAGGATCAGGTTCACGCCCGCGGGACCAGGTCCTTGGTGTATGAGAGGACCGCCACTGAGGCGGATCCTCGCCGCGCTGGGGCGGGATTGCCGGGGCCTTCGCATATCGCCAGCGTCCGTCACCAACGGTCACTGCTTGATGAACTTCTTGATCTCCTTGTTGTACAGTACCACCATGCCGATGTAAGAAGAACTGGCCGATGCGGTCCAGCCGGGTCGAACATGATCGAGGAGAACGGCACGAGAGATACCCTCGCCGACGTTGATCGCGCCCTGCTGGTAGCGGATGGGGCCAGCGCGATCGCACCGATGATCATGCCGAGGAAGACGAGTCGATAACCGAGATCAGCTGGTTGCCCGCCAGGTAGCTCATAACCTTCAGGCACCTCTTCGGCGGCCTCGGCCGGGCGCTTGCCCATGTCCTTGCCTGCATTCGCGGGGGCTTGAGTCGCTGACCCTGGATGGCGTCAAAGGCCGCGGCGACGCTGGCGCGGGCGTGGCGGTGGCGCAGGGACACCGGCGAGAAGCTGCGAGAGCCCGCGGCGCAGATCGGGACCAGCGGGATCGCGATCACGAGCTCACCCGACGCCGGGTCGATGGTTAGGAGCAACGACGACGACGAGGATCAGGAGGTCGTCAGCGACGCGATCATGAGGAGCAAGAAGATGCCCGGCTTATTAGGCGGCGACGCGTTCAACGCCGTCGGTGGCAGGTCAACGACATGACCCGCGCTCGTTGGTGCGCTACGAGAAATTTGGGCGAAGACCTGGCGGATCATCAGTGGCGCAGAGCGGGTTCCATCTGGTTCATTTGGGCGCACCCAGGGCGCTGACCGCCCACGCGAATACGCCCGATCAGGGCGCAACTGATCCACCACCACGTTGACCAGGCGCTGTGTCCCACAATGTCATCGATGCCCAGCCGATCACCAAGTAAGCGGCAGCCGGGCAGAAAACCGCTACCCACGAGCAGGCGACCACGATCGCGTTTCATTGTTCTCCTATCAACATGACGCACACGGTACGTAACTGGACCAGCGCGGGTTGGGTTCTGACACCACTGTCACTTCGGACCAAATTCCTATCGCGACCGCGCCCGGCAGAAAGCCACGACCTCATTACGCGTCGACGAGGCCGTGAAAACCGCTGCGATCATGCTCGAGCCAGGCGGTACGCGTCCGGCCGTGAAGGATCCCTCGGCACGACTACCGGATGTCGGTGAGGCGCTTGGCTGGGTCTCGCCGAGTCTTCCCCACCACCTGATCTCCACGTCAGTCGTCACCAGCCGGAGCGCGTGATCGGGGTGGCGGCGGCAATGCCACAGGCGGGCGGCGACGGCGTGAACCGAATGCCCTCCACGACCTCAGACAGAGACGATCTTCCTCGCGCATCCGCCCCTCGTCGCGCAGCATGCTGGGATCGCTGCGCGTGCCGCCCTCGAGATGACGCCCGACGCGCTGGTCGAGGGGTACGGATGGTTCCATCAGCCGCTGACGATGAACATGTTCATGCCGCGCCCAGCTCCTCGGATACCCTCGTGGGTGTCAGGGAAGCAGACCTGGGGCCCGCCAGCCTCGGCCACGGATCTGGGGGACGGCGGCAGGGCCGCGTGATTGCCGCGCTGGCGCTGGTGCCGCCAGGGCGCGCGGTGGTACTCGCGCTCACCCAGATGGCAACGCCCGACAGTCCGCCCTTGAAGTATAGGAATTGCGACAGGGCCGATGACGTGGTAATTCGACGACGCCACGGCGGGGTGGATTTTCCACGAACTCCTCGGGGCGAACATGAAGGTTGCAGAACAGCGACGAGCCATCAGCGTCAGGAACCCACCCCGTCGGCGCGCACGTAGTCCACGAGAGCCCACAGCGAAGTCCTCGCGGCTCAACTCCGGGCAGGGCGGGCGACGGGCCCGGTGGTTCAGGCGCACTGACGTTGCCCGGGCAGAAGGTCACGGGCCATCGCACCTCGCGCTTGGGCCTTGATGCCTTCGAGAAAGCGGACTGTGGTAGTGGAAGACAGAGTGCCGGGGGTCAGCTCGAGGTGTGGGGATGACCTCGCGAGATGCGTCAGCGCCGCCCTCGCGGGTCCAGCGCACCATGTGGGCCATGTGGTCGCGAAACTTCTTGCCGAGCCAGGGTGTTTAGCGATCGTTGTATTCTTCCAGGGCGTCGCCAGGTGAGTTGTGGGTCAGAGAGCGACCGGCCAGCTCGTCGGCGCCAGGAAGTACCAGGTCGCCAGCAGCCTCAAGTTCCCGTAAGGGGTGTGCTGCGTCGATTACATGAGGTCTCTGTCGTGGTCTCACAGAAATATGAAGCCAGAAGATATGCCCGCCGTCGCATTGTGGCCGATTGATTTCGGCATGTGACCTCCCCGCCCTGTGGATGTTCTCATAACCAGGCGGCTCGCTCGTAGTGGGTCCACATGCGCAGGATACTGGACGTGACCTCTTCGAACACCTCATAGGCAGGCCTGTGCAGATACTAAGATTTCTGCGCGGTACATCCTGAGTCGCCCACGAGGCGCTCGGCGCAGGCGCGTCGCGAAACGGATCCTGTCAGGACTCCTTTGAAGCTTTGAGCTTTTCTTCTTAGGAGGGCCGCTGGCGAGAGCTTCTTCGCGCATCCTTCGCAGCCTGTTTGGAAAACGACCGCCACATCGCTACCACTCACGTCATCGAGCGCGTCGTCGAGGTCTTCGCAGGCAACCCGCTGAGCTGTCCGCCATTCGAGAGTCCCTGCAGGTAGAGGTTTCACAGACCGGACCAATTCTCGCCAATGAGGACAACGTTTCACGACGTCCATTGATCGTGTTGATCGGTCGACTCCTCCATTCACGGTGTCGATGAGCGATACGGGTTCGAGCGGGCGGCAGTAGCACTGACAGCGATCACATGGTTGTCCCTTTTTCCACCACCATCATAACGTACGCTTTCACGTACGCATAGGTCTGTGCGCGCGATTTCTAGCAAAGGATACGATCAACGCGCGGCGGCTGCGCCTGACTCTCTCCTGACCTCCGCCTGCCCTCCACGAGCGCGCTCTGACCTGGAGCTGGAGGATGGAGGGCGCTGGATGGTGGCCGCAGTCAGGCCTGTACGTGTTCGGTGCCGAGGCCTCGTCCGGGGATGGAGGCCACTGCGCCCGGGTGTTCCCCTGGTTTGACGTGGCCCGGGCGCGATGAATGGGAGGCCGAGGGGACCGCTGCACCCTGGGTGGGTCCGGCCCGCCCGGCCTGGCAGGTGGCGCGGAGAAGACGACGGAGGACTTCATGCGTCATACGAGGCAGTTCGTAGCCGCTCGATCGTCCCTACGTTACCTCTCCAGGTGAGTGGGCAGCAGGACGACGGTGACGGCGTGGGTGCGCCGCGGCGGGACGCCAGCTCTTCTCGGTGTTGACGGCCGACGGGCGCTGGATGCCGACAGGCAGCACGGGCAGCAGACGCCCTGGAAGGCCGATGCTGGCGGGTCGGTCTCGACAGTCGACGAGGCCGGGGCATCTCGCGGAGTACGCTCCCCTCGCCTGCGCATTCTCAAGCAACAGCGGGACCCTCTTGGGGTCGCTACTATTCAGGCGCCGAAATCAGTGGATCACGTCGGCGCCTCGAAGGCATCAGAGGAAGCCCTGCTCGGTCAGCGCGGCTCACTCGCGGGCGCTGAACGGCGGTGGTCGCAATGGTGCCGCACGAGTGAGCGTCGGTGCGGCACGTCCTCCCAGGTGACTTCCTCAGCGATCGCGTGCGGGAGGCCAACGCCTCGGTCACCTCACGCCGAGGGTGCCCACATGATGAGTGGAAGCCGTGCGGCAGCCGACGGCGAGCAGTCGATGACGCCGTCGATGGGGTCGCGCAGCGAGGAGATGACAGTGCTCGATCGTGTACGGGCGGTCAGGATCTCTGGCATTGAGCTGGAGGGCGCGTCGAAGTTCGAAATCTGGTCGCCCGGCAACCGGGCCCGGCCTCACGTTGATGAAGACGCACGTAGGCAACATAAATGTGGTCAGGGTAAAGCTCTCTCAACTTCAATGTCAGTTGGTGCTTTCGGTGTGTAGTTTTATGGCGTTGCTCCGGGCGCAGGCTCCCGGAACATGTCAGGTGGGTAGAGTCGTCCTCGCTCAAGCGCGACAGGGCCGCGCCGGGCCTCGCCGAAGGCGCGGGTCAGGTCCATACGCACCATCTTGGCGACCACGCCGCGGCAGTACTACAGCACGTCAGCGCACTCACCCGCGACGAACTTGCGAGGGGCACGACAGCCACAGCTGGGTGACGGCGGGGCCCGATGACTCGCCGGCTTGATCTCGGACCACCTGGACAGCAGAAGTGGCGCAGGCCGCATTGGCGATTTTCGCCCGGGCGAAGTGGGCCTCGGCCTGGCGCATCTCATCTGCGTGAAGGCGTCGAGCCGCCAAACCACTTTGAATCGCGTCGTGGACGGCGCGGTGCGTATAAGGCACGGTGAAGAGACTGCCCGTCGAACCACTCGAGCTGATCCCGGCGGTGGCGGGCGCACAGAAGGACGGCCTCGAGAGCCTGGCGCTCAATCAGCGGCTCACCAGGTCCTCGAGGCCTCGGCGCTCGGGCGCGGAGGCGGGCGACCCGCGCCCGCCATCTCGATCTCGCCCGGGCGCGCCTCGTGCGGATGACCTCGACGCGACCGCCGCGCGCGGATCGCCTGCTCGACCGTGGGATGTCCATGCCAGCGAGCCAGCCGGCCAGCTGGCGCGTGTACTCGGCTCGCAGGGCGCGGTCCTTGATGTGCGCGACAATGCGGACAGGCGCACCGGGCCGCACGCGCCCCTCGGCACTGCACCGTCCATCACGACAGGATGACGGATGCTTGAATTCAAACGGGAATGCACCGGATTCACCCAGGTCCACGATCCTTCAGTCGCCCCTGGGACCATTTTGCGGGTCGCGGTCCTGGCCACCCGGCACGAAAGTCTAGACGCGAAGTTCGATCTCGCCGTAGGCGCCGCAGCACTGACCTTCTGCCGGCACTGTCGCCGTCAAAGGTGAAGATGACCTCCGATCCGTGCGCGCGCCCCGTGGACAGGGCACGCCGGCGGCGGATCCGCGTGGTCGCCGAGCGGGCGGAATGATCTTGACGTGGTGGGCCAGGCGGTGCCACGCAATGTACAGCGTTCGTCACGCCCGCGACACGCGGCCATATGACGTCCGTGGCCCTCGATGACGACCTTGTGCTCGGTGGCGATCGTCTTCCTTGGGTCAGGCCATACAGCTGCGACTTCTTGTGATTGGCGTCTCCAGCAAGTTGTTGAGTGCCGGGCGCTCTTGTCACTGTATCGTCGGCGCCGCGCGCCAGAAGTCGACCGTCGCGCCAGCGTGATGTCGCGGATCAGCCACCTGAGGCGCCCGCAGAGCTGCAAATGTACACGCGCGATTACCCACCGACTGGGCGAAATCTGGATCTCCTGGTCCGTAGGCCCTTCGAGCGCAGGTGGCGCGTCAGGAATCCACGAGGCCGGGCGTAGCCCACCCAAAAATACGCGCTTGTCGCCTGGGTGAAGCCGCGCTCAGCGAGAACGTGCGGCCTTGTGGGCGCAGGCGGCCAGCTGCTGCTGGTAGAACTCTTCGGCGACGCGGTGCTGGGCGTCCAGGGAGGCGCTGGCGCTTGCGGTTCTCCGGCGATGCGCGCACGCGCCGCCCCTCCCTCGCCAGTGGGCGGTCGGCCTTCGCCGCAGCATCTCGACCGCCTCCGGTGGCGGAGGGCGGGCGTTGATCTTTGCACGAAGGAGATGACGTCGCCGCTCTCTGCGAGCAGTGGAACATGCAGGTGAGGGCGCACGTTGAAAAGAGGGATTACGTTCGTCGTGGAAGGCTGGGCTTGTGGAATAACCGATACCCGCGGGTCCGCAGCGCTACGTGTTCATCGATGATCTCGATCTTCACTGCGTTACGTACCGCTTCGATGTCGTCCTTACGAATCAGACCACATGTCCTCAGTCTGCGATGCCGCCCACGTCACGTCGATCGTACTCACAGCTGCGGGGACGGCATGCACACCAGCGGGCGTGCCGCGCGGAGGCCGACGTCGGTGAGCGGGCGACCTGGTCGTGACCGCACGCAGGCGCACGCCATCGTGAGCGGCCCGCACTGCGCGGCGAACACACGGGTTCAGGGCGTTCGCCCGGCCTCGTGAAGGGGCGTCGACGAGGTCGGCCAGGGAGCGTGCGCTGCTGTTGGCTCGGTCTCGCGCGGACTCATGACGTAGTGGACGTACATGCCAGCGAGTCTGGATCTCGGCGCGGTTCTCGCGCGGCACCGCAGGTCCGCGCGGTGGCGCCCCAGCTCGTGCCCGGAGTCTCGCGCGGCGGACACGGTCTCGCCGAGCAGAGCGACCGGTGGCTCACTCGTCGCGTCCTTCAGATGCGCGAGGAGGCAGACGCGTGAGAAGACATACACACAGGCATGGAGACGATGCGTTCGAGGCTCCTCCGTCCGAGCGCGCCACCGAGGCCGTACCAGTCGAGGTCAGGCCACGACCGCCCGAGCAGTGCGCGATCATCGAAGAGGTCCGCGGGGTCCAGCTTGCGGGTCGCGACCGCGTCTCCGTCGTGCACCGAAGTAGGCGATGTCGTCGAGGTCCATGATCTGGGCCTCCAAGCATGTCGCCGCCCGGCGGGCGCCTGGCGCATCCACGCGAACACGGGCACGTCGTCGAAGTGCAGAATTGCTTGCGTCGGCGCGGCGGGTCCGGGCCGCCAGCCGTAACCACGGGTATGCAGATCGCGTCCAGGGTCGCCGCATCAGGTTCAGGCCCGCGGGCACCTCCCGCGCCGATGACCTTGGGTTCCAGGCGCGTGACGACGCTGTACCAGGGTCTGGGCGTTGCCCTCAGACCCACCGATCGGGGACGGCCGCCCGCATCAGGGCGCTCGCCGTTATGCCCAAGGCGGATGCCCGGTCGTGGGACAGACACCGCCGCATCCCACGACGTCCGAGTCTGGCCCCAGTTTCTGCCAATTTCATGGCCCACCTGCACTGCAACCTCGAAGGTGCGTGAGGCGATACGCACGAGTCATCCGAGAATCATTTAGCACCTGCGTCTTTTCGCCGGGCGGCCTGGCCGCGGGGTGGAGGATGCGCGCGCGGTCACGCTCAAACTCAGTAGCTCGGGCTTGTACATTATGAGCTTTTCGCGCTCAGGTCCGGCGGACGCGTACGGAACGCGCATCGCCTCTCCAGCATCAACACCAGGGGATCGCCAGGAAAACTCATTGGGGTCATTTTACAAAGAAACGCCTGCATGAACAAATTTGGGCCTCGTTACTGTCAAACTTATAATTACCGGCAAAATACTGTGAGATACCGTCGGATCTTTCAGCATGTGTTCAAACACTAATTGTCAAAGTGTCATTCAGCGTCGAATCCCACATCCACGGAAGGTCGCGTATTCCAGCACGCTGCAAAATCCTCGATGCGGTCGGTGGCGGCAGCATCACCCACTTCACCCACTGCGCGACGCGCCTACGCTTCGAACTCAACGACGTCGATCATCGACAGGACCGGTCGAGGGCGATGACGGCGTCTGGTGCCGTTCCCCAGTCGGGTGATCGCTACCAGATCGTTATCGGCGCGGTGCCGTGCAGTCGGTCTTCAACGAGATCAACAACTGCCGTCGATGAAGTCTGGTTACAGTCTCGAACGACGACGTCAAGGCCACCGCCCGCGCGAGGCGCATAACAAGAACATACGTCGACGCCTTCCGAAATGCCTCTCGGACTCGTTCCGCCCGCTGCTGCCCGTCCTCCTCGGTACTCCCTGATCCTGTGGCGTTCTCACGATCTCGACGCCCTGCACGTTGTCACGACGCAGGCGGAGACCATCGGTGTGGCTCCGTACGTGAACTCATGTGGCGCCTGTTCTACTTCCTGCCGCGATGGTCGCCTACAACGCCTCAAGAAGCTGGGCGCATCGACCGTGGGTCGCTTTCGCCGTCATCCTGTCGCTTCTCACCCCGAACTTCCTGGGCTGAGCAGCGTTAACAAGTTCCCCGCCACCACCTGTATCCAGCTCGTCGGTGAACGATCTGCTGCAGTGCACGACCAGATCATTGAAATGTTCGCGATCGGCCACCCTGCAGCTGTCCACTACAGCATGCAGGTCTTCGATGCTGCTGCTCATGGTGCCGATTCTGGCGGTCGTTTACAAGGGCCTCAAAAGTCAACGGTGATCGGATGGTGTTCGTCCCTTCATCTCCTTCATCATCATCATGCCGCTGACCGCCTTCCTGATCAGCCCCTGTCGATCTGGATCGGTAACCTGGGTGGCGGCCTGTGTAGCCTGGCTCAACGGCCACGCCCCGTCTTCACCCAGATAATAAATCCCGATCATCTACCCCTTCCTATGGTGCCCTAAATTTCTGCACAACCGCTCAACGCCCTGCAGCTGGCCAACATCGCATCGACCTCCGACTTCATTTCAGGTACCCGCCGTTGACGAACTTCGCGTGCTTCGGCTGACCGCCAGCGTCTTCCCCTGTCCGTCTAGACACGACGCGATATGCGGCGGATCGCCTCCGGTACCTGGCAGCCAGCCTCTTCAGTATTTCAGGCCATCCTGTACGGCCACCTGCGCTTCAAGCGCATCTACCCACCATGCTCACGGGCTGTATTGGCCGGCAGTCTCTCATCGGTATCGATGGCGATCACCACCCGTGTTCACACCTCCGCTGACAATCGCTCTTCTCCCCATGGCCCGTGTACAGCCTGAGTAAACCGTTCTTCACCGCGTTCTGACACTTCTTCGACTACCGCACGACAAGTGAGGCTCCAAAAAGGGCGGGCAAGGCCGCTCCGACTCCGCCACGCTCCCCCCCGGCTACACCCGCTGAGCTGCGCCGCGCCGGCTGCCGCGCCATTGACCAGGCCTCCCGAGTTCAGCGACAGGCGAAAACTGACCTGACGCTCCACCCCATGGCGGGCGACGGTTGCGCTTTCGGACGACCGACAGGCCCCTTCTGACGCCGGCCTCCAGCCCCCTACCCATGTCCCCCGCTGGTGCCGATGCTGACCCGATGGCGACAACCCCCCCACCCCCGGCCACGCCTACGGCATCAAGTCCACGCAGCATCAGGTGCTCATCCACATCAGCATGGACACCGAGAGCTGGAGGTAAGAGAAGCTTCACGCCTCGCCGCCAGGCGACGTCGTCAACGCAACACCCGCCAATTTACTGGGATGTCATCCCACCGGCCACACAACACGCCCCGATGGTCGCGACGAACAAGAAGAAGTTTGCAGATCACCCCGGCCCCCCCCGTAGGTATCACCACGGTCGTCACCAAGTGTCCCCAAACGAGAACCCCGCATAACGCAACATAGCCGTGGTGGCGGCCACGGTGCCCGCCACCCTTCCCTCGGTATCCGTCTCCTATGCCACCCGCGCTTGACGCGCTCTATCGGACGGATGACTGTTGACCAGTCGATTACATCGCTAAGAAGTGCGGTTTCTTCTCAAAAAACGATGCCAACGTTGCATTCGACTCAGGCACCACGCACAGGTGATGACGATATGAGCCCAACAACCCACCCCCCATAACAACACCACGCTCTGGCTGCGGCACAGTTGTTGAGCATTGGACGACAGAGCGCGGCCGATGAACGAGGCCGTTCATCGTTCCACCGTCGTTCGCAGCAATGACCAGACGACGCGCATTCAGAAGACCCACACGAAGGTTGCCCAGGCCGTCTCCACTTTACCAGCACCCACCGAGAAAGATGCGATCAAATCACCTGTCAACCGTTACCTCCTCGAACCAGGGAAAGCGCACATCAGATTTATTCACCAGAGCCATCGACAAAAGACAGTGCGAATGGAGAACCAAAAGGACGAAACCAAGGCAAGAGCAGCGAGCAAGGGCGCGTCCGGCGAGGCACTAACTACGCACTTGACACGGTGCCAAGAGCGATATCAAGAGACAGGGAAAACGAATTGGTGTCTTCACCTATACGAACGCAGCGGTTGCGCTAGCGCGACGAAAAACAACCACACACCACACTCGACCGTCATTAACATCCCGCAAGGCTCAGAAAAAGGTCCAGCATTTCAAGACACCAGGGCTTCACAGGGGCAGGCCCTGCGATGAGATGAGCCCAGGCACGCGTGCCCTCCACCCACCAAGACGAACACTACCTGACAGCATGTCCTGCTGTGAGCGCGCCGCGCAATCCCGCACAAAGCCGCAGCGTCGCCCACGTTGACGGATCAGACCAAAGCATGCGCGACGTGCTACGGTGACAATTCCTGTCGCCTCAACCCCGGTCTTCCGGGGCAGCTCGTGAACTCCTGCGATCACCCACGTGCCGCGTACGTCGATACTGTCGGCTCAGGCCAACCGCAGCAGGCCAAATCGACCGTCATCAGACACCGAGTCCACGATGAACAACCTGAGTTCACCACAAGGGACACACCAAAGAACGGTCCCTATCTCTCACGACCCGAAGACTGGAATCTATTAAAATCACCAAGATGCAGCAACTGCCCTCGAGGCATCAACTCTCCGCATAGAAGCGGCGCCCACAACCGCTCCACTCACCTTCGGTAACACATCCGACGCACAGACTCGGTCTCTACCGGGAGAGATAACACGTAGCGAGAAACAACAATAACGCACCTACAGTCCCCCACCGAGCCACCCAGGCGAGGCTGGATCCGAACAATCCAGTCACTGATACTCAGAATCTCATGGACAGGACCCTGCACCGCGTCAACGGCGACCACAGCAACTTGTCGGCGAACTCCAGCCCTCAGCACCCACCGCGATCCACCGCCTGGGGCTTGAATACTCTCGTGCTGCGATCCCAAACACACCACCCCACACACCACCCACACACCCCACACTGGCATGGGAGCGCTGGGACAACCAAACCCAACCCCACCCCCACCAACTAGCAGGTGCTCCATTTGCGTACGGTAACGACAGCAGAACCCGTATGAGGACCACAACCGGTTCTGTACAAATCAGCTGGCGCTGCACAGGCCGCCGCCAGCCAGCAGAAACGATTCATGGGTGCCTCCGGCGCCTGGTGCCCGGCGACACAAGGAAAACAAAAGCAGGCCCACGCCGCAAGTACAACGAGCCTTCCCAGGACGAGAGAATCGCGCTGCCTGCGTGGAACATCAATCGTTGTCTCAACTTGGCACAGACAAAAGGACATCGCGCCAGCACGTCACGACGACGGATGGGATCAACCAATGGTGACCGCACACGCAGTGCTCACAGAGCTTGAGCAAGGCTCGCGACCGTCGCAATAGCATCACACGCCCTGGCAAGCGCGCATTGGCAGCCACCCACAAGCGGACCAACCCCAGATCACAGCACCGACAAGCCCACTTCTCATACTATCACCTGGACGCGCCCGACCAAAAAGGTTTCGGGGAAAACGTACCATCGCGCTCATTGACGGAAAGTTGATACACTCCGACCCCCAGGAGCTGGCAAGACCATGTTGTAAC